>Ga0101944_10007037_pt1 | contig 11530 bp, 8 predicted proteins | sample DewCreD2012metaG_FD_75245 | JGI IMG/M metagenome (GOLD analysis project Ga0101944, IMG submission 75245) | Hot spring sediment bacterial and archeal communities from British Columbia, Canada, to study Microbial Dark Matter (Phase II) - Dewar... ... | reverse complement strand
ATGATGGCGCGAACCTGTATGTGGGCTTTAATGTGACCGACGACGACCTTTCGGTGGATTGGCAAATGACGCACACGCCCGCCCAGTGTCAGGTCTGGAATGACGACTGCACGGAAGTCTTCATTGATGGCGATTTTGACCAGGACAACACCGAAAGCGCCGCCGGTTCGCCTGTCGGCGACCGCGATTGGCGCGAGGGACAGCAACCCCACTTCGGAACTTACGAAAACTCCTTCTGGGACAACAACACGAACAAACTGGGAACCGAGTGGTGGGCGGCGACGACCACGCATACGGCTGGATATATCACCGAATACAAGTTCGCCTTCGCGGGCATTGACACGGCCGATGGCGAGGCGGCGTTCGCGGCGATCGTCCCCGGAGCCCGCTTTGGTTTCAATCTCGTGCTCAACGATGATGATGGCGGCGGCGCGCGGGAAGACCAGCTCTGCTGGTTCGGCGGCGACACCGCCAACACGCTCTACAAGACGCAGCATGACTGGGCGGCGGCTATTCTAATGCTGGCGCGTCCGCTGAATCTCGCCGGTTTGGGCGGCGACGGACAAGTGACGCTGGATTGGGATGAGGTCGCGGGGCGCGTGTCACAATACCATCTGTATCGTTCCACGGTCTCCGGAGGCGGCTACATGAAGATTGCCTCCGTGCCGGCCGGCATGTCGGACTATCTCGACGTGCCGACGACCAACGGCCAGACGTTCTATTACGTGGTTTCAGCCATTGATGAATACGGCAATGAATCGGCGCTCTCGAATGAAGCGCCGGTGACGCCGCTGGGCGTCCCGCCGCAAGTTCATCCATTGCTGGCCAATGTCACCAGCCAGTCGCTCGAATTGACCTTCAACGAGCCGATGGGCGCGGGCGTCTTGACGCCGTCCCACTACACGCTGTCCGGGCCGGGCCGGGGATCACTCCATGAGCAGCCGGATGCCGTGGAATGGGTTTCGGGAAACACCTATCGCCTGATGTGGACGTCAGGGTCCATGACGAACGGCGAGCCAATTGCGGTGACGGTCGGACCGGGCGTCAAAGATTTAACGGGGAACTCCGTTGATCCGGCGCACAATCAAGCCGGAGGCATTGGAGTGCCGGTGCAGATCAGCGGTTTCCGAGTGGAATAGGACCGAAGGTTCGGGGGGTGAGATCAGGGCTTTGGGCCACAGGGATTGGCTGTATCAGATTGAGCCGGTTGCTAAATGTGGAGCAGAAGGGAGCGGGGGCGTCTCGCCCCCGGAAATCAACAGATAAAACCATAAAACCGGGGGCGAGACGCCTCCGCTCCCTTCATTTTGCAACTGGCTCAGTTTGTTTTGAGTTTTCGATCGTCCATCTCTATTTATTGCGAGGAGTGCAAATGATGTTTTCCAAGGCGCGGCGTTTGGGACAATATGCCTTTCTGGCTGTTCTGAGCAACATTCTGTGGACCGTTTCGGCTCAAGAAATGGAATGGGCGTGTTCGCAACGGGATTCTCAACGCACAGGGCGGACTCCCCGCGTCGTTTTCTCCACCCAGCCGTTCCTCGCCTGGGAGGTTCAGACCAGCGGGAGCATCTATGGCTCGCCCGTCATCCTGTCGGCCAGTCAAACCAATATATCCAACAAGGATATCATCGGGGTCACCACTTCCAACGGAAAGCGCGTCAAAACCTTTCAGGCCAATGGCGTCTTGAAGTGGGAGCGCGCCACGGCGGGCAGTTGCTGGGGAGGGGCCGCATGCAGCCTCGACGGGAATAATGGGACCCTCTTCGCCGCCGATGGGGATGGGTTCGTTTATGCGTGGAATCTGGCGAATGGCGCCTTGAAGTGGTCCTTCCAGAACACGACCTCCACCGTCAGCGATGAACGGCGCTTTCTGGCGGATTTGACGCCGCTGGGAACCAATGGCGTCATGGCGGGAGACTGGACGGGCGGCTCCTATCCAAACATGAACGGGAAACTTTATAACATCACGGGGGGGGCCGTCGTCGCCACGCGCAGTCTGTTCTGGATGGATGGCGCCACGACGCGCTCGGAGTATGCCGGTTCGCCGGTCACCCTCAGTTCCGACGGACAGTCGGCCTATTATGTCCTCCGGTCCAAAGGCAATCGAGTCCGGCTGGCCTGTTTTGATCCGCAGACCGGTCAGGACCGTTGGGTGCACGAACATAATCCCAAGATCAGTTCCAGCAATCTTCAAATGGCCGGAGTGACCTTGGATGAGGCCAACGGGCGCGTGTTCTTTTGCGCGAACTTTCACAACCTCAAAGGCTCATTGTTGTATTCGGTGACGACTGACAGCGTGCTGCGCCCCTATTTCCCCATCGAAATCCCGACCTCCTATTGTGAACCGGCCCTTTCGCCAGACGGTCAGACGCTGTATGTCACGACCCTGACCTCGGCGGTCCTGGCCATTAATGCGGATACGGCGGAAATTGAATGGGCGTATCTGACCGGCGCCGAGGCGGTCCGCGGCTCGGCGGTTGTGGATGGCGAGGGCAAGATTCTGTTCGGCGACGCGGCGGGCGTCCTGCACTGTTTGCGCCCCGATGGAACGGTCTTGTGGAAGTATCAAGGCGACGGGACGGGGATTGCCTGCTCGCCCGCGATCACCGACAGCGGCGATGTCATCTATGGAACGACCGCCGGGCAACTGCGCCGCCTGACCCGTTCGCCCATCGTCATTCCTTATGTGCCGGGCGCCTCGGCCGCGATGATAGATGGCGTGCTCAGCCCGGGCGAATGGGACGGCGCGTTGGCCATTCCCTTGGAAGCCACCTCTCCTTTGACCAATCCAGGGTGGAACCCGCTGGATGGGGACGCCGTGTACCCGGCGGATTGCTCGGCCGTGGTTTACGTGATGCACGACGGCGAGAATCTATACGTCGGCTTTGACATTACCGATGACGATATCTGCGCCGACTGGCAGGTCACCCACAGCCCCGTCAATTGCGCGGTATGGAATGACGATTGCACCGAAGTCTTCATTGATGGCGACCTGGACCGCGACAATACGGAAGCCGCCGCCGGTTCGCCCGCCGGCGACCGCGACTGGCGCGAGGGTTGTGTGCCTCATTTCGGAATCTATAACAACGCCTACTTTAACAAAAGCCAGTATGACAACATTGACCGCTACGGATCCGAATGGTGGGCGGCGACCACGACACAGACGCAAAAGATTTACACCGAATACAAGTTTGCCTTCAGCGGCATAGACACCGTGGACGGAGAAAACGGTTACGCCCCCATTCGGCCCGGCGCGCTGTTCGGTTTCAATGCGTTGCTCAATGACGATGACGGCGACGGCGATCGCGAAGACCAGATTGCCTTGCACGGGGGCGACACCCTGAACACCTGCTACAAGACCCAGCACGATTGGGCGCCAGCCCTTCTGGCGCCCCTCGATTCGCCGACGCCCACACCGACACCGACGCCCAGCATGACGCCCGCGCCGACCAGTCCCGACACCGCCTGTGAAGCGCCACCGGCGAAGGCGAGAATGGACATCGCGTGCGCCGCGCGATTCAGGGGGAAGTAGCTGGCGAACATCACCGAGTAGGCGACCCAGGTCGCCGCGCTCAGGCCGAGCACGAAGCGCGACGCCACGAGGAACCACGGGCTCGGCGCCAGAACGAGCCCCGCACAGCCGAGCCCGCCAAGTACGAGCCCGGCGAGGACGAACGGTCGACGCCGTCCAATGACATCCGACCAATACCCGAGTGGAATTCGGACGAGCAACTGACTGAGCCCATAGGCGCCGACGACCAGTCCAACGAGCGCAAGCGACGCGCCCATCGAGCGCGCGTAGACCGATAGCACTGGCCCATACACGTAGAGCGCTGACCAAAAGAAGAACGTCCCGAACCAAAAGAGCACGAGGGTCGTTCGACGAGAGAGGCCGGGGCGAGTAGAGACTGCCGGGGCGGCTGAAACAGGTGCGGTCAAGGGTTCCTCTCACGAAGTCGATTGGGCGTTGGCGGACGAGTGAGGATTGGCGAAGGCCGTGCTGGACGCGGTCGGCTGGGCTGCGGCTCAGGGGCCGGCGGCGAGTGGTTCCACGAGGGACACCTCTGATCCACCGGTGAAAGTCATCGGCCTCTGCCCGGCTCGTCTGGCCTTCCGCTCAAGCCGGGCGAGCCTGCGGGCGAGCTGGTCCTGAGCGGTATCCGGTCCGGTGACCCAGGGGCGTAGTCCGACGAGTAGCCCAGCCTGGCGGGTCAGGTCAGCGGCGGTCTCGTAGTCGTGCTCCTCGTGCTCGTAGTGCTTGGCGAGCTCGACAAGCGCACGGGCGGCGGAGTCTCCACGCTCGCGGGCAAGCCGCTCCCAGGCCTGCGCGGCGAGGTCACGCCGGCCGGAGCGACGAAGCGCCACGGCCATCCGGATCAGTGCCCGCGAGCGCAGGTCGGGAGGCAGGCCGAGGGTGAGGGCGGTCTCGTAGGCGCGCAGCGCTCGCTCCGCCTCGCCCAGGTCATCGAGCAGTGTGCCGAGTCCGTACAAATCCGGCCCATCGTCGGGCACGACTTCCTCGTCCAGCATCTGGCCGAGTCGACCCACGAGCGCAACCATAGCAAGCAGGTCGAGCCGGTTGTGCTCGAATACCTGGGCGAGCGTGCGGACGTCGCCGGATCGAAGGTAGTCGAAAAAGAGCTGCGGAATGATCCAGCCGGGGACGTCGTCGTCGCGGAAGTGGCCGAGGACGTGCTGCTCGATGCTGCCGAGCGCGCAAGTCTCGAGGCGGTGCTTCCAGATTCGGCGCGATGGGTGGAGTAGGTCAAGGTGGGGAAGTTCCAGACACTCCGACGGGAGCTTTGTTAGCGCGAACCGGGTCTCGAGCAGCGGCACGTCGAAGCTGCGGCCGTTGAACGACACGAGGCCGTCGAAGCCGTCGAGGCTCTGCCCAATCGCGGCGACGAAGGCGCGTTCGGCGGGGAAGTCGGGCAGAAAGTATTGCTCGGTGACAACGGTGGAGCCATCGAGCCACGCAATACCGACGAGGAACGCGAGCGTCCCCGTGCCGCCGGAGAGGCCGGTTGTCTCGCAGTCGATGAAGGCTAGCCGGGAGATGTCGAGCTGAGCGAGCGTGTCGTCGCGGCCGATCTGGCGGAGGCGCGCGCCATCGACATCGAGCGCCCGGGCGAGCGGCTGACGGCCGAGCCGGACGGTCGCCGGGTAGGACCGGCGGACGACCAGCGCCGGGCCGGCTGGTCCGACGGTCTCTTCACCATCGAGCCAGCGCACGAACTCGGGCAGAACCGCCTCGTGGCCGATCCAGGGTGAAGGCGGGCTGGCGGTCAGTGCTGTCGCTGGCGCAGGCCGGTTCTCGGTCGATGGTTCGGGCCTCGGGGCAACGCCAGCACGCCCGCTCGGCTCGGGCGCCAGCGCGCCCCGCCGGCCGAAGTCGAGGAAGTCGAGGCGACGCTGGCGGTCAGCCACGGCTCGATCCCTCGGCTTCCCGGGCTCGGTCGAGCAGACGAAGCGTCAGGCTCTTGCCGTCGAGAGTCGGGTCCATTGTTACGCCGACGCACGACGGGCAGCCCGACTCACAGACACACTCGGTCAAGAGCTCGCGGGCTGAAGCGATCAGTTGATCCGACGTCTCGAACAGCCGCTCGGCGAAGCCGATCCCACCCGGCACGCCGTCGTAGACGTAGACCGTCGGGAGGCCGGTGTGAGGCGCTCGGACCTGCGTGTGGACGCCAAGGTCACGCGGGTCGCACATCAGTCGCAGCGGCGCGACGTTGGCGATGATGTGACCGAGGCCAAGCAACGCCTCCTGTAGCTCCGGCGCCTCGAAACGCTCGACCACCTCCAATGGCAACGAGATCCAATAGGCGCTGGTGTGCAGATTGTCCTCGGGCAGGCGAATTCGGCCGAAGCCGACATTCTCGTGGGTGTGGAGCTTGATCTTCTTGTAGACCGTCGCCATGGCAGTCAGTGCGGCCTCGCCCCAGGCCCGCTGCAGGAGCCCGAGCGGGGCATCGGCGAACTGGTCGATCACCTCGAGATTCACTGCGAGCTCGGCGTCGGTGTAGTAGTCCACGTCAACCCGCCGGACGTACGCCTTGTGCTCATCCCAGTCGAGTCTGAGTACCTCGTGCTGCTGGCCCTCGTGGATGTAGATGGCCTCGTCGTGCAGCATCGTTGACGCGCCGAGCCGGTCCATCTCGCCGATGACGACCGGCTTCGCGGGCTCCGTCTGGTCGACGATGACGATGTTGTCGGTTGAAGCCGAACGGAGGCTGATCTCCTCGGCGGGGAAGGCGTCGGCGCTCCAGTACCAGCGCTGGCCCGAGTGGTGGAGCAGCCGCCGCTCACCGAAGTAGCCGAGCAGGTCGCCGATCGGCTGGTCGCCGAGTCGGGCGCCGTCTTCGAAGGGAAGCTCGAACGCGCCGCACTTGACGTGGCTGGCGAGGACGTACAGGTTGTCGGGGTTGAGCAGTCCGTTCTCGGGCGAGCGATGGAGCAGGTACTCTGGGTGGTGCGCGATGTACTGGTCGAGCGGGGCGCTGCTGGCGACGATTACGGCAAGTGAACTGCCGGAGCGACGGCCGGCGCGTCCGGCCTGCTGCCAGGTGCTGGCGATCGTGCCGGGGTAGCCGACGATCACGCAGGCGTCGAGCCCGCCGATATCGATGCCGAGCTCGAGCGCGTTCGTGCTGACGACCGTGCGGACTGTGCCGTCGCGCAGTCCGCGCTCGATCTCGCGTCGCTCGTTCGGCAGGTAGCCGCCGCGGTAGCCGCGGACGGACTCGACCGGCTTGAGCGCGCGCCGGGCATCCTCGCGGAGGTAGGTCAGCATCAGCTCGACTGCGAGCCGGCTTCGCGCAAATACGATCGTCGGGATGTCATTCTCGACAAGCTGCGCCGCGATCCCGCGGGCCGTCAGGAGCGAGCCAGCGCGGATTCCGAGTTGTCGGTTCACGACCGGCGGGTTGAAGAAGACAACGTGCTTGTCGGAGGTTGGGGCGCCGCTGTAGTCGACGACCTCTATGTCGTCCTCGATCAGGCGCTGAGCGAGTTCGCGGGGGTTGCCGATCGTCGCCGAACAGAGTATGAAACACGGTCGGGAGCCATAGTAGGCACAGATTCGCTTCAGGCGGCGAATGACGTTCGCGACGTGCGAACCGAAGAGACCACGGTAGCTGTGCATCTCGTCGATGACCACGTACCGGAGCTGGCTGAAGAGCCGGTGCCACTTGGTGTGGTGCGGCAGAATGCCCGTGTGAAGCATGTCCGGGTTCGTGACGACGATATTGCCTGCTAGACGGACGACGCGGCGGGCATTGGCGGGCGTGTCGCCGTCGTAGGTAAACGTCTTGATGTCGGCACCGATCTCCTCGACGAGGCCGTGCAGCTCGGCGAGCTGGTCCTGGGCTAGCGCCTTAGTTGGGAAGACGTAGATCGCCCGGGCGTTCGGGTCGCGCAGGATCGCGCTGAGGACCGGCACGTTGTAGCAGATCGTCTTGCCGGAGGCAGTTGGCGTGACGACGACCGTGTTCCGACCGGCGAGGATTCGGGCGATGGCGTCAGCTTGGTGCGAGTAAGGGCGCTCGATGCCGCGCTTGCGGAGCGCGGCGAGGATACGTGCATCCAGATCGTGCGGGCCGGTCGGCCAGTCGCCATAGACCGCCGAAGCGCCAGGACGGTGGAACACACGGACGCTCGCGCCGCCGCGCTCGGCGCGCTTCAGTTGGTCGACGAGATCAATGACGCTCAAGCGGTGGGACGGCACGGACGGCATCAGGCCACCTGGGACGAGGTCGGTGTCCGGATTCTAAGCCCGACCCGGGGAGGCGTCAAACCGCGTGACTTCGCCTTCGGCACCAGTCTCCAGTGGGGCGGACGAACGAGACGGCGCGAAGCATGAGGCTAGAATAACCGCAATGGGGTCGAGAGTTGAACCGGGGGAGCCTGGCGTGCGCCGGATCGTCGTCCTGCGGGGTGGTGCGATTGGCGACCTGATCGTGACCGAGCCAAGCTTGCGCGCGCTTCGGCTGGCGTGGCCGGCGGCCCGGATTCTGCTGCTCGGCAACGCTTCGGCTGGGTCATTACTCGTGGCGGACGGAATCATCGACGACGCCCTGTCGCTCGACGCAGACTGGCTCGCGCCGCTGTTTGCCGAGGACGATTCTCTGGCGAACGCCGCGCTTCGCCGAATCGAGGAGCGGCTCCGCGGCGAGACAGACCTGGCGGTCGCCTGGCTACGCGAGCCGGAATCAGCGCCGGTGCGGCACCTGAGCCGGCTAGCCGGGCGGGTGGTCGCCGGTCCAAGCGTGCCGCCGGCCGGGACAAAGGTTCACATGGTAGACCATCTGGCGTCTGCTCTGCAGCGAGCCGGGATTCCGGTAAGAGACAGAATGCCGAGGGTGCGCCAAGCCCCTATCGCCACGGAGGACGAGCGCCGCAGGCGGGGCGAGGCGAGTGGCAGCGACATCGCGATCCACCCTGGCAGCGGCGGCCGGCGGAAGAACTGGCCAGCCGAGCGCTTCGCTGAGGTGGCGGCGGGAGTTAGGGACCTGGGCCTGGAGCCCATCGTGGTCGCCGGGCCTGCCGACGCGGACGCGACCAAGCCTCTCCGAGCGCTCGGTTGCCGAGTCGTCGAACCGCGGGACCTCCTGGCGCTGGCCGACGTCCTCTCCGACTGTGTCGCTTACGTCGGCAACGATTCTGGCGTCTCTCATCTCGCCGCCGCGCTCGGCGTGGCAACGGTAGCGATCTTCGGCCCGACTGACCCGCGCGTGTGGGCACCACGCGGCCCCCGCGTGGAGACAATCTGGGTCGGGCCGGAGGCGCTGGCGATGCCGGCCGAGGAGGCGCTCGCGCGAGTGAGCGTCCGCGACACGCTCGATGCGATCCGACGATGCCTGAGTTAACCCCAGAGGCCATCGTCCGGGCGTTCGTGTCGGCGTGGGACGAGGTCGGAGACTGGCTCGAAGGCGATGCCGACGCACGAGTAAGCGGGAGCCAGGCCGAGGTAGCCGAGCGGCTGACGTCCGGACTGGCGCGGCAACTCGCGGTACCGTCCACAGCGGGGCGGCGAGCCGGCATCGGGCACGTCGGGCGGGTTTGGGTGGACCAGGGTGACCCTGACCTCGCTCGACCGGCGCGAATCTGGCTGGCCACTGGAAAAGAGCTCAATGTCGAGCTCGCGCGCGTCCGCTGGCTCCCGCGCAGCATCTATCGGGCGCTCGGATTCGTCGTCCACACCCGTCGCGATGTCCGGGAGTTGAGCAGTGCAGCGAGAGGTTGCAGCGCACCGTACCAACGGTGGGTGTGTCTCGTCGATGTGGTTGGCGTCGTCGACCAACACACCGTCGACGAACTGGCAAGCATCGGCACGTTTGTTGGCGTGCGGGCATGGTCTGCCAGGCACGGCGGGCTGCTTTCGACGGACCGGCACCGCGAGCGCTGAGCGGATCATCCCGGCAGCTCGTTCGGACGTTTGACACCTCGCTTCGCGATGCTAAGATGACGCCGGCCTGGGGTACCGCCCCCGCCCAGTCTGGTCAACCACACAGGAGGACAGATGCCGGACTCGCACGAGAATGTCAGGATGCTGGATGCCGCCCGGCTTGAGCGGATGCTGATCGGGCTGTACGTCGCCGCGGGAGTCTCGCCGGAAGACGCCAGGATCGGTGCGAACGCGCTCGTCGACGCCGATCTTCGAGGGGTGCACACGCACGGGGCCAGGCTCATTCCGAACTACCTGAAGGGAATCCGGAGCGGGTCGCTCAACCCAAAGGCCACGCTGAAGACGATTCGAGACGACGGGACGACCGTGCTGTTCGACGCCGAACACGGCATCGGCCACGTCGCCGGCGCGAAAGCGATGAGGTTGGCCGTCGAGCGGGCTCTCGAGCTGGGCACCTGCACGATCGGCGTCCGAGCTACCGGCCACACGGGCGCGATGGCCTACTATACCCAGATGGCGGCCGACGCTGGATGTATAGGCTACGCGAACACCAACGGCGGCATCGTGATGATCCCGCCCGGCGGCCGCGAGAAGGCGGTCGGCCTGAACCCTCTCTCTTGGGCGGTGCCGACCGACCGGCCATGGTCGATCAACCTCGACATGGCCACGAGCGTCGTCGCCGGCGGCAAGCTAGTCGTCGCGCAGGAACAAGGGAAGCCGATCCCGCTCGGGTGGGCGCTGGACCCGCAGGGCAACCCGACGACTGATCCGAAGCTTGGGATGGAGGGCGGGATGCTACCGCTCGGTGGCCCGAAGGGCTACGGGCTGGCGGTGATCCTCGACGTGCTGTGCGGCGTGCTGACCGGCGGGCGCTTCGGCAAGGGGCTCGGTAACACGGGCAGCGGGCTTATGCTTCAGGCGATCAGCATCGAGCGCTTCCAGCCGCTCGACGAGTTCAGAGAGCGTATGCGCGCGCTGATAGATCAGCTCAAGGCAGGCGCGTTGGCGCCGGGCTCCGACGGCATCTACCTACCCGGCGAGATCGAGTACAACCTCAAGCAGAAGCGTCTGCGCGAGGGCATCCCGTACCACGAGGTGAATCTGGTCGATCTCCGGCGTGAGGCCGAGGCGGCCGGCGTGCCGTACGACATCGAGATCTCGTAGCGGGCCAGAGCCACGACAAGGGGCCAATCGGCTGGTACTTTCGCCTTGCCTAAGTCGACTTGCAAAGCGCCGCACCATCGGGTAACCTGTTCGCGCGAGCCAGTACACCGGTAGGGCGGAATGCCCGAACACCCGGTCAAGGGCGATCGGGGTCCCGGAGCGCTCACCAAGGACTCAGCGTCGGCGCGGCGCTGGGTCCTTGTCTTTGGTGGATCGGCGACGTCAGGCGATGGATCGGCTACTGCTTTGCCTTGATCAGCATCCAGTTCTTGCCGTCGCCAGTGCGAAAAAGGCTGTAGCGCCCACGCAGGCGCTGGCCGTCCAGCTCGAGCAGCAGCTTGTCGTCAGAACGGGAATGCAGGGAGTAGGTGCCGGAATCCCAGATTTCGACGACCCCGGCGCCGTAGCCTTCGGGGATCGTTCCTGCGAAGTCGATGTACTCGACAGGGTGATCCTCAACCTGGACCGCGAGACGCCTGATGCCAGGCTCCTCTGGCGGGCCTTTGGGCACGGCCCAGCTCTTCAGCACGCCGTCCATCTCGAGGCGGAAGTCGTAGTGCAGGCTTCTGGCCTGGTGTCTCTGCACGACGAATCGGCCCAGGCCGGTCTCGGCAACCTTCCCCGCTGGCTCGGGCGTGTTCGTGAAGTCGCGCTTGCGCCAGTACTCGTCGAGGCTCATGCTCACTACCAGTGCGATGTGATCACGCATCATTCTAGCATCGCCACGTTGGGCGACCTGGCTGGAGGCGCAAGATGAGGATGGTCGACCTGATCCTGAAGACGCGCGCCGGCGTGGAGCTTGCGACCGAAGAGATCGACTTCGTCGTCCGCGGGGTTACATCCGGAAGCGTGCCAGACTACCAGATCGCGGCGTGGCTGATGGCCGTCTGCTGGCGCGGACTGACCCCGCGCGAGACCACCGACCTGACCGTGGCGATGGCGCGCTCGGGCGACACGCTC
>Ga0101944_10007036_pt1 | contig 11533 bp, 8 predicted proteins | sample DewCreD2012metaG_FD_75245 | JGI IMG/M metagenome (GOLD analysis project Ga0101944, IMG submission 75245) | Hot spring sediment bacterial and archeal communities from British Columbia, Canada, to study Microbial Dark Matter (Phase II) - Dewar... ... | reverse complement strand
CCGCCGTCCCCCTGCGAGACTTTCAACGTCTGGGCCTCGATGGCCGGCCGGTTGGCGTCGGGATCGAGCCGTTCCACCAGCCGGCGCATCCGGTCCGGGATTTGCAGTTTCTGCGGGCATTTTTCCAGACACTGGCCGCACTCGACGCAGAAGCGCGCCCGCGCCTTGCCCTTCATGTCCGCGTAGCGCTTCTTCGCCAGTTCCCCCATGCCATAGGCCTCATCCAACTGCGCCAGCGTGAAGCTGCCCGGAATATCAACCCCCGAAGGGCAGGGCATGCAATATCCACACGCCGTGCAATACACCTCCAGCAGCCGGGCCTGGGATTGGGACGCGCGCTGGACCGCGGCCGCCTCGGCCGCCGACAGCGCCGTTTCCTCCGAGGACGCGATGGCGACGTTGTCTTCGAGTATCTTCAGGTCGCTCATCCCCGACAGCGCCAGCGTCACGTTGGGATTCGACAACACGAACTTTATCGCCAGCTGCGCGCTGACCGCGCCCCCCGCCTCACCCTCGACGGTTTGATTGGCAAGCCTCCCGCCGCCGACCGGACCCATGACGACCGCGCCGATGTTGTGCTCTTTCAAGAAGGCGATGACCGGCTCATTGGCGCGATCCAGCAGATTGTATTGCAGCGTGACCGACTCGAAGACGCCCTCGGCGGCCAGCTTGATGATGTTGGCCGGCGTATCGTGCGCCGAAAAGCCAATGTGCCGGACCAGTCCTTCCTGCTTTGCCTTGAGAAACGCTTCGAGCAGTCCGCCCTTGACCTTCAACCCCTTCTCATACGCAGCCCAGTTCAGTCCGTGGGAAAGATAGATGTCAATATAGTCGGTCCGCAGCAACCGCAGCGAGTCCTCCAGGTTCTTGCGCCACTCGCCGGCCTCCTCGACGGTCTTGACCGGATTTTTTGTCGAGATGACAATCTGCGACCGCACGTCATGCAGCGCGTCTCCGATGGCGCGCTGGCTGTCCTTGCCGCAATAGCCGACCGCCGTGTCGAAATAGTTGACGCCCAATTCAACCGCGCGCTGGAGCAACGGAACAGCCAGCGCGTCATTGACCCGGCCGCCCTCCATCGGCAACCGCATGCATCCGAAGCCCAGCGATGAGACTTTCAGGCCTGTTTTCCCAAGAATCCGATAATTCATGAATACTCCCCTCGTGTGAACGCGTATTTGGTATGCCCAAGAGACGGACAGGGCCGGCAGGACCGACGGGACGGGTCGAGACTGCCGGAGTCGCGAGTCGTTTGGGTCATCATGCCATCAACGGGATCATAGCGGGGCAAACCGGCGCTGTCACGCCCAAATTCCAGGAAGGATGTAGCCGCACCCGGGGCACTTGCCGTTGGCGCCGATCCGGATGGACGGCACGGCGTAGCCCGAGCGCTGGATCAACGTCGCCTTGCAACCGGGGCAGCGCGTATTCTCCATGTCCCCGGCTCGTCCCCTGAGGTTGCCCGCATAAACAAAGCGCAGACCGGCGTCGCTCCCCGCCTGCGCGGCGCGCGTGATGTCGGCGACCGTGGTGGGGCGGGCGCCCGTCTTTTCCTCGTAGTCAGGGTGAAAGGCTGTGACATGCCACGGAATATCCTTGGAAATCCCCGCCAGGAACTGCGCCATGTCGCGCAGCTCGCCGTCGGAGTCGTTGAATCCCGGAATCACCAGCGTGACCACCTCGACCCAGAATCCCATTTCGCGCGCCCGCGCGATCGTGTCCAGCACCGGTTGAAGCCGGCCGCCGAGCTGGCGATAGTGGGCGTCCTGAAAGGTTTTCAGATCGACTTTGTAAACGTCGAGCACGGGCCGTAGGTATTCCAGAACCTCCGGACCGGCGTATCCGTTGGAAATAAAGGCGCCGCGGATGCCATGCGGCTTGGCCAGGGACAGAATCTCGTGAGCCCATTCGGCCGTGATGAGCGGCTCGTTGTAGGTGGAGGCGATAACTGGTGAGCCGCGTTCCAAAGCAATCTGGACGACGTGTTCCGCGCTCAGGCGTTGCATGTGCACGCTGGAGTCGGCGTCTTTGAGCGCCTGAGAGCTGATCCAGTTCTGACAGAAGTCGCAGACCAGATTGCAGCCCAACATTCCGAACGACAACGCCTCCCGTCCGGGCAAGACATGAAACAACGGCTTTTTCTCGATGGGATCGGCGGCCAGGCCCGCCACGTAGCCGCGCGGAGCGATCAGGCGTCCAACGCCTGGGACCTCCGGCCGGTTGGCGCGCATGCGGCAGATGCCGCGGGCGCCGGGCCGGATGACGCAGTGATGCGCGCAGGCCAGACATTGGACGTTTCCATCCTCCAGGGGGCGGACCAACGCCGCGGGGGCCGTGTATTGGTCCAGCCGTTCTTCCAGTCTGCGCGCCTCTTCACCTTCGCATCGCCGACGAGCCATGTTCTCGTGCGCCTCCGACGCGCTCGAATGTGATCCCGATACTGGCGCCTCCCGCTCCCCAAGGCAATCGAAACCTCCCCAAGCCGGACCTTGGCCGCTGGAATGATTATTGCATCGCGCCACCCGGGCGGATTAGCCTCTTTGCGGTTTGAACGGAACGCGAAAGCCTCAATCATCATGAAAAACAGTCACCTCGTCTATGCCATCCTGGCCGTCGCCACATGGACCTGTCTGGCCCAGACCGATTACACGAACGCCCCTCCCGGTTCGGCCGCGCCGACGCCGACGCCGCGCGGCTCGCAATATGGATCGGGCCGTGGCTCCAGCAGCGATCCCTACGGTTATTCCCGGCGCAACTCGACCACGGCCGAGCCCTATGCCACGCCCTCGACGGGCCGGCGTTCCAGTTCCTCTTCCGATCGCGAGTCCTCCAACCGCCGCCGCGAGCGCGGGACCGCGCAGACCCAGGACCCCAACGTCCGCGGCCGCCAGTCCATCGCCCAGCCGGGCAAGACCACGCAGCACATTCGTGTTCAGGCCGCGCCGCCCTCCCAGAGCAAGGGCAGCGCCGAGGAACTGGCCGCCCGGTTCACCGCCCAGATTGACCGCACGTTGTGCATTCTGTCGCTTTCGCCCTCCTACAGCTATGTCCCGGCGGGCGAGACCTTCGTCACCGCCATCGCGTTCAGCAATCCCCAGTCGCGGCGGGTGGATCGCTTCTTTATCGAGCTGCGGTATGACCGCGACGCCCTGGAGCCCGAAGGCGCGAATGTGGCGTCGCTTGCCCTGCTGTGCGCCGCGCCCCCCGAGGTCGCCGTGGACCGCGGGGCAGGCCTCGTCCGGATTCAGGGAAATCTCTCTGCGCCTCTGACACGCTCGGAGGACAATCTGGCCTCCATCCGCTGGAAGACGTTTCGCCGCCGCCCCTTGGCCAACATCGAGTTCAGCCCCGCCACCGCCGCCACGCTTCAGGAAGCCGACGTCCTTGGAAGGCCTGATCAGGCTGGCGACGGAACCATTGGGGCGCAAGTGGACGTCGGCCCTGCCAAGAACGCCGAGGCATCCGGCGACGAAGCCGCCGACGTGATTGAACCGGCCGAGCTGGTGGCCCGCCTCGCGCCCGAAGGCGGCGTCAAACTCGCCCTTTACGGTCCGGCCGTCGCGGCGCCGGTGGGACGCGACTTCTACGTCGATGTCTGGCTGGAAAACGCCCGCCTGCTGCCCGTGGATCGAATCCAATGCCACCTCAGTTTCGATCCCGAACGCATCGAAGTCATTGACGAAGAAGAAGGCAACTGGATCATCAATGGCGTGAACGTTCTGGATGGGCCCTTCCACGAATCCTATCCCTTCGACCTCCACGTCATCAATCAGGCCTACAACTCGCTGGGCGAAATCTATTACGGCGTCGGCTTGCAGACGCGGCGCCATCTTCCCGAGGCCGGCACGTTTGCCCGCATCCGCTTCCGCAGCAAAGCGCCCGGAGAGGCTCGCGTCAACTTCGTCATGCCGTCCGGCGCCAAAGAGTTCCCCACCCAGGTCACGTATCTGGGACAGGATATCCTGGGCGCGATTGACGATCCCGACGACGGCGCCACCGGCTGTGTCGTCCGGATTGTCGAGTGACTTTTCACAATCCACAATCGCGAATCCCCTATGCGCCAGGTTCGCCCCCAGATCGACGACCAAACCCTCGCCGCCTATGCCGTCGCCTCCATCCCCCGAATCGGCCCGGCCACCTTTGAACAAATCGAACGCGGCAACCGGATTCATGGACACGGCTTCGCCGAGCTGCTCCGCCTGCCGGCCTCCCGGATTGCCTGCGAATACAGCCTGAAACCTGACATTGTCCACCTGCTCAAAACAGACCGTCTGATTGAAGACGCCCGCCGGGCCATCGCCGCCGCCCATGCCGCCGGCGCGCGACTCGTCATGAAAGGCGATTGCGGATATCCCCCGCAATTGCGCGAGGCGCTGGGGCGGCAGGCGCCGGCCTTTCTGTTTGTCAGGGGTGAAGACTGCGGGGCGATGACCGGCGGCGCCATCGCCATTGTCGGGACGCGCCATCCGTCGCGCGCCGGCGTCCGCACGGCGTCCGAACTGGCGGGCGCGGTGGCCCGCTCTGGTCGCGCTGTCATCAGTGGGTATGCGGACGGCATTGACAAAGCGGCCCACCTGGGCGCGCTGGCCGCCGGAGGGCGGACGATCCTGGTCCTGGCCTATGGAAACGCCGTCTTCGAGCCCATGGCGCCGGTCTCCAGGGCCTTGCGCGATGGATCGGCCCTGGCCGTCTCGCAGTTCCGTCCCTTCGAAGCCTTCTCCACGGGAACCGCGATGGCGCGCAACCGTGTCGTGGCGGCATGGTGCCAGAGCCTCGTCGCCGTTGAAACGCGAACCCGCGGCGGAACCATGGAGACCGCCCGCATGGCCCTCGAGCGGAACCGTCCCGTGTTTGCAGTGGATTGGGGGACGACGGCGAAGACGCCTGAAGGCAATCGACGCCTGCTCGCCGGGGGGGCGCGCCCGCTGCGCGTTGAAATCGGCCGGCGGCGACTTGACATCGACGTCCAGGCGCTGTTTGCCCCGCCACCCCTTCCCGACCCCTCCGGCCAACTCGCTCTGTCATTGGGCTGACCGGCGGCGGCCCCAAACCGAAGCCCCTACGCCATTTGCGCCGCCAGATGAATGGCCTGAATCAGGCTCTGGGGATTGGCGCGGCCTTGGCCCGCCCTGTCGAATGCGACGCCGTGATCCACCGAGACGCGGATGATCGGCAGGCCCAGCGTGACGTTGACGCCCGATACGGCGTTCCATGACCGGGTCGTATCGTCGTATTGGAATGCGCTCAACTTCGTGGGAATGTGTCCCTGGTCGTGATACATCGCAACAACCACATCGTATTGGCCCCCGCGCATCTTCGGAAACACCGTGTCCGCCGGGATCGGACCTTCGACGTCCAGGCCCTGCCGGCGCGCCTCCTCGACCGCCGGCGCGATCTCCCCTGCGTCTTCATGGCCAAACAATCCCCCTTCGCCACAATGGGGATTCAGGCCGGCGACCGCGATGCGCGGGCGGGCCATTCCCATCCTGCGCAACGCCGCGTCGGCCAGCTGGATCACCCGCAACACGCGCGGCATGCGGACGCGGTCGCACGCCTCGCGCAGCGACACGTGAGTCGAGACGTGGACCACGCGGAAAGGCCCGTCGGCCAGCATCATTGTGTAGTCGCGCGTTTGCGTCAGATCGGCGTAGATTTCCGTGTGCCCCGCATAGTGAAAACCGGCGGTGTTGAGCGCCTCCTTGTGGATGGGGCCGGTGACGGTCCCGTCGATTTCGCGGGCCAGCGCCAGCTCGATGACCTTCTTGACGTATTCAAACGCGGCCCGGCCGCATTCCGCCGATATCCGGCCATACTGCAGGCGTTCCAGATCGACGTTGGCCATGTCCAGCACGTCCATCGCGCCGGGCTGGTACTGACCCTCCGCGGGAGACGCCACGGCGCGGACCTGTAGCGCAAGCCCTGCAATGCGGACGGCGTCGGCCATCACCGACGCGTCGCCCACGGCCAGAGGCCGGCAGACCTCATACGTTGCCTCCAAGCTGAGCGCGCGCGCTGTGATCTCCGGGCCGATCCCCGCGGGATCCCCAATACTGATGCCGATTAAGGGTCTTTTTGCGTTCATGGAGTTACCGTCTCCGCCGGGGGGCGCTGCGCGAAGCGCTCGATGTCGCGCCACACGTCCATCGCGCCAAAGCCGCCGGCCTTCGTGATCAAACCCAGGGGACCATCCGGCCACTCCACTTCGCTATAAACGACGCCCGGCGTGACCTCATCCCGAATCTTCAGACCCGGCGCCCCAAGCGCGTCCACCACGGCCCTGGCCGTATCCCCGCCAAAGATCACCAGCCATGATACCGGCGTCTGGCGCAGGGTTTCGGCCACGATCTGTCCGAGTCCGCGCGCGATGGCGGCGCGCGGCGAATCCCGATCGCCAGCCCCGGCCGGAGCCGGGTCTTCGCATGATGGAATCGGGCTGCCGGCCCCGGCGGTGCGAAGCAGCGCCCGTCCTGCGCGCGACAGGTGGGCAGCCAGTCTTTGGGCCGTTTGCCGCGTTTCGAAAGGTCCTGATGGGGGCGACGGCACGACCGCCGGGACGCCGGCTTGCTCCATAACCGCGGCCTGGCCCCGTGAACGTTCGCTGAGGCTTCCGCAGACGATCAACATGGCTCCGCCGCTTGGACGGCGCGACGGCGTGGCCTCCTGGCGCGCAAAATCCATCGTCCGGGCGAGCGCGGCGGCGAATCCGGCGCATCCGGCAAACAGCCGATCCTTCCCGCAGCGTCGGGCCGCGACGCCGATCTCAAGAAGGCGTTCTTCGGATTGCGCGTCGAACACCAGGATGCCCCGGCGCATGTCATCGGCCAGAACGTCGTCCAGCGCCGCTGTTTCGGGGATGATCTGGACCGGCGTGGACGTCTGGCGCGCCAGAAGGGCGGCCACCGAACTCTCGGGCGTCGGCTCCAAAGGCGCGCTTGCGAAGGCAGAGCGTTCCAAGGGGGCTCCCTCCACATGCTGCCGGCCCGCATGGGTCGTCCGGCCCATTGCCGGCCATGCCGGGACAAACAACAGCCGCGGCGCGGCGGTGGCCCGCAGCAGGGCGGACAGTTCGGCGCCGACGTTTCCGCGGAGCGTCGAATCGGTCTTCTTGTAGAAGAGGCGGATGTTGCCCTGGAGCCCCCAGGCAGCGGCCGCCTCGATCTTTCGGCTTGCGTCGCGCGGCGACAGATGCCGGCTTTGCGTGTCAATAACCCAGATGGCCGTAGGATCGCCTGGAGGCGGCTGTGGCCGGACCGCCTCCTCGCCGGACCGCAACTGCGTTCCGATGTTCTGACGGGCGAACTGAACCCCCGTGTCCAGCGCGCCGGTGAAGTCATCGGCGATCAGCAGCAGCCGCGCCATCGCGCTCTCCCGATCGACGGGCTAGTTCTTCCCCAAAACCTTCTTCAGCGCGTCGAGGACGGTCGTCACGTTCTGGGGGCGCGCCGTGTGGCCCATCAGCCCGATGCGCCAGATTTTTCCGGCCAGCGGCCCCAAGCCCGCGCCGATCTCGATCGAATGGTCATCCAGCAGGGTCTTGCGCACGGCGGCTTCATCCACCCCCGCCGGGACCTTCACGGCGTTAAGCATCGGCAGGCGGCTCTGGGGCGCCACGAGCATCTCCAGCCCGATCTTCGCCAGCCCGGACACCAACTGCTCGTGCGCCTGGCGGTGACGCGCGAAGGCCTTCTCCAGACCTTCTTCGGAGATCAGCAACAACGCCTGATACAGCGCGTAGATCATGTTAACGGGCGCGGTGTGGTGGTAGGCGCGCCTGGCGCCCTCCCAGTAGTTGAGGATCATCGAAAGATCGAGATACCAGTTGGGGACCTTCGTCTTGCGGGCCCGCAGCTTCTCGATGGCCCGTTCGCTGAAACTGATGGGCGCCAGCCCCGGTGGGCACGACAGGCATTTCTGCGAGCCGCTGTAGCAGGCGTCCACCCCCCATGCGTCCACGTCCACGGGCATGCCCCCCAAACTGGTCACCGTGTCCACCAGATACAAGGCCCCGTTTTCACGCGCGGCCTTGCCGATCTCGGCCACCGGATTGGCCACGCCCGTTGAGGTCTCGGCATGAACCACGGCGACAAGGCGGTATGATCTGGCCGCCAGCTTCTCGCGGACTCGCGCGACGTCCACGGGCGTTCCCCACTCAAACTCGATCGTCTCAACCTCGGCGCGCAGCCGCCCCGCCACGTCCGTCATGCGCTGGCCGAAGACGCCATTGACCAGAACCAGCACGGCGTCGCCCGGTTCAATCAGGTTGACGAAGCACGCCTCCATGCCCGCCGATCCGGTTCCACTGATTGGAAACGTCAGGTGATTGCGCGTGCGCATCGTCTCTTGAAGCAGGCTCTTGACCCCGTCCATGATCGACACAAAGCGGGGGTCCAGATGCCCCAAGGTCGGCCGCGCGATGGCCTGATACACTTCGGGCGGGACGCACGAGGGCCCGGGCCCCATCAACAGCGTCTCATGCGCCCGGTTGAGAAGGTTGCTCATGTTGGCGTTTCCTCTTTTTGGCAATATAGGCTTCCACACTGGATTTGCAGGCCGTGATATGCGAACGCATCGATTCGCGCGCCCGTGAGGCGTCGCCCCGCGCGATCGCTTTGACAATGTCCCGGTGGCGCTCGATGGCGCCCTTGCGATCCGCATGCGCCTTGGCATAGAACAGCAGAAACGAACGGATGTGGTCCGACAGCGCCTGATGCATGACGTTCAGAAACTCATTGTCCGCCAACCGCGCTACCTCGCGGTGAAAATCATAGTCCAGCCGCGCGTAGGCATGGTCGTCCTCCAGAGCCTCGCCCGGATCGTTCAGCATGGACTCCAGCCGTTTGACGTCCCCTTTGGTTCGACGCTGGGCGGCCCGCGCCGCCAGTTCGCCCTCGATCAGGCTGCGCGCATTGACCAGGTCCTGCATGGTCTTGGCGTCACGCTCGGGAAACAGCGGCGCCAGCGCCGTGCTGACGGCCTGGCTGTTGATCCGGTCCTCCACGCGCGCCCCTTTGCCGTGTTCGACCCGGATGACCCCCAAGGCGCTCAACCGCGCCAGTCCCTCACGCAGGGCCAGCCGGCCGACTCCCAGCTGCTGCTGCAAGGCCCGTTCGCCCGGCAGCCGCGAGCCCGGGCCAAATTCGCCCTGCTGAATCCGTTCCAGGAGCCGCTGCGCCACGGATTCGGCGAGCGAAACCGTCTTGATCTTTCTGGTTTTCATGCCGTTCCGCCTTTCTGCTTGATGTCTGCCATCCGATCCATGCAAGGACCATAGATAAACCTAACGGAGACGCCGGGGACAAATCCAGCCCTGCGTTGGCGGCGGCGCAAACAGCGGCGCGCAGTCTGCCTCTCATCATACCACCCGTCAACCCCTTTTTTTCCACAAGCGACAGCACAAATCGCGGCGGGCGCGTCCCGCCTCTGTTTGATGGCTCAGACTCAACTTCCGCCGGCATTTTCATTGATACGCTTCGAGCGTCTGCCGCGCCGCCAGACCCCACGAAAACCGCCGCGCCTGCGCAAGTCCGCGTTCCACCGCCCGCGCGCGCGCGCTTCCCATCCCTTCGGGCGCGTCGGCCATCAACGCCACTACCGCGCCGATCGCGCCCGACACATCCCCGGGTTCGACAAGCGTCCCAGCCTCGCCGACGACTTCGGGCAGCGACGCGCGATTCGAAGCGACCACGGGACACCCGCAAGCCATCGCTTCCAGGGGCGGCAGGCCGAATCCCTCGTAATGGCTCAGATACAGCAGCGCCACGGCGCCTCCATACAACGCCGGCAGGTCTTCGCTCGGAACGTAGTCGAGCCGGCGGATGCGATCGCGCGCGGGCGAGGCCGACAGTTCGCCCAGCAGTCCCTCGGATCGCCAGCCCACCCGTCCCGCCAGCGCCAGGTCCACGTCTTTCCCCGCCGCGCGCAGTCCCTCCAGGACGCGGACCATCGTCCTCACGCCTTTGCGGGGCTCCAGCGTTCCCACATGCAGCAGGTAAGCGCCGGCCAGCCCATACCGGCGGCGGACGGACTCGACTTGAGCCGGGGAGGGCGGCTTCAGACCATTCCCCGGCGCTTCATACACGATATGAATCCGGCCGCGCGCGACGCCCGTTGCCGCGATCAGGTCCCGGGCTGTGGACTCCGAAACCGCGATGACCGCGTCGGCCGCCCGCGCCGACCAGGCGATCATCCGCCGCATATACCAGGCAAACTTGCGCGGCAGCGTCTCCGGCGCACGATAGCAGACCAGGTCGTGGATGGTGACGACCTTACGCGCGCGCGTGCGGACCCACGGGATCAGATGCGCCGGGCCATGAAACACGTCGGCGCGCTCGCATCCGAGCAACTGCGGCAACGTCACGTTCAGCCACCACTCGCCGCCGGGATGGCGTTCGTAATCAGCGGCCGTCTCGACAAGGCGGAGGGCGGCGCCGGCGTTGCGGGCCGCTTCGCGCGCCTCGTCCATCGGCGCCCCTGGCAGATGCAGGACGATCCACTCATGCGCCGCGCCCTGACGCAGCAACTCCGGCAACAGCCGCGCCGCATACACGCCGACGCCCGTCATCCCCGGACGGATGACGCGCCCGTCAAAGCAGATTCGCATGAGCCGAACCTCCCGGCGGCGCCAAGGCTTCATAATACTCGAGCGTCTGTTGGGCGGCGCGCGACCATGAGAACGCGGCCGCCCGCCGCAATCCCTTTTCAATCATCGCCGTCCGCGCGGCGTGATCCGTCATCCATTGCGCGGCGATCCCGGCGGCGCGCGCGTCATCGTCGGGATCGACCAAAACCCCGCCGTCGCCCACCACCTCGGGCAGCGCCCCGCGATTCGACGCGATCACCGGACAGCCGCAGGCCATCGCCTCCAGCGGCGGCAGGCCGAATCCCTCATAGGCGCTGAGATACAGCAGCGCCTCGGCCCCGCCATACAGCGCCGCCAGGTCTTCGTCCGGGACGTAGTCGATTCGGCGGACAAACGCGCGGACCGGCGACGATTCGATCAATCGCAGCAGGCCGCCCGCGCGCCAGCCCACCTTGCCCGCCAGCGCCAGTTCCACGTCGCGTCCCGAAGCGCGCAGCCGCTCGATCACCCGCAACATCGTCGCCACGCCCTTGCGCGGCTCAATCGTCCCCACATACAGCAAGTAGGGCCGCTCCAGTCCCCGCCGGCGCCGCAACTGCGCGACCGCCTCCGGCGCCGGGGGGCGCAACGACGGATCGGCCGCCAGAGGAACCACGCGAATCTTCGACGGCGCGACGCCCGCCAGCTCGGTCAGGTCCGACCCCGTCCGATGCGAAATCGCCAGCACGCCGTCGGCCGCGCGCGCCGACAGCCGGACCACCCGGCGCAGATACCACGCGAACCACGGCGTATAAGCCCCCGGCACGCGCTCATAGACCAGATCGAAGACCGTGACGACCTTCGTGGCGCGCGTCGGGCGCCACGGGACCAGATACGCCGGACCGTGCAGCAGATCAATACGCTCCCGGCGCATCAGGCGCGGCAGCGTCACGTTCAGCCACCACTCGCCCGAGG
>Ga0101944_10007033_pt1 | contig 11540 bp, 10 predicted proteins | sample DewCreD2012metaG_FD_75245 | JGI IMG/M metagenome (GOLD analysis project Ga0101944, IMG submission 75245) | Hot spring sediment bacterial and archeal communities from British Columbia, Canada, to study Microbial Dark Matter (Phase II) - Dewar... ... | reverse complement strand
ACCTGTGCAGATGGACTGGTATCAGATTCTGGTCAAAGAGCTGACGGTCATCGGCTCGCGCTCCAGCAATCACGCATGGGAATACGCCTTGCAGCTGGTTCACGAGAATCGGCTTGCATTAGACCCTCTGATTGCGCCCTATGCGTTTGAAGCGATGGAACAGGCGTTCGCGGACGCTGAGGCGCAGCGTGTGTTCAAGCCCGTCCTGCGGCACGCACACTGACGCGCGTCAGAACTTCCTCGCTTGCACGGGCTTCAGTAGCCACGCTGACCCCAGAAAGTAAATCGGCGCGAGCAGGAAAATCCAGCGCCAGCCCACACCCGTACCGTACTCGGCATTCAGCCAATCGCCCAGCGGTCCCGCAATCAAAGGCGCGGCGACTTGAGGCATCGTCATCGCGATGTGCCAGATTGCCATGTACCGCCCCGACTCACTCGTCGGCACGAGGTTGCTGGCTAACGCCCAGTCCACCGCGGCGTATGCCCCCCACGCCACGCCGAACAACGCGCCCGTGAGGTAGACCCCGGTAAGGCTCTGTGCGCTTAGAAACAGCCCCGCACACACGCACATTAGCCCGATGCAGGCGTAGATAATCTGCTTTTTGCTCATTCTGTCCGCAAGCGCGCCCGCCAGCCAGTTGCCCAGCACGCCCGTCAACGTCGCCGTCGCCATGAAGCCGAACGCATGCTGCGGGGCTGCACCTTTCAAGCCAATCGTGTCGCGCAGGTAGAACTCCAGAAAGAACAGCGCAGTGAAAAAGCCCATATTGAACACGAATCGCGACACCACCACCCAGCGGAAGTTCGGCAAATCGTTCAGCAGGATATTAACGAAGTGGGCGGGGCTTAGGCGTCGCTCGTCGGGATGGTTGGGACGCCATACAGGCTCGCGCATGCCCAGCACTGTCCAGAGCATCGTCGCCACCAAAAACCCCACCAGTGTCCAGCCCACGATGTGCAGGCGCACCGAGCGTGGCAACTCGCCCAGAATCAGCGGCGGCTCGCCCAGTAGTGCGCCTGCCAACGCCAGCCCCAGCAGTGTGCCCACCAGCGTCATCATGCCCATATACGCTGACGCCAACCCGTGCCGTTCAGGGGGCACATAGTCGGGGATCACTGCCTGATAGGGTCCGTTCGCCCAGTTCAGGAAGAGCTGAATCGCCACAAAGTGCAGGATCAGCAGCGCGAAACTCTGCGTGGTCATAAACAGCACGATGAACGGCAGGCTCAGCAGCGTGCCCCACAGGATAAACGGGCGTCGCCTGCCCATGCGCGAAGTGCAGCGGTCGCTGATGGGTCCCGCGATGAGTTCAACGATGGTGGAAATCAGCGCGCCCGCCGCCGCCAACCATGCGAGGTAGGCTCCGCGCTGCTCCAACGGCGCAAGGTCGTTCACCCGCGCCTGCATCGCGATCGTCAGAAACGCCGCCCAGTGGACGCTCACGCCCAGCCAGAACGCGCTGAGTGCCCAGTAGTTGATGCGCCCTTGCATCTCGAAGCCTTCTGTGGCTACGACAGCCCGTACACGGGGATTGCCGCGCCGTGGATGGCGCGCGCGGCAGGCGAGCAGAGGAACATGATGACCTCGCCGAGCGCGTCGGGCGCGACCCAGCGCGAGAAGTCGGCGTCGGGGCGCGCGGCGCGGTTCGACGGCGTGTCAATCGTGCCAGGCAGCACGCAGTTGACATTCACCCCATGCTCCTTCAGTTCGGCGGAGAGGGTTTCGGTGAGGCGGATGACGCCCGCTTTGGCGGCGCAGTAGCCCGCCCCGCCCGCAAAACCTGCAAGCCCCGCCCTGCCCGACACATGCACGATTGCGCCCCCGCCCGACCGAATCAGCAGCGGCGCAACCGCCCGCGAGACCAGAAACGCCGTGCGCAGGTTCATCGCCAGCATCGCGTCCCAGTCGTCCAGCGGCGTCTCGTGGACAGGCGGACCCGCCGTAAACCCGCCGACGGTGTTCACCAGCGCGTCCAGCCTGCCGAACCGCTCCTGCACAGCGCGGGCGAGGCGGTCGCAGTCGTCAGGCTCGCGCAGGTCAATCCCGCCGACCAGCAGGTGCTGGGGGTCTAACGCAAGGTCAGCAAACAGTTGGTTGAGTTCGGCGTCGTCGCGGGCGCACAGGGCAAGCGTCGCCCCCGCCTCATGAAACTGGCGGGCGACCACGCGCCCCAGCGCGCCCGTCGCGCCCGTAATCAGCACCACCTTGCCCGTGAAGTCGAACGCGCTCATCACCCCTACGGTCCGTCTGCTGAACCGCGGCTCCGCGCCGGCCGGCTTCTGGGCGTTCTTCCGCATGGGCGCAAACTACTTCGACAGCCTGCTGGTTCAAGAACTTCCCCCGGGCGAGTCGCTCCAGGCTGGATTCACCGCGTGGCAGGTCGAGGGCATCGGGCCGACCGTCGCCCGTTGCTCACTTGCCTGGTCCGAAGACAACGTTCCGACCAACGACACTCTTACCCGCCGCTTCTTTATCCGCGGCGAGAGCTTCCGCGACGCCGAGGCGCTCACCATCCTCGCCCCGGCCGGCCTCATCCGTGAGAGTTTGACCGTCGTCCCCCGCGCAATCGTTCGCAATAACTGCGGCTCTGCCGCCGACATCCGCATCGGGTTCACCTTGCGCGACTCGGTCGGACCCGTCTATCTCGACACACTGAGCCGTCAGCTAGCGGCCCACCGCGCCGAAACCATCGCGTTCGCGACTTGGACTGCCGCGCCGGCCCAGGCCTATTCCGCCATCCTGACGGTCGAGATGACCGACGACATGTACCCCGACAACGACACATTGAGCCGCAGTTTCGGCGTCGCTTCCGCGTTCCACGATGTCGCCGCGACCGCAATCGTCGCGCCGGCAGGCCGGGCCACGGCCGGCACGATTGTCCCGACCGCCTGGGTCCGCAACATCGGCACCTATCCCGAGACATTCACCGTCTGCTTCCGAATCTGGCGTGGGCAGAATCCGACCTACTCCGAGTCCACGGTCGTGTCGCTGCCCCAGGACGACTCGCTGCAAATCTCCTTCCCGGCCTGGAACGCGCTCGCCGGCATCTATACCGTCAACTGCTCCACCGCGCTCGCCGGCGACACGTTCCCGGAAAACGACCGCATCACCACCGCCTGCGTCGTCGAGACCATACCGGCTGCACCCGGCTGGCGCGAGGTCGCCTCGATGCCGCTGCTCCCATCCAACAAGCCGGTCAAAGACGGCGGTGCGCTGACCTTCGTCCCCGGCACCGGCCGCATCTACGCCCTCAAAGGCAACAAGACCGGAGACTTCTACCAGTACAACATCACCGCCGACAGCTGGCGCCCCCTTGCCGCCTTCCCGGAAGGAACCGAAGAAAAGACCGCGGGCAAGGGCGCGGCCTTGACAAACGACGGCCAGCGGTTCATATATGCCACCAAGGGCAACAACACATTCGGCTTCTACTCCTACGACTGCCAGACCAACACCTGGGCCCAGCTCGCCGACGTCCCCCTCGGCGGCGGCAAGAAAGTCAAAGGCGGAACTGCCCTCGCCTACGTCGTCCGGCGCGACACCGCCTGGGTCTACCTGCTCAAAGGCTACAAAAACGAACTCCACCGCTACTCGGTCGCCGGCCAGAGCTGGCAGACCCTGCCGGCGGCGCCGGTCAGCGCCCGCGGCCGCGACGCCTACAAAGACGGCTCATTCATGGTCTACGACCGCGAACAGACGCTCTACGTCGTCAGAGCCAAGACCAACGAAGTCTACGCCTACAATGTCCAGGGCGACACCTGGCTGCAGTGGACGGGCACCCTCCCGCTCACCGGCGCATCCGGCCGGGAAAAGAAAGTCAAAGGCGGCGGCTGCGGCACCTGGTATTCCGACGCGCTCTACTGTCTGAAAGGCGGCAACACCCAGGAGATGTGGGCATACTTCCCGGCTGGCGACTCCTGGCACGAATTCGACACCATCCCGGCCCTCGGCTCGACCGCCAAGAAAAAGAAAGTCAAAGGCGGCGCGTCGCTCGTCTCGGTCGGCAGTGCGGTCTTCTTCGCCCTGAAAGGCAACAAGACGCGTGAATACTGGCGCTACCGGATTCCCGGCGTCATCGGCGTCGCCGAACAACCGCCGGCTCCGGGCCCGGCCGCGGCCTCGCTTTCGACGGTCGTCCGCTCGGTTCTCTATCTGCCGGCGGCTGCGGTCACCGGCCGCCGTGCCCTGCTGCTCGATGCCGCCGGCCGCAGGGTCCTGCTGCTGCAACCGGGCCACAACGACATCCGCCGGCTCGCACCCGGCGTCTACTTCGTACACCTGACCGCGCCCGCTTCGAAACCCGGCACGTCGCCGACCGACCGGGTCTACAAGGTCGTCATCGAGTAGCCGGGCCGCGTTCGTTCAGCTGACGCCGGCGGCCGGCCCTAACGAAGAAAGAATCGCGCCAGCAGCGCGGCCAGGACCAGCGCTGGCAGCATGTTCGAAACCCGCAGCCTCCTGAGTTCGAGGATATTGACGCCCAGCCCGATGAGAATCAGCCCGCCGACCGCGGTCATCTCGGCGACCATCGCCTCGGACAAAACAGTACCGAGCAGCCGCGCCAGAAGCGTCAGCCCGCCCTGATACAGAAGCAGCGGAACCGCGGAAAAGATAACACCGACTCCGAGCGCCGCCGAGAGCGCGACTGCGGCAAAACCGTCGAGCAGCGACTTGGTGTAATAGAGCGTCGGCGTCCTGCCGGTTCCGGCCTCGATTGCCCCCAGCACCGTCATCGACCCCATGCAGAAAAGCAGAAACGCCGCCACCAGCCCTTCGCTGAAACGCGGACTGCCCAGCCGCAGCCGCGCCTTCAGCCACTCGCCCAGCCGGGTCAGCCCGCTGTCAATTCCCACGAGCTCGCCGAAAATCGAACCCCCGACAGTCGAGAAAACGAGTATCAGCACATGCCGGGTCTTCAGCGCCATCGAAAACCCGAAGAAAAGCGTAAACAGACCGATAGCCTGAAACGCAATCTCGCTCAGCCGCTTCGGCAGACGCGAGTGCAGCAGCAGCCCGGCCAGACTACCGACGACTACCGCGCCGAAGTTGACCAGAGTCCCCAGCACGCCCCCATTCTACTCACCCCGCGGCCCTGCGCCAGCCCACCGCAGCGCAACCACCACCGGCCCCGCACCTGCTGCCCGGTGCCCGCCGCCCCCGACAGGGGCCGAAACAACCGACACACCGAATACCGCAACTCGCCTACGGACAATCGGTTACACGCCTGCCCCCAGCCTGCCCGATGCGGTAGGGGGAATCACTCCCCGGGTCACTCCCCCGGCAGCTCCCCACCCGGCCTGCCGGCGAAAAAACAGCGCCGCCCCTCCGGCCGCCTACTCCCCCAGCAGAACCTTCAAGCCCGACGACAACCCGGACCTGACGAAATAGACCCCAGGCGCCAGACCCGAGACGTCGTTCGCGCCCGACACAAGGTCTGTCACCTTTCGGCCGCTGATGTCAAGCAGTTCGGCCCTGCATCCTGCATGCTCTCTGCTGTCTCCCCGCAACCTCAGCACGCCGCGAACAAATGAAGGTAACTGCCCCATGCCATGCCGGCGTGGCTCGCGGCTCTCTTCCAAGGCGGCTTCTCGTTTGCGCGTGACGTAGTACATTATGAACCCGGAATCTGCGCGCACGACCGCCGCGTCCTTCACGTACCGATACTCAAGCGGGCTGGTTGAATCTATCTGCAGGCGCCAGCCCGGCTCCGGAGTCCACGTGCCGCCGTCGGCCGAGAAGAGCGACTTGATACCGCAGGGCAGCAAGTTCCTGAACCCGTAGAACCGGTACCCGGTGTCCAGAGCCAGCCCGTTGGAAAGCATCAATGAGTCCAGAACCACATCCGGTTGGCGCGTGAAGACCAGACCGTCGGTAGAGAGGGCGTGCCAGTTGACGCCCGGGTCGGCACCACCTGCGAAGTACCGGAACGTATCGCCGGTTCGGATGAGCGACGGGTCGAGCACGGCCCGATTCTGAACCTCGAACCGGATGCCGGGTTCGAGCACGAAGTTCCAGCCATCCCTGGAAACAGCAGAATGGGTCTCCGGAGAGCCGTCGCCGGTCGGGTCGCCAGTGAAATAGAGCCGGAAAGTGTCGCCGAACATGATAACGTCCGGGTCGCAGGGTTTGCCCGGCCAGGTCTCGGTGCCGGGAATGCTCACTTGATGCCGTTCCCAGTTGGACAGACCGTCCGTTGAGATGGCAACCATGATTCCGTCGCGACGCGGGTCCCAGAGTCCCTGGTAGTGAACGTAGAAGCGCTGGTCCGGGCCGCGCACCGCGTCCGGCACGTCGGCCGAATCGCAGAAAACGATGCCGGTCCTCTGCCAGTCGAGACCGTCCAGGGACCGGGCAATCAGAATGCGGTTCTGCAGTGGTTGGGCGGTCGCTAGAGACAGACCCAGAACAGCAACTGCAAGTATCGCCCGATTCATATCAGGAACCTTTCTTCATCTTATGACCACAACCCTGCGTATATCGGGTTGCTCACCGCTCGACATCGGCCGACCGCGGACAAAGTAAACGCCCGGAGCCAGATGGCGAACATCGTTCGCACCGACCTTGAGCTCTGCCACGCAGCGACCGGACGCATCAAGCAGCGAACAAGACGACTGGCGGCTGGTCACAACCGACGACGCGGGCAACACGAATGCACCCTTTACGACAGTCGGGGCCGATAAAACTGACGGATGCGACCCACTGCCCGGCTCCGACAACGCCGTGACCGAGTAATCGACATCCAGCCAGGGCGAGTCGGCACGCGGATTGTTGTTCCAGCCCGCAATCCACGCGCGCTCGGTCAAGATACGCGACCAGCCGTAGCCCCGCAGCCCAAAAGCCACCCAGTTACGGCTCAACGAGTTCTGAATGTGAGCGACGCCGGCCGTGTTCAGTTCGGTCGTATCCCAGAGCCGGCCCATCGGTCGGTCGGCACAGGCGGTACCATCGGCTATGGCCTGATACAGGTCGCGTGCCCCGGTGCTGACCGGGTCGGAGTTGACCGCTGTAAACTGGAAATCAAAACTCATCTCCCAATAAAAAACCAGGCAGCGGATGCGGGCGGCACGAATCGTCGCGCCGTCGGGAATCGAAGTTGTGTTGAACTTCATCCAGCCGCAGCGGGTTGTTTCCGCCGGTGGGGTGCCAAGCCTGACTATGTGCTCGACCTTGATGACATTGTCCGACTTGCCGTGCAGGTTGTTTACTTCGTCGCGGGTGCAGGTTCCGGTCCAGTATGGGGCCGTGTCGGTCCCGACCGCGTGCCATTCGTCAGTTGGCATTAGTGGCAGGGAAACGGTGCGGACTTCGCTGCTGCACTGAGCCACCTGACCAAGCACCACTGCCGGAAGTATCAGAACGGCAGGCAGCCACCGGAGAGGAAAGCAACCGCCCATGGTACTGCCCTATCTCGTGATTACGACCCTGCCTGACGGCATCGCACCCGGCCTCGCCGCCACAAAGCACACACCCGGCGCGAGATGGCGGACGTCGTTCGCGCCGGGGCGCAGTTCCATGACCCTGCGGCCGTCGGCAGCGACGAGCGTCGCGCGCCCTGCGCCGAGTGCGGACAGATTGAGCATCCCGCGGCAGATGGTCGGGAACTCCGCCGCCCGGACCTCGGCGCCCGGCGTCTCTTCGATGCCGGCGTTCCGGTTGAGTTTGACGGTCACGAAGTCCCAGGCATCGGCGCCGAAATCACCGCGGCCGGTTACATAGACATAGCCGGAATCGTCGAGCCCCACCGCGGTCGCCAGGTCGCCCGAGCCGAAGTCTCTTGTCCAGCGCCAGACCTCGGTCGGCCCGTTGTACTGCAGCACCAGATAGTTGGGATAGTACGAACCACAGACAATGGCATTGCCGTCGTGGTCGAGCGCGAGTCCGCCCGGCTCGCCGTATCCACCGCTGTTCAGGCGATTGGTGAACTGGCTCACACTGTCGGTACGGTAGCCGAGAGTGACGCCATCGTAGCTTCCGCCGGCTCCGGTCTGCACCCGGCCCAGGACCCGCGGATTGCCCTGAACGTCGACCGCGATTCTCAAGCCGATGTCGCTTCCGTTCTCGGGCGCGGCGTAGCGGGCGGTCCAGACCAGCGCGCCGGCCGCGCTGACTTTCATCGTCAGGATGTCCGCGTTATCGCTAGTTCCCACGCTCCAGCCGGTGGCGTAGAGGTCGCCGGACGTGCTGCGACCGACCGCAACCGCGACGTTGCCGGAACCATCCACGCAGACCGAATTGGCCCGGTCCTCTCCGTTTGCCGCGCCGTTGTACCGGTCGTGCCACTGGAGCACGCCGGCCGAGTTGCACTTCACGGTCAGATAGTCCCAGCCCATGCCGGTGCTTTCGCCGGCGCCAGTCACATAGACGTTACCCGCGCCGTCGACGCACATCGCAATCGCCTCATCATCACATTAGCCCGGCTGCCCGTAGCGGCGCAGCCAGACCATGTCGGCCACTTCAGCTCTGACCAGAAACGGCAGCACGACTGCCATCACGACAAACCCGGACCGAATCATGTTCTTCACGACGGAACCGCCTTTCTCAGTTAGATGAGACCGACCGCCGCATGATACAGAAACCACCATCGGATGGCAACCGCGGATATGACCCCGCCCGGGTCGTGGACCGAGCCGGCATCATCGGCCGTTACTCGAGATAGCGCCTGTCTTGACTCACGCCGGCTCACGCGCTACAGTCTCCTCACGCGCCCGTAGCTCAGTTGGATAGAGCGGCAGACTCCGGATCTGCAGGCCACGCGTTCAAATCGCGTCGGGCGCTGTTCGTCCGAATCGTCTTTCGACGCTCGTAGTTCGACATTCTTCGGGAGGTCTCATGGATTTCTATGAAGTTGTCCGCCGTCGCACCAGCATCCGGGCCTACAAACCCGACCCGATTCCGGAAGACGCATTGAACCGCGTGCTCGAAGCCGGCCGGCTCGCGCCTTCGGCCAAGAACTTCCAGCCCTGGAAGTTCATCGTCGTCAAAGACCCGGCAGTAAAAGCCGCCCTCGTTCCCGCCTGCCGCAACCAGACGTTCATCGCTCAGGCTCCGCTGGTCATCTGCGGCTGCGCCATCGAATCCGAGGTCTGGAAGGGGATGGGCGGTTACTGGTCAGCCGAGGCAGTTGACCTGTCAATTGCCATCGAACACATGATACTCGCGGCCACGGCCGAAGGCCTTGGCACCTGCTGGATTGGCGCTTTCGTCGAAGCCGAAGTCAAGAACGTCCTTGCCATCCCTGAAGGCGTCAAGCCGATTGCCCTGACCCCGCTCGGCTACCCGGCAAAGGAAGCAACGCCCCGCCCGCGCAAGCCGCTTGCCGAAATCGTCTGCCATGACCACTACTCCTGATTCCGGCCGGAAAAAACAGCGGGGCGGAGCACAAGCTCCGCCCCGTTCTGCTTTCGGGCGTATTCCGGTACGCCTCTACTTCAGCAGCACGGTCTTGACCGCAAGCTGCTCGCCGTCGGCGTCCAGCCGGACAACATAAACGCCCTGCGCCAGCCGGCGCCCGCGGTATCGTCATGCCCGCCGTGCCCCCACGTGTAGCAGAACAGCGTATCCTCTGACCCCATCACCCCGGCCAGCACTGCAAACGTGCTCTCCACAGTCGCCAGACACGCCGAATCGTCGGTGATGGTCGTCACCTGCTCCGGAAAACGCAGTCGGGGGTTGTATCGCTCGTCGTTTCGCCGACTGTAATCGAAGCCCTTGCCCCACAGCATCTGGATGCGGTTGTGAGCCGAATCCATGCCGGGGCGCGAACAGAACAGCTCGTAGGCGAGGAAACAGTCATTCCACAACTCGTTCTTCGGCCCCTCATACCCGTCGCCCCAGTCCTGCCCATCCGCTTCTTCCGGTAGCCAACCTTGCACGACGACACCCCAGTCCGCTGCGGATACCGCCGCTGCACACAACAGGAACGTGGCCGCCGCTTTGCATACTTGGTTCATGTCAACCTCCTTCGGTTATCTGACTTTCACTACTCTGCCCACAACCTCGCTGCTGAAACTCCTGACAACACACGCATACACACCGACCGGCAGCGAATCAACGCCGACCCGCACCCGATGATTTCCGGCAGGCAGTATCCCCAGGTCGCGCTCAACCCGCTGCCGCCCCGCAACGTCGACCAGCTCCAGCGCAACCCGCCCTGTCTTGGGAAGCGTGAACGCTACGACGACAACTCTGTCCGCAAGAGTGCTGCCCGCTGTGGCCATCGCGCCGCTGACGCCACCCCCTCCCAGCAAGCCCGTGGCGCTCGTCTCAGTGTAGAAGACCCCCCGCGGCGACTCCGAGTACGCCAGATGCAAGCGAGAGCCGCTTCCGACGAAGCTGGTGAACGAGAAGCGGTTGTTCACGGTATCAGGCTCAGTCCAGCCGGTGTCAGTCCTGACAGCGTGGCGCGTCCCGTAGTCCCAGCTCCAGACGACATGCACGCTGTTGCGGTCGTCAACGCAGACCTCCGGAAGCCTACAGTTGAGGTCAGTGACCCGGACGGGAGTGGTCCAGGTATCACCGACTCTCGCAGTGTAGTACGTCTTGTACCCGCCCCAGCGTTCCTCCCAGACCACGTGCGGCCGGCCCTGTGAGTCACAGGCGATTCGCGGGTCGCAGGACTGACCGCTCGGCGCGGGGTCGGGCACATGCTCCGGCGTTGACCAGGAGTCGCCGTCGAACGACGAGTAATCCACGCCGTAGGTGCGGAAGTTCATCCAGACAGCGTGAAGACGCCCGCCAGCGCCAGCCACGATATCCTGGCCGTCGAGCTCGCCGGAATCGTCTGCGGCTAGGATTGGCGCCAACCACGAGTCGCCGCCGGGGTCATAGCGCGTGTACCATAGAGCGTCTGAGCCACCCAGTTCACCGAACATCATATGAATGCGACCCCCGCTGTTAGCGAACAGGCGAGGATATACGCCTCTTCGGGTGGTTGCCGGCTTCGGACTCGTCCATGTATCGCCGGCGGGTCTGGCGTAGCTTATGCGTTGCAGATATTGCTCAGACCAGGCGACGAGCGGGACTCCGGCAGTATCCACGACGATGTCAGCGCGCCTGAGGTCACTGGAGTCGCGGGAGACATTGGCCGGGATTGTCCAAGTATCCCCAGAACGGCGGGCGTACATTATCTTGAAAAGGTTCGTCCCGCCAGCGCACTCAAGCCAGACAACGTGCGGTGTCCCGTGCTGCGACACCGCCAGCGACGGCAGAAAGGCGTCGTATCCATCCGGCCTTCTGTCCACCCGCTCCGGCGGAGTCCAGGCCGCAGCAGTCGCAGCCAGCCCGGCCGCAAATATCAGCACTACGAACTTCCGAGGCTTCATCCTGCCTCCTTTGCTCCCCTGATTCTACGCCGATGACACCGGAAAGCGAGACAGCGGAACCAAGCGAATGTGAGCGTTGCCCAGATTCGTATCTATCCCCGGCCTTGAGCGGACAGCTCGTAGGCAAGATAGCAGTCGTTCCAGAGCTCATCAAGCGTATCCACGTCCTCCGGCGCCCAGTCCAGCCCGGCAGCTTCGGTCGGCGTGTAGGCCTGAATGAC
>Ga0101944_10007032_pt1 | contig 11547 bp, 11 predicted proteins | sample DewCreD2012metaG_FD_75245 | JGI IMG/M metagenome (GOLD analysis project Ga0101944, IMG submission 75245) | Hot spring sediment bacterial and archeal communities from British Columbia, Canada, to study Microbial Dark Matter (Phase II) - Dewar... ... | reverse complement strand
CTCCATGCCCACCGAGATCGACGAGGTGGAGCGCCGGAATTATCCGAACCTGCCGCCGAAGCGACGGCCTCCCCGCCGTCGCCTGACCACGCCCGCCCGATGGCGGAATCTCAGCGCACCAGCCAGACCGGCGAGTAAACGTACTGGCTGCCCGCCGCCGCTGCCTGATAAATGCCTCCCTTGGCCACCACGTTGCAGGGCTGGATAATCACCCGCTTGCTGGACATGCTGCCAGTCAGCTTGACCTCCATGATGCGCACGCCCACGAACTTGACGATCGAGTAGTCGGCATTGTTGCCCGGCCCCACCACCGTCCGGAAGATCGGGATGATCCGCGGCTGGCCGATGATCGACGCCAGCTCGTCTTTCACGCCCGCGCTGATCCCCGTGTCGCCGTTGAGGTGCAAAATGCCGTCCGAGCCGAACCGCAGCTCCCCGCCATGATAGGCCAGGTCCGACGGGCTGATGCCGTACACGATCTGCCGGGCGATGTCGGCCGTGCTGTTGTTGCTGCTGCCGATATCGACCGTGCCCCGGTTGCCGGGCATGCCCGTCCCTTGCGGATACAGGTTCACTTCCTTGATGCCGTCGCTGCCGGCGGTGACGGTCCGCGTGGTCGGATTGTAGCTCCAGTTGTCGCTGCCGCTAACCGCCAGGCTGTTCCACGTCCCTTCGTCCAGGGCGAAGGGGAGGATGTTCAGGTTGCTGCCGTCCGACGGCGCCCGGAACCCGACCAAGCTGCTGACGAGTGCCGCGGTGGCCTCGGCCTGTAGCGACGCATCGCTCATTCCCAGCACACGAGCGAAAAACAGCGGAACGGTCCCATTCTGCTGGCTGGTGCGCTGCACACGGACCCGCACCGCGTTGGGCAACAGGCCTGCCGGCGTGGGCAAAAGCGGGTCGCTGGGATCGGAAGGGTTGGCCATGTAGCCCACCACCACGTCGTCCGCGGCCAGCGACGGCGGTTGATTGGCCACCGGGTTCTGCGTGGCGAACTGAGCAGCCGTGGTCTGGGCCCGACTGGCAAGCGTGCTGGCCGTTTGCGCACGAGGCTTGCCATCCTTATCGCAAAGTTCCCACGCCGCGGCGATGGCGGCCGCATCGGCCGTACGCTGCAGCTCGTTGCGGACCGTGTACAGGTAGCCGACATCCACCGACAGCGCAGCCAGCGCCAGCACGACCGTCAGCAGGAAGGCCGTCAGCACGACGATATGCCCCCGGCGACGGGTGAAAGACTTTCGTTTCATGGTAAGAGCTCTCCCCTAACGACCATCCCAATGGTTCCGACGCTTTATGCTCGACCGCCGTTGCATGGCGGCGGCTTTGTCGCCCGGCGACAGGTTCACTCGACAAGCTGATGCGCGATCCGCGGAGTGCTGTCGGTGAGCGTCTGTCCATTCGACAAGGTCAGCCGCACCTCCTTGATCCGCAGCAACTGCACGCGGTTGCCCGCGAACGCCGCGCCGGACTGGGCTACCGACAGGTCGGGGCTATACCCGCTCAAATCGCCGCTGAACGCCGTGCGGAGCTTGAACATGTTCGAGTAGCCGAACGGTCCCCACGTCGTCGAACTGCCGCTTTTGATCTGGAACGTAAGGTTGATGCCATCCACGGAAAGAATCTGCGTCCAGCTCACCGTCTCGCCGCTGGTCTGCATCACCGAACGGTCCGAGCGATCGAAACTCTGGACGCGGGCCTCGCCCGACCACTGATGGATCGTCAGCCCGCCCGGTGTCCACCACGGCAGCGAGCGGTGGTTGATCTCGAATGTGAAGTACACCCCGTCCAAGTTCCCGGTCGGAGACATCGTCGTCGTGACCTGAGGACCCACGATCACCGGGTCCGGCTCCCCCAGGACCAGCTCCCAGTCTTCCTCCACGCGCACCACCTGCTGCGCTGTCGCTGGAACCCCGACTCCCAGCAATCCCATCACCACACAGGTAGCCCCCAAGACGCCTCCCCTCACGCGGCGCAAGCCGTAACCCACTCGCATCGACACTGCTCCCATAGGCACGAGGACTTGATGCGGCCTACCCGCCAGCGGCCGGGGGAGTTGAGGAGCACTCCGGTCGATCAGGTGAGGGGCCTGGTCGGCCTCCAGCCGCCGTCCAGCGGCGACCCACACACACGATTCGTTAGCTGCCAATAAAACACATAGGCTATCTGGATGTTGTGTCAAATGGCAGACTCAAGATTGTCATGTTTTGGCGCTAAACCGCTATTTGCCTTCCAGCCAGGCTTCGGCGGTGGCCCTCTTGTCGATAGACTAAGATTGGCCTGGCAAGTATCCGAGAATGCGTAAAAGCTCTCTCGATAAGAGTTTGCAGCATTTGGAATGAATTCCTTTTTCTCCCGTGTCGATGCTGCCCGGCTGCGTGCTAGCGGCCTGGTCGCCACCGTTGAAGATCACGAAACCATTAGCTCGACCAGCGACCGGGCCTTGACGCTGGCCGCTCGGGACGAGGTGCCGCTGCCCCTCCTGGTGATCGCGGCCGAGCAGACGGCAGGGCGAGGGCGGGGGAGCAATCGTTGGTGGTCGCCCCGAGGTGGGCTGACATTTTCGCTGGCTCTCGAAGCCCCACCCACCAAACTTCCCCCCGCGCGCTGGCCCCAGGTCGCCCTGACCGCCGGACTGGCGGTGTGCGAAGCCCTGGAAACGTTGGTCCCGCGAGCCGACCTGCGGCTGAAATGGCCCAACGACGTGTATCTGGCCGGCCGCAAGGTGTGCGGCATCCTCAGCGAATCGGTGCCCGGCTGCCGCGATCGAATGGTCATCGGAATCGGACTGAATGTAAACAACGCCCCTCCTAAGAGTGATGCTCCTGCAGAGCTGCGGTCCACACCGAGTGGATTTGCACCAGAGACAACGCACGCGCGTAAGATTTTTTTAGAAAAAAACAACTTGCAGGATCGCGTGCCCTCAGCGACAGCCCTGGTGGAGCACGATGGGTGCGTCCGCGACCTTACCGAGGTGTTGTTGGCAATTCTGGATCGGTTTGAGTGGCGGTGGCAAACCCTTATTGAGCAAGGGTTTGCATCGCTAGTCGCGCCCTATCGGCAGCGGTGTTTCTTAACGGGCCGGACGCTGCAAGTGCAGACCGGACCTGGAGAAACCGTTGTGGGGCAGTGCCGCGGTATCGATGAGGAAGGCAGGTTGCAACTGGTGACGGAGCAGGGCTTGCGGACGATTGTCTCGGGGAGTGCTGTGGCATGGGAGTCGGTATGACCGAGTAGTCGGTATAACGGGTTGATGCACCACTTGCGTCCGCGGGCGACCTTCGGCATCATGATTGGCTTGCGGTTGGTTGGAAGTAGTCCTGGCGGCGGACAGTCGCGAACCATCGGGTGGGTGAGGAGCACGATTTCGCATGGCGCGTTATCACGGTCCCAAGGCACGGGTGAACCGTCGGCTGGGCGTGCTGGTTTATGAGACGGCCGGGGCGGCCAAGGCCCTGGAACGGCGGGATAATCCGCCGGGCATGCACGTCAAGGGCCGCAAGCTGTCGAACTGGGGTCAAGCCTCGGCCGAAAAGCAGAAGATCAAGCACTATTACGGCATCGGTGAGCGGCAGCTCCGTCGCTACTACCGCATGGTGGTCGCGAAGAAGGGGAACACGGGCGATCAGCTTCTGTCCCTGTGTGAGCGGCGGCTGGACAACGTGATCCGCCGCGCCGGCCTGACCAAGACGCGGCCCCAGGCGCGTCAAGGGATCGTGCACGGGCACTTTTATGTCAACGGGGTGAAGGTTACCAGCCCCAGCTACCCGCTGCGGCCGGGGGACGTGGTCACGATCAAGCCCAAGGAAAAGGTGTATAACCTCTATAAGGGGATCCTCGGCGAGGGGAACACGACGCAGGTTCCCGACTGGCTCTCCTGCGACCCGGAGACACTGCGAATCACGATGCTGGGGCTGCCGGGTCCCGGCGATTTCAGTCTGCCTGTGGACGTGAACATGGTGGTCGAGTTCCTGGCTCGTTGAGGCCCGGTCGCAACGCGGCGGTCGCGGCGAAATGGCCAGGAGCGTCTTGCGTCTGCCCGAGACGGCGTCGCGCGGACGTGGTCGCGGGCTGCGCGGGCCGCGGCGCCAGACGCCGCAGGCTGGCCGGCGGAGGCTTGGCCGTCTGGCGGGTGCAGGCTCCCGAGCGCACATTCCTCGAAGATTCCTCGCGCAAGGTCGCTGGCGATGCATAGTTCCCTGGTCGTTTTGGGAGGCGGTCCGGGCGGCTATGCCGCCGCCTTCCTCGCCGCTGACGAAGGCCTCGAGGTGACGCTCGTCGAGGCGGATCGCCGCTTGGGGGGCACGTGCCTGTTGCGCGGCTGCATTCCTTCCAAGGCGCTGCTCCACGTGGCGCGGGTGCTAGGCGAGGTCGAGGAGCTGGGGCACGACTGGGGCGTCCGGCTCGGCGCGCCGGCGATCGATCTGGCGCAGCTTCGTCAGCGGAAGGAAAAAGTGATCGCCACGCTGGCGGACGGGCTACGGCAGATCGCCAAGCGGCGCAAAGTGCGGGTGCTGCGAGCCCGTGGCGTATTTGAAAGCAGCACGCAGCTTCGGCTGGAAGGGGACGACCCGGAGCTGCCGCCGGAGCGGACGCTCACGTTCGACCATTGCATCCTGGCGACCGGCAGTGTGCCGGCCATGCCGCCGGCGCTGGACATTGGTTCCGACCGGGTGATCGATTCGACCGGCGCTTTGGAGCTGCGCGATATCCCGCGGACGCTGCTGGTGATCGGCGGAGGGTATATCGGGTTGGAGCTGGGGACGGTTTACGCACGCCTGGGCTCGAAGGTCACCGTGGTGGAGCTATTGGACGGGCTGTTGCCTGGCGCCGACCGCGACCTGGTCAAGCCGCTGCACAAACGTCTGGCTGCCCTGCTGGAGGACCGCATCTACCTGAATACGAAGGTCGGCTCACTGGGCCTGCGCGGGGACGAGGTGGAAGTGGCGTTCGAAGGACCAGGCAAATTCGGCACCGAGCGGTTCGAGCGAGTGCTGGTGGCGGTCGGACGCCGGCCCAATAGCCGCGGCCTGGGGCTGGAAAACACGCAAGTGCAGGTGGATAGCCGCGGTTTTATCCAGGTCGACCATCAGATGCGTACGGCCGACCCGCACATCCTGGCGATCGGCGATGTCTGCGGCGAACCGATGCTGGCCCACAAGGCCACGCACGAAGGGCGGGTCGCGGCGGAGGTGGTGGCCGGCAAGCCGGCGCTGTTCGAGCCGCGGGCGATCCCGGCCGTGATCTTCACCGACCCGGAGATCGCCTGGTGCGGACTGACCGAGGAGCAGGCCCGCCGCGAAGGTCGCGCGTACGAAGCGGCGGTGTATCCCTGGGCGGCCAGCGGTCGCGCGATCGCGCTGGGACGTACCGAAGGACTGACCAAGCTGCTGATCGACCCGCAGACCGACCGGGTGCTCGGAGCGGGGATCGTCGGGCCGGGCGCGGGCGAACTGATCGCCGAAGTCGCCCTGGCGATCGAGATGGGCTGCGAGGCGGCCGACCTGGCCCACACCATCCACCCGCACCCCACGCTCAGCGAAACCGTGATGAACGCCGCCGAAGTCTATTTCGGCACCGCCACGGAAGTGTACAAGCCCCGTCGGCCGGCTGCCGCGGCCTCTCCGAAATAAGCGGCACGGCCCGCGGTGGTTGGTTCCTCGCCTGGGCTGCTGGTGCTCTTGCTCCTGGTGGCAGCCACCGGCAAGCGGCCTGCTGCGCTGGCTACCGGCCGCCTGGCACCTGAACTTGCCCATGGGGGAATGAATGCGCCGGCCGACCATCGCCCTCGGCCGTGGAGAGGTGCACGCCTGCCCGCACCGGCAAAGGATCAGTCCTTCGCAGGAGGACGCTCCGGTACGCGGTAGGTCACTGCGCCGCAGTGCACCCGCCACTGGGGCTGTTCCGCCACGCCAGTGGCGTAATAGACGGTCAGGATGCGGCCATCGTGCAGCAAGACGTTGCTCGGGTAGCCGCAGTCGCGCGAGCGGGCATCGTTCACCAGCACGAAGTGCTGGGCCCAATCGAACCGCCCCTGGGCATCTCCCACCACGCCCCGCACGCCCATCGGCTCCAGCCGATAGCCCGCGACGAGCAGCACGCGGCCATCCGGCAGGAGCAGCAAGTCGGCCGGGTGCACGCCGGCAGGCGCCAGAGGGCGGGCCTCGCTCCACGTCCGACCTTCATCGAGGCTTTCCGACAGCCACAGATCGCCCCCGCGGCCCCGCATCGCGGCCAGCAGCTTGCCCGACGACAGCCGCACCAGCGCGGTCTCGCTGAACTGCCGCTGCGTGCCGCCGATCGGTCCCGCGTAACGGGTCCAGGTCCGCCCCCGGTCGGTTGAACGATACAGATAGCTGTGGTTGGGGCCTGTGGTGAGCGTGGACGGCTCTTCAGGACGCCGCACCGGCCCCCCATACACCGCCATCAGCAGCGAACCATCGCTCAAACGCAGCATTTTGCCATAGGGGCTTCCCCAACTGATGTCGGAGACGTCGATCTGCCGCGGCTCTTCCCACGTGCGGCCGCCATCGCCGCTGCGCGTGACCCAGGTAGTGATCGGCTTGTCCAAGCGGGGATTGTACTTCCCCTCGTCGTCATACTGGGCGGTGCGGTAATAGCCGACCACCAGCGTCCCGTCGTCGGCCTGGCCAAAGGCCGGGTTGCGGTCGTCCAGCGGCGTGTCGACGACCACGGCCGGCGGCGTCCAAGTCCGGCCTTCGTCGGAGGAAAAAACGATGTCCAGCCGGCCGCCGATGCCCAGATGCTCGGCCCCACCCCGCAGGACCACGGCGATCCGTCCATCGGCCAGCCGCAAGGCCACGGGAAAATAGCCCTGACCGGCAACGACCAGCGACCGCGCCAGCTCCGGCGGCCGCGGCTCGTGCTCCTGGGCTGGGCTACTGCGGGGCGCTGCGACGCCGACCGCTATCGCCAGCCCCAGGCTCAGCCAGCGCAAGGTCCGCCCCATCCTCTTCGCATCTGCCGCACGGCCGTGCATGGTCGGCCCTCCCGATGTTCAAAGGTGTGTTCGGCCTACCGCGATGGCTTCAGGCGCAAGCTGACAAACTGCTGCACGCGCTGGCAGATCGCGTCCTCCACCGGCAGACGCTCCATGCTCGAAGCCCCATAAAAGCCGACGATCCCCTCCGTGTGCTCGAAAATGTACTGGACATCTTCGGGGCGGGCGATCGGGCCGCCGTGGCACAGGACGAGCACGTCCTTGCGAATCCGCTTGGCCGCGTCGTGCATCGCCTGTACGCGGCGAGCCGCCTCCTCGAGGCTCAAAGCCGTCCGCGCCCCGATCGTGCCCTGCGTGGTCAGGCCCAGGTGCGGGATGAGGATATCCGCTCCCGCCTGGGTCATCGCGACCGCTTCATCCGGGTTGAAGCAATAGGGGGTCGTCAGCAGCCCCAGCTCGTGCGCGGTGCGGATCAGATCGACCTCCAGCCCGAACCCCATGCCCGTCTCTTCCAGTCCCTGGCGGAACGTGCCGTCGATCAAGCCCACCGTGGGGAAATTCTGCACGCCCGAAAAGCCCAGCGCATCCAGCTCCCGCAAAAACAGCCGCATGATCCGGAACGGGTCGGTGCCGCACACGCCAGCCAGCACGGGCGTATGGCGCACCACCGGCAGCACCTCCCGGCTCATCTCCACCACGATCGCGTTGGCATCGCCGTAGGGCATCATGCCGCTGAGGCTGCCCCGCCCGGCCATCCGGAACCGTCCCGAGTTGTAGATCACCAAAAGGTCGATCCCGCCTGCCTCGGACATCTTGGCGCTGATGCCGGTGCCGGCGCCGCCCCCGATGATCGGCTGCCCCGCCGCCACCTTCGCCCGCAGCCGGTCGAGGATGTCCGATCGCGAAAACAACGCCATGCGTGAAAACTCCCAGTCGCGTGAGGTGGGGAAAACGGGAGCGCTAGGCCGCCGAGGTGGCCGGCGGCTCGGGGGGCGGGCTGGCGGCCGGCCGGCTGGACAGCGCCACGTACGCCAGCCGCAGCTCATGGAGGATTTTCTCCAACAGCGCCGCTTCTTCGGCCGTGAGGTTCCCCTTCGTTTTTTCCTCCAGAATGCCCAACGTGTCGATGGTGTGCTTGGCCAGGTCCAGACGCGGCCCGGTCGCCTTGCCGGCCGGGTCGGGCACCTGGCCCAGCGCCGCCAGCGCTTGCAGCGACAGGGTCTGCACCAGCAGCGAAAACGACGGAGGTGGCAGCGGCGTCGACTTCTCGCTCATGCGGTCGCTCCTCTGAAAACCGCAGGAAAAAAGCAGCGCGGCAACCCAGTAGCTCGTCAGAAGTGCGGTTCAGTATAAAAGAGGGCCGGTTGGACCGACCAGACGAGGCAGCGGCGGTTAGCTGCCAGCAGCGGCTGCTGCGCCGCGCAGGCCACCGAACGGCTTTCGCGGCGGCCGCCAGGCGGCTGCTGCGCTGGCAAGGGCGGCCGCGGGGCGGGTGATGCTGTTTCCCTGTTTTCCAGATATGGTCGGTGCATTTTGTGCGAGGAGACCAGCACGTGTCGGGCACGAGCAGCCGGGTAGCGCTCGTCACGGGAGGCGGGACGGGCGTGGGGCGGGCCACGGCCCTGGCGCTGGCGCAGCGCGGCTACGACGTGGCCATGAACTACTCGCGTTCCGCCCAGGAGGCGGAAGAGACGGCCGCGGCCGCACGCCAGCACGGGGTGCGGGCGATCACGCTGGCGGCCGACGTGGCCGACGATGCGCAGGTCCGCCAGATGGTGGCCCGCTGCGGCGAGGTCTTGGGCCGGCTGGATGTGCTGGTCAACAACGCGGGGACGACCTATTTCGTGGACCACCACGATCTGGAAGGGCTGACCGAAGCGATGTGGGACCGCATCCTGGCGGTCAACCTCAAGGGGCCGTATTTCGTGACGCGGGCGGCGGTCGAGCTGCTGCGGGCTTCGGGCGGCGGGGCGATCGTGAACGTGGCCTCGGTCGCCGGGATCGCCGGCAGCGGCAGCTCGATCGCCTATGCCGCTTCCAAAGGCGGCTTGATCACGATGACCAAATCGCTGGCCCGGGTCCTGGCCCCGCAGATCCGGGTGAATGCCGTCTGCCCCGGGCCGATCCTCTCGCGCTGGCTGGTGGGGCATGAGGCGATGATCGAAGCGGCGCTGAAGGTCACGCCGCTGGGGCGGGCCTCGACGCCAGAAGAGGTGGCCGCCGTGATCGTGTTTCTGGCCTGCGACGCGGCGATGGTCACGGGACAAGCGGTGGTGGTCGACGGCGGACGGACGATGTAAGGTGCGGGCTCTGGCGCCGCGTGCCGCCCCTTTTTCGCGGCGCAAGTTCGCGTCGGCTCGGCAGGGAAATGCTTCGCGACAGGTGCAGCGAGTCGGACATGGGCAAGGCGCAGGTGATTATCGCCGATTTCCACCACGGTTCGGTGGAGGTCGAACAGGAGATTCTGGGCGAGCTGGCCACGGTCGAGGCGCTGGATGTGCAGCGCGAGGCCGAGCTGTGGGGACGGGTCGAGCAGGCCGACTGCCTGATGGTCTATCACACGCTGCGCGTCACGCGGGCTACGATCGAGCGGCTCGAGCGCTGCAAGCTGATCGTCCGCTGCGGGGTGGGCTACGACAATGTGGATCACGCCTTCGCCCGCACGCGGGGCATTCCGGTGGCCAATGTGCCGGACTACGGCACCGAGGAAGTGGCCGACTCGGCGATCGGGATGCTACTGGCTCTGACACGCGGGATCGCGTTCTTCAATACGTTCCTCCGCGATCCGCAGGCCGACTGGCGCTACCGCCATGTGGGGCCGCTGTGGCGGCTGCGGGGGCGGACGCTGGGGATCGTGGGGCTGGGGCGGATCGGCACGGCTGTGGCCGTGCGGGCCAAGGCGCTGGGGATGGACGTGGCCTTCTACGACCCGTACAAGCCGGACGGCTACGACAAAGCGCTGGGCGTGCGGCGGAAGGAGACGCTCGAGGAACTGCTGGCCGAAGCGCATGTGCTCTCGTGCCATTGCCCGCTGACGGAGGAAACCTACCGCCTGATCAACGCCGAGGCGATCGCCCGCCTGCCCCGCGGGTCGTACCTGATCAACACGGCCCGGGGGGACGTGGTGGACATCGCCGCGATCCCGCCGGCCATCGCCAGCGGGCAGCTTGCCGGCGCGGGGATCGACGTGCTGCCGCAGGAGCCGCCCGGGCCAGACAACCCGCTGGTGGCCGCCTGGCGCGACCCGCGTCACCCGGCCCACACGCGGGTGATCCTCGGCGCGCACCATGCCTTCTACAGCATGGAAGGGCTGCGCGACATGCGGGTCAAAGGCGCCCAGGCCTGCCGCCGGGCGCTGCTTGGCCTGCCGCTGCGGAACGTGGTGAACTGACGGGCGCGGGTCTCCGGCCCCCGCGGCGCGGTGCTGCCGCAGGGGACGCCGGCGTGCTGGCCGCAGGTTCCTCATCGCGGCGCAGGAGGCCGCCGCGACGGCCGATAAAAGCCGATCTTTTCCAGCGCCAGATAGACCTCCTCCAGCGTCTTTTCGCCGAAATTGGCGATGCTCAAAAGCTGCTCGGGCGTGCTGTTCAAAAGGTCGCGGACGGTGAAAATGCCCCGCTCCTCCAGGCAGTTGGTCGTCCGCACCGACAGCCCGATCTCGGCGGTGCTCATCTCCAGCCGCTCTTTCATCAGGCGAGACGCTTCTTCCTCCCGGCTGAGCGGAATGCGGGTCCGGCTCATGCGACATCCTCCCTGGTCGTCCTGAAACGCCTGGCACGGCTTCCGCGGCATCCCGCCCACGGAGTTCCACCCTGCCGCAGACGTCGGCCGCCCGGCTGCCCAGACCGCAGCCTGCGTCGGCCGCAGCCATGGCGACCTGCCAGGCGCCTTGCACGGTGGCGGAAGCCAGCTTCCGGGCCAAAAGTATAACGAACGGCTGGAGAACTCCTAGCGTCTTCTCGTTCAATTTTGCAGAACTTGTTACAAAGACGCTAGCACCCAGGTGCTAGCAGGTGGCTCGCAGCCCGCCGAGACGTTCCCGCCAAGGGGCAAGCGGAACCGTGGCCGACAAGGGTCGCATGGGAGCGGATGTCTTCCAGCGCCGTGACCGCTCCGCGCTGGCCATGCCGCGCCGGCTCGCCACTTCGCCCCGCGTCAAGGCTGCTTGCGGCGCACCAGCTCCACGTAATCGCAGCGGGCGCCGGCGGCGGTCGTCCGGAGCTGGAGCGTGGCCCCTTGGCTGACGGTAACGCCGGGCAGTGTCTGGTCGGCCCAGCCGCCCGTCGCCCCGCGCCGCGACCAGCGGTGCACCTGCCGCCCGGCACGCGGGTCGTCGAGGCTCAATTCCCAGTCGCCCACGGCCTCTTCAGTGGCTCCGGCCGTTTGTGCGTACCGCACGACCAGGTCATAGACGGCGCTGTCGGCCATGTACGGCTCGCGGAGGCGCGTCGTCGCCGTGGCGGCCGGATGCCCGTCCCGACGCCTCACGTGGAGCCGGTGGGAGACCTGCCGCTCGGCCGCCTCCTCGACCTCGAATCCGTCCAGGTCGCGGAAGTTTTCCGCTTCCACCCGGATCACGCTCCGATCAG
>Ga0101944_10007030_pt1 | contig 11553 bp, 9 predicted proteins | sample DewCreD2012metaG_FD_75245 | JGI IMG/M metagenome (GOLD analysis project Ga0101944, IMG submission 75245) | Hot spring sediment bacterial and archeal communities from British Columbia, Canada, to study Microbial Dark Matter (Phase II) - Dewar... ... | reverse complement strand
TCGGCGCCGGCGGCGGGGGATTCCTCATGTTCTATTCCGAAAGCAAGTCGCGCCTGCGCCGGGCCCTCACCGCGGCCGGATTGCGCGAAGTGCGCTGCGGCTTTGATTTCGACGGTACGCGCGTGCTGGCGCAAGGATGATGGACCTGCTTCCCGTAGCCATCCTGGCGGGCGGCCGCGCCACGCGCCGTGTGGCCCACGCCCCGCTCGCCGCTTGCATCGCACGCTGTGACCGCTCCTGGCAAGGTGTACTTGATTGGTGCTGGACCGGGCGACCCCGGGCTGATCAGCCTGCGAGCGGTGGAGCTGCTAGGCCGGGCGGACGCCGTCCTGTACGACTACCTCGTCAACCCGGTGGTCTTGCGCCATTGCCGGCCTGACACCCAGCAGATTTCCTTGGGCAAACATGGCTCCGGCCGCCTGTGGACCCAAACACAGATCAACGCGCAGATGGTGGAACTGGCCCAGCAAGGTGCCACGGTTGTACGGCTGAAGAGCGGCGACCCGCTGATTTTCGGAAGAGCCAGTGAAGAGCTGGAGTTTTTGTCGCGGCACGGCATTCCGTTCGAGATCGTCCCAGGCATCACGGCGGCCATCGCAGCGGCAGCCTATGCAGGGATCCCGCTGACCCAGCGCGACACGGCCTCCGCCGTCGCCTTGATCGCCGGGCAAGAAGACGCGGAAAAAAGCGAAACCAGCCTTGACTACGCGGCCTTAGCTCGGTTTCCCGGCACGCTGGCCTTCTACATGGGGGTCACGACGGTCGGGCACTGGACAAGGCAGCTTATCGCCGCCGGCAAGCCCGCAGATACGCCAGTCGCCGTGCTCCGCCGGGTCAGTCTGCCCGATCAGACGCGAATCCAGACCACATTGGCCGAAGTCGCTGATGTCGTAGCCCGCGAGCGTCTGCGTCCGCCGGTCGTGTTTCTCATCGGTCCTGCGGCCGCCCAGACCGATTGGGCCTGGTTCGAGCGGCGTCCGCTCTTTGGCCGACGGATTTTGGTCACCCGCCCTGCCGAGCAGACGGACGATCTTGCCAGGCCGCTCGCGGAACTGGGGGCGGAGGTGCTGGTACAGCCGGTGGTCGAAATCCGTCCCTTGCCTGCCGACGTCGCTATCCCCTTTTCTGAGAGGGAGTTGCGTCAATTCGACTGGCTCGTGTTCTCAAGTCGCAACGGCGTGCGATGCTTTTTCGACGCCCTGGCCGGCCGTGGGCTGGACATACGGGCCGTGGGGCAGGCTAGACTGGCCGCGATCGGCCCGGGCACAGCGGAAGAGCTAACCCGCTATCATCTCCGGGCTGACTTGGTTCCCAGTACCTATCAAGCAGAAAACCTGGCGGAGGCACTGGCGCACGAGGCGGCCGGCCAGCGGTTTCTCCTCGTGCGGGCCAGCCGGGGACGCGACGTGCTGGCCCAGATGCTCGCGGCGGCGGGCGGGCAGGTCACGCAGCAAGTCGTGTACGAGAGTCGGGATGTGCCGGCGGCCGACCCCGAGATGGTGGCCCAGCTTCGGGCCGGCCGAATCCACTGGACGACAGTGACCAGCTCGGCGATCGCCCGTGGCCTGGTACGGCTGTTCGGAGAGGGCTTGCGGCGGACCCGGCTAGTGAGCATCAGTCCGCTGACGTCGGCGGTGCTGGCGGAGCTGGGGTTCGCGCCGGCGGCGGTGGCACGTCAGGCCACGATGGCGGGAGTGATCGAAGCGATCCTTGCGGCCGAGGGTGCCGGCTGAACCACAGCCTGGCACCCGCTCCCTAGAGAGTCGATCACGCCCTCGTGTACCCGAGGTTGACTCCGCAGTGGGTGGCCCAGGTTGCTGTGCAACCTGGGTTCACAAGAGGCCAAGGCCCAGGGACGCGATGGTTCGCGTCCCCCTCCGCCTCGCACGACCCGGCCACGACGGAGCGTGGCCCTCCGGGGCTACGCCGGCTGACAGGGCAACGCCCCATTGGATCCTCTTGCAGGCCCCGGTTGCCGAAGCAACCGGGGCCACCCTAGGTTCGGGTTACAAGGCAGTGGGTAGCCCAGGTTGCTGTGCAACCTGGGTTCACAGGAGGCACGCTCCCGCCGCGGCGGTCCACACGCGAGCAATCCACACGTCGTGGGGCTGGGCGTATCGGCGACCCGTCAACCGCCCAGCAGACGCTGGACCGCCTCGACCAGACGGTCCATGGCGAACGGTTTGCGGATGTAGTCGTCCACGCCTAGCATTTCGGCGTAGGCTTTGTGGCGTGCGCCTTCGTTGGCCGTGATCATGATCACCCGCACCGGCGGGTTGCGCCGCCAGCGGCGCAGCTTTTCGAGCACGAGGAAGCCGCTCCGCTTGGGCATCATCATGTCGAGGATGACCAGGTCCGGCTCCTCGCGCTGGGCCATGGCCAGCCCCTGATTGCCGTCGCGGGCGATGAAAATCTGATAGCCCTTCGCTTCGAGGGCGTAGCGGATCGCGTCGATGATTTCCGGATCGTCATCGACGAGCAGCACGCGATGGGTGGTCCGCTGCGGCGGTGAGCTGCCTTGCACTTGATCCGTAGCCATCACGATCGGTCCTGCGGGGCGATTGCGAATCGAGCGCCCGCCGCCGGCCAGGCCCGCGCAAGCGCCTTTCGATCCGTTTTGATTTAGCTTATAAAAGAAGCAAGCCGGAGGCAATCGACAGGCGGCCGCGAGCCGCGCGCGTCCTGTCGCCAACCGGCGGACTTCTGCAACTGCCAACTCGGGTGTTCCCTGTCTCGTGTCCATGCCGCGGCACGTCGCATGCCCGGCCAGCCGTTCATGAGCACTACTTGTTTTTCCCCCCAGGAACTGGAGGCTTACCAGCGGGAAGGATACTACGTGGTGCGAGGTCTGTTTTCGCCCCCGGAAATCGACAAGCTCCTGCGGCATGCGCAAGCCGACCCGGAGTTCGCCCGTAGCGTCTATGGCCGCAAGGACTCCACCGGTCACGAGACCAAGCTTGCGCTGTGGAACTATGCCGGCGAAGACCTGTACAGCATGTTCGCCCGCTCGCCGCGGATCGTTAACCGCATGGAGCAGGTGCTGGCGGGCGAGGTGTACCTGTACCACATGAAAATGATGCTCAAGGAGCCGCACGTGGGCGGGGCCTGGGAATGGCATCAGGACTACGGCTACTGGTACCACAACGGCTGCCTCTTCCCGCTGCTGGCCAGTTGCCTGATCGCCGTGAGCCGTGCCAACCGCGCCAACGGCTGCCTGCAAGTGATCCCCGGCTCGCACCTGATGGGACGGGTCGACCACGGCAAGACGGGGGACCAGACGGGGGCCGATCTCGAACGCGTGCAGGCCGCCCTGGAGCGGATGCCGCTGGTCTATGTCGAATGCGAGCCGGGCGATGCCATCTTCTTCGATTGCAACTTGCTGCACCGTAGCGACATGAACAGCTCCGACGAACCGCGCTGGTCGCTCATCTGCTGCTACAACGCCCGCCGCAACGACCCGTACAAGGAATCGCGACATCCGCGGTACACCCCTCTGACCAAGGTCGCCGACGACGCCATCCTCCGCTGGGAACCGTCTCAGTAATTTTGGTTGGTTTTTTGTTGATCTTGCGCGATTTCCTCCGCCTCGGCACTAATCCATGGTTTGTGCATGGTGTTAGTGTGCTTTTCCACGTTCCTGGCGCGCAGGGTCGTGACGGCTCCCCTTGCCTGCCGCGCTGGCTTGCGGTTCGATAATGGCCAGCCGCAACGCCGCCGCCGCTGGCGATGCTCCTGGGGCCGCGGGTTCCACGGGAAAGGTTCCTCGCCTGATTGGTCCGTGCATCCACCTGTTCGGATTGTGTTGTAAATATGTTTGTATAAAATTGTGGAAATGGCGTCGGTCGCGATGCGCGTTTCTCAAGCGAGCGGGGAGCGCACATCCGCGAAGGCTCGTTGCGTCGCCGCACTGCGAATGCGACACAAGTCATTGACCTGAAACAACATGCGGCACAATGCCAGCGTGCTTGGGCCGCAGACGGGGAAATCGTTCGATGGACCACACAACCGGCGGAACCTCGCACTCTGGTCAGCGGCCTGGCGTCGGCGTACATGAAGCGGCCCGGCGGGAGAAGCTCCGCCGGCTCGTCGCGATGGGGATCGACCCGTGGGGGCACAGGTTCGATGACCGGCTGCCGATCAAGGAGATTCGCCAGCGGCGCGGGGAGGTCCGCTTTCGCAAGGCCAGCGGGGAAGAAGTGGCGGTGCCGGACCGCGACGAACAGCCGGGCCTCGACTTCCGTCAGTGGCTGGCGGCTCAAGGACCAGGAGAGATGGCCGGTCCGAAGGTGCGTGCCGCGGGGCGGATCATGCTGCTGCGCGATGCTGGCAAGCTGCGGTTCATCGACATCGAGGACTGGACGGGGAAGATCCAGCTTTTCGTGGGCAAGGCGCAGGTGGGCGAGGAGCACTGGGCGCTGGCCGAGCAGTTCGACCTGGGGGACATCATCGGGGTGGATGGCGAGCTGCGCTACACGAAGATGGGAGAGCTGACCATCTTCGCGGAGAAGCTTTATTTCTTGACCAAGAGCATTTCGCCGCCGCCCGACAAGCATGCCGGGCTGGCCGACCCCGAGCTGCGGCAGCGGCTGCGGTACCTGGATTTAGCCTACGGGGACGGGGTGCGGGAGCGGTTCCAGTGCCGCACGCGGATCGTGCAGGCAATCCGCCGGACGCTCGACGAGCGCGGGTACCTGGAGATCGAAGGTCCGACGCTGCACACGATCGCGGGGGGGGCGGCGGCTCGCCCGTTCATCACGCATCACAATGCCCTGGACATGGACCTGTACCTGCGGATCGCCCTGGAGCTGCACCTGAAGCGGCTGTTGGTCGGCGGGATGGAGCGGGTGTACGAGCTGGGCCGGGTGTATCGCAACGAGGGGATCAGTCCGCGGCACAACCCCGAGTTCACGATGCTGGAGGCATACGAGGCGTTCGGCGACTATCGCACGATGATGGACCTGACCGAGGCGATGATCACCGCGGCGATCCAGGCCATCGATGGGAAATTCCAGCGGCCGTGGGGCAACACGGTGATCGACTTCACACCTCCCTACCAGCGTCGGACCTATGACGAGCTGTTCCGGGAGCATACGGGGGTGGACCCGTACGACGAGGCGGCCGTGCGCGACCTGGCCGAGCGGATCGGGCTGGAGACGGCTGGCAAGCATCCGGACGTGATCAAGAGCGAGGTGTTCGAAGAGAAGGTCGAGGATGCCTTGATCGGCCCGGTGTTCGTCCTGGACTACCCAGCCAGCATCTGCCCGCTGACCAAACGGAAGGCGAGTCAGCCGCACCTGGCCGAGCGGTTCGAGCTGTTCATCGAAGGGATGGAGATCGCCAACGCCTACACGGAGCTGAACGACCCCGATTTGCAGGAGCAGCTCTTCCAGACGCAGCTCGCGGGCCTGCCGGAAGAAGAGTCGATGGCTCGGATGGACCGCGATTTCATCCGGGCGCTGAAGTACGGCATGCCGCCGGCCGGCGGGCTGGGCGTGGGTATCGACCGGCTGGTGATGCTGCTGACCAACAGCGCTTCGATCCGCGAGGTGATCCTCTTCCCGCTGTTGCGCCCGGAGGCGTCGTAGGCGACGCGACGGGTCGCACCCCACGCTGCCCTCCGCGGCAGCGAGGAACGTGCTGCACGTCGCCGGCTGTGGGGCGATTGGCAAGACCGGGGAGCTGCCTTCTGCCTCGCGTCGAAAGAAGCTCGGCAGCCCAGCACGCGACGGCTCCTATCTGCGTCTGGCTGGCACCTTACCCGATCGCTGCGCGGCCCGCGGCTTGGCAGGCATCCGCGAGCGGTCAGCAATGGGCTGGCCGCCTGGCCGCTCAGTATCGAGGATCGTGTTTCGATGAAGGTGTTCGTGTATGAGTACGTCAGCGGGGGCGGTGGACTTGCCCAGGGATCGTCCCTGGACCTGGCCGCCCTCCAGCCTGAAGGGCGGGCGATGGTCCAGGCGCTGGCGGCCGACTTCGCCGCCTTGCCGGGCGTGGCGGTGGTCACGCTGCGCGATGGGCGCTGGGCTCCTCTCTTTCCGGAGGGACGTATCGAAGAGATTCCCGTTTCCCGCCCGGACGAGGAGCATCGCGCTTTTCAGACGCTGGCGGGCACGAGCACGTGGACGGTGGTGATCGCGCCGGAAACGGGCGGCCTGCTGCGGCAGCGGGCGGAGTGGGTGCTGGCGGCGAAAGGTCGGCTGCTCTCCCCCGATCCGGCCTTCATCGCCCTGGCGACGGACAAGCACCAGACGGCCTGCCACCTGGCCCGCCGCGGCGTTCCCGTTCCGCGCGGCTGGCTCGTCCCTAAAGAAGCGTGCCCGTCCGACGACGACGCTGGCGCTGGCGATGCGACCCAGTGGCCCTGGCCGGTGGTGGTCAAGCCGGTCGATGGCTGCGGCTCGCAGGGGGTCGAGCTTGTGCGGGATGCTGCGGCCTGGCAGCGGTTGCTCCCCCACCTCGCCGGCGGCGGCAACTGGCGCGTCGAGCCGTGGATCGAGGGTCTGGCGGCCAGTGTGGGCGTGCTGTGCGGGCCGGGTGGGCGCGTCGCGTTGCCTGCGTGTGCGCAGCACCTGGCTGGCGATGGGAGCTTCGCCTATCGGGGGGGCTGGACGCCGCTGCCACCGCCGCTGAACGAGCGGGCCCGGCGGCTGGCGCTGAGTGCCCTGGCGGCGCTGCCGCCTGCCTGCGGGTATGTGGGCGTGGACCTGGTGCTCGGCGCCGACCCCGCGGGGCACGACGACCGCGTGATCGAAATCAATCCGCGGCTCACGACGTCCTATCTGGGGTTGCGGAAGGCCGTGCCCGAGAACCTCGCCGGGGGGATGCTGCAACTGGCGAGGGGGCAGCCGTGGGCGTGGAGCGGACGGGCATCGGCCGTACAATTTACGGCAGACGGCCAGGTGAGGGTCGCGTCACGCGCGGAGTGCACTTGACGCGGCGGGCGGCCGCGTTCAAGCCTACGCCCATACCTTCAGAGGCGAGGCGCAAACCATGAGCTGGCTGGCGCTAGACATCGGAGGGGCGAATCTCAAAGCGGCCGACGGGCTGGGGCACGCCCGCGCCTACGCCTTCGCCATGTGGCGCGAGCCGCGGCGGCTGGCCCAGCAGATTCGCGCCGCCATCGCGGAAGCTCCGCCGTGCGACCATCTGGCGGTCACCATGACCGGCGAGCTGGCCGATTGCTTCGCCTCGAAAGCGGACGGCGTGCGGTTCATCCTCCAGGCGGTGCATGACGGCAGTGACCACCGGCATTGTCGCGTGTATCTGGTCGATGGCCGGCTGGTCTCGCCGCAAGTGGCCTTGACCGCGCCGCATCTGGCGGCGGCTTCCAACTGGCATGCGCTGGCGCGTCTGGCCGGTCGGCACGCTCCGCGGGGGCTGGCGCTTCTGGTCGATGTCGGCTCGACCACCTGCGACCTGGTGCCGCTGCGCGAGGGGCAGCCTGCCGCCCGCGGTACCAGCGACACCACGCGGCTGATCGCCGGCGAACTGGTCTATACGGGGGTGGAACGCAGTCCGGTCTGTGCCGTGCTCGCCAGTACGACCTATCGCGGCCAGACGTGCCCGATCGTGCACGAGCTGTTCGCGACGATGCGCGATGTGTACCTCGTGCTGGAGAAACTTCCCGAGGTGCCCGGCGACACCCACACCGCCGACGGCCAGCCGGCCACACGCGATGCCGCCGTACTGCGGCTGGCACGGATGATCGCCGCGGACCGGACCACGTTCGACACGCAGGACGCTCGCCGGCTGGCGGAAGATGCCGCCCAGGCGCAAAGCCGGCTGGTGAGCCAGGCGATCCAGCGGATCGTGACCGAGCACGGGCGTCCGGAGACGGTAGTGCTGTGCGGCCATGGCGAGTTTTTAGCCCGGGAGGCGCTGGCCCAGAGCCTACCCGAGGTGCCGCAGGTCTCGCTGACCGAGGTGCTGGGGCCGCTGGTCGCCCGCTGCGGGCCAGCCCACGCCCTGGCGGTGCTGGCGCGGGAGCAGCTTGGCGGATAGGACACGGCGCCGTGACGCAGCGGATGCTGAGGGTGGTGAAGGTGGGCGGAAGCCTGTTGGACTGGCCGCCGCTGGCCCAGGTGCTGCCGCGCTGGCTGGCCCGCCAATCGCCCGCCCGGCAAGTGCTGGTGTGCGGCGGGGGCATCTGGTGCGACGCCCTGCGCCAGGCGCAGCGTCAGTTCGCCCTTCCGGAACAGGCCATGCATGGGCTGTGCATCGAGGCCCTCACCGTCACGGCCAGGCTGCTCACCCAGATCTTGAAACTTCCGCCGCCGGAAACCGACTGGCGGCGGGTTGGCGAGGCGTCTGCGACGCCATCGCCCGGGGCGTGCCCGGCCGTCGTGCTCGACCCGCGACCGTTTTTGTATGAGGACGAAGCGATGTTGCCCGGCACCGTCTTGCCGCACGACTGGAGCAGCACCAGCGACTCGATCGCTGCCCGTCTGGCGGAGGTGCTGGCTGCAGACGAACTGGTGCTGCTCAAGTCGGCCGACCCGCCCAGCCGGGACCTGGAAGAACTGGCCCGGGTCGGCTACGTGGACCAGCACCTGCCACGGGCGCTGCCGCGCGGCATGCCGCTGCGGCTGGTCAACCTGCGTGCCGAAGCGGCTTTGTGACGGAGCGTTGGGCATGCATGCGCAGGGAACGCGGCGCGTCGCCGGACGACGAGAAAAACGTCGGGCGATCGAGCGACCGGGTAAAACGTCGCGCAACGTCCGCGTCAAGCGTCACACGCCGCGAGGTGCGCTTAATGATCCAGCAAGAATTCGCTGCTATTGAGCAGCGCCCACCAGATGTCTTCCAGGGCGACCGGCTCGCTGTGGTGGCTGGTGGCCAGCAGCTCCTGGGCCGCACGCAGCTCCCGCCGGCTGGGCGGCCGCGACAGGGCAGCCAGGAAGAGGTGCTCGACCTTCTTATCGAACGGGAGCTCGCTGGCGATCAGGCTCCTCAGCAGCCCCTGCTGCTGGCTATTCACGGCCCGGCGAACGAGGTCACCATTCATCATCAGCAGCGACTGGCGCACGCCGCCGAACTGCTCCTCCTGGGCGTCGTCGGTGCCCATGCGGCGCTGGGACTGGGCCAGCCAGTCGCGACGGGCCTGGCTCAGCTCCGCCTCCCCCGCGCTCGACTTGCGAAGCTGGGCGGCATGGACCAGCGCACGATACACCTCTTCGGCCGCCAGCGGGCGCGTGTAATAGCGGCTGAACAGCGGCACCTCCCCCGCCTCCGGCAAATCGCGGCTGGCCAGGTCGACCAGCCGGCTGGAGCGGCTGAACGGGTCGCTCAGCGCGATCCAGCGGATGAGCTGCGTCAGGTCGAAGCCGTGCGCGGCGAACTCCGTCGCCAGACGGGTTAATAGTTCACGATGCGGCGTGCTGACCTGGGGACCGATATCGTCCACCGGCTGCGTCAGTCCGTACCCGAAAAAGTGCGCCCAGACGCGGTTCACCATGGCCTGGGCGAACCGGTCGGAAGTCACGACCAGACGTGCCAGCTCCCGCCGCCGGTTCACCTCCGCCAGCGCCCCCTGCGGCGGGATCGCCTGCCCATCCAGAAATCGCGGGAAGGCGGTCTTGAGCAGGCCATTGGGTGTTTCGTAGTACACCTCCCCGTCGTGCGACCCTTTGCCCTCTCCGAGAAAATCGACTTCCACCAGGCGCGTCACGCCGCCCGTGCGATCGACCTTCACCTGGCGGAAAAAGGCGTTCAGCGACCAGAACTGCTCCTGCGACAGCTCCTGCGTCGGGTGCGCGTGGCACTGGGCACAGTGAAGCTGTGTGCCCAGAAAGACACGGGCCACGCGGGAAGTCGCCAGAATCGCTTTGCCGTCCCAGCCGTCCAACAGGAAGTTCACGGCCGGGCGATAGTCCTCTGGGCCGGGGCGCGGCGATCCGGTGGCCGTCAGCAGCTCGATGACGACCGCATCCCACGGACGCTGCTCGGCCAGGGCCTCGGTGAGGAACCGTTCCAGATCGTCCCGGCTGGCTAGCGAGCCTGCCTGCCCGCCCGTCCGCCCGATGAGGGCGTTCGTCCACAGGGTGGCCCAATGCTGGGCATATTCTTCCACGTACGCCGACTGGGTCAGCAGCTCCTCCACCAGCCACTGGCGCTTGTCCGCCCGGCGGTCGGACGTGAAAGCCGTCAGCTCGTCCGGGGAGGGAACCCGTCCCAGCACCCGCAAAAACAGCCGGCGGCACCATTCGCCGTCGCTGGCCGGCGGTGCCGGGCGAACACCAGCCTCTTGCCACGTCGCCTCCAGACGGTGGTTTACGAACTGGACGATCTCGGTTGCGGGCGACCCGCGACGGTCGGCGACCGCCGCCGCATCGGGAGCCGGTGGGCTGACGAGCGGCGAAGTCGCCATCGGGCTGTCCGGCGAGCTGGGAAGTCGCACCAGCGGCGCGGGGAGCGCCTGGGGCAGGTCGCTGGCCAGCGGCACCTGAGGCGATTGCGCAGCGGTGTCGGCCGGAGCTGGCTGCGGGGTGACGCTCGCGCGGTGGGCTGCGTCCGGCACCGCTCTTGAGGGCCGCTGCTCCGCGATGGGTGCCGGCAGATTCGGTGGAACGCTCCGCCGGATGCCGACGATCGTGGCGGCGATCAGCACGCCCGCCAGAAGCGCCGCACCGGCCCACAGCCATCCGGCACGGCCGCACGTCAGCGCCTGCGCGGTGGCACGCGCGCAGCGCTTGGACACCCTGGGCGAAGCCTGCACCACGGGCCAGGCCGGCATATCGTTCGCCGGCCGGCCGTTGCCTTCCGCCGGGGCATGTTCCGCAAAAGCGGGCGACTGCGCCCACCGCTGCAGGATGCTGGCGGTCAGGTCGGGCGGGGAGCGGCCGCCGAGCAGCTCCTCCAGAAAGGCGTCGAGGATCGGATCGTCCTGGTCAGGTGCCATGGCTGTGTCGAAGTTTCTTTTCCACACAGGCGCGGAGCTGGGCCTTGGCCCGCTGCATCAGGTTTTTCGCGCCGTGCTCGCTGAGGTTTAGCGCCTGCGCGATCTGGACACGCGACTGTTCATCCCGGAAACGCAATTCCAGCGCCAGGCGTGCCCGGGCCGACAGCCGCTGCAAACATTCTCGCAGGTAGTCCAGCGCCAGCTCGCCGTCGTCCTGCCCGGCCCAGCGGGACCATTGCTGGTCCAGCTTTTCGATCGCTTCGACCGAATGCATCCGCCCGGCCCGGCGTTCGTGGGAAATGAGCAGGTTGAGGGCGGTCTTGCGGAGGTACGCCGTCGTCGCCGCCGCGTTGATCTCCTGAAACGGACGCTGGAGCACCTGCAAAAAGGTCTCTTGCGTCAGGTCGTCCGCCAGCCACGGTTCACAGCCCAGCGCCCGCAAATACCGCCAGACGCCCGCCTGATGCGTCTGGATCAGCCGGGCTGCGTCCAACCCGGTCACTTGCGGCGAAGGAGCGGGGCCCATGTCCCATTCCATGAAGCGCAGCGGCGGGCGTGTCGGTACTCAGGCGGGGCTGCTGGGAAGGACGGCCAGGGAACGGGCCCCGGCCGCCCTCGCCCAACTTCCAGCCACACCCTTGGGTCGCACGCACCTT
>Ga0101944_10007029_pt1 | contig 11555 bp, 11 predicted proteins | sample DewCreD2012metaG_FD_75245 | JGI IMG/M metagenome (GOLD analysis project Ga0101944, IMG submission 75245) | Hot spring sediment bacterial and archeal communities from British Columbia, Canada, to study Microbial Dark Matter (Phase II) - Dewar... ... | reverse complement strand
ATCTCGGCCGCTCTCATGGCTAGCTCTTGCCCCGCAATCTCCGCAAAGTCAACTGTCGACGTCGCATCTTCCAACAATGCATTAACTTGCAAGCTCTTCATCTTCTCAATCATTTTAATCTCACGCAGATGCTCCACTAGCTCACCAAGTGTTCGCAGTGGATAGACTCCAACTTCCTCAACCACTGCCCCCTCCGCCGCACACTCAATCGGGACAAATATCTCTTTTACTTTATGCTCTTTGGCGCAAAGCGCCGTCAGCAAAACCCCCTTCACTCTCTTTACCGATCCATCAAGCCCTAGTTCTCCATAAAAATACGCATTATTACTTAACAAACTTTCAACTCGCAACTCGCCCGAAGCAACAAGTATCCCAACCGCAATCGGCAGATCGTAATTACTCCCTTCTTTATGTAAGTCAGCCGGAGCAAGGTTAACCGTAATTCGCTTGTCAGGGAAGCTGAAGCCTGAGTTCTCAATTGCTTTTCTTACTCGTGCTCTAGACTCGCCGACCGCTTTATCAGGAAGTCCCACCATATCAAAAGCCGGGAATCCTTTACTCGCAACATCAACCTCAACCACCACCTCCACTGTCTCTAGTCCTATCGTCGCCACCGACTTCACTCTTGCTAACATAGATTAACTATACTATTTTCCTTGACAAAGCTCTCTCTGCAAAAATAACTATATTATCGTTCTAACAAAAGGAAAATATGACAGAAACAACAAAACCGCAAATGGGATTACCAGACGATCCATGATATGCAACCGAAGCAAAATCGGGACTTCCACCTTCTGGCGAAGGCAAAATTACCATCTCTCCAAATGATACATTTTTTTCAACCCTTCAACGCTTCAAATAGTCCGCATGCACTAAATCGCAAACGAGTGGATATGTCTGGGAGAGGACCAGCCACGCCTCAAGTAACACGTAAGTAAGTAATGTCCTAATTTCTCAGCATTCTTACTACTCAGACCAAACTTTGATAAGCTTTTTATCAAAACTCGCGATCTCGTCTACCTTAAGCAATTTCGCATAGCAAGCATTATAAGAATCTTCAAGATCATATCCGTATTTGTCGCAGTTACAAACAGCAGTCAGAAGCACCTCTTTCTGTTCCCATTTGACATAAGTCATCGATAACAAATCCCTCAATATTTCAGTCAAATCTTTTTTCGAAACTCTGTAATAACTCGATAACAACCAATATATTTCAAATAGTACGATCACCGAACTATAAAGACTTATCTTTCCCGACAGCCCGCCTTCAAATAGAGCCTTAACTTCTTTTACTTGATCATCCACATCATTTTCTATTAGTCGCACAAAATAGTTTGTATCAATAAATATCTTCTTCATACCACCTTATTCTTCCAATACTCTTCTTTTGCTTTGCCAATCATCTCATCAACCGTGAGTTTTTGATCCAAAGCTGGCCTTTTTACTCTCCCCATCAGACTCCTAAGCTTTGCTTTCTCAGAGGATACTACAAACTCGCCCCTCTTTTTCTCAATCCTGAGCTTGTCTCCTGGAGCTATTCCAAGTTCAGCAAATAAAATAACTGGTAGTGTTACCTGTCTTTTGCTTGTTACAGTCGCAGTAAACATCATAGTAAGGAAAATATATACTAGTAAGGTGATATTGTCAACTACTTACTTTCCATACACCCCTCTCCTCCTCTACTAACCCTACCATCGAGAGCGTCATAAGCTCAGCCAATATCTCGCCAGCTTGTTTTTTTGTTTTTCTAGAAAGCTCATTCACACTCAAGGGTCCCTCAATCTTCAATATGGTAGTTATCTCACTATGTTTCCCCAATTTATGACTAGGTATAACAACTTTCGCACTATCGTTGCACCACATACTTACCTCTTTCATTGTGAGAAGTATCGCTTCTCCGCTTGCAATCAGCTCATTGGCACCCGATGATGTATCAGAGAACATCGAACCCGGCGCCGCATATATTTTTTTGCCCAATTTCTTCGCCCATTTTGCTGTACTCATCGTGCCAGACTTCTCCGCCGCCTCAACAATAATTACCATCTCCGCAAGTGCCGCAACTATCCTATTGCGAGCTAGAAACATCCATCTCTGCGATTTAGCGCCTGGCGCATACTCAGACATCACCACCCCGCCTCTCTCGACAATTTGTTGCACCAACTTTACCGCTCCCTCCTCACAATCGTAATCAATCCCCCATCCCAAGACCCCAATACATTTTCCTCCGTTTGCCAAAGCAACTCTATGCGCCTCCTGATCAATCCCGTACATTAAGCCCGACACAATCGTATAACCAGCCAAGCTAAGTCTTGGCACAACCTCTGCAATCACCTGTTTCCCGTATCGACTCATTCTCCGAGACCCCACAATCGCCACACATCTTTCAAATAACTCACTCTTCCATTCTCCCCTGTACCACAATCTCTCAATTTTTACCCTCGATAGATTAAGTCTCTTCAGCCATTTATTATCACTCTGAGTTATTTCTTTAATGTCCACTTCCACTCACCAATTATGACAGACTTAACAAAGCCTAATGCACACTCGCCTCAATTGTACATTACAAGATTTTTTGCATTACAAAATATTTTGAGGTAAGATAACAAAGTTCCTTAATAAACAGCAGTTGTTTATCGCTCCAAGCTTGAATAGGCGAAGGACGACGCGCGGGGTAGTGTACGGTGCACGGAAGGCTCATAATCTTCCAGGCTAGGTTCAACTCCTAGCCCCGCAAACAATAAATCCCACTTCGGTGGGATTTTTTTGTATCAAAGAGTGTGTCTCGTGTTAAAATTATATAATCGCACAGGCAGGTTTATCTGTCGCAACTTTAGTGAAGGCAGGGTAGCTCAGTTGGTTAGAGCATCGGATTCATAAACCGAAGATCGAGAGTTCGAATCTCTCCCCTGCTACAAAAGCATAAGTCCTAGTAATAAAAGCAGAATCCCCGCCCCCAATCCTTTAATGGTATCTTCAATAACTCCTGTGACAGGCACTCCTTCGCTTGTATCAACTGTCGCCGCTCGCGCCGTCTCCAATGGCGCTTTGCTGGCAACCGGTGTTGTACTTGGTTTTGGTGTAGGAGTAGGAGATGGAGTTTTACTCGCTATTGGTGTAGAGGTTGGCATAGGTGTAGGAGATGGAGTCCTACTAGCAACCGGTGTTGTACTTGGTTTTGGTGTAGGAGAAGGAGACGGACTCCCATAAGTAAACACCAACAAAAAATCATTATAATCAGGAGCTTCTCCCGGAGGATCCCAATCACCCCAACACTGCTCAGATACAATCGGCTCGCCAGTTGCCGCTATCGTCGACTTCATCCAACCCAAAATCTCAGGTATCGCTGTCACATGACCAGGAGATCCACACGAGGTCGCGCCATTTGGTTTTATCCACCCTAAAGACGGCTTATCAAAATCACCAAAGTCATAAGGTTGCACTGCTACCACTTCACCCGCCGCCACATCAAGTCCAGTATCAATAATGTGCATCTTATTTGGCGATCGTGGCAATCCGGCAGGCGCTTCAACACTTACATTCGCTTTCGAAGTCACCAGGTCGATCACATAAGGAGAGCTCGCATTTCCTCCACCTACAATAAAGTAATAATACATATACACTCTCCCTGCTTTGGGGAAAGTAATACTTTTACTTTCAGAAACCAAGTTAATTCCAACTGGTTCTGGTGTAGTACTAGAAACAGGAGACGGGACAACAGTTGGTGTCGAGCGAACCACAGGACTCGGCGTGGGCGCAACCTCTTCTTCAAGCAAACTATTTCCATACCACCAAACAATCCCCCCCAGTACTAGGGCCAACACAACTACCCCTCCAAGCACATACCACAGGGTCTTATTACCACTCTGGTGGGTAGACGACACAAAACTCTCACTTGCCATACTACATCATAATGACAGATTATGTGGTACTTGGTCAATCTCTCTCGCTTATTTATCTAGTAATTTTCTCAGCCATCTTCGCCAACTAGGCTCGTCAATTAAACTAATATCTTGATCCAGATCTTGTCTCTGTTCAACTTCTGGAACCAAAACAACCACTTCTCCTGGTTTCACCATATTCAGTTGTTCACGCGCGACCTTTTCTGCATAATAATCCTGCCGTACCATTTCTAGCTTGTCTTCTTCTCTTTTTTTAGTTTCTTCAAGTAATTCTTTTTTTTCTCTTAGTTCTTCCACTCGTTTTTGAGAAACAAGCGTGTTAGCAATCCCCTTTATAAGGGAAACAATTATCGATACTTGAATAATTATTAGAATATAAAGCCCTAATTTACGCATATATTACATACATTGCAGCTTATCCCATAATATGTTATTATCTACCCAACTACAAACCAACCTACAGTTATGCAAACACAAAAACAAGATTTTATCAAATATCTCCAGAAAAATGGTCGTGCGACAGCCACCATCCTTGCTTATTCCAAAGATCTCGATCAACTAATTGCTTTTTTAATTAAAAACAATGTTCATAACATCCAAGACATTAACGAGACTCATCTAGATAAGTTTAAAAAAGAACTCTCTCACAATCACTACACTCCCAAAAGCATCTCACGCAAACTCAACTCCATCAAAAGTTTTTTCAAGTATCTTCTGGGTCAAGGAGCTATTACCATCAGCCCTGCAACTGGCGTCTCTCACCCCAAATACGAAGTTGCCCCTCCCCGCGCGCTTACTCCTTTGGAGTATCGCGCCTTGCGTGACGCCGCTAAATCAGATATTCGTATGTACGCAATAATAGAAATCCTCTTGCAAACTGGTCTAAGAATTGGCGAGCTTGCCAGTATTCAGTTACAAGACATTTCACTAGAAAAAAGTTATCTCAAAGTCAGAGCTTTCGAAAGTCATGATGCTCGCAAAGTTCCACTCAACAAAACCGCCAAAGAAGCCATTGAAAAATATGTCAAAGATCGTCCCAAAACCAAAAACACTACTCTTTTTATCACCAAAACCGGCAATCCATTCCTCATAAGGAATATCAGAGCTTCCGTCAACCGGTACTTCCGCATCGCAGGAATTACAAATGCCAAGGTCAACGATCTAAGGCACACCTTCATCCTCGAACAACTAAGATCAGGTGTTCCTCTCGTTGAACTAAGCAAAATCGCTGGTCATAAAAGACTATCAACTACCGAGAAATACCTTGAGCTTCTTGGCGGTAAAACCGAAGGCAAAAAAGTCAAGATTTCCGAACTCTAAAGAACTAAACAACAATCTTCTTCTCTTTTACCAGATTTGCGTTAGTCACTATCACTTTTATAACTTTACTTCCATCTCTAACAATATACCGTCTCACTCCCCCTTCTTCCCACTCTTCATTTCGCAAAGTATTGAACTCTACCCAAAAAGCATCGTCTGTTGCTCTCAATAAGGTTTGATCAAATTGATCTGATTGGTTTGTCATAACCTCTTTATCCTATCACATTATCTTAATCAATAGTGGGCCGACTAGGACTCGAACCTAGGACATCGAAGGTATAAGCTTCGCGCTCTAACCAACTGAGCTATCGGCCCAAAGATAAAATTATTTTACCATCACCCATTACAATCTCGCTCTCTTGGCAATCTCAACTTCAAGAATATTCTTATCTTTCCCATACTTTAGCCTCGACAACTTCTTGATCATCTCCGCTAACTTGGGGTTAGCTGTTGCCCGCTCACTATCAAGATCACGCGTCAAATCCATAGAGAAAGGCACAACCGGCTCATTATCAACAATCGTCTTCACAAATGTGTGATACCGCTCTACATTTGTCAAATCAACTTCCGAGAAAACCGGTGTAAACTCATGTTGTAAGAAATTGGCATCTTGCACTCCCACGCGAAAAGATATCAGTGTTCCCACATTACCAAACACTGCATTCTTAACCTCTTCATCAATTTGACCAATAAATTGATTAGCCACGGTTAAATTAAGATGGTACTTCCTAGCCTCAGAGAGAATAGTCGCAAAGTCAGGAGTAGCAAAGTTCTGAAACTCATCAACATACAAATAAAAATCTCGCCTATCTTTCTCAGGAATATCCTGACGACTCATCGCCGCCACCAAGATTTTGGGGACCAAGATAAGCCCCAAAAAAGCCGAGTTCTCCTCGCCAATTCGTCCTTTTGCCAGATTAATCAACAATATTTTACCCTCATCCATTACTTTGCGAAAATCAAATGCCGAGTAAGACTGCCCAATTATGTTTCGCATCATCTTGTCGGTTACAAATCGTCCAAATTTTGAGACAATATAATCCAATACCTCCGACTTATGAAAGTCCGAGGTCTGCGCAATTTGATCAGTCCAGTACCTCCTCACCATTGGGTCTTGCACTTTCGGAAGTAACTCCTGCACCATCTTTTGATCAGTCAAAACACGCACGATCTCGATAAACGAGGCTCCAGGCTCTACCATCACCGTCATCATCGCATTTCTTATGGCGTGCTCAAACCTAGGTCCAATAATACCCGTCTTATGTGGGTCATAAAGTTTATACATCAAGTTAATAATCGAAGATGCCACAAACTGCTTCTCTTCTTCGGTTCTGGCTTCAAGCATATTTAAACCCATTGGGCGCTCAGTATCCGATGGGTCAAAATAAATCACATCTTCCGCTCGCTCCGGGGGGATATACTCAAGGATCTTCTCAACCGTATCGTGAGGATCAATAAAACATACTCCCTTTCCGGCTCTTATGTCCTGTAAAATCATATCCATCATAAACTCAGATTTCCCAACACCAGTTTTGCCAATAATATACATATGGCGCGCTCGATCTTTTTCCGATATATATATCTCCCGACTCATACCTCGATACACACTCTTACCCAAAAATAGCCCGCTCGTTGCGATATTAGCCGGGGCTGGTGCTGACTTAGCGTTAAGCCAAAAAATATGCGGTGTCTCAACTTGCTTATTGGGCAAATGAAACATCGTCGCCAACTCTTCTGCATTAAAAACCGATCTACCTCTAAACATAGCCTGGTAGCGATATATAAAATCAATCATAAACAAGCGTTTAAGCCAAATCTTTTGTTTCTCAAACTTGTTATACGGGCTTGAAAACTGCGCAAAAGTTCCCTCAAACTGTTTAAGAAGAGCGTGCGCTTGGTGTTTGGTATCAGCAACCACCACCATCCTTACCGATACTTCAAATCCAGGTTTGCCTGTCGAGCGCTCAACCGCCTCCAAGCTTTTTGGGTCAATCGCATAACTAGCCTTCTCAGGTGATGCTTCATTCTTCTTACTATGGCTGATATAGCCGTGTCCCGCGTTCTGCCATTTATGCGAGGCAGGTGAAACCACAATTTGTAAAGTTGCGCCTTCCCCTTCACGCATCTTAGCCATAAACGAGGTTATTGCCGACAAAGGATCAGTCGGTAGATCGCGAAACGACTGAATCGGATAAAATCCTGCATTTTTCTTCACCAAAGAAGCATAAGCAACCTTACCTTTTTCGGTAAAAATATTAGGCTCTTCCACTTCTTTAACTTCTGCGCCAGGATATGCCCCATGCAACTGCTTCTCAACAAGTTCCATCAACTCGCGTGGCACCGATACATAAAACCTAATGTCTTCTTTTCGTGCGACAATCTCAAAACTTATCGCATGCTCTGGCATAATAAATGAATACCACGCCTCATTCTTAATCGAGTACAAAGATGCAAACATCTGCTCAGCCGCATCAATCTTAATCTCGTTATCTCTTGGTAATGCAATCTGTAAAGTTACGAAAGAAAGACTATATTCCTCACGCTTACGGTTGCGAAACCACAATAAAAGTCCGTACATAAAAGCCGCAAAACCCACAATCATCAAAGCCAAAAACGTCAACACAAAAGCAACATTAGTTAGGATATTTGATACTTGATCGAGGTTTTGCATATATTTCTACAATCTATTTCTTTATTTCTTCTTGTAGAAAAAGAACTTTTCTATTCTGTTTGATTAATTTTTGGATCTGCCTCTTTACCCAAAGCACAAGCCAAGCTAAACCTTCTTCTATATTAGCTTTCTGTCCAATCTGCATCTGAGTCGCAGTCACAGGTACCGTCACAGGAGGTTGCGCTTTACCCTGCTGTATCTGGGTTGTATCATCCTGTGCGTCGCCTGGCGTCTGTTTGACATTCCTCCCAAACCTCCGCTCCAACTTCTCCATCCACGAGAGAACTTCAACATTCTCACTCTTTCGGGGGGACTCTGCTGTCGGGAACTCTTCCCCTACCCTCTGCCTCTCGACAACTCCCACTAATCTTTCTTTCTCAATTTTGTTATCTGTCACAAAAACCTCCCAAGTCATTTGTATTCTTTAAACCCTATTATACGACGAAAATGCGTGTTTGTATCAGAAATCAAGTCCCGCCACCGCCAATTTACCAACATCATACGGGTGCTTGATCTTCCTACATTCTGTGACTAAATCAGCCACCTGCCACAAGCGCTTCAGCCGCTTGTCGCCTCGTCCCGTCAAGACTATATGTGTCTCATCTCTCATCCGCAATATCTTAATAACCTCTTGCTCGCTAATTAGTTCATCACCTATCGCATTCAAAACTTCATCCATCACTAATAAGAATGGTTTCTTTACTAATACCTCACCTGCTTGCTGCAAGCACGCTTGCGCTGCTTGTAGGTGCTCACTCTTACTCGCCGTATCCACCACCACATTTCCTTTATTTCCTACCCTAGCTATTTTCTTCCCACCCAAATTAAACCCTCTCCCTCCAAACATCATCTCCAAACTAGAAAACTTGTCCGCCAACTTCGCCTCAGCTAGTCCCCACGATTCTTGTTTATAAAAGGCAATCCAAGCCACCTTTTTCCCCAACAGTAAGGATCTTGTTGCAACCCCAAGCGCCGCCGAAGTCTTCCCTTTTCCCTCTCCGGTGAAAACATAAACTAGACCACTCATTTATTCCTTTTATTAGTCAATTCCCACATAATTTATTATTATGTAGAACCTCTCTATAATACTCATGACTTATTCATTCCCCGTTCCCACAAGACCAATCTTTTGCCCCTTCGCCCACTCCTCCACTTCTCTAGGATCAGTCTCAACTTGATATCCCATCTGTTCAAGTAAAGAAGCTGTTAAAACAATCGGCATCCCATAAATCGCCGATGTTACCCCCGCTTGTGACACTACCCACGCAGACGCTCTCCCCTGTACTGCATAAGCTCCCGCAAACCCTCTCCATGCCTCGCTTTCAATATATATCTTTACTTCTTCTTCGCTCAAACTCCTAAATGTTATCTCCCCCTCCTCATTCCCCACAACCCTCTCTCCTGTCAGACTATCAAACACCGCAACACCGGTGATACATCTGTGCGTCTTCCCCATAAGAAGTCGAATCATCCTCTCCGCATCCCAACTATCAACCGGCTTCGTCAGTATCTGTCCCTCCACATAAACAGTCGTATCTCCCCCGATAACCAGCGCATCCTCAACTTCTCTCGCAACCACAAGCGCTTTTTGGAGAGCCAACTCCTCGACCATCTCAATCGGATCATCAAAAACAATCTTTTCTTCATCATACCCAGACTCCCTCACTTCATGAGGAACCCCAAGCGCCGAGAGTATCGCCGTTCTTCTTGGGCTACCACTAGCCAACACTACTTTTCGCATACTGGTATTATACTCGATTACCTTGACAACTCTCTCTGAGAAGATAGCCGTATCAAAAAATAATCAAAGCTGATTGGAGAGAAGAAATAGTAAATAATAACGGCATTCCTGCAATTACGTATGAAACCACAATCACCTCACCCACTACAAACCGAGTATCCACATCCATAACACTTCGAGCACCCCTCCTCAACCACCAACTTACCTCCACATTCAGGACATACCTTCACCCTCTCTTTCAATGTCTCCGTCTTAATCTTGCTTTGGATAATCTGGCTCTTTTGACTAATTATTTTTTTCTGTTTCATAATTCCTGTCGAGAGTATCTGCGCATCTTTACTACCATCACGGTAAATCGTGATCCCCTTACACCCCATCTTCCACGCTAGAATATACGCCTTCTCTACATCTTCTATAGTTGCCGAGTGCGGGAAGTTAATGGTCTTGCTTACCGCATTATCGGTGTATTTTTGCCACGCCGCCTGCATCCGTACATGCCATTCAGGAGCAATATCGTGCGCTGTGCGATAAACACTCTTTACCTCCTCCGGCACTCCAGCAATACGCGCTAGACTCCCATTATTTATGATCTCGCGCACAATCCTATCGCGGATCTTATGTTCAGGATCTCCATCTGCCCAAGACGAAACCTCTAATTCGCGAGCAAAATACATATTCATATACGAAAGTCCCGCCTCAGAGACCACATTTTTCGTATATGCAAGAGCAAAGTTAGGCTCGATCCCACTACTACAGTTTGCAAGCATCGAGATGCTCCCCGTTGGCGCAATCGTTGTTATCGCCACATTTCTGTACTTAGGGGTACGTCCCCCAAGGTCAGCAAAACAACTCTCTTTCCACCGCGGGAACTCCCCCTTCTCTTTGGCTAGCTTAGCGCTCTCATCCCAAGTAACTTCTCGAATAAACTTGGCAAGCTTACCAGCTAGTCTTATCCCTCTCTCCGAATCATAAGGAATCCGCAGTTGATAAAGCATATCGGCAAACCCCATCACCCCTAGACCAATCCTCCTATTTGCGCGCGCGGTTTCTTCAATTTGTGGCAGTGGGTATTTACACGCATCAATAACATTGTCAAGCATTCTCACCCCCACACGCAACACATACTCCATCCTCTCCCAATCTACCTCGGCATTTTTCAGCTTTACCATCTTTGCCAAGTTCATAGACCCAAGGTTACATGCATCAAACGGATGTAGTGGCTGCTCACCGCATGGGTTAGTTGCCTCAATTCTGCCATAAGAATTAAGCAGTGGGTTATTACGGTTGATGGGATCAAGAAAAATCAATCCTGGATCGCCAGTCCGCCACGCCGAAGTCACAAGTTGTGCAAACAAGGATCTAGCGCGAATAGTAGAAGTAACCTCTTTGTTTCTCGGGTTGACAAACTGCCACTCCCCATCGCTTTCTACTGCTCTCATAAACTTATCTGTCACGCCAACCGAGATATTAAAGTTCTCAATCTCGCCTGTTTCTTGCTTGGCTGCAATAAACTCCATAATATCAGGATGAGAAACATTAAGGATGCCCATATTCGCTCCTCGCTTCTTCCCCCCCTGCATCACTTGGCGTGTCGCAATATCAAACACTTTCATAAATGAAATAGGTCCTGTCGCAAACCCGCCAGAAGACTTGGTCACAACATCGCCACGAGGGCGAAGTTTACTAAAGTTAAATCCCGTCCCCCCACCTCTCTGATGCACCATTGCCATATACTTGACACTATCAAATATGCCTTCGATTGAATCTTCAACTGGAAGCACAAAACAGTTAGCCAACTGCGATTGGGGAGTTCCTGCATTATTAAGCGTACGACCAGCTGGCAAAAACTCAAGAGCGCTCATTACCTCATAAAACTGTTCTTCTACTATCTCTCTCTTCTCAGCCTTCTCAACAGCTGCCAGAC
>Ga0101944_10007027_pt1 | contig 11557 bp, 8 predicted proteins | sample DewCreD2012metaG_FD_75245 | JGI IMG/M metagenome (GOLD analysis project Ga0101944, IMG submission 75245) | Hot spring sediment bacterial and archeal communities from British Columbia, Canada, to study Microbial Dark Matter (Phase II) - Dewar... ... | reverse complement strand
GGACGCCGGACGATGGAAACTGGCCTGCCGCGACTTGCCGGCGGGAGGGCCTTGGCAAGCGGGGCACGACGGGCAACAGCACGGTACCGCACCGGTTCAGCCAGTCATTCCGCCATCGACCGTTAGGACCTGCCCCGTGACGTAGGCCGCTGCCGGGCTGGCCAGGAACAGGACGCAAGCTGCCACGTCCTCGGGTACTCCCAGCCGCTTGGCCGGAATTCGTTTTTTGGCCTCTTCGATCACGGTGTCTCCCAGGACCTTCGTCATATCGCTTTCGATAAAGCCCGGGCAGACGGCGTTGATCGTGACCTTCCTGCCGGCCAGCTCCCGACTGAGGCTGCGAGTGAAACCGATCAACCCGGCTTTGCTCGCCGAATAGTTCGTCTGGCCGGGATTGCCGATCAGCCCGCTGACGCTGGAAATGTTGATAATGCGGCCATAGCGGGCCCGCATCATGTGCCGTGAGCAGGCCCGGGCGAACAGGAACGCGCCCCGCAGGTTCGTATTGATGACCTCGTCCCATTCTTCGTCGGTCATCCGGGGCAGGAGCGTATCGCGGGTGATCCCTGCATTGTTGACCAGAATGTCGATCTTCCCCCACCGCTGGGCCAGGTCGTCGATCAAGGCATCGACCGCCTTGCTGTCGCGCACGTCGCACGGTAGCGGTTCTGCCTGACCGCCGGCTGCCGTGATGGCGGCGACGGTCTCGGCGAGCTTCTCGGCGCTGCGGGCGACGCAGCCGACCTTGGCTCCGCTGGCTCCCAAAGCACGGGCAATCGCCCGTCCCAGCCCCTGCGAGGCTCCCGTGACCACAGCCGTCTGGCCGGATAAGTCCACCTTCAAACTGTCGTAGATGCTGTTGGCCGCCGCGTCGCTCATCTCGGACTCCTCAAACCGGTGCTTTCAGGTCTGCCGCTGGTGTGGGCGCTGTTGCCAGGTTCGCTGCAAAGCACGGGCGGCGAGTTGACAGCGCGAAACGTCGTGCCTGCGCCGCAGCGGCTCAGCATTCGACCCCCTCGCAAGCCGCCTTGCGATCGATCCGCTTCAGCAGACCCCTTAGCACGCGTCCGGGGCCGACTTCCCAAAATGTATCGTACCCGCTGCGCAGCATGGTACGCATCGTTTCCTCCCACAGTACGGGAGAAACAACTTGCCGCACTAATAGCTCGCGAATCTCTTCCGGGTCGTCATGCGGCGCGGCATCGACGTTCGAGAATACCGCCATCCGCGGGCGACGCAGCGGCACGTCGCATAGCGCTTGCCGCAACCTTTCCACGGCCGGCTGCATCAGCGGCGTGTGGAACGCACCGGCCACCGCCAGCGGCACCGTCTTCATCGCCCCCGCTTTCAAGGCCAGATCCGCAACCCGCTCGCAAGCCCCACGATGCCCCGACACGACGACATTGCCTGGACACAGATAGTTGGCAATTTGCAGCACTTCCCCTTCGGCCCGGGCATCCTCGCACAGTTTGTTCACCTGGGCGACATCCAGCCCCAGAATACTCACCATCCCACTGGGCACGGCATCTGCCGCCCCCTGCATCGCCCGTCCACGCTCCTGGACCACTCGCAGCGCGTCTTCAAACGTCATCGCTCCCGCAAACGTGAGCGCGGTGTATTCCCCCAAGCTCAATCCCGCCGCCGCCTGGGCGCTTGTGGCGACCTCGGGCCGGTGGATTTTCAACCACTCCACGGCCGCCAAACCAGCCACAAACAACGCCGGCTGGCTGTGCACCGTGGCATCCAACCTTTCCTGGGGGCCATTTAAACAGATATCCAGCAAATCATATCCCAGGACGGCATTGGCTCGGTCGAAGAGGGCCCGTGCCCCCGCAGTGGAGGCCACCAGGTTGCCACACATCCCGACGTACTGGGCGCCCTGTCCAGGGAAAAGTATGGCGATTTTCGACATCCACACACCGTTGACCCAAGTTGCTCGAAATATGCCGTCTTGGCCGCAGGGATGCCTGCTCCGTAACTCCGCGCCGCTTTGTTACTGCGTAGCCTAACGCCCTCGCCTCTACGCGCATCGACTTGCGTAAGAAAACAGTCGAGGATCGCGCCGTAGCCATCCCCCTGCGCGGTTTACTAGTTCCCGCCACCTCGGCGAACGTTCGCGCCGACGGCAGGTGCGGGCCTCCAGTTTGGCCATCGTCGACTGACAGCTAGTCGATTTGCCGTAAGTCGCTGGCACTCAATACTTTACGAGACACATTCTCGTCAGAAACGATATGTCTTCTGCCTCAGGCTTCCGCCTTTTTCACGAATTCACGTCCCATGTAATGGCCACAATTCGGGCAGACCACGTGGGATGGCGTCGGCTCGCTGCAGCGCGGGCAATACTGAAGCTGCTTGGGTTTTTTGGCGTGGTGCGAGCGGCGATTGCCGGTCCGCGAATTGGACGAGCGTCGTTTCGGTACGGCCATGGCGAAGACCTCAGGGGACCGACAGCCGTCACCAGACGGCAAGGCCGGTCGAAATAGCAAGCAGAGGAATGATTTCCGACGGTTGGACGATCGTACGGAAGCGGCAAAATGCCGTCAAGGCAGCACCGCCTGAAAGTTTGCCGTGATTGACTAGGAAAATCAGCAAATTCGCGGGTTCCCAGCTCCCACTTCGGTTTCGGTCGCGCGTGGAACGGGCCATTGCGACGCGGCGGCCTTCAAACCCCAAGCTTCGCACGATGGCCCGCCTGTGGCCGCTCACGTCACCATCTGTTCGCTGGTGTCGGCCGCGTGGACCGTGATCTCGCCGGCATCCTCCAACCGCCGGACGATATCGACAATCTGCTGCTGAACGGCTTCCACCTCCGACAATTTAACGGCACCGAGGTATTCCATTTCTTCCTTGAGCATGGCGGCGGCTCGCTGCGACATATTGCCGAGGATTTTCTGCTTGAGTTCGGGGCTGGCTCCCTTGAGCGCCATGGCCCATTGCGCCGTCTCGACGTTTTTGAGGACCGTCTGGATGTCCTTGTCGCTGAGCTTGACCAGGTCGTCGAAGACGAACATCAGCCGGCGGATTTCCTCGACCAGCTCAGGGTCGTCCTGGGCCAGAGCTTCCAGCAAGGCACGTTCGGTCGTGCGGTCGCAGACGTTGAGGATCTCGGCCACGCTGTGCACGCCGCCGGCTTTCTCGAACGACTGCGACATCAAATTCGACATCCGACTTTCCAAGGCGCGTTCGACTTCCTGGATCACCTCGGGGTTGGTCTGGCCCATGTGGGCGATCCGCCGGATGACGGCGAGTTGCCGCTCGGCCGGCAACCCTTTGATGACTTCGGCTCCATAACTGGGAGGCAAGTGAGAAAGGATCAGGGCGATCGTCTGGGGATGTTCGTCGATAATGAACGTGAGGAGGTTTTGCGGGTCAACTTTTTTGAGGAAGCCGAAGGGCATCGCCTCGATCGACTGCCGCACGACATCCAGTGTCGGCGGAGCCTTGCTTCCCAGAGCTTTCTCCACCAGCGTCTTGGCGACCTCCAGTCCGCCACCCACGATGCCCAGCGCATTGGGATTGGCTTCCGCAAACTCGCGGATCACGGATTCCTGCTCTTCGGCGGAGAGCCGCCCGAGTTTGGCGATCTCGATCGAGACCAGCTCCACCTGCTTGGGGCTGAGCTTGGCCATGAGCTGCGCGGCCTGATCCTCCGGAAGGCTCATCAGGAGGATCGCCGCCTTGCGCACATCGGACATGGGCATCCTGCCAGGCAAACGGGAATCGGGCCGGTGGGTGAACCGCCCGGTCCCGACCTTCTCAATTCCACTGTTCACTCAGCGGCGTCGTCTGCGGCTGCTCATCGCCGACCACGCCGGTGACCTGCTCCATCAGCCAGACATCCAGATCGTGCAGCATTTGCGTGGTCAGTTCGTCCCCGCAGGGGTACTGCCGCAGCGTGACGGAAATGCCGGCGGCATGCAGCAGCCGCAGTTCCTCGCAGACCCGCGCCAGGGGATACTCCGTCGAATCGCGCCCCTGCATGAGCAACAGTCGCAGTTGGCGTGCCGCGGCCAGTCGCCGCAGCGGAGCACGGCCGCTCGGAAACGGTCCTCCCAGAGAAGCAGCACCCGCGACCCATTCTGGTGCATCCAGCGCCAGGCGCAGGGCCATCGTGCCGCTAGCGCCGTGCCCGGCGACATACACCCGCTGCGGATGAAGATGATACTTCCGCTGCGCCCGGGCGATCGCCTCGGCCAGATGTTCGCCCGCGGTGGCGATCGCCTCCGCCGTTTGAGGCCAGCCGAATCCCCCACCGCGAACCACTGGCCCGCGCAAGCCCACCGCCACGTAATTCCGCAAGCTCACCAGGGGCATGATCCGCTTGACCTCCCGCTCGTCGCTGCCCGATCCATGCAACCACACCAAGAGCGGATACGCATAATTTGGCTCGTAATGCAGCGGAGCGACCAGGCAAGAAATGGCCGGCGGCTGATCCAGGATCACGCGAGACCATCCGGCACACGCCGCTTCTGAACCAGCCTCAGCCGACCGCGGAGAGGACGCAACACGGTTCATCGTCGTTGGCTCCGGGAGGATAATGGGACGCCTTGCCTCGTGCGGCGGCCTGCCGCCAGCCCGAGGAACAGACGCTGCACGACCACCAGCCCTCGCGCCATGCCGCGCAGGGCTCCTGCGACTAGGGACGACCGCCGAACTGACAGGCTTGCGGTCCAAGAGACGGATCCGTCAAATCGGGACGAGACTGGCCGGCAACGACCGGGAGCAGTTGCCCCGCCAAGATCGCCGCCGACGCGACTACGCTTCCGCCGACTCCTTCCCGAGCGGAACGAGCGGGCTTTGTAGTCCAGGCACACGCGGCTGTCAATCGTAAAGACCGCATCTTTCGCGCTGCCGTGCTAGCAGGCACGCTAGCACGGCGCGGTGCCCGCAAGGTGATCAACCCGGGGCCAGAAGTGTGTTCATCGTCTGGACGAGGTTCTTGACGGCCGCGACGCTCTTGTCGAAGGCCGCCCGCTCCTCGGGGTCCAGTGCGAGCTCGATCACTTTCTCGACCCCGCCCGCTCCCAGAATGACGGGCACGCCCACATAGTAGCCGCCCACGCCATATTCCTTGTCGCAATACGCGGCACAAGGAATGAGCCGCTTCTTGTCGCGCACGATCGCTTCGACCATCTGGGCCGTCGCCGCCGCGGGGGCATAGTAGGCACTGCCCGTCTTCAGCAGCGATACGATCTCCGCCCCGCCGTCCCGCGTCCGCTGGATGATCGCTTGCAACCGCTCTTCCGCCAGCAGCCGGCGGATGGGGATGCCGCCCACGCTGGTGCAGCTCGGCAACGGCACCATCGTGTCGCCGTGGCCCCCCATGAGCAGCGCCGAGACATCCTCGACGCTCACGCCCAGTTCCATCGCCAAAAACGTACGGTAGCGCGCCGTGTCCAACACGCCCGCCTGCCCGCAGACCCGATGCGGCGGGAAACCGGTCACCTGGAACACGCGCTGGACCATCGCATCCAGCGGATTGCTCACCACAATCACCACCGCCTGGGGGCTGGTCGCCTTGATCTGCTCCGCCACCGAGGTCACGATCCGGGCATTGGTGCTCAAGAGGTCGTCCCGGCTCATGCCAGGCTTGCGGGCCACGCCCGCCGTGATCACGACCACGTCGCTATCGGCGGTGGGCCCATAGTCGGTGCAGCCCACGATCTTCGCGTCGAAGCCCATGATCGGCCCGGCCTGCATCAGGTCCAGCGCCTTGCCCTTGGGCATGTTCTCGGTCGCCGGGATGTCGACCAGCACGATGTCCCCTAGCTCGGCGGCAGCACACCAGTGGGCGCAGGTCGCCCCCACGTTTCCCGCCCCCACGATCGTGATCTTGGCCCGGCGCATCCTTCTGGCTCCTGTTGCGGACGGATCGAATCTTGACGCGGACAGACGCCCCGGCCACTTGTGCCGGACGCCCCGCGAGCGGTGGCAATGTGCCATCGCGGCATCGAATATGACCGGCCCCGCCCGAGCGTCAAGGGCGGCCCCCACGACCAGGCTCGCATCCAGGCCCGCACCGCCAGGCCCGCACCCCTGCGCGGGTGATGGCTCGCCGGGCTGAATCCGGTTTCGCCCGCCGCGGCAGGCTGCCGATCCAGCTCCCACAGACCCCATTCCACAGGCTTGCGCGTTTCTGCCCAAAGACGCCACCGCCGCCGGGCGACGGGGCCACCAGGCGACAGCCCTTTTCATCCGATTTTCGGGTTGACACCCAGCCGGTCTGGTCGATAGGTTCCGCGACAGCGTTCGGGGCCGACGTGGGCCGATCGCCCATCCCGAGCGGCCCTGACGGCGAAAGCGAGCTGGGCCACTCAGCCATTGGCGGGGCCGGGGGGGCAGATTTTCGCGGAGACTGGGAAAGCGGAGCACGGCGTTTGAGACGGTGTTTTGGCAAAGCGCGATGCGATTGGCAGGCGTGGCTGGGTGTAGGCCTTTTGGCCGCGGGAGCAGGGGGCTGCGCCCCGCTGATCCAGGAAAGTCCGCGCCCGTCGCGGCTGCCTCCGGTCAAGCTGGCGCCGGATGCCGTCGTGCTCGATGCAGCGTTTGTCCGCCTGCCGGTCAAGGACCAGGCCGGCTACGACGAGATCTGGCAGGCGGCGGACGAACTGGCCCTGCCGGCCGAATTGCGTCGCAGCCTTGCCGTCAACGGTTTGCGCGTCGGCCGCTTCGGCCAGCAGCTTCCGGCCAAAGTGAGGGAACTATTGGACACGCCGCTGCGTCCGCTGGAGAACCCCGACGAGGCCGCATCCGGCGATGCCACGCTGGGCAGCACCCGGCAGCACTTATCGGTCCGCAGCGGCCAGCGCACCAATCTGAAAACGTCCGAGCCGTATCCGCACCTCAGCGTGCTGTGGACGGACGATGGGCAGATTCGAGGGGCCACCTTGACCGACGCTTCGTGCATGTTGGTGCTGCGTGCGTTTCCTCAGGGGGACGGCCGGGTCCGATGCACGCTCACACCGGAGATCGAGCATGGGCCGCCACGGACCCGCTGGGTGCGCGGGGAAGGCATGCTGATCCAGCAAACAGGCCAGGAGCGGCTTTCCTTCCAGGGGCTGGAGATCGAGGCGACTCTTGCGGCGGGCGAATGGCTGATCGTGTCCACGACACCCCAGATGGTGGGGCTGGGGGCGGCGTTTTTCGGGCAGGGGACCGGCCCGGCCAGCCACCGTCGGATGCTCCTGGTGCGGCTGAGCCAGACGCAGTACGACGATCTGTTCGCTCCCGAGCAAACATCCGCCCCACTGGCGACGCCAGGGGAGTAGATTCTTCCCTAAGGAAAGAAGGCCGCGGCACGTCCGCTGCGGCCATTGCTTAAAACGGGCTGGCCGGCCCATAATCGGTCGCTGCCAGGCCGCAGAAAGTGGACCCGGCACAGTCGCCTTCAGGTTACGAATTCCCACAAGGGACATAGAATATGCCGCTGGTGAATCTCCGCACGGTGCTGGACCACGCCGCTGAACATGGCTATGGCGTGGCGGCGTTCAACGTCAACAACATGGAGCAGATTCAGGCGATCATGGAGGCGGCCCGGGAAACCGACTCGCCGGTGATCGTGCAGGCCTCGCGAGGCGCACGCGCCTACACGCAGGATGCGTATTTAAAGCACCTCATGCTGGCGGCGGTCGAGCTGTATCCGTACATTCCGGTGGTCATGCACCAGGACCATGGCAACAGCCCAGCCACCTGCCTCAGTGCGATCGAGAACGGGTTCACCAGCGTGATGATGGATGGTTCCCTTCTGGAGGATGGCAAGACGCCGGCCGACTACGAGTACAACGTCCGCGTGACGTCCGAAGTGGTGCGGATGGCCCATCCGCGGAACGTGTCGGTCGAGGGAGAACTGGGCTGCCTCGGCTCGTTGGAGAGCGGACATGGCGAAGCCGAAGATGGCCACGGCGCCGAGGGGAAACTGTCGCGGGAGCAGCTTCTGACCGACCCGGACCAGGCAGAGGATTTCGTCCGCCGGACCGGGGTGGATGCGCTGGCTGTGGCGATCGGCACCAGTCACGGGGCGTATAAGTTCACCCGCCGTCCCACCGGCGAGATTCTGGCGATGGACCGGATCGAGGCGATCCACAAGAAGATTCCCAATTGCCATCTGGTGATGCACGGCAGCTCGTCGGTGCCGCAGGAATTGCAGGATGAGCTGCGTAAGTATGGCGGCCAGATGAAGCAGACCTGGGGCGTGCCGATCGAGGAGATCCAGCGCGGTATCCGGCATGGTGTGCGGAAGATCAACGTGGATACCGACAACCGCATCGCCATGACAGCGGCCATCCGGAAAGTGCTGATGACCAGCCCGGAGAAGTTCGACCCGCGCGACTACCTCAAGCCGGCCCGCGAGGCGATGAAGAAGGTGTGCATCGAGCGGATGATCGCGTTCGGCCAGGCCGGCTGGGCCAGCAAATTCCGTCTGGGCAAGGTCTAGCTGCCGCTTGCCGGTCTTTCAAAGGCCGGGCCGCTAGGCTCTGCCGTCTGGGGAACCGCGGGGGCCTTTCAAGGCCCAGCTTCCAGGCTGCGTGCCTCACATGATCGCCTCGCTGGCCTTGAGCCGGCTGGGGTCCCGGTTCCCTGTGTCGCCACGGCCTTTTCGGGGCGGTACATTGACGCCGACGGCGTGACCACCACGCGGCACCGTGGATGGTGGTGTCGGACGGTCACGTTGGATGGCCGGTGCCTGTCTTGCCGCTGCACGATCAGGGGGGCTCTATGGACCGTGGCTTGAGGCTTGCGATCTACGTGTTGCTTTTCCGATACGCTCATGCCTGCGCGGCAGCGCTCAGCCTGACAGCCAGTGCGTGGGGCCAGGCGGTGCTGTTTGTGCCGCACGACCTCAACCCGATGGCCGAGTTTCCCGCCTGCGCAGTGCTGGACGTCAATCGGGATGGCAAGCTGGATATCGCCAGCGGCGGCTTCTGGTACGAAGCCCCGCACTGGAAGCGACATTTCCTCCGCGAGGTTGAGATCATCCGCGGACGCTACGACGACTATTCCAATCTGGAGCTGGACGTCGACGGCGACGGCTGGACCGACCTGGTCAGCGTCAACTACCGCAGCCGCTCGCTGTACTGGCTGAAAAACCCCGGGCCGGCCTTGCGGGAGAATCCCGATACCCCCTGGACCAAATACGTGATCGATGTCCCAGGCCCGATGGAAACGGGGCGCCTGTACGACATCGACGGGGATGGCCAGCTCGACCTCCTGCCCAATGGCGTCACGTTCGCCGCGTGGTACGAGCTGGTGCGGGAGCGGGCTGACGACGGCACGCTCCGTCCGCGGTGGGTCCGGCATGACCTGCCCAGCGAGGTGGCCGGGCATGGCGTGGGGTTTGGCGACATCAATGGCGACGGCCGGGGAGACATTGTCGGCCCCAAGGGCTGGCTGGAAGCCCCCCAGGATCGGCGCGGCGGCCGCTGGATCTGGCATCCCGAATGGGAACTGACCCCGGACGCCAGCGTGCCGATCCTGGTGCAAGATGTGGATGGCGACGGGGCCAGCGATTTGATCTTCGGGCGCGGGCACCGCTATGGGGTGTACTGGCTGCAGCAAGGACGCGATGCCCGCGGCGAGCGGACCTGGACACTGCATGCCATCGACACGAGCTGGGCGCAATCGCACAGCATCTTTCTGGCGGATCTGACCGGCGATGGCCGGCCGGAACTGGTGGCCGGCAAACGCTACATGGGGCATGAGGGGCGCGACCCGGGCGAGTACGACCTGTGGTGCGCGTATTACTACCAGTGGCAAAGTGCGACGCGGACCTGGCGGCGGTATCCGATTTACGAGGGACACCGGGCCGGCTTCGGGCTGGACCCCAAGGTCGCCGACCTCGACGGGGATGGCGATCTGGACCTGGTGGTGGCCGACCGCTGCAGCCTATGCCTCTTCGAGAACCGCGGCCCGACCAGCCAGGCGCCCGCTCCCCCGCCGCCCCCAGCCTACAACCACCGGGAGCCGATCCAAATCGCGGAGGAGGCGACGCTCCGTCCCGCCCGCACACCCGCACAGTGGGCCTGGCGCCGCGTGCACATCCAGCAGGCGATGCAACAGGTGATGGGGCCGCTGCCGGGGCCCGATCGGCGGATTCCGCTGACGGTCGTCCTGGAAAGCCGTGAAGAAACGCCGCACTACGTGCGCATCAAGCTCCGCTACACGGCGGACGCCGGCGACGAAGTGCCCGCCCTGTTGCTGGTCCCGCGCCGTGTCGCGCTCGAGGAAGGCAGCTTACGCGGCCGCGTCGTGCCGCACGAGCCGGCCGACAGCACATCGCGGCTGCCCGCCATGCTCTGCTTGCACCCGACCAATCCGGACGGCAAGGCGCAGACCGCCGGCCTGGTTGGCCCGCCCACGCGGCATTACGGCCACGAACTGGCCGCCCGCGGGTTCGTGTGCCTGATCCCCGACTATCCCAGTTTCGGAGACTACAAAGGCTACGATTTTCGGCGACGGACCGAGGATGGTTCGCTACGATATGCCAGCGGGAGCATGAAGGCGATCTGGAACAACATCCGGGCGATCGATCTGCTCGAGTCGCTGGAATGGGTGGATCGCGACCGGATCGGGGCGATCGGGCACAGCCTGGGGGGGCACAACGCCCTGTTCACGGCGGTGTTCGAGCCGCGGCTGGCGGCCATGGTGACAAGCTGCGGCTTTACGGCGTTCCATGATTATTACCGGGGCGATCTGAAAGGGTGGACCAGCGACCGCTACATGCCTCGTATCCGCGACCTTTACGGCAATGACCCGGACCGCATGCCATTCGATTTTCCCGAAGTACTGGCTGCGATCGCCCCGCGGCCGGTCTATATCAACGCCCCGCTGCGCGACAGCAACTTCGACGTAGGCGGGGTCCGCACGTGCGTGGCGGCCGCCCGGCCGGTGTACGCCTTGTGGGGGGCAGAACAGCGATTGACGGTCGAGTACCCCGATTGCGGGCACGATTTTCCTGACGACGTACGGCAGCGGGTGTATGCCTGGCTCGACCAGCAGCTACGTCCGAAGACCCCGCAGTGACGCGCAAGATGGTGCCAGAGGTCTGGGTTGCCGCGTCCCCCAGGAAGCGATCGGCAGCCTCAGGATGCTTGGATGGGTACTGGGCGGCGACATCGTGCGGCCGTAGAAAAATCGCCCCCAGCACAATAAAACGGGGGCGCAGCGCATCTGGCTGGCAGGCAACCGGTTCCCTGGAAGACGGAGGGTGCGATCCATGAGGCACATGGGGCGGTGGGGGCTGATGATCGGGCTGGGACTGGTGACCCTGGCTGGCGGTGTTTGGGCGCAACGGGCGTCGTGCTGCGGCGCAGCGGAGCGGCCGAACATCCTGTTCATCATTTTCGACGACTGGAACGGCAACCACGCCGGGGCGTACGGCTGCACCTGGGTCAAGACGCCGCATTTCGACCGGATCGCCCGCGAGGGCGTGCTGTTCCGCAACGCCTTCACCTCCAACCCCAAGTGCAGCCCCTGCCGGGCGAGCATCCTCACCGGGCGGAACACCTGGCAGCTTAAAGAGGCGGTCTCGCACAACGGATTGTTCCCGGCCGGGTTCGAG
>Ga0101944_10007026_pt1 | contig 11558 bp, 10 predicted proteins | sample DewCreD2012metaG_FD_75245 | JGI IMG/M metagenome (GOLD analysis project Ga0101944, IMG submission 75245) | Hot spring sediment bacterial and archeal communities from British Columbia, Canada, to study Microbial Dark Matter (Phase II) - Dewar... ... | reverse complement strand
TGGTTGCGAAAGTGTTGGGGGCGGTATTGTCAATCACATAGATTCGTGTCAGAGGCAGATCGGCGGCGAGTGCCAATCCTTCAACGGTGTTGACGAGATAGGCTTCTTCGGATTTTGTAGCCGGACGCGCTCCTGAGATCGCCAGCACTATTTTATCGCTTTGGTAATAGCCAACGATGTTCATCACCAGCGCCAGCAGCACCGCAGCCGGCAGCAGCCAAGGGTAATTCGCATACTGCGCAAACACAAACCCTACGGCAATAACCATAACCGCCAGCACAAACATAAGCGCCCAAGATTTTCGTATGTTGCTTGCTACCTGATCGAACATACTTATTTTTCCCACCTATTGTTGTTGGTCGGTGAAATGTCTAATAAGACTGCAAATTGTTCTATATATATTAGAACTGCACTTTCACCGGCTCGCGTGCGGCTTCTTCCATAGGGAAGTATTCGTGCGGTGTAAATCCAAACATTCCTGCGATTATATTTGCCGGAAAGGTCTGGATTAGATTGTTAAACGACATCACGGAGTCGTTGTAAAATTGCCGTGCGTAGGCAATTTTGGATTCTGTTCCCGAGAGTTCTTCCTGAAGCATCAAAAAGTTTTGGTTTGCTTTGAGGTCAGGGTAATTTTCAGCAACGGCAAACAAGCTTTTCAGCGCGGAGGTTATCATATTCTGCGCTTCGCCCTGCTCTTGAACTGTCTGCGCGCTTGCCATTGCGGCGCGCGCCTTGGTTACTTCTTCAAAGACAGTCTTCTCGTGAGCAGCGTAGCCTTTGACTGTCTCGACTAGGTTAGGTATCAGGTCGTAGCGTCTTCTAAGCTGGACATCAATCTGCGACCATGCGTTTTGTATTCTGTTTCTCAGCACAATAAGCCTATTGTAAGTTAGAATAACCCACAAAATCACTATCCCTACAATGCCAAACAGCACGATTAAAGCTATTCCTGCGCTCATCATGGTTTTCCTCCATGTTAGTTTATTTGTTCCTTTGCGCGCATACGATTCTGAATCGGAGAATCCGCTTCCCATATTGTGATACAGGTTGGCACAAGTGTCAAGTAAGAAAGTAATTAAGCTGGGAACATTATAGCTTTAGAAACCGTCTATTAAGCAGGGAGGCATATCCCTGTCTTGCCACAGCATGGTTCGCGATTTAGCGAGGAGAAAAGTTGAAACGAAGGATATATAAGAACGCCGTCGAAGGCGTCACACCTTCAAAAGAATGGCTCGATGCGGCGTGCCGGTTGTTTTGGGATGTAGGGCTGCCGGCTGTAGAGAAGGAGTTTCCTGAGCTTGTAGATAGTATAGCTGCAGGGCGCTTTTACTTGGGTTCTGCTTGTACCCAAACAGCTTTTCATGTTTATCTCACCCAGAAAGACTTTGATAACTTTGGCTCTTCGCTTCAGAATCTGCTTAATTCTCTGCCGAGCGATTATGATGGAGTGTGTTTTGAACAGGTTGCCAGAGTTTTTTCTATTGATTTGTTCTATTTAGAAGCGACTTCGAGCAGGTTTGTGTCTGCGCCTAAATCTGCCGCCGATTGGCTTAGGATGCCAGAGCACAAGCTTTTTGATCTTGCTCACGGGCAGATATTCTACGATCCGCTTGGCGAGTTCACCAATCGTCATAAAGAGTTTATGGCTTATTACCCTGATGACGCATGGCGGTTCAGGCTGTGCAGGTCGCTTTATGAGTTTGGCGAATATGGCCAAATAATTTTGCCGGAATCGTTGGCGTCAGGCGACTATTTTACAGCGGAGCTTGCTTGGTGGCGGTTTGCCGGCGCTGCAATGAGATTAGGTTTTAATCTCGCCAGAGAGTATTCGCCGAGCGAGAAAATTCTCTACAAAGAGTTTTCCAAACTTTCGCACTTCTCAAAGCCTGTTGTTGACTTATTATGGAATGGACAGTGCGATATTGGGAGCCGTCCGGCAATAGTGGAAGAAATATCTTCTTTGTACAGGCGAATGCTTGCGGAGTTGGGCGTTTTAGACCGCGGTTCGCCGCCTGCAGACTGTTTCATTTATTTGGCTGGGCAGATAGCTTCCGGTATATCGGATAGCTGTGTTCGAGATCTGGCGATGTGTCCGGAAGGAGACTTTGTTTGAATCGTCAAAATAGACTGTTTTGCGCTGAGCCTGAAGGCATAGTAGAAGGAATCGGCGGGCCTTCGATTAGGTGGCATAAGTCTAGTTTTGATGGATCTCTTCAGCCTTATGCGCTTTATACGCCTCCATCTTATGACTCTTCGCGAAGCTGGCCTCTTGTTGTAAGTCTTCACGGTTACTCGTGCGATCATGTGCTGAACCTGCGGAGGGTGATGGGGAGAGGTAACAGCTTTGATGAGCCTGACTGCGAAGCCAAGCTCTGCATACCGAAGCTGCCTGATGTAGATTTCATCGTCGCCAGCCCTTACGCTTTTGGCAGTTTGGGTTATCAGGGCGCCGCTGAAGTGGATGTTTTGGATGTGATAGCCGACGTTCGCGCGAACTTCAACATAGATGAAGACATGATATATCTAACTGGGCTTTCGATGGGCGGCAGAGGCGCGTGGATTTTATCTGAAAGATATCCGGATTTGTTCGCCGCAGTTGCGCCGGTATGCGGTCCGGTTGGGTTTGCTCGATGGGATTACACAACAAGACCGCTTCCGCAGTTTGCATTGGATATTTTTAGCGCGAGAGTGCCAGAGGCGATGGCTTCAAATCTTATGCACGTGCCTGTCAAAGTGTTTCACGGCGATTCAGATGAAGTTGTGCCAGTGGATCACTCGCGTCGGATGGTTGAGCTGCTTAGGCAGATGGGCTGCCATGTCGAGTATGTAGAATATCAGGGTGTTTATCATAATTCATGGGATATGGCGTACAGCGGCGGAGATCTGTTTCGGTGGTTCAGCAATTTTCGGCGTGTAAAAAAGCCAAAAAGCGTTGATTTTGTGACGCCTTCTCTCAGATGGCAGAGTGCTTATTGGGTGCGAATCGAACAGATTGCCGAGCGGCCAAAGCCAGCTCGCATTCGCGCGGATATTCTTGAGACCGCGGAAGAAAGCAAGGTCTTGGTGCGGGTTGTGACCGATAACGTGAAATCTTTTACGCTTGATCCCGTTCTTTGGCCTATAGAACCCAACGATGAGGTCGTGATTTTGTGGAACGGCGAAGAAGTTTTTGAAGGCAGGGTGTCGGAAAAGCTTACGTTCGGCGATATTGAAACGGGCTTTCGCAAGCGGGCGGGAATAGAAGGTCCTGTGTGCGATGCGTTTATGGGTAGACATTTGATCGTGTATGGAGCCGGCGGCGGCAGGGAACTGGCAAACGCATGTAGAGAAGCCGCTTATATGCTGGCTGATCCAGGCGAGTGGGGCGATATAGATACTCCGGTTAAGTCATGCTCGCATGTAACTAAGAATGACATCAGTTCGTATAATCTGATCTTGATAGGCAACCAGTTCACAAGCTCGCTCATTCGCCGTGTGAATAATTACCTGCCTGTGAGGTTCGATGGCAAGTGGGTTCAGGCAGGGAGACGGCTTTATGAAGGCGGCGATATGGGGCTTATAGTCATTTATTTCAACCCGCTCAACCCTGAGCGATATGTGGTTGTTTTAGGCGGGCATAGTCCTAATACTATAATGATGGCTGCAGAGAATGCCAGAATTGCGCCTGATTACGTTGTTTTCGACGCCGGTTCGGACTTCTCGCGTCAAGACACGCTGCTCGATTGGGGATTCTTCGACAACTCTTGGGGCATTTCGCGGTAGCGTTTAAGTCACCACCGCCGCCATCTCTAACCTCTTCGCAATTTCCGGAACGCGTCCTGCATAGCGATATAAGCGAACCTCAGTGAAATATGTTGCGCTTGGGATGCTTTGGGTGTTAATCTTTAGAGTGGAATTTTATTGAGAGAGCGGTGAAACAGTTGGATTACTACGAGCCAGAGAATCTTTTGGACATTGCAGCGCAGGCATGCGAAGAAGCCATAAAAGAAGGCGCTGATCAGGCGGAAGTTTTTGTCTCTTTTGGCAGTGGGATATCGGTAGATCTTGAGAAGTCAGCTATAAAGTCAAGCGATATCCACATTGGCGGCGGGCTTTCTGTGCGCGCATTTTCGCGCGGAGGCGTTGGGAGCGCGAGCGCCGATAACTTGAGCGAGGCAAGTATTGTCGAGACGGCAAGAGCCGCCGCACAAATGGCGAAAATTGCTGAGCCGGATCCAGATTTCATTTCGCTGCCTGGCGCTGCTGAGTATCCGGAGGTTGTTGGTCTGTTCGATCCTGCTGTTGCAGAGCTGAGCGTTGGCGATGTTGTCCGTATGGCGGTTGACAATATTGACAGTGCGAAATCGGTTGTTGGCGATGCGATTGTAAGCGGCGGCGCATCGGCTGGACATAAGAATTGGGCACTTGCAAACTCGCTTGGCGTGCGCGGGTCTGGGCGCAGTTCTGGTGTCAGCGTGTTTGCTATGGTGATAGTCAAGCGAGGAGATGATGTTGGCGCATACTACGATTTTGATGAAGCGCGCCGGCTTGCGGACTTTGAACCTGTTGGTGTAGGGCGTTCTGCGGCTGAGATGGCGGTTAAGTTTCTTGGCGCAAGGAAGGTCAAAACTCGGATTATGCCTGTTGTGCTTGGACCTCTCGCAGGAATATCAATTTATCAGTCTATTGCGTCTTCGGTAAATGCGGAGGATATCCAGCGCGGCAGGTCTTTTATGGCGGATATGAAGGGCAGGAGGATAGGCTCTGATGTTTTGGGATTGGTGGACGATCCTCTCATTGAAGGCGGGCTAAGTTCTAGATTCTGCGACGGCGAAGGCTTTCCTTCTAGACGCACGACGATCGTCGAAGAGGGCGTGCTGAAAAGCTATCTGCATAATTCTTATACTGCAAACAAGGCGAAAGAGATGAACACCGGCCATGGCACGCGCGGAGGGATAAGCCCGTCAAACTTGGTGCCTAAGCTGGGAGTGAAGACGTCTGAGCAGATTATATCTGAAGTGAACAGTGGGCTTTACATAGCCGAAGGTCAGATTGCGCCGAATATGGTAACCGGCGAAGTTTCGGTGTCTGTGGACTTTGGGTTTATGATCGAGAATGGCGAGATTGCTTATCCGGTGCAGAACACTATGGTCGGCGGCGACTTTTTGCAGATGCTTGCCAATGTTGACGCAGTCTCAAGCGATTACCGCTCTGAGCCGGGAGTTATACTTCCCACAGTTAGAATACAAAACGTGAGTGTTGCCGGCGGTATGTGATGTTGATAGTTTTGGCAGTATAAGTTAGAAGCGGATGATGGAAAGACAGAGGATTAGCAGAAAATCTTCGATTCGCAGGAGGCAAAGCAGCAGCGGCAGCTCTCTGCGGCGGGCGGCAGTTTTTACCGCCGCTGCGGTATGGGTTATCGGCATGATGCTTATAACTGCGCGGGTGTGGGTGCTGTTTGGTGCGCATGATCGTGTTTATAAGGAAGTGGATGCCAAACGTGTTCCGCGCGCCAAGGTGGCTATTATACTTGGCGCTGGTATATATAGAGACGGCAGACCAGTGCCGCAGCTTCAAAAACGGCTGGACAAAGGGATTGAACTTTACAAGATTGGCAAGGTAGAGAAACTGCTTATGTCCGGCGATAACAGAGTCTTTGAGCACAACGAGCCTAAGATAATGGCTGATTATGCGGCTGCGCATGGTGTGCCTAAGGAAGACATTGTTATGGATTTTGCGGGACGACGCACCTACGACAGCATATATCGAGCGAAGCACATATTCTGCGTTGATAAAGCCATTATTGTGAGCCAGTATTATCATCTCGACCGCGCTATTTTCATCAGCAAACACATTGGTCTTGACGCTTATGGCGCAGCTGCGAAATCGGTTGGGGGCGAGAAGAGAAGCGGCTTAAGGGAGATGGTTGCCTGCTTAGGCGCTTTGATAGATGTCTATATCCGACACCCGAAACCCATCCTCGGCGATAAAGAGCCTATACTGTAACTAAACAGCAGTGTCATGTTTCAACTGCCTATTTGATTGGGCAGAAACTTTTTATTGAAATGGAACTTTATGATTTCCCTTTATTTCGCCCTATAGAAATAAGCGGCGCAGAGATGTTCGACGAACTTCTCAGGCGTGACCAGCCTGTTACATCTGAGCTTACTTTTGCGAATATATATCTATGGCGCAGAGTTTATGGATTTGAGGCGGCTAAAATTGATGGCGGATTAGCTGTGCGAGGTTTGGATAGGCACGGGACGATTTTTCTACTGCCGCCGATAGGTGTAAGCAACCCAGTGTCAGCCGCAGAGAAGATGGCTTCATTTGCCAAGCTTTCAAGAGTGCCGCAGTATTTGGCTGAGCAATTGGAGAAGCATGGTCTCAAAGCGGCTTATGATAGAGACAATTCAGATTACGTGTATTTAGCCGACGACCTTATAAATTTGCCTGGCAGGAAGTACCATCGCAAGCGAAGCCACCTAACAAAGTTCCGTGAAACATTTGGCTATGAGTATAAGCGTTTGACTCCGGATTTGGTTGAAGGCTGCCGCATGCTGCAGGAAAAATGGTGCGATGTAAAAGATTGTTTTCTGCCGGAGAATGCTTCGCTTGCCGATGAACACTATGCGGTGAACGAGGCGCTTGATCTGCTTGAGCCGCTTGGGTTAGTTGGCGGCGCGATATTAATAGATGGCGAGGTCGCAGCTTTCGCCATAGGCGGGGCGCTAAACCGAAGCACTTTTGTCGTACATTTCGAAAAGGCTAATCCTAATTATCCTGGAATATATCAGGTTATAAATCGCGAATTCGCCGCAGATGCCGCCGCAGGGTTTACCTTCATTAACAGAGAGCAGGATCTTGGGCAGGAAGGTCTTCGCCAGGCAAAAGAATCCTATTTTCCGCATCATCTCGAAAATAAATACGACATTGAGCGCGTTTAGTTAGACAGTCTGTTCGGATGCGGCTAATTTTGCTAATCAAAATGCGCGATTCCGGCCGCCGACACTACTCTCCATTCTTTGGAAGGAAAGACGAAAAACCTTCGCAGGTCTTCTTTTTTGAGAATTAGAGTAATATCTCCGCTGAATACCTTATCTCGTTCTCCCGATGATATGTAAACTACATCTACGTGCATAGACGCCGCAGCCTGACTCCCGCGTATTTCGATTATGGGCGACTGAACCGCCACCTGATATCTTCCAGGCTGTTTGAATGCGTCAGCGACATAGACGCGAAGCCTGTCAGCGCTGTTTCCCATGTCGTCAGAATAGCTGTCTGAAACGCAGGACATCACGCCATTTACCGATTTGCGTTCTATGCTCTGCTGTCCTTTAGCTATAAGACTTATTATCTGTTCTTGATCGCTCTTGTCGCTTCGACCAGGCGCTGACGCATAAAATATCAGCAGGATTACTGCGGCTAAAATGGCTATAAAACCGATTACTTGTCTCATAACGTCATTCTAACGACAAGTGCGTCCGCATGCAAGTTCGGCTTGTTCTGGAGTCGGCTTTTGAGCAGCGCACTTTTATTTGATTTAAATCTGCTGTATCATTGTGATGAACTGGTATGGATAAATAGTATGCATGCTGGTACGCTTCGCTTACGTGTTTTTAGCAGTTATCATGTTTTTGTTCCAAAGATGGCGGCTTATCAGCAGATGTGGGAGCAGGAGACGATATGAGCGACAATCAGAATAATATTCCGTTCGAACCAGAAAAGACTCAGATTTCGGATTTAAGTCAGCAGGATTCGGGCAGAACGCAGGCGTTTGATCCTCAGAAAACGCAGATGTCTGCGCCGCCGGAGAAAGCGCTTACGATGAAGTGCATTGCCGGCAATGCGTACGCGGCGGCTGCACATCCCAGCCGTGAGCATGTTTTGGTTGCTATGACGGCTGGCGGAGCGGCAGGCGGTCGGAGAATGCCTTTGAATCTATGTTTGATTATTGACCGCAGCGGCTCTATGGAAGGCGCGCCGCTTGAATATGTTAAGCGCGCGTGCAGCTATGTTGTAGATCTGCTTGAGCCAAACGATGTGCTTTCGATAATCGCTTTCGAAGAGCGCGTTGATGTGATAATGCCTGCACGCAGGGTTGTAAACAAGGCGCTGATAAAAGAACACATCAACAGACTCGAAGTTGGCAATACCACTAATCTTTACGATGGCATAGCGGCGGGCGCAAGCCAGATAGCGAGCGTAGCGTCAAGCGGGTATGTAAATCGCGCGCTTCTGTTCACCGACGGCGAGCCGACTGCCGGAATAAAGGACTACAACTCCATAGTTGGACAGGTTGCGGAGCAGAAGAGCCGCGGCATAACCATAACTGCGCTGGGGTTTGGCGATGAATATAACGAAGAACTGCTTGCCGGCATAGCTAAAAGATCCGGCGGGAATTATTATTATATAACTCGCCCCGAGCTTATACCCGAAGTCTTTCGCAAAGAGCTTGAGACGCTTATGACGGTTGTGGCTCGCAATCTGCACATGCGGGTAAGGCTGTCGAGATGGGTGCAGGTGAGACAGGTTTATGGCAGACTGCCTTCTTTTGGCGAACGGTATGCCGAGGTTACTCTGCCTGATGTGGAGCGCGGCAGCACTGAAAGCGCGCTGATAGAGTTTGAATTAGGGCAGCGTCCGGCGGGTGTTTATCGCGTTGCCCGCGTTGAGCTTACTTACGAAGATTCCGTTACCGGACGAACTGAGCAGTTGGCTTGTGATGTTGTTTTTGAGTTCACTGCTGATGAATCCCTTATTGCGGCTAATGTTAACGAGCAGGTGCAGAGAGAGATAGAGGTAGCTTTGGCGTCGCGAAACCTGGAGCGAACAGTTATGGGTATGCGTACACAGCAGCTGGATCCAAGCGCGGCTATTGCAGAGTTGGAGAAGACGAAGGCGCTCCTCGTCCAGCAGGGCAAGGTAACGCAGGCTCAGGACATCCAGAAGGCTATAGATGATATAAAACAAGGCGCTGGCGTAGAAAAAACGCTTGTAGGCACTATTTACAACCTTGATCGCGGCAAGAGCGGGAAGTGAGGCAGGTAGGATGAGCGATAATAGTATTGAGAAAACTCAGGCGGTTAATCAAACGCAGATTGTTTCTGATTCGGCTGTAGAATCAACACAGATGGCGGTAAGCGTAAAGTGTCCGGTGTGCGGGACGAATTCGCCTGGAGGCGAGATTTACTGCTCGGAATGCGGCTTCCTGCTTTCCAGCACGCCTGTTGATGTAGAAGCAGGTCTGCCTGCTGAGAACATGCCAAAACTTGTAGATCCTTCGGGCGGCAGGGAATTCGTTTTAAAGCACGGTGTGAACACTATCGGTCGGCAGGATACCGATGTGCTGCTCTCGCATCCAACAGTTTCGCGCAGGCATGCTCAGATTATCGTCGAAGAAAGCAGATGTTTGCTCGAAGATGTCGGCAGCACTAACGGCACTGTGCTGAATGGCAGTCAGTTAGGACAGAACGAAAGCGTGAACTTATCCGATGGCGACGAGATTGTCTTCGGCTCTGTTCGGCTGCTGTTCGAATATCCTTTGGCTTCAGGCGAAGAAATTGCCGCTGAGGCTGAAGTTGGCTCGGCGCAGACCGAAGAGGTGCCGGAAGGTCAGGAAATCGAAGAATTAGAAGAAGTCCGAGATATTGAGACTGAACCTGCGTCCATTCCTATTGCTGCGCGGCTTGTTACGCGCGCAGGTGAAGTATATCCGATAAAGGAAGGCGAAAATCGCATAGGCCGCAGGCAGGATAACGATATAGTGATTGCCGATCCTTATGTGTCGAGCAGTCATGCTGTGATAACTGCGGCTGACGGAGAGATAAGCATTACAGATGTTGGCAGCACTAACGGCACTTCGGTTGCCGGCGAAAAGCTTGCGCCAAATGAGCCTCGAACGATCAGTATTGGCGATGAGATCGTTGTTGGACAGACTGTTCTTACGCTTGAGTCGGCGGAGGATGAATGATGGATGAAGATGTTTCGACTGGCGCTCGGCAGCAGGATCAAAACGAAGTCGAAATAACCGCTGAGCTGGAGCCTGCCAAGCTTGAAGAAGAATGGAAAGAGCTTGCGGAGCGGGCGAAAAAGGTTCATGCCGTTATTCGTTTTGCGGCTAGAACAGACTTAGGCAGGGTGCGCGAGAATAACGAAGACAAGTTCGACTTCTTTGAGCCTGACGATCCCGAAACTCTTGCATCCAAAGGCTCTTTTTATGGCGTAGCGGATGGAATGGGCGGACATGCGGCCGGACAAATAGCGAGCGAACTTGCTCTGAAGACTGTTATCAAATCTTATTATGCTGATAAATCCATTGACGTCGTCGGATGCTTGAGAAGGGCTGTTTTTGAGGCGAATCTTCTTATTTACGAAACTGCGCAGGCGATAGCCGATAGATGGGGAATGGGCACAACGCTCTCTGCTGTGGTTATACGCGCGGATGAGGCTTATTTTGCGCAGGTGGGAGACAGCCGCGGATACTTGGTGCGCGGCGGCAGGGTTAAGCAGGTTACAGAAGATCATTCTTGGGTTGCCGAGCAGATTAAGCGAGGCGCGATTACGGAGGAAGAAGCCGAATATTCGGCGTTTCGCAATGTTATTACGCGCGCGCTGGGCAGTCAGGCTTCGGTTGAGCCTGATATATTCATAGAGAAACTCGAAAAAGGCGATGTTATACTGCTCTGCAGCGATGGCCTGACCGGAACTGTCACGGCTGATGAAATAGGCCGCATAGTGAGCAGAAGCGGGTCTTCGAGCGCGGCGATGGAGCTTGTAGACCTTGCTAACGAGCGCGGTGGGCACGATAACATTACAGTTGTAATTTTGTCGGTGGTTGATATATGCCATGAAACCGAAGAACCTCAGCAGAAAGAGCATACACATAGAGGGTTTTTCGGATTATTCAGATAGGGTTTTAGACGGCGGTTTAATAGATGTCCTCTTCAAACACTCTCGGTAAGTATCAGATTATAAGAGAGATTGCGCGCAGCAACGACATCGTATATGAGGCTGTTGATCCTGCGTTAGGCCGCCGAGTGGCGCTTAAAGAGCTTTATCTGCCGCCGAATCTTATTGGCGCGCAGAGGCGCGAACGGATAGAGAGATTTCTGCGCGAAGGGAAAGCGGCTGGGCGGCTTGCGCATCCGAACATAGTTACGGTATATGATGTTGGGCAGGACGGCGATAGGCTGTATATCGCTATGGAGTATTTGGAAGGGCAGACGCTGCGTGAGATTCTGCAGGTACGGGGCGCTCTTCCGGTTAAAGAAGCGGTGGATATTGCTGTGCAGCTTTGCAGAGCGCTTGCTTACGCCCACAGCAATAACATAGTGCACCGCGATGTTAAGCCAGAGAATATACAGATACTCCCTGGAGGACTTGTTAAACTCACCGATTTTGGGATCGCTCGCATTACGACAGAGCCTTCGATAACGGCTGATGGGCAGGTATTCGGCACTCCCAGCTATATGTCGCCGGAACAGGTTGCCGGCAGGGATATAGATGCGCGCTCGGATATATTTTCGGTTGGCGTTGTGCTTTACGAGATGCTGTCAGGCAGCAAGCCATTT
>Ga0101944_10007024_pt1 | contig 11561 bp, 9 predicted proteins | sample DewCreD2012metaG_FD_75245 | JGI IMG/M metagenome (GOLD analysis project Ga0101944, IMG submission 75245) | Hot spring sediment bacterial and archeal communities from British Columbia, Canada, to study Microbial Dark Matter (Phase II) - Dewar... ... | reverse complement strand
CCGCCACCGGCGCAACGGGAGAGAGCGCAGAGGCTGACGCAGCCCTGACCGTGCCACCCGCGTCAACTTCGCTCCTGGACGCATTGGCAGCATTACGGGCCGCGATGGCACAGGAGGCCGGCAGTATAGTGGGAAGCCAGTCCCAGGCCACCGTCGCGAATGAGGCCGACACAGCCGATACCGACTCGCTGCACGATCGGTTGGCATCGCCGGACGGTCTGATGGCGCTGGCTGCCGCCGGCTGGCTGATGCCGCCGAGTGCCGTGCCGGTCGGAACGGTCGGGGACGCTGCCAGCGACCCGCAGGAGTCGGGAGGCACACGGGTGCTGCCTGGAGCCGTGGTGGCCGGAGTCGCCGATGCCGAGGCTCTTCGCGAGCTCGGACGCGCCCGCGAGAGCCTGCCGGGCGACGCGGTCTAGGTCGGCAAGCGGATCAGGGCTGAACTGGCTGTCGCGATGGGGCTCTTGGCTCCCGGGATCGTCCGTATTGTCAGGTGGGTTGTTGTCGGTCACGTTGCGCTCCGTTCAGGTCCACCGCCGGCCAGGCTAGCAGGCGGCTCACGTTGAGTCTAGCACAAGGCCGGCGAACGACACGTAGGGTGACCTGGCACGATGCCGGCAGTCTCTGGGATGGCCACAGGCGCACGTTGCGTCGGGGCGGCGCGCCTTCGCGAACGCGCCAAAGAGTCGAAGACCACAGCGATCAGCATACAGCGGTTGCCCGCGCCCACGGCCACGAATAAGATAGCGACTACGATGCGCCATCATTCCAGGATGGGCCAGAGGGAGCACGTGGCTGGCTGCAACACTCAGGGAGAATCGGGGGCGGCACGAGGCGGCGTCTGCGAGACAACGATTCGCGTCCGTTACGCGGAGACTGACGCGATGGGTGTCGTCCATCATGCCGCATACGTACCGTGGCTCGAGCTGGCACGAACCGAGTGGATGCGCGAGCGCGGCCAGACGTACGTGGAGTTCGAGCGCTCCGGGTACGCGCTGCCAGTGACAGAGCTCAGCGTGCGCTACATTGCGCCTTGCCGGTACGACGATCTGGTCATCGTCAGGAGCTGGGTGGACGAGGTTCGAAGCCGGATGATTCGGTTCCGGTATGAAGTGCTGGGACCAAGTGGGGAGCTGCTCCTGACGGCGACAACCAGTCACATCTGCACGACGACGTCCGGCCGCGTGACGACGATCCCGCCGGCGATCCGTGGTCTGGTTGCTGGCGGCCGCGCGAGGAGCGATAGCCCGACGGCAGCTGAGACTCCAGGGATCGCGGTGGGCGAGGGTTCACCCAGGACGCTCTGACCGATGATTGTTCAGGAGGTCCGGGCTCGATCGATCCTGAGCAAATCGGGCATCGAGCGCATCGACTACGCGATCAACCCCTACACAGGCTGCGCGCATGGCTGCGTGTACTGCTACGCGTGCTTCATGCGTCGGTTCACCGGCCACGAGGAGCGCTGGGGGACGTTTGTAGACATCAAGACGAACGCGGTCGATCTGCTGCGAGCACAGATGCCGAAGCACCCGGCCGTGCGTGTGATGTTGTCAAGCGTGACCGATTGCTATCAGCCCATCGAGGCGGCGCGCCGGTTGACCCGCGGATGCCTGGCAGTGCTCGCCGAGTACCCATTCGCCGAGGTCTCGGTGCTGACGAAGTCTGCGCTGGTCACTCGCGATCTCGACATCCTGCGCACTATGCCGAACGTACGTGTCGGGATGACCTTGACCACGCTCGACGCGGCGGTTGCGAGCTGGATGGAGCCTGGCGCGACGTCGCCTGACGGCCGGCTACGGGCGCTGCACGTGCTCGCGGACGCCGGCATAAGAACGTGGGCGTTCCTGGGTCCGCTGTTGCCCGGAATCTCGGACGACGAGGAGTCGGTGGCTGCACTGCTCGGCGCGGTCGCGCGGGCCGGCGTGCGCTCGGCGCTGATCGATCCGATGAATCTGTATCCGTCGGTTCGGGCGAGCCTGATCACGGCATACCGGGCGCACTGTCGGGCCGAGCTCCCCGCTTTGCTGGCGGCGTGTCGGACGCCTGAGGCATATCGTGAACGGGTGCGCGAGATGGCGGATCGGGCGGCGTCCGGCGCGGCGGTTGAGGTGCGGTCAGCGCGGTGAGAGCCGGCGCGTGTGTGGCACGGTCAGTGCGGGCCGGCAGGCAGGCGAGGTTTCTCGGTTTGACAGTCTGGGTGGTCGGGACTATTATGTGCGTGCGCCGACGTAGCTCAGCGGTAGAGCAGCTGTTTCGTAAACAGCAGGTCGTGGGTTCGAATCCCACTGTCGGCTCACTCTCTTGAGCGAATACGCCCCGAGCGCGAGAGTCTCACGCTCGGGGCGTGTGATCTGCGGCTGTCGCCCAGATACGACCGCACGGAGATGCTGCAGCAGATTCTCACTAGCATCGCGGCGGGGAATACTGCTTGTCCCGCCGACGGCCGCTAGGCCACACCTGCGGGGCGACGACGCCGATGCCGCCCTCACCCTAGCTCCGCGCCACGCTCGATCAGCGCCGCGTAGCGGTCCCGAACCGCGTCCGAGAGCGACGCAGCGCTGCCACCGTTGCGAGCCTTGATGATCTCGGCGGCCACCGCGATCGCAATCTCGGCCGGCGTCTCCGCGCCGATGTCGATGCCAATCGGCGCGTGGATCCGACGCAACTGCTCGACCGTCACGCCGAAGTGGTGCAGCAGCTTGTAGACGGCCCAAACCCGACGCTTGCTGCCGATCATCCCGATGTAGGCGAGCGGACGGTCGACAATCTCGAGCAGACAGTCGACGTCGTAGCTGTGCCCGCGCGTGACAAGAACGGCGTACGAGTCCGGCCCAAGATCCTGTCTCTTGAGCGCCTCTCGGAAGTCGTCCGCGATCACCTCGTCGGCCTCGGGAAAGCGCCCGGCATTCGCGTACTCGGCGCGGTCGTCGATCACGACGACGCGAAAGCCAAGCAGCTTGCCCACTGCCGCGAGCGGCACCGCGATGTGACCAGCGCCACAGATTACGAGCTCCGGCGCGGGGACTTGCACTTCGACAACCACGTCGGCGCCCGGCTCGGCGCCAGGGACGGACTCCCCATCCACGTCGACACTAACGGTGCGCGTCTTGCCTTCGGCAAGCACGGCCCGGACGCGGGCAACCAGACGCGGGTCGGTCCGATTGTCGTTCGTTTCAGCGGTAACTTCGCCTGTTGCCGGCACGACGAGGTGGCGGGTGGTGAGCTGGTCGCCCGCACGCTGGACTACAGTCGCTACCGCGACCCGCCCCCCGACCTCGAGTGCTTCGACGATGCGGCGAGCGGCCACGGCATCGCGCCACGGCTCGACGAGCATCTCCATGATGCCGCCGCAGACGCCACGGGAATCGTAGGAGATCTCCTCCGTGAGGTCGGCTTTGACGATCCGCACAGCGCCGTCGGCGATCGAATCTAGCGCGGCCTTGCGGGCCTCGCCTTCGCCGCAGCCGCCGCCGACAGTGCCGATCAGCGCTGTCGGTGTGACAAGCATCTTCGTACCGACCTCGCGAGGGGTCGACCCGCGCGTGCGAATGATAGTCACAGTCGCGACCGGCTCGCCCGCCGCAGTTCGCCGCGCGACCTCCTCATAGATCTGCTTCACAGGGTACTCCTATCGGCTGTGCGCGCTGCCGGGCAGTTGCGCTGTGGTTAGCAACGAAGCAATCTGTCAGCGGGAATCATACCCCCGTCCTGCTGGCTCGGACAAGCACAGCCCTGGCGACTGTCTGCTAGCAGTCATCAGGATAGCTGCTGAGGCATCGAAGCAACCGGCAGACCCCGGTGTCGAGGTCCACGATAAGCAGGTGCTTCGCTACGCTCGGCATCCCGGTTGAGCTTCACGACGACATCCCATCAGGACAGCACGGCTGCCGGTCGTCGTGTCAGGAGCCCGACCTATCTGCCCCCGCTCACCGCCGGGATGAAGTGGATCTCGCTATCATCGCGAACCGGCTGGAGGAGCCCGAGGTTGCTCACTTCACTATCCACGGCGATGTTGACGAGCGGACTGAGCCGACCGCCCTCAATCAGCCGCTCGGCCACGCCTGGACATCGCGCGTCGAGGTTCTGGATGACCTCGCGCAGGTTGCGGCCGGTCACGGCCACGCGCGCCTCACCGCCAGTAAGGTCACGCATCTGGGCCGGGATCCATACGGTCGGCATCAGTCACCCTCGGTCTGGTTAGGCGGCGCGCCCGCGTCGTCCGCTAGGCCCTCGCGGGCTGCAAGACTCCCATTGCCTCCAGTATACGTGCCGGCGTCATCGGCGCGTGAGTCAGCCGCACGCCAATGGCGCGGTAGATAGCGTTGGCGATCGCCGCAGCGGGCGGCACGATCGGCACCTCGCCCACGCCGCGTACTCCGAACGGGTGCCCCGGGTTTGGCACCTCGACGATCACGGTGTCGATCATCGGCACGTCGAGCGATGTTGGCAGCTTGTAATCCAGGAGCGTCGGGTTCAGCATTCGGCCCTGGTCGTCGAACTGGTAGCCTTCGAAGAGCGCCCAGCCGATGCCCTGGACGGCGCCGCCCTGCATCTGGCCTTCGACGTAGCTCGGGTGGATCGCTCGGCCGGCATCCTGAACGGCCGTGTAGCGGAGGATCTGCACTTTGCCGGTCTCGGGGTCTACTTCGACGTCCACGATGTGGGTGCCGAAGGCGGCGCCGACGCCGGTCGGCGCGACACTCGCCCGACCGGTGACTGGCCCTCCGGTGCGGGCCAGACGGCCAGCGAGCTCCCTGAAGCTGATGCCCTTGCCAGGCCCAGCGACGAACTCGCCATCGGCGAAGTGCACCGAAGCAAGATCGGCATCGAGCACGAGCGCGGCGCGTTCCTTCATCTGCCGCAGAACGTCGCGTGCCGCCTCAATCGCGGCGATGCCTGTAGCGAAGGTCGTCCGACTGCCGCCGGTCACGCCAGTGTATCCCACCGAATTCGTGTCGGCGACGAGCGGGTGGACGTCCTCTGCGGCGAGGCTCAGCACTTCGGCGGCTTGCATCGCGATCGAGGCCCTCGTGCCCCCGATGTCAGTCGAACCCTCGACGAGGTTCGCTGTGCCGTCGTCATTCACCGCGATGATGCACGACGACTGACCACCGCCGTTGAACCAGAAGCCGTGGGCGACACCACGGGCGCGATTCGGCCCTTCGAGCGGGGCGGTGTAGTGCGGGTGCTGCTTGGCCGCGACCAGACACTCGTAGGAGCCGATAACCGGGAAAACCGGGCCCTCGATTCGGCGCGTGCCGGCGCGGGCGGTGTTCATGATTCGCAGGTCGAGCGGATCGATACCGAGGATCTCAGCTAGCTCGTCCATCGCTTGCTCGGCAGCGAAGGCGGCCTGTGGCGAGCCCGGTGCGCGGTAGGCCTCGCTCTTGGGCGTGTTTGTTACGACGTCGTAGCCGTCGATCTGGCCGTTTGGCACGTCATAGGCCGCGAAGACACAGCCGGCCGCCGCGCCGACCGCGGAGCCCGGGTAGGCTCCTGCCGCGAAACGGATGTCGGCCTGTGCTGCCGTGAGCCTGCCGGAGCGCTTCGCGCCCAGCCTGATCTTGACCCACGAGGCCGGGGCGGGCCCGGTACCCTGGAACACCTCGGAGCGCGAAAGCGTGACCCGGACCGGCCGGCCACTCTTGCGCGAGAGCAGCGCCGCGACTGGCTCGGCGTAGACGGCGATCTTCCCACCGAACCCGCCGCCGATCTCCATCGGAATCACCCGGATAGCCGAAACGGGCAAGGCGAGGACGGACGCCGTGGACTCGCGAACGCCGAACGCGCCTTGGTTGCTTGTCCAGATCGTAATCTGGTCGTCAGCGTTCCAGAGAGCGGTCGCGGTTTGCGGCTCGATGTAGCCCTGGTGGACGATGTCGGTGCGGTACTCGCGTTCGACGATCACGTCGGCCTCGGCAAAGCCCCTCTCGATGTCGCCCTTGGCGTGGCGGAAGTGTGTTGCCACGTTGCTGATCTCACCGGTAGGTTTTCCGAGCGAACGGGTCACGAGCTCCTCGTGAAGGATGGGCGAGTCGGGAGCCATAGCCGCGACGACATCAGTGACGGCCGGTAGTGGCTCATACTCCACTTCGATCAACTCAATAGCCTGCTCGGCGGCCAAGCGGGACGTCGCGGCGACGGCGGCGACGGCGTGGCCGCGGTAGAGAACCTTGTCGGACGCCAGGACGTTGTCACTGACCCACTTGAAGTTGAACGTGCCTTCGCCCAGATCGGCGTACTTGTCCTCGATCCGCGGCAGGTCGCGCGCGGTGACGATGGCCTTCACGGCAGGGTGCCGCTCCGCCCGGGTCGTGTCGATGCGCTTGATGCGAGCGTGCGCGTGCGGGCTGCGAAGAATCCTGCCGTAGAGCGTGCCAGGCAGCCGGACGTCGGCTCCATAGACTGCCCGCCCGGTAACCTTGTCGACCCCGTCGTGCCGGATCGGCCGCGTGCCGACGACTCGGTAGCCGTTCTTCTTGCCGATGACACCATCGAGATTGCGCTCTTCGGTCGTCATACCTTCGCCTCCTCTGGCGACGCGCTGGCGGGGACCGTGGCCGATCCCGACTCGCCGCCTGCCATCCGGTCCGCCGCGTCCAGCACGGCCCTCACAATCTTGTCGTATCCCGTGCATCGGCACAGGTTGCCAGCAAGCCAGTTCCTCACCTCGTGCTCGGTCGGGCGAGGGGTCTGGTCGAGCAGGGACTTCGCGGCGACTAGGAAGCCGGGCGTGCAGATGCCGCACTGGAGCGCCGCACTCTGGAGGAATGATTGCTGCAGAGGGTGAAGGCCACGCCAGTTGGCGAGACCTTCGACAGTGGTCACCTCCTGCCCATCGATCTCGGCGGCTAGCACGAGGCAACTGTTCACAAGCCGCCCGTTCAGCAGGACACTGCACGCGCCGCAGTTGCCGTCGTTGCAGCCTTCCTTGGCGCCGGTGAGGTTGATGACCTCGCGCAGGGCTTCGAGCAGACTTTGGTGCGGCTCGCAGAGGAATTCGAGATCTTCTCCGTTGATGCGCGAGGCTATTCGTAGTTTCTCAGGCATGGTTGGCTCCTTCGTTGGCTCGCTCGATCGCGCCGGCCAGGGCACGTCCGGTCAACACGCCTACCAAGTGGCGGCGAAGCTCGGCGGTGCCTCGCATATCGGTGATTGGGCGGGCAGCCTCGCGGGCAAGCCTTTTCGCGTGGTCGATCGCCTCGGGAGTGGGGCGCTGGCCGACGAGCACCCGTGCCGCCTCGGTGGCGACAATCGGCGTCGGGCCGACGGCGCCGAGCGCAATCCGGGCGTCGACAATGGTCGAGCCGTCGGCGCTCAGTGTTACCGAGGCGCCGACGCCGACTACGGCTATGTCCATCTCGTTCCGCGGTATGAAGCGCAGGTAGCGGGCGCCAAAGTGGGGCGGTGGCGGTGGCAGATGCACCGACACGAGCACCTCGCCGGGCTGGAGCACGTTGCGTCCGGGGCCGGAGCAAAACGCCTCCACGGGCACGCGTCGCTCGCCGCGAGCACCGACAATGCGGCAGATCGCGCTGTGGACGATTAGGGCAGGGATCGAGTCGCCGCTCGGCGACGCGTTGGCCAGATTGCCGCCGATCGTGGCCCGGCCTTGAATGGCGGTGCCGCCGATAATTGCGACCCCGTCGATCAGGCCCGGATAGAGAGCCTGGACTGAGCCGTCGGCGGCAATGCGATAGGCCGGGACAGCCGCACCAATGGCAAGGCCGGATTCCAGGTCGTAGGAAAGCTGATTCAGCTCTGGTATCTTCTTGACGTCGACCAGCATCTGAACGTGGTCGAAGCGGCCGGCTCGCAACTGGACCAGCACGTCGGTGCCACCGGCGAGCGGTCGGGCGCGATCGCCGTACTCGGCGAGAATGCCGACAGCCTCCGCTACAGTGCCAGGCGCGCGGTAGTCAAACGCCTGCAAGATGGTCCTCCAACGGGTGAGTGTGGTGGGGCGGCTAGCGTGGGAGCGCCAGGGGAGGAGCTAGCCAGACCACGGAGGTGGAGCCGGAACCGCGAGCTCCCGGCAGGCGCACCACGCATAACCGTGTCTAGTTAGGAGTGTAGCATAGTAAAGCCTGCCCTGGGACTTGTAGGGCAGGCGTCCGCAGTGGCCGCGTTGACTGGCGGATCCCCCCTGCCCTAGACTCGCCGGCGACTCGACAGGAGGTGGCAACGATGGCCTCAGACTCGCGCTTCGAGCGACTGCCCGCGGAGGTCCTGCAGCGGCTGGCGAGGGTCAGCACCCCGACCGTGACCCTTCTGCTTCGCAACGCCGGGCTGCGCAACACCTACATGACCGGACTGCTGCCGCTCTCGCTCCGGCCCGGTCACAGGATGGTCGGGCACGCCGTCACCGCGCGCTTCACGCCAGTCCGGGAGGACCTCGTCAAGGCGCGATCCGCGGCCGGCCTCCAGTCTCCACACATCGCCCTGATGGATGAACTCACCGCTGGCGACGTCGTGGTCTTCGAGGCTGGCGGGAACCCTGGCGCGGGCATCGGCGGCGACATGTACTCGAAGCGGATCCAGATCCGAGGCGGGAGCGGCATCGTCTGCGATGGCGCGATGCGCGACATCAGCGGCATCCGCGCGCTGGGCATCCCGCTCTTCGCCCGTGGCGCCCACGGCGACGGGTACCCGCGTGAGCTCATGTGTATCGACGTCAACGCGCCGATCTCGTGCGCCGGAGTGACGGTGGTGCCGGGCGACGTGATCCTCGGCGACGAAGACGGAGTGGTGATGGTGCCAGCCCCCCTCGTCGAGAGGATCGCCGAAGAGGGCATCGAGCACGAGGAGCGCGAGGTGTTCATCCGCGAACTGCTGGAGGCCGGGCGCCCGCTGCGGACGGCCTACCCGCCCGACCCGCCGACCCTGGCAGAGTACAAGGAATGGCGGCGAAAGCGGCAGAGCGGGGACTGAGCTGGGCGGCGTGGCGCCGCTACTCGATCGACATAATACCGGGCTGACGGATCCTCAAGCCAAGCGCGAAGAGCGCGCAGAGTCCGCCTCCCAGCGCGACCGCAACCGGAGCGCCGAGGTGGTCGGCGATTGCGCCGAGCGGCAGGGTACCGAGGGGCAGCAGCCCCCAGCTCAGCATGTAGACGCTGATGATCCGTCCCCGCAACTCGGCGGGAGCGAGCGTCTGCAGAAGCGTCATGTTGGTCGCCATGTAGACCGAGCTCGAGATGCCCGCGCAGGCAAGGAGTGCGAGCGCTCCAGGAAGCCAGGAGACCAGCGAAAAGGCGACTAGCGACAGCCCGAACAGGGCGATGCAAGTGATCTGAACCGCGCCTTTTCGGCGGAAGTTGCCCGCCATCGTGAAGCCGATCGAGCCCGCGACCGACCCGACGCCGGAGCACATCATCAGGAGGCCGAGGCCCGAAGCGCCGATGCCGAAGTCGCGCGCGAAGACGGGTAGGAAGCTGATGTATGGCATTCCGAAGAGCGTCGGGATCGCGGCCGCCGCCAACAGCGTCGAAATCGTCGGACTGCGGCGAATGTACTGGTACGCCTCCTTGAGGTCGTCGACGGGGCTCCGCCTGGCCACAGCCCCCGGGCCTGGGTCCCGGCGTGGAGGAACGCGGATGGCGAGCGAAGTCCAGAGCGCGAGGATCAGCCCGCCGGCCTGAAGAAAGAAGCAGGCTGCAGTTCCGAGGAAGCCGATCAGGACACCGGCCAGGGCCGGGCCGGCCATGCGGGTGACGTTGTTCCCAGCCGAGGTGAGCGCCACCGCGTTCGCAAGGTTCTGGCGCGGCACGACGTCTGGCACGAGAGCCTGCCGCACCGGAAAGATCAGCGCCATCGCCGAGCCGCTGAGGAACGTCAGCACCATGACGTGCCAGATCCGAACCGTGCCAGTTGATACGAGGATGGCCAGGACCAGCGCGAAGGCAGCCGCGAAGCCCTGCGAGATGCCGAGCAGCTTCCCGCGGTCGACCCGGTCGGCGAGGATGCCACCGGGCAGCGACAGGAAGAGCTGAGGGATCGAGCGCAGGAAACCTGCCAGGCCGAGGTAGAAGGCGGAGCCGGTGAGATCGAGCACGAGCCATCCAAGCGCGACCTGCTGCATCCATTGGCCGGTCTGGGAGAGGACAGTCCCGGCAAGCAGATACTGGAAGTTGCGTGCGGCCAGAGCGCTCAGTTGGGTCGGCAGTGCTCGAGCGGAAGACTCGGCAACGGCACGCGGGGGCGCTTGGGTGGAGCTGCGCGGGGACTCGGCCAAGATGCTGCCTCGACGCGACCAGGGCAGCCTCCACGGCGAGCGAACTGGACCTGGTTCTCGTCGGACTATACCACGCCCGGCCCAGCGATCGCTCGATAACGTGCCAATCCTTACCAGCCTCTCAGATACGGTCCTCGGATAGGCGGTCAGCGTGAACTGGCGAGCAGCAGTCGTTCGGCGAGTTCGAGCGCATCGACCGGCCAGAACGGTTCCGGTCGGGGGTGACGCGTCTTCGCCAAGTCGGCGATCGGCCGACAGCTGAGAACCATCTGGCGCCACTGGCGTGGAACGGCGTCGCGGCCGTGCACCGCGCCCAGGAGCGCGCCGGCGATCGCGCCGTTCGTGTCGGTGTCGCCGCCGGACGCCACGGTCCGCACAACTCCCTCTTCAAGGTTGGGCGCGCTCAGGAGCTGGTGGAACGCATTCTGGAGCGCGACCAGCACCCAGCCCTGGTGAGTGTAGAAGTCGAGCGGCGGGCCGTCGGCCGCCCTCCGGATCGCGTCGACGACGCTCGGCTCCGGGCACTCGCTCCGGGCCCAGTCCAGCGCGTGGGAGTAGACTTCGCGCGCGGAGGCGCCAGTCGCCACGGCGTAAGCGAGCGTGATCGTGTAGACCGCGCACGACTCCTGGCAGACTGGGTGCGGGTGGGTGAGCGCGCTGTCGGCTCTGGCGAAGTCGGCGAGCCGACCCGGCGGCAGGGTGTGCCCCCAGACCCCGAGCGGGCTGATCCGCATCAGCGAGCCGTTCGACTGGCTTGAGCGCGAGGCGGCGGCACGCAGCCTGGCGGCCGCGGTCCCAGCGACGACATCGTCCGTGGTGACCGCCTCGAGCGCCTGGCTCGTCGTCGTGCCTTCGTCGAACGGATCGGACTGGTGCCAATAGGAGTAGGAGGCGGCAGCAGCTTTTTCATCATAGCCGCCGGCCCGCACGATCGACCGGGCAAGCATCAGGGCGCACTCGCTATCGTCGGTCGGCTGGCCGGCGATCGTGCCGAAGGTGCCACCGTCGGCGAGGAGACGGGGACCGTCGGGGTACGAGCGCTTGATCTGTGAGGCGCGCTGGAACTCGACAAGCGAGCCGAGCGAGTCGCCGGCGAGTTGGCCGAGTATCGCGCCCTGGGCTCGCCGGAGCAGCCCGGAGTCGCTCGCCGAGCGACCGGGCTCGAGTCCCACGAGGCTGAGCGGCGCCGTCACCCGCTGGTCGCGACGAGTGACATCCTGCCACGGACGGCCGGAGAGCTCCCGTACGACTTCGGGCGCACCACCGAAGCACCAGCGTGTGTGGCTGCGGCCGTTCGTGGAGTATGTTACCTCGCGGCCGGCCTCGT
>Ga0101944_10007023_pt1 | contig 11563 bp, 13 predicted proteins | sample DewCreD2012metaG_FD_75245 | JGI IMG/M metagenome (GOLD analysis project Ga0101944, IMG submission 75245) | Hot spring sediment bacterial and archeal communities from British Columbia, Canada, to study Microbial Dark Matter (Phase II) - Dewar... ... | reverse complement strand
CAGAAGGAACTCTATCTCAGCCTGTTGCCGGATCGCGCCACAGCCAAGATCGCCATCATTGCGAGTGAGGCGGGCGGCATGGATATCGAGGCGGTGGCAGCGGAGCAGCCCGAAAAAATCATCAAGGTCTTCGTGGATCCCTTGATCGGCATTCAACCCTTCCATTGCCGTAAGGTCGCCTATGGTCTCGGGTTGGAAGGAGCTACGGTCAAGGGAGTTACGGCGATTCTCAATCGACTCTACCGTCTGCTCATCGATTATGACTGTTCGCTTGTGGAGATCAATCCGCTCGTGATCACGACCGAACAGAACGTGATCGCCCTGGATGCGAAGGTCAATTTCGACGACAATGCCCTGTTCCGGCATCCCGATGTCGTGGCGCTCCGCGACACGGACGAAGAACACCCGCTCGAGGTCGAAGCCTCCAAGTACAATCTCAACTACATCAACCTGGATGGCAATGTCGGCAACATGGTCAACGGCGCGGGTCTGGCGATGGCCACCATGGACATCATCCAGCAGGCGGGTGCGCGGCCAGCGAATTTCCTGGATGTCGGGGGTGGCGCGAGCGCCGAGATGGTCGAAAACGGGTTCCGGATCATCCTGAGCGACAAGAATGTCAAGGGAATCCTGATCAACATTTTCGGGGGCATTCTTCGCTGCGACGTTTTGGCGGAAGGTGTGGTTCAGGCTGCTCGTAAAACAGGAATCACCGTTCCCGTCGTTGTCCGGATGGAGGGAACCAATGTCGAAAAGGGCCGGGAAATTCTCGCATCCTCTGGTCTCAATCTCATCACAGCCGTGGATTTGAAGGATGCGGCTGCCAAAGTGGCCCAGATCGTCCAGGGCTGAAACACGGCTCAGGTTCTCTCGGAAATCAGGTACATCGAACAATCAAGCGCTTGGGGGATCATCGTGAGTATATTCGTCAACCAATCCACCCGACTTCTGGTGCAGGGAATCACCGGAAGAGAGGGGCAGTTTCATACCCGGCAATGTGTTGCCTATGGCACGAAGGTGGTGGCCGGGGTCACACCCGGAAAAGCCGGACAGCAGATGGACGGCATCCCCGTATTCAATACGGTTGCAGACGCCGTGCGGGAGACAGGCGCAAATTGCAGCATGATCTTCGTTCCGCCTGCTTTTGCTGCGGACGCCATCATGGAGGCGGCGGATGCCGGGATCGCGGTCATTGTAGCCATCACGGAAGGCATTCCTGTCCTCGACATGATGCGGGTCAAAAATTATCTTTCTGGAAAAACCTGCCGTTTGATCGGCCCGAACTGTCCGGGCATCATCACCCCAGGGGAATGCAAGATCGGCATCATGCCCGGAGCGATTCACAAACCCGGTGGGCCGATCGGTGTCGTTTCCCGTTCCGGAACCCTCACCTATGAGGTCGTTCACCAGCTTACCCTTCAAGGAATCGGGCAAACCACCTGTATTGGCATCGGCGGCGATCCGATCAACGGGACCAATTTCATCGACTGCCTGGAGGCTTTCGAACGGGATCCGGATACGCAGGGGGTCGTGATGGTCGGTGAGATCGGCGGATCCGCAGAAGAAGATGCTGCGGCATTCATCCGGGACCGGATGAGCAAGCCGGTCGTTGGGTTCATCGCCGGTTTGACCGCACCACCCGGGCGACGCATGGGTCATGCGGGAGCCATTATCAGCGGAAGCTCCGGAACCGGTCAGGCAAAGATCGCCGTCATGCGGGAATGCGGCGTGCACGTGTGCGAAGATCTTGGCTCCTTGGGGGAATTCTGCTCCAGGGTATTCGGCCACTCCACGAGCTGATCGGGCCATCCCATGCATGAAATGGGCATTGCCCTGCAAATCATCGACATCGCAACCGCTTCCATACCGGAGAAGATGAAACCCGCCCATGTCGAGTCGATTCTTCTCCGGGTTGGAAAGCTTTCCGCTGTCATTCCCGACAACCTGAGGTTCTGTTTCGAGGTGGCATCGAAGGGCACTGCGGTCGAGGGTGCGGCGCTTCGCATCGAGGAAGTCCCCGTCGTTGCCCGGTGCAGGGCTTGCGGATGCAGCTGGACGCTGAACGGCCCGGCGTTTCGATGTGAAGCATGTGGAAGCGGCAACATCGAAGTGATTTCCGGTCGTGAGCTCGACATCGTATCGATCGAGCTGGAAGAGGGATCGGATTTCCCTTAAGGAAGGCAACGGTATGGAAATTCAGGTCGTCAAAAACGTGTTGGATGCCAATCTTGCGGTGGCCAACCAGAGCCGGGAGAAATTCCGGCGGCATGGCGTCTTTGTCGTCAATGTCATGAGCTCACCCGGTTCCGGAAAGACCACCCTGCTCGAAAAAACCCTAACCCGCTTGGCATCGGAACTTCGCGCAGGAATCATCGTAGGGGATGTGAGCACGACCCATGACGCCGAAAGGCTTGCCAGAAGCGGGGTCCCGGTCGTTCAGGTGAATACGGATGCCTTCGGTGGCGATTGCCATCTGGCGGCCCATGTGATTGCCGGCGCACTCGATTCCTTTGATCTCAGCCGGCTGGACCTGTTGATCATCGAAAACGTCGGCAATCTCGTATGTCCGGCTGAATTCGATATCGGTGAGGATGCAAAGGCCGTTGTATTGAGCGTCACCGAGGGAGAAGACAAGCCGGTCAAGTACCCGCTGATGTTTCGGGTGTGCGATGTGGCCGTTCTCAACAAGATCGACCTGCTTCCCTATTTGGAATATGATCGGGATGCGGCAGTCGCCTACATTCATCAGGTTCATGACGGCATGCCGATCTTCGAGCTCTCGGCGAAGACCGAACAGGGCATGGAGGCATGGCTGGGATGGCTGAGGGAGCAGGTTGCAAGAAAGCGAAGCATGTAGGCCATCGATGCGCGTCATTTCGGGTATGAGCAAGGGCAGAAAACTCGTATCTCCGGCAGGCGGCCAGACACGGCCAACGGCCGATCGGGTCAAGGAAGCCGTTTTCAACATTCTGGGACAGCAATTTCAAGGCCTGAGGGTATTGGACCTGTTTTCCGGAACAGGGGCACTGGCGATCGAAGCCCTGAGCAGAGGGGCATCGTCAGCGGTCATTGTGGATGTTTCGGACAAGGCGATTGCAGTCATCCGCAAGAATGTCGCGTTGTGCGGTTTCGAAGCAAAGACACGCATCGTTCGTTGGAACATTCTTCGAAATCTCAACTGCCTGGATCCTCAGGCGGACAGCTTCGATCTCGTGTTTCTTGATCCTCCCTACGGCAAAGGTATGGCTGTGCCGACTCTGGAGCATCTGATCCAAAGAGGGGTGCTTCGAGACCATGCCGTTGTGGTGTTGGAACATGCAGCAGTGGAAACGCTTCCGAATTCGGTCGGCAACCTGATTCAGGAAGACATGCGGACTTATGGACGAACAGCCGTCCGTTTCTATAGATGGCTTGAACCGGCGAATCGGTAACCTTCATGACACAACGCATTGCAGTGTATCCCGGATCCTTCGATCCGGTGACCAATGGACATCTTGATATCATCGAGAGGGGGCTCGTTCTCTTCGACAAAATCGTGGTAGCCATCCTTCACAACCCTGCGAAACAGTACCTGTTCAGTGTTGAGGAACGCCGCGAGCTTCTTCTGGCAAGTCTCAACCACAATCCCCATGTCGAAGTGGAAAGCCATGACGGCCTTTTGGTCGATTATGCCCAGCAGAAGGGCGCCAGCGCCATTCTTCGGGGCATGCGGGCGGTTTCGGATTTCGAATACGAGTTTCAGATGGCGCTTATGAATCGGAAGCTCAACCGGGACATCCAGACGGTTTTTTTGATGACAGGACTTCGGTGGATCTTTACGAGCTCCTCCATCATCAAGCAGGCCGCCTGCTTCGGCGGGGATGTTTCCGATATGGTGCCGCCCCTGGTGAACGAACGGCTGAAGCAACGGTTTGGTGTTCGGGGATGAAGTATCCATGCTTGACTTTGAAAACAGGATTGCGTAGTGAACGAACTCGGTAGTTGGTGTAAGGGTCGCAGGTCTGAACATTCAAACGGCATAAAGGAGGAAAGGTATGACAAGACGGCTTATCGTTGTACTGACGTTGGTCATGGCAGCATGTGTCGTATGCAGTGGTTTGGTGATGGCTGCCAATCAGGTCATCAAGATCGCCACACAGTCACCGCTTTCCGGGGATCAGTCCGTCGTGGGCGTTGATATCAAACGAGGCGCCGAACTGGCTCTGGAGCAGTTGAGCGGACCGCTCACCAAGATGGGATTCAAAGTGGAGCTGGCACCCTTCGATGATCAGGCCAATCCCGATACCGGTGTTGCCAATGCCAAACGCATCGTCGCCGATCCGGCCATTCTGGCCGTCGTCGGACATTACAATTCCGGAGTTCAAATTCCTTCTTCCGAGGTATACCATTCTTCTGGTCTCGCCAACGTCTCTCCGGCCAATACAAACCCGAAGGTTACCACTCGAGGATATCTTGAAGTCAACCGGATCGTCGGACGGGACGATGTTCAGGGTGTCGTCGGCGCGGATTTTGCCGCCAGCAAGAACGTCAAGAGTGTTTTCGTCGTCCACGACAAGACGGCATACGGCCAAGGTATCGCCGAATTCTTCAAGAAGCGGGCAGCAGAAAAAGGGATGAAGGTTCTCGGGTTTGAAGGCACCGAAGAAAAGGCCAATTTCGACGCCCTTCTGTCGCCCATCATTGCAGGAAATCCAGACGCGGTTTATTTCGGCGGCATGTACTCCCAGGCGGCAGTCATGTTCAAGCAGGCCCGGGAAAAGGGATATATGGGCATGTTCATCAGCGATGACGGTTTCGATTCTTCCGACGCCGTCAAGATCGCAGGCCAAACACTTCTCGACGGCGCAGGAACCTTCTATTCAACCGTATCCGGTCCGGCCAACATTTATCCCGGAACCGCCAAGTTCGTGGCGGACTTCAAAGCGAAATTCAACGCTGCACCCCAGCCCTTCGCCGCTCAGGGATACGATTCAATGGCGATCTGCCTGAAGGCCATCGAGGCTGCTGCAAAGGCGAACGGCAACAAGATGCCCACTCGACAGGCCGTCGCCAAAGAGATCCGTGCCTTGAAGGAGTTCAAGGGAATTACCGGCACGTTTACGTTCAACGAAATCGGCGATCCGACGGTTGCGAAGTATTTCGTTATCCAGGTAACCTCCGCCGATCCGGCGAAATGGAATGACAACCCGGTCGTTCAGACGCTCGACATTGCACCACCGAAATAAGGGCGTTTTCTGCATCAGATCCCGGATGGCCGTCATTGTGCCATCCGGGATTTTGTCGTGATCGGATATCTATGAAATCCTTTTCCAAGACGCTCAATATTCAGGAGTTGGTCCGTCCCCTGGGGCAGATGGCCTTCTTCTCCATCGGTACCACCCTTCTTCTGTCGATCTTTACGCTCCTCCTTGCCTGGATTCTGGATCGAACCATCGTCGGTCAGACCCTTCTGGATCGATTGAATGTCACCCTCTTTACCTACACGCTCGTTAATCTGCCGCAGGTCGCCTTGGATGGACTTACGATCGGTTTCGTCTATGCCGCCATCGCACTTGGGTATACGATGGTGTACGGTGTATTGGAATTCATCAATTTCGCTCACAGCGAAATTTTTGCCGTGGGTGCCTTTGTTGGTGTCGAGATCCTCATCGCCCTGGACAGTTACGGCGTGTTGAAGGGTGCTACCCTCGGTTGGGCCTATGTGTATCTCATTATGGCCATTGTTGCCGGAATGGTTGCAGCAGGTGCTCTTGCCGTTACGGTCGAACGGATCGCCTACAGACCCCTGAGACATGCATCCCGGCTCGTGCCGCTCATTTCTGCGATCGGCGTCTCTTTTCTGCTCCAAGATCTGATCCGGCTGGTGGAAAGCCTCACCACAGGCCAGTTCAATCGAATCTTTCCCACCTTCGGGAATTTCGATCGGCGACTGCTGCTGGGGAAAATGAGTCTCGGTGAAACCAACATTACGTTCGGCGTGTCCGTGAAATCGATCATCGTCATCGTGTCCGCAGTCCTGATGCTGATGGCCCTGAATTACCTGGTGAATGCCACAAAGGTCGGAAAGGCCATCCGAGCCGTGGCTCAGGATCATCCGACGGCCAGCCTGATGGGGATCGACGTGAACCGGATCATCTCGCTCACGTTTCTGGTGGGAGGGCTTCTGGGAGGTGCGGCAGGCGTTCTCTATGCCCTCAAATTCACCCGGATCGATGCCTTCGTCGGGTTCTTCCCGGGGTTGAAGGCCTTCACTGCAGCCGTTCTGGGAGGAATCGGGAACATGACCGGCGCCCTTCTCGGCGGGATCGTGCTGGGGATGCTGGAAACTTATGCCGGCTCCTACATGGGGGTGTTCACCATGGGGGCTGCCGGAACCGAATACAAGGATATTTTTGCCTTCAGCATCCTGATTCTGGTGCTCATCTTCCGACCTCAGGGTCTGATGGGTGCGAGCGTGGCCCAGAAGGCCTAAGAGTAGGAGGCAGGAGATAGGATTCAGAAGTCAGGAAATGAAATCAGAAGAGGAATGCGAAGGAGGCATGGTCGTCGCCGCCCCCGGGAATGAAAATCCGGCATGGGTAGGGGCACGTTGCAACGTGCCCCTACAGACGATTTTAACGATAAATATTCATGGCGTTGGGCTCCACCCCCTGGGATGAAAATCGGCCGAAAAATACTGCCCACTGCCCACTATTTTCACGATAAAATTCGGCGTGGGTAAGGGCGAACACAAGGTTCGCCCCTACATGTTGGTCGTTACATGTTACGCATTTTAACGATAAATATTCATGGCGTTGGGCTCCACCCCGGCGATCAAAATGGGCCAAATTTCACTGCCCACTGCCGACTATTTTCACGATAAATATTCATGGCGTTGGGCCTCTCCCCCCCGGGGATGAAAATAGGCCAGAAACCCATAGCCCATAGCCCATAGCCTATTGCCCATAGCCATTTTTGAGGATAGAAGATGTTCCATCTGTTGAAACACGTCTTCCTGCCGATCGACCGGATAATTTCGAGCTTCCCCAGAGCCTTCATCTTGGCGCACATGCTGCTTGGAACGGTTCTGGTTTATATGAGTCCCAGGTCCAACCTTGCCTTTCTCGTGTTGATCACCTCATTCTTTTCCCTCTACCATTTTCCGACGGATCGGTTGTTCAAACTGACAGCCGGCATGGTACTGACCCTGCTGATCTTTCCGGTGCTTGGTGTGCGCAACATTTTCTATCTTGAGGTCATTTTCCAGATCAGCGTATTCGCTGCGTTGGCGCTAGGGTTGAACATCGTGGTGGGATTCGCTGGGTTGCTGGATCTAGGCTATGTGGCCTTCTATGCCGTCGGGGCGTACCTTTGGGCGTTTTTTGGATCCCAGCAATACTATGTGCTTCCTTTCGCTCCTGGAACCCAACCCTCGAACCTTCCGTTTTTGCTTCCGGGGGACGCCTTCTACCTGTTCATGTTCATCGCCATCATCGTGGCAGCCATCACAGGCATTTTGTTGGGTACCCCGGTTCTGCGGCTTCGGGGGGATTATCTGGCCATTGTGACTCTCGGGTTCGGGGAGGTCATCCGAGTGCTTGCCAACAATCTTGATAAACCGCTCAATTTTACCAACGGTCCCCAGGGCATAACACCCATTCAGCGTCCGACCATGCCCGAGTGGGTTGTCGAGGGATTCAACCGAACCTTTGGATGGATCGTCGGTCATGACGTCAGTCCAGCGGATATGTACAACGTCATGTTCTATCTGATGGCTCTCTTGGTGATCGTGGTCATCGTCTATGTGACCAAACGACTCGATGATTCCAAGATCGGAAGGGCCTGGACGGCCATCCGCGAGGATGAAACGGCTGCCATTGCGATGGGCATTCCTCTGGTACGCATGAAGTTGGCTGCCTTTGCCGTCGGTGCTTCCTTTGCAGGAGTGATGGGGGTGCTTCTTGCGGGCAGTCGTACCTTCATCAGTCCTGAATCCTTTTCTTTCATGCAGTCCATCGGGGTATTGGCCATGGTGATTCTGGGCGGCTCAGGCAGTATTCCCGGTGTCATCCTTGGGGCTGCGACAGTGACCATTCTCAACCTGCAGGTGCTGCAAGGGTTATCTCTGTATTTGAGCCAGCTTCGACAAAGCGATGCCGTCATTCCGATCATCAACTTCGCATGGGCCAATCTGTCCACCCAGCTCGATCCTGCCAAGTACCAACGCCTGCTGTTCGGATTGATTCTGATCCTGATGATGATCTTTCGCCCGGAAGGGCTCATCCCGTCCCAAAGACGGAAACGGGAGCTATCCGGGGAGGAGAACGTATCGGGCGAATGAACGAGATACCCATCATGGCTCTTCTGGAAGCGGACAACGTCCTCAAACAATTCGGTGGGCTGATTGCAGTCAACAAGGTGTCTTTCCAGTTGGAACAGGGCCGGATCGTCAGCATCATCGGCCCGAACGGCGCGGGGAAGACAACGTTCTTCAACACGCTGACAGGGATCTACCATCCCGATGGGGGAGAGATCACCTTCAAGGGAAAATCCCTGAACCGTTTGCGGCCCGACCAGATCGCCGCCCTCGGGGTAGCGCGCACGTTTCAGAACATCCGCCTGTTCGGAAACATGTCGGTGATCGAAAACATCCTCGTCGGCATGCACGTCCACCTGAAGCAGACACCGGTAGACACCCTGCTTCACCTGCCGTTTTTCCAAAGAGAGGAGCGAGAAGCCGAACAGAAGGCTGAGGTCCTTATGCAATATGTCGGCCTGAAAGGAGTGGGAAACGAGCTGGCCAAAAACCTTCCCTATGGGGGGCAAAGGCGGTTGGAAATTGCCCGAGCGCTGGCCGCAGACCCTCAGCTGCTCTTGCTCGACGAGCCGGCTGCCGGCATGAACCCTCAGGAAACCGAGGATCTCATTCGATTGTTCCGACGCATCCGGGACGAAAAAGGGATCACGATTCTGTTGATCGAGCACGATATGCGTGTGGTCATGAACATTTCGGAATGGATCTGTGTGATGGATCACGGGGAGAAGATCGCGGAGGGAACTCCTGCGGAGATTCGGTCCAACAAGCAGGTCATCGAGGCCTATCTGGGGCGGAGCGCGCTTTCCGGGAACCAGAAGGAGTCGTCCGCATGAGCCTGCTGTCCCTTCAGGAAGTACACAGCTATTACGGCCACATCCATGCCCTCAAGGGAATCACGATGGATGTCGATAAAGGGGAGATCGTCACCTTGATCGGATCGAACGGCGCCGGAAAAAGCACAACGCTTCGAACGATTTCCGGGTTGATCCATCCAAGGCAGGGGCGGATCCTGCTCGAAGGCCGAGATATTTCCCAATTAAAGCCCCATGCCATCGTTCAGGCCGGCATCGGTCATGTGCCAGAGGGACGAGGCATCTTTCCCAAGCTGACGGTTCGGGAAAACCTCGAAATGGGCGCCTTTACCGTCAACGATCCTGCTGAAATCGAAAACCGCATGGCCTATGGTTTCGAGCTATTCCCCCGGCTCAAGGAACGGATCAACCAGTACGGCGGAACCCTTTCGGGCGGCGAACAGCAGATGCTGGCAATCGCCCGCGGGCTCATGATGAACCCGCATCTGCTGATGCTGGATGAACCTTCCATGGGGCTTTCCCCCCTTCTTGTCGAGCTCATCTTCGACATCATCCAGACCCTCAACCAGAAAGGCACCACCATTTTGCTGGTCGAGCAGAACGCCCTGATGGCCCTTTCGATCGCCCATCGCGGCTATGTCATCCAGAACGGCGAAATCGTTCTTCACGACACGGCGGCCAACCTCAAGACCAACGAAATGGTCCAGAAAGCCTACCTTGGGATCGACTGATTGTCGATGTCCCGCAGGGTTCATTTTTTGTCCCAATATGGGAGGACTTTTTTATGGATTTTGGCCTTTGCGGACACGCAGGAGCACCGATCCATGAGGCGCCATAAACCCCAGCCTCAGGCTTCTACGCCAAATCATAAAGCAGTGTTCTTTGAGGAGTTCAAGAGGAATTCTCGGAACGAACAATCCCAAAAAGCCAAGTACCACGACATGGGATTATTTTGGCCTAACAAGGAATGCCATCCGATCAGAAGGACACTGTGCTGTACAGCGCCGGGCGGGCTGGGCGCCGACGTACCGGTTTTGGAATTCAACGGAGGAGACGATGGGTTTGATTGAGAAATGGGGTAGGATACCCGGAAGGTATGGCAGGATCAATTCCGCTGGACCCGATCGAAATTGAGCGGATCCATGGCGTCATCGCTCATGGCCATGGCGTAAATGCCGGCATTGCTCAGGGCCTGGACCATCTCTTCTGGAAGATAGAGGGAGGAGAAAACGGGAATGAAGTTTTTCCCTCGGAACTCCGGGAAATAATCGAAAAAGGCCTCCGAGGCTAAAAATGCCGCAAATTCTACAATATACTCCATCCGGGCCGTTGCCTTGGTCTCGTTTAACAGCACGTTCTCATCCCATATTGCGATCAAATCGAATTCACGGCGTTGGCTCTTGTTCTTGGGATTGCGCTTTCGATACCGGACCATTAGACTGTCCAATTCGGAGCAACCGAAATAGCGCTGAACGATGCCTTCGATATTCGGAGCAACGATATCTTCGACAATGGTCCCCAACCGATTGGCAAGCTCTCCCCATTGCTTGTTCATCCGCTTGCGATCTTCAACCGTTTCGTCTTTGAACACTCTCATCTCGTCTTTAAATACTTTCATTTCATCTTTGAATGCTTTTATTTCGTCCTTGAAAGCACTCATTTCTTCTTTGAACAAACTCATTTCATCTTTAAAGGTGCGCATTTCCTCTTTAAATTCATTCATTTCCTCTTTGAAGAGGCGCATTTCGTAGGAAAGCTGCTTCAATTCACGCTTGGTTTCTCGTTGTGCTTCCTGTAATGCAACGAATCCCGCATCCGTTTTTCGGATGAATTCGTTTAAGGTTTCGCGCAAATCGGTCACTTGTTCTTCGAGGGCTGGAAAGGCCATTGTAACCTCACTTCTCGTACAACGGATTCCTTTTCTTCAGGGCCTCAGGCAAGAAGATAAGGCAGCCTTGAGGCGTAAGAAAAAAGCTAAAGCAAATACGAAAGCCGATTTCTTGTACTCATGGCAAGGATTGGATGCTTTGAACATAACAACCTTGTTGGATGATTACAACTTGCGTTTGATTCTCCATTTCGTACTTTGCTGAGCCATGATCCGGGGCATGGTTTTAGAAAGGGTGCCGATGGGAAGCGATTTCCAGCCATGAAAGAACGCTTCCATGTCGTTCATGCCGCGACCTTTGAAACCATCCGTTTCTCGTTAAGATATGACAACCGGATATCGGCAGCCTCGCTGGGTCATCATTTTATCGGAATTTCGGGCAGATTCGCATCGGGTTGCAGCGGGAGACTATAGACCCAACCGCTTTCACCTTTTTCGGTATCTACGGCAGTGACAGTGAGGTTGTATCGCTTGCCGTTCTGAAGCCCGGTCAGCAACACGCCATCATAGGCTTTTCCGGCAAGGGTTTTCAGCAGAACGGGAGATGTACCCGAAACATCATAGATT
>Ga0101944_10007022_pt1 | contig 11566 bp, 11 predicted proteins | sample DewCreD2012metaG_FD_75245 | JGI IMG/M metagenome (GOLD analysis project Ga0101944, IMG submission 75245) | Hot spring sediment bacterial and archeal communities from British Columbia, Canada, to study Microbial Dark Matter (Phase II) - Dewar... ... | reverse complement strand
GCGGCTGCCAAGCGCTTCCGGCTGCGGTGGGGTGGTCGCTGCGGCGCGCACCGTCAGCCCGATCATCGCCACCACCACCGCCGTCATGGCCCCGCTGGCCCACGGCCGACCCAACGGATGGCGCGCGCGACGACGGTCGAAGAAAGGCAGCAAGAAGAGCACCAACACCGCGGCACCGGGTACGATAACTGTGCCCACGAACTCGATCTCGCCCGGGAAAAACTTGAGCAGCTCGAACAGGAAGAGGAAATACCACTCCGGGCGCGGCACATAGGTGGCATCAGAGGGATCGGCGGGGGGCTCGTCCGGGACTCCCACAAAGGCAGCCAGCCCGACCAGGAGGATGAAGATGGCGAAGGCGATGACAGCGTCTTTGTAGATAATGTCGGGGAAGAACTTAACGCCGCGCTCTTTCTCAGCGTGATAGCGCGCGTGGATATACTGCCTGTCTGCTTCGTTCATAAAGCCGTCACTCGATCAGTTCCCAGTCAATTCTCAAGATCTGACAGTTGCGGGTGTCGTCACTCTGGCACACCGGCGTTGAAGCCCAGTGGAACCGCTCTTTGTCCCGTGCAGATCGTGAAGGTCACCAACAATCAGACAGCGGTGTGGCGGGTTCAACGGTGTCAGTCGCCCTTGGCAGACCATCCGGGATGTGATATCTCTATGATGACCTTCCCGGTGACTTGTGCCGATGCCACGGTACCTGGCGTTCCGTGTGCATAGGTCATGCACGTTGCCACGAACAGGTCGCTGCCAATGAGCATCCATTATACCACCGTTGCGACCGGCGATGCATTTGCGGTTGCTCCATCAGGAGCGTGGAGCAGGTGTCGTGAAGGTGGCGCGATGCGACTCGTGAGTCTGCCGACCACTATGGCCGGTGTTGTCGAGAAGAAAGGCTTATGATGACCACCGATCTCAAGACCGTCCGGATTGTGCTCATCGGCCTGGGCAATCTGGGCCGACGCTTCTGTGCAATTCTTGCCGAGAAGGAGGCTCACCTCGCGGAGCGCTATGGCCTGCGTTTGATCCTGGTCGGCGCCGCGGACAGCCGTGGGGCGGTACACGACCGGCACGGTCTCGATCCAGCGTGCATTGCGCGGATCAAACAGGCCGGCGGCAGCGTGGCTGACTACCCCGGCGCCCGCCGATCTGTCAGTGGCCTTGATCTGCTTGGCGATGTCAACGCCGATCTGCTGTGTGAAGCCTCGCCAGTCAACCTGAGCGACGAGGCCGAGCCGGGACTTACTCACGTACGCACGGCGCTCACGCGCGGGATGCACGTGGTGACCCCGAACAAAGGGCCACTGGTGTTGGCCTATCGGGAGTTGCATGCGTTGGCACGTGCCCACCACGTGCAACTGCGCTTTGACGGCACTGTGGCGGGTGGCCTGCCGGCGCTCAATATCGGCACACGAGACCTACGCGGCGCCACAGTGCACCGCATCGAGGCAGTGCCAAACCTGACCACCGGGTTCGTCATGGACCAGCTGGCCCAGGGCGCCAGCTGGGAAACAGCGCTGGCCAGAGCCCGCGCCGAGGGCACGCTGGAGGCCGATCCTTCGTTCGATCTGGACGGCTGGGATGCCGCCGCCAAGCTGGTCATCCTGGTTAACGCGATCATGGAAATCCCGGTGCAACTGGCGGACGTCGAACGGACCGGCATAACCCACCTGCGGCCGGAGGACTTGCGCGCGGCTCGGCGGGCCGGACAGACCTACAAGCTGCTGGCAAGCGCCGAGCGTACTTCCAGCCGAGCCGTCTCGCTGCGTGTCGCGCCCGTCCCCCTGCCTGACGATCATTTCCTGGCGCGTCTCAATCATCGGGCGATGGGGATCATCTACTACACCGACATCTACGGCACCTTGATGGCAGCCATTGACGAGCCGACACCGGTGCCCTCAGCGGCCACAATGCTGCGCGATATATTGGATATCTATGCGTGAGCGGAACGCTCCACCTCGACCCCTACCGCGTGCATGATGCAGGCGACCGCGGGCGCTGTGCCGCGTGTCCCGGTGAGCGTGTTCGCCGAGCCAGCGAGGTCAACGCCGGAGCCGTCCAACTCGGTCCAGATTCCCTCGAGCAGACAGACAACACCGGGCAGCACCTCCTCCGACAGGCGGACCCGTATGTGGGTCTCGCCGTGGGCGTTGTGCACCCGCACGAGGTCACCATCGGCCAGGCCGCGGGATGCAGCGTCGTCCGGGTGCATCGTCAGCGCGTGGGGTGCCAAGCGACGAATGTCAGGCAGGTTACTTCCCTGTGAATGGGTTCGATAGGGTGATTTGGGCGTGATCAGTCGCAGCGGGAAGCGCGTGTCCTCCGGTGGCGACTGCCAGGTCGGAATGGCCGGAAAGCCGTGTTCGCGCTCATATCGCTCGCTGGCGATCTCCACCTTGCCCGAATCGGTGCTCAGCGGATGTCGCCACGGATCGGCGGCGAAGTCCGCCAACCCGACTCGCTCCTGATCCGGCGCAAGGTAGATGCCGGTGCGGCGGAATTCATCTGGATCGGGCACTTCACTCTCCGCGATGAAGTGATCAATCCATTCCGCTGCGCTGCGGCCACCTGAGAACGCGGGCTCGAAGCCAAGGCAATCGGCCAGGTCGCACAGGATGTCGTAGTCATTGCGTGCCTGGCCGCGCGGCGGGACGACCTGAGGCTTGTAGAGCAGGTAGTTGCCCAACCACGGTATGCCGATGTCCTCTTTTTCAAGCGCGCTTGCAACAGGCAGGATCACATCGCTGTAGCGGGCCGTTGGCGTCAAGAACATCTCGTGGCAGACGACGAAGTCCACCTTTTCCAGGGCGGCCGCGCTCTTCCGGACGTCGTTGCTCTGGTTGAGCACGTTGCTGCCCATCAGGTACACGGCATGGATGTCGGACGGGTAACCGCCATCCCGTCCCTGGAGGATGGCTTCCGCCCAGCGCACCACCGGCACCACAGGCTGGTCCGGGCACGCCGGCACCTCGAGGCGGCCAACCCTGGGAACTGGCAGGGCGCTGTTGATGGCCCCGGTTGAACCGCCGCGCTGCCCGAAGTTGCCGGTTGCAACCTGTAATGCGACGGTGAGGCGAAAGGACTCCTCACCGGCGAACACGCGCTGAATGGAGTAGCCCGGCAACAGCATCGCCGGGCGGGCGGCGGCGTAGGCGCGCGCAAATCGCGTGATCTCCTGCGCCGGGACGCCACAGATGTCAGCGGCCCAGGCCGGCGTGCGTGGAACACCGCCGTCCTCACCCACGACATACCGCTCCAGCCGGTCGAACCCGACGCTGTGGCTGGTGATGAACGACCGATTAATATGTCCCTCTGTGATAAGGACGTACAGCACGGCCACCATGAGTGCGACGTCAGTGCCCGGGCGACACTGAATCCACCACGTCGCAGCGTGCTGCGCGGTTGCTGAGCGGCGCGGATCTATGACGACGACCTCGGCACCGCGGCGTCTGGCCTCCATCACGCGCTGCGGCACCTCGCAGCCCAGGCGCGTTTCCAGGACATTCGCGCCCCACAAGATGATCATCTCAGAATACTGCATTGTAGCGGCGTCGAAACCGGCCACCGACCACTCCTCGCCCAGCAGGTAGGGCAGGACGAACCGGGCAGCGCCATTGCTCCAGCTGCCCGTCAGCCGCGTGCACCCGCCGAACAGGTTCAGGAAGCGATTGGACAGCGCCGGTGTGCTGTGCAGAGCGCCCAGCGATCCGGCGCTGCTGCAGTTCATCACCGCCGCGGCACCATGTCGGGCGCGTATTTCGGCCAACCGTTCGGCAGTCACGGATAGTGCCTCATCCCAGCTGACAGGACGGAACTGACCGGAACCACGCGGGCCGGTGCGCACCAGCGGCGTCAGAATACGGTCGGGCGCATAGTGCTCCAGCGGCAGATTGAAGCCGCGCCGACAGCCCTTCAGAAACTTGCCGCCGGCCGGGTTGTTGACGACACGTGTGACATGCCCTTCATCAACGACTGCCAGAAGTGGACACGCGTCTCCGCCGCAATCCTTGCCACAGAAAACCGGGATGGATGGCATTGGAATTCCTTTCAATCAGGCTCATCGCGACTGGCCGGCGTGCGGCACGCCTCGACCGGTTTGGGTCAGACGCGCTATTCATCACGGCGCGGCACGTAGCTGATGCCGTTGCGAATGACCAGATATAGATGGACGGCGATGGTGCCAAAGAGAAGAGCCGGGAGCACCCAGATGTGCGCCCCGAAGAAACGTGACAGGGTAAGGAACGAAAGATCCGCTCCACCGCGCAGAACGCGCATCAGGAATTCGCCCACCAGCGGCACGCTGCCGACCAGGCTTGTGCCGACAGCCGTGGCCCAGTAGGCACGCTGGTTCCACGGGAGGAGGTAGCCGGTAAACCCCAGCCCCACCGTTAGCAGCAGCAACACTACGCCGGTGACCCACGTCACCTCGCGGGGATATTTGTAGGCACCGTAGTAGAAGACACGCAGCATGTGCAGGAAGACGGTCAGTACCATCAGGGTCGCGCCCCAATGATGGATGCCGCGCACCAACCAGCCGAAGGCCACATCGTTCATGATGTACTGGATGCTGTTGTAGGCCTCTTCCGGCGTGGGTACATAGTACATTGTCAGAAAGACGCCGGTTACCGCCTGCATCATCGCCAGAAAGAGGGAGGCACTGCCCAGGGTGTACCACCAGTTGACGCGCGGCACCTTGCGGTCGAACACCGTTCGCCAGATGACCTGCAGGCCAGTCCGTTCATCAAGCCAATCAAGGACGCGCGGTGTCACTTCAGGCCTCCACGTGGACGAAAATCAGGTCGCCTTCGACCTTTGCCTCGAGCCGATCGAGTGGTCGTGGCGGAGGGCCGCTGATGACGTTGCCCAGCTGGTCAAACAGCCCATCGTGACACGGGCAAACAAAGGCTTGTTGGGCAGGATCCCACCGCACCTTGCAACTGAGATGGGTGCAGATATCGGAGAGGACGATCAGGTTGCCGTCCGCGTCCCGGCTCACGTAGGCGGTGCGGTTCATCTTGGTCCGTTTCCAGCCAATCCGTTGCAGGCGAGAGAAGGTGAAGGGGCTGGGCTGATCGGGCTGCAGTGCCGACAGAGGACCCAATGGTACCCATCCCGCGCCGCCGGACGATTGGAGCGCGGGCGCAACCAGATAACCGATGATCGGCAGACCAACGACAGCAGCCATCACAGCTCCCATGACGCCCACCACGCCCGCGACGAATTCACGCCGGCCGATGTAGTAGTCTGATCGTCGGGTCATTACGGCTCCGCCACCAACACAGGATCGCGCCAACTATAACGTATCTGCGGCGGCTTCGTCAAGGGAGGAGGTGGCTCAGACCTGACCGGCCGGCTGCCGGGAGCTCGGCGATACAGCACTTTCGTTTCTGACCCTGCTCGTGCTATAATGCGATTGTGAGCAGAGAGCGGACAGGGAAGGCCTTGTTCTGTGTCGCTCTCCAAGAGGCATCGGATTTGATACGACCGTTCCGTCTGTGGGATGTGGCGCGTGTGGCGCGCCTCCAGCGTGAGGGGGTGCCGCTCGACCTTGAAACACACCTGACGCGCTCGCGGTCACCACTGGGCATGGCGCTGGTCTCGCATTTCCTGCCAGCCTCTGATGGGGTCTGCACGTGCGTAGCTGATCACAAAGAAGAGAACGGCGGTTGGTGCGGCTTTGCCCAGATGCGTCAGCGCCCTGGACGCAACGAATATGTGATCGCTATGATCGCTCCGGCGCTGGCGTCGGGCAGTGGCGCCCATGTCGCGTGGCAGCGGCTGTTGGCCCATCTGGCGGTGCAGGCCGGCGAACGCGGCGGCCAGCGGCTGTACGCTGGTTTGCCCGGTGAAGGCGAGGAATACCAGCTATTCCGTCATATGGGATTCACGGCCTATGCTCAGGAAGATGTCTATCAATTCAGCGACGGCGGGTGCTGGCCGCAGGCGGCGCCACTGCCGTTGCGGCGACAGCGCGACCGCGACAGCTGGGGCTTGCAGCAGCTCTATGCGGCTGTGACCCCGCGATCGGTGCAGGCGGCCGAAGGTTCGGGCCAGGGTGAATGGGAGCTGAATCATCGTCGCTGGCCGGCGGCACCGCAACGTCAAGGTTACGTCTGGGAAGTTGGCGGTGACATCCATGCCGCTCTCCACATACGTTCCCGCCCCGGAGTCTACTGGTTGCGCGCCCTCCTGCACCCTGACTTCAGCGACCGTGCGGCTAATCTGATTGCTGCCGCCCTGGAGGGAATCAGACACCCCAGAGGGCAGAGGATTTTCTGGGCGGTGCGTTCCTACGAGTCCAGCCTGGCGGCGACTCTGCGTGACTGCGGCTTTCAGCCTGTGGCCCAACAGACGCTGGTGGTCAAGCATTGTACTGTCCGGCTGCGCGAGCCGGTGACCCAGCCGGTTGCCGCATTGAACGGCAAGGCTGAGCACGCCGCACATACGATCAAATACAACGAATGAGTGTATGGACAAACATAGCGCTGAACTGAGAACAACTGATGACTTGATGGCGTTGCTAGATGTGTTGCCACCCTCTATCCGCGAGGCGCTCAAGATACTCAACCGTGCTGACGACCTGCTCGAGATCGTGCTGGATCTGGGTCGCCGTCCTGAAGCACGGTTCGTGGATCGCGAAGTGACGCTGTCCGAGGCCGAGGTCAGTCACGAGGACATCGCCTACGTGGTGCAGCGCATCGGCCAATTCACCGAGGATAATCGGGCTGGGATCGAACGAACGTTGCATCGTATCTCGGCGATCCGCAACCGTCAGGGCAACGTGGTGGGCCTGACCTGTCGCGTGGGTCGGGCGGTGTACGGCACCATCGAGATCATCCAGGACATCGTCGAGTCGGGCAAGAATATCTTGCTGCTGGGACGTCCGGGGGTCGGAAAGACGACGCTCCTGCGCGAGGCTGCCCGCGTACTGGCCGAGACCAAACGCGTGATCGTGGTGGATACCTCCAACGAGATCGCTGGCGACGGCGACATCCCCCATCCGGGCATCGGTCAGGCCCGTCGTATGCAGGTGGCGACGCCGGCCCTCCAGCATGAGGTGATGATCGAGGCGGTCGAGAATCACATGCCCGAGGTCATTGTGATTGACGAAATCGGTCGCGAGCTGGAGGCCGAGGCCGCTCGTACCATTGCCGAGCGGGGGGTCCAGCTGGTGGGCACCGCCCACGGCGGCTCGCTGGAGAACCTGATGATGAATCCCACGCTGTGCGACCTCGTCGGCGGCATCGAATCGGTGACGCTGTCCGACGAAGAGGCGCGCCGGCGCGGCACCCAGAAGTCGGTTCTGGAGCGCAAGGCGCCGCCCACCTTTGATGTCCTGGTGGAAATTCAGTACCGTTGGAAGCTGTTGGTCTATCATAACGTTGCTCAGGCGGTGGATGCGCTGCTGCGTGGACGCACGCCGCAAGCCGAGATCCGTCACCGCGACGACAATGGCGTCGTGCATATCGAACCGGCGCCGGCCAGCGCGCAGACACCGTTGGGTGTCGCCAGTGCTGTGCCGGCACGAGTTCGCTGCGAACCGGTCCTGGAGGATGCGGCCAGTGCGGACGTGCCCGCGTTGCCACCGGCCAGAAACACCGTGCGTGTCTTCCCGTACGGCATCAGTCAGGCGCGCTTGCGCCAGGCGGCGGCCAGCCTGCAGCTGCCCATCCACTTCGTCGAAGATGTCCGCCAGGCCGACGTGGTGATGACACTGAAATCGCACTACCGCAAGCGGGTGCAGCCGGTGGCGGACGCCGAGAGTCTCGGCGTACCGGTGTACGTCTTGCGCGCCAACACGTTCACCCAGATGCAGTCCAGTCTGATTGACATCTTCAATCTCAGCGAGAACGAAGTGGATGCATTTTCGGTGGCCATGCGCGAAACCCAGGAGGCGATCCGCAAGGTTCTTGAGGGCGCCCGCGCTGTCGAGCTGTCTCCGCAGTCTTCGTCGGTACGCCGCTTTCAACACGAGATGGCTCGCGAGTTCAACCTTGTGTCGCACAGTCGGGGTCGCGAGCCGCAGCGGCGCGTGCGCATCTACCAGGGGTAGTTGGTAGTGGGCGTCTTCATCACCTTCGAGGGGCCGGACGGCAGCGGCAAGACCACGCAGATTGAATTGCTCGCCCGACGCCTGCGTGCTGCGTGCCACGATGTGATTCTGACGCGTGAGCCTGGCGGGACATCTATCGGTGACCAGATTCGGGCGGTGCTGCACGATGTGGGCAATGTCGCGATGACTGCCGAGACTGAGTTCCTGCTCTACTCGGCGTCACGTGCCCAGCTGGTGCGCGAGGTGATCAGGCCGCAGCTGCAGCGCGGCGGCAGCGTGGTGAGCGATCGTTTCGCTGATTCAAGTGTGGCCTACCAGGGCTATGGACGCCAACTCGATCTGGAATGGGTGCGTCGCATCACTCAGTTTGCCACCGAGGGACTGTCGCCTGACCTGACCATCTATCTGGACCTGCCCGTCGAAACCGGCATCGAGCGCAAGCAAGCTGCTTTCGCCGCCCAACGCGGTGAGTCCAATCGTCTGGACCGCCAGACCATGGACTTCTATCGGCGTGTGCGCCAGGGTTATCTCGCGCTGGCTGAGATGGAGCCTCACCGCTGGCTCGTGATTGATGCGACCCAGTCCATTGACGACATCCAACAGATTATCTGGCAGCGGGTGTGTCAGGTGCTGCCAGAGATCAGAAAGGGAGAGAGAGAATGAAACTCGTGATTGCCATAGTCCACAGCCAGGATTCACGCCCCTTGCTGGATGCGTTGATGCAACACGGGCATCGGGCGACACTCATCAGCACCACGGGCGGATTCCTGCGCGAGGGCAATGCGACCGTGTTCATCGGTACGCCGGATGAGTCGCTTGAGGACACCCTGGCGATTATCCGGCAGAACTGCCACACACGCACCAAATATGTAAATCCCCTGCCGCCTGTGATGGAGCCGGGTGAGATGTACCTGCCCAACCCCATCGAAGTGGAGGTCGGCGGCGCGATTGTCTTTGTGATGGATGTGGCGCGCTTCGAGAAATACTGAGCCGCGCCCTGCGATGGGATTGTCGGTCAGTCGAGGTAGGAATCGTCCATTCCGCCCTCGGGCGCGCCAAGATCGGGCAGCGCCTCCTCGATTTGTTCCGGCGTCTGGCCGGACTCGAGCCGATCAACGACCTCGCTGAACTCGGGACCCAGGTCTTCTCCCAGTTCGTTGCCCATCTTGCGCATCCAACGCCCGATCGAGCGAGGGTCGTTCTCATCCAGGTCGCCAAACTGACCGGGATCGGTCAGATCATCGAGGCGACTATCTTCCGACCGTACCAGGCGCACCCGCGACGCCAGTCGGCTCAGGTTCGCCCCCCCACAGCGCGGGCACCTGGGTGCGCCGCGCTCGGCTTCAGAGAAGGTCCGCCACCAGATGCTGACCCGACGGTGGCATTCGTGACAGCGATACTCATAAATGGGCATGCTGGTCCATCCTCCGCGATCTTGCCGGAAATGTGACCGCCGCATTATACTGCGATTTCAGCCGCAAGGCCAGCCATGATTGAAGCCCTGGCCGGCGTGCTGCCGACGACAGGGCGGGCGCCCGTTGCGCTGGCAACGGATTTCTTGCGGATACTTGCATATCCATGGAGGGATTGTGAGCGACTTGCTGGATGCCTACGCGCCATCACCCAATCCCCTGCTGATTGTGATATCCGGCTCGTCCGGCGCTGGCAAGGACGCCGTCCTGAAGCGCATGCGAACGGTCGGCTATCCGTTTCATTTTGTGGTCACGACGACTGACCGACCACCCCGTCCGGGCGAGGTGCACGGCCAGGATTACTATTTCGTCTCGTCGGCGGAGTTCGAGCGCATGGTCGCGGCGGGTGAGATGTTGGAACACGCTCGCGTTTACGACCAGCACAAGGGCATTGCCCGGACTCGGGTGCGCGAGGCGCTCGCCAGCGGACAGGACGTTGTGATGCGGCTGGATGTGCAGGGGGCCACCACCATCCGCCGGCTCGCTCCAGAAGCGGTGCTCATCTTTCTCTCTTGCGAATCTGAGGCTGCCCTCGAAGCCCGCCTGCGGGCGCGTGGCACCGAGACCGAGGAGACCCTGCGCAGACGCCTGGCCCTGGCCGCCGAGGAAGTGCAACGACTGCCCGATTTTGACTACCTGGTCATCAATCGCACCGGTCAACTGGATGTCACGGTGGAGACCATCAGTGCGATCATTCGGGCAGAAAAGTGCCGCGTGCGACAGCGCCGGGTGAGTCTATGATCGGCACCTGGAGAGAGCCCCGGCTGCCACCGGACAGCCGTACCTTGTCCAACATAGGAGACCCCGCATGATGAAAGGCAACCGATGGGTGTCCCGGCGCGCTGCGCAGATGCCCGCCAGCATGTTTCACACGATGGACATGGCCAAATGCCGCGCCCGGGAACGCCGCCTGGAGATCATTGACCTGTCGCTCGGCTCCAGCGATTTGCCGGCGCCCGAGATGGCGATTGCGGCGCTCCGCCAGGCCATCTATGACCGGGAGACGCATGGTTATTGTATGCATTCTGGCACTGCCGCGTTGCGCCAGGCAGCTGCCGCATGGTATGCCAGACGCTACGGTCATGTCCTCGATCCCGACGCCAACATTCAGACGTTAATCGGGTCACAGGAGGGGTTTGCGCACCTTCTGCTCGCCGTCACTGATCCGGGAGACACCATCCTGTTGCCGGACCCGGGCTATCCCAGTTACTTTGGCGCGGCGGCGCTGGCGGGATTGCAGGTGGTCACGCTACCGCTAACCGAGGAACGCGGTTTCCTGCCCGACCTCACAGCCGTGCCCTCCGATCTGGCCCGGCGTGCCCGCGTGCTCGTGCTGTCGTATCCCAACAACCCCACCTCGGCTGTTGCCTCGGCCGATTTCTTTGAGCAGGCAGTTACCTTCTGCCAGTCGAACGAGATCTTGCTCGTGCACGACTTTCCGTATGTGGACATGGTATTTGGTGACTACGAAGCGCCCTCTGTCCTGGCCGTGCCGGGGGGAATGGACGTCGCTATCGAGCTGTACACGTGCAGCAAGAGCTACCATATGGGCGGGTTTCGCATCGGCTGGGCCGCGGGGAATGCCGATGCCATCGCGGCGCTAAATCGTGTCAAGGGTGCGATTGACTTCAACCAGTATGTAGGCATTCAGCGTGCTGCCGTCGCAGCGCTGAACTTGCCGCGATCGGAGACACGGCGCACAGCGCGTGTTTTTGAGGAACGCCGGGATGCCCTGGTGGACGCCCTGAACAGCGTGGGGTGGAAAACGCGCCTACCGCAGGCTAGCATGTACGTCTGGACGCGTCTGCCTGGCGATCTCCACGACTCATATGACTTTGCTATCCAGCTGGTCCAGGAAACGGGGGTGTGTGTGGCGCCCGGCCGGGCCTTCGGCGAGCGCGGTGAGGGGTTTGTAAGGTTCGCCCTGGTGCGCGAGCCCGCTGTGCTGCGCGAGGCAGTTGAGCGCATCCAGCGCTTCCTGGACTGATACGGTAAACCGACTCCCGAATCGAAGGCCGATCCGGGAGTCGGTCGC
>Ga0101944_10007020_pt1 | contig 11568 bp, 9 predicted proteins | sample DewCreD2012metaG_FD_75245 | JGI IMG/M metagenome (GOLD analysis project Ga0101944, IMG submission 75245) | Hot spring sediment bacterial and archeal communities from British Columbia, Canada, to study Microbial Dark Matter (Phase II) - Dewar... ... | reverse complement strand
GCGCCACGACGCGCGATGACACTGCCTGGATGCACCCTTGATTCCGTGTTGATACACCCCGCGCCCGGGAGCTCTGCGGGCGAACATTGCATTTCACATGCGGCCGGGTAATCTGCGCCGAGGCTCGTGCCCGCGCCCGCACAGGGCCAGCGGGCCGCGGCAGGCAACAACTGACATGAGACTTGCACAGAGCGCGGCTATCTTGGCGCTGGGCTTGGAGGTGAGCCTGGGGCCGGCGTTGGGCCAGACGATTACCGACTTCCAGCCGAAGTTCGGCGCGCCGGGCGAGTACGTGACCCTTTACGGGGCCGGATTCTACTACACCGGCACGACACCGGACCCCGTGGTCGAGGCGCGGCTGGCCGGGGCAGCCGCCCAAGCGTGGATCACTTCGGACAACCAGGTCAGCGTGCGCATCCCGAGCGGCGCCAGCAGCGGATTGTTCAGCGTCCGCAAGAGCGGCAGGGACTGGGTTTACAGCCCGCAGGTTTTCACGGTCATCGGTCCGGGGCCGTACATCAGCGGGTTCAGTCCCACCAACGGCAATGTGGGCACGCTGGTGTTCATCGAGGGGGTGCACTTCACCGGAGCCACGGCGGTGCGATTCAACGGCACAAATGCGCCCGGCTTCTGGGTGGCCAGCGACACGCAGATTCAGGTCAATGCCCCGGCCAACGTGACCACCGGCCCGATTACCGTCGTCACGCCCCTGGGCAGCCATACCTCGGCGGCCAACTTCAACGTGCCGCCGGTCATCACGGGCTTTGCCCCGGCCCGCGGCCGCGCCGGCACGAACGTGGTCCTCAGTGGCAAGAACTTCACCGGCACCACGGCGGTCTATTTCAACGGCCTGAACGCCGCGTTTACGGTCCACTCGCTCACGCAACTGACGGCCACCGTGCCGGTGGGCGCCACGACCGGCCCGTTGCTCCTGGTTGCTCCGGCGGGGAACTATCCGACCAGCAGCAACTTCGTGGTTGAACCGACCCTCACCAGCTTTGCCCCCGGTTTCGGGCCGCCGGGCACAAGCGTGACCGTGCAGGGCGCCAACTTCAACGTCGGCACGCCGGTGGTGAAGTTTGGCGGCGTGCCGGCGGCCGCGCCCACAGGCGTGAGCTTCGGGCAATTGACCGTCACGGTGCCGGCCGGCGCGACCAACGCCCCCATCAGCGTGACCACCGCCGATGGCACGGCGACCAGTGCGGCTCTGTTCTATCTGCCGCCGGTCCTGACGGCCTTTTCGCCAACCAACAGCGCCCCGGGCACGACCGTCATCCTTACCGGGCAAAATCTCCTGGGCGCCACGAGCGTCACGTTCAACGGCCAGCCCGCCAGCTTCCTGCCGCCCACCGACAACGTGACCCTCCACGCGGTTGTGCCGGTCGGCGTCAGCACCGGCCCGATCAGTGTCACCACGCCGGGCGGTGCGGCGCACAGCGGCAGCCGGCTCTTCTACGCCCAGCCGGTCATCCACTCCTTCAGCCCGAGCCACGGCCTGCCCGGCACAAACGTCGTTCTGGTCGGCGAGAATTTCCTCGGCACGACCGCGGTGCGGTTCAACGGGACCAACGCCAGCTTCCTGCCACCGACCAACAACACCACACTGGTGGCCACAGTGCCCAGCGGCGCCACGACCGGCCCGATCACCGTCGTGGCTCCTGCCGGCGCAGCCACTTCGGCCGCTGGGTTCACGATGGATTACACGGCCGACCTGCTTGTGACGGTGACCGACTCGCCCGACCCGGTGACCGTGGGCGAGCAACTGGTTTATTCAGTGATCGTGCAAAACCGCGGCCCCTTCACCGCGCCATCCGTGCGCCTGACCAACACGCTGCCTGCGTCTGTCACGCTCAAATCCGCCACCACCACCGCCGGCACAATCGAGAGTGCGGCCAATCCGGTCGTCGTGAACCTCGGCACGATGAACCTGGCCGGGGGCGCGGCAGTGACCCTCACGGTTGTGCCCCGGTCGGCGGGCTGGATCACAAACCTCGCCACCGCAGTCAGCGGCCATCCGGACCCGAACCTCGCGGACAACACCGTGTGGACCGCCACGGCCGTCGAGCCGCCGCCGGTGCTGCGCATTGGTCGGTTGCCACCGGACCGCGTCCGGCTCTCCTGGCCCGGGACGCTCAGTGGGTTCAGCCTCCAATCGCGCTCCAGCCTGGCCGCGACCAATACTTGGGCCAATGTGCCGGTCGCTCCGGAAATCGTGGGGGAGGAACACGTGGTGGTCGAAACCAACACCGCCCCGACCCGCTTTTACCGGCTGCGACGCTGAGGCCCGGTGGCTCGGCTTGTCGAGCGAGACCCGGTCAGGCTCGGTCCGCTCCCTGGGGATCGTTGGCGGCAGACGGCGCGGGTTGCGACCGGGATCGGTCGCGGGCAAGCGACTGGGTAATCAAACTGGCATGGGGCGCAGCCGGGCGCGTAAACCGCCAAATCAAGCCGGCCAGCACCGCGGCCACGCCCAGCAGCAGCAAGCCCGCGATCAGCAGCAACTGGCCGCCCGCGCGCGTTTGAGGCGAGACGACCGCAGTCTGGACAGGCGTGGCGTTGCTGGTAGCGCGGTTGGCGGGCATTGGCTCAGGCGGCTCGGGCAGCCCGGCGGTTGGCCCAACGGCGGCGGGCTGTTCCGGCCGCGCCACAGTTGTCGGACGCGGCTCAACAACCGATGGCTTCGCAGTGCCGCTTGTGGCCGGGCTTGAAGCCGGTCCGGCCGCCTGCGGCTCGCCCGGCCCGGCGACCGGCGAAACCACGGCCGGTCGCTGCGGAGGCTGCGCGGGGAAGGCCACTGCGCCGTCGGCCGACTGCGTCGCCTTGGACTCTGCAGGCAAAGACGCAGGGGGGGCGGCTGTTGGAATTTTTGGAACAGTCAAGTTTGTCCGCGGCGCTGCAATGGTGTCTAGGGCGACCGCCGCACCGGCTGGTTGCGAGGCGGTCGGCGACGCCGCAGCTACCACAGCCGCCGGCGCCGAGGTCCTGGCGACAGGTGCAGGGGTGGTCTGACCAGCGCTTGGCAGCGTGACCTCCGGCTTCTCGGGCTGTCTTGGGGAGGCGACGGCAGGCGTCGGCTGGGTCGGCCCTGGTGCCGGTTTGGTTGACTCGACTTCGCGGACGGGCGGTCCGGCGGGCGCCGGGGCGGGCGGGCGAAGTGGTTTGTCGGGGACAGCAACCGCCGACGCGGCAGGCGCGGGCGGCGGAGGACTGGCGGCAGGTGTCTCGGCGCGCGCCAGTGGGCCGGGCGCGGGAGTCCGTGCGGTCACTGGCGCATTGGTCCGGGCCAGGACACCGGTTTGCGAGCCGGGCGACGCCCCCGGGCTGGCGGGTGACGCTGGCGATGGTGGAGAAGGGGAGGGAGCGGACGGCGCCGCCGTTGGCGCAGGAAGCCGAGCGCTGGTCGGCCCGGGCGGACTTGAGGGCGTGGGCGCGGTTGCCGGCTGTTCGGGCACTGCGGCCTTGTCGCTCTTGGCAACGGGAGGTTGCGCGGACTGCGCCGGCGCAGTTGCGGCAGCGTGGCGGCGGTCAGCCCCAGGTTGCTCCCCTGACAAGGGTTTCAGGACCAAAGGCCATTGGGGTTGGGCCACGACGTAGTCGAGATAGCGTCCACCGGCAGCCTGCAGCACCAGCACCACCGGCAAACGCACTCGCCGTTGCTCGGCGCGCAGGGCCGCAAACTCGGCCGCGATGGCGGGATCAAAGGGCGTGCCGCGGGCCGGGCTGCTGCCGTCCGTCAGCACCACAATAGTGATGGCCGGGGACTCGCGGACCAGCAGTGCCGCCTCGGCGAATACCGCCTCCATGTTGGCCCACCCCCGGTGACGCTGACCGCCAAGGAAATCGAGCACCGCCGCAATGACCGCGTCGCGTCCGGTTGGCGACCAGACCTGCAACGGGAAACGGCCCATGTGCACCTCCGAGTCGAATGTCCACAAGCCCAGCGTATCCCCTGGTCGCAGGCACCCGCCCAGACCCGAGCGCAAAAGCTGCTCGACAGCCCGCAACGTGCCTGCAGCGCGCCGGCGCATGGCCAGCGATGTGTCCACGATCAGGAGCACCCGGCCCTCGCCAGGCACGGTGCTGGCCGGTTGGGCGGCTGTCACCGGCCACGCGACCAGCAGCACCAACAGGGTAACGAGCAGTCGCCCCTCCCGCGATGCCGGCCAACGCGTTGCGCGCGGGCTGCTCGGAGGGACAACAAAGCCAAGGACTGCCGCCAGGACCTGAAGCACGGCAATCGGGCGTGCGCACAATCGCGCCACACGCTGCCAATCCGGCCGGGCCGGACGTGGCCGGGCGTTGCAGCGCGGCGAGACGCTGTCGCCCAAATGAATCCCGAAGCACGCCATGCGCGCAACGATACCGGCCCGGACCGGCCATGCGAAAGGCAAAATCGCCCTGTCACGCGGCCACCCGCAGGGCCGTTGTTTGAGGAGGACGAGTCATTGCCCCACGTGGCTCAGAATGGGGGCAAAGCCCGAGACGGCGCGCGTTTGTGCCAGCGGAAACACCTGGCCAGCCTGACAAGCAGCGGCACGGCCGGTAAGGCGGGCTGTTCCCACACGGCCGCGCGAGAAGAGGCCGTGATAGCGTCGCCGGGTACTGCGGGGCGATCTGCCCGCCTTGGCTGCGCTACGAACCGCTGGCCGGTCGGGCGGTTGGGCCGTCGGCTGCGGTCGCAGCCGGTCCACCGCCACCGCTGGGATAATGAGGATGCGGATGATGATCTCCTGTGTTTAGGTTGGCCAGCCGCTCTGGTTGGAGCCGCTGCGTAACACCGCCATGATCGGCGTGCCAATCATCAAGCCGGACACGCTGCCGGTGCCGCCGCTCAGGCTCGCTTCGCCAATCACTCGCCACTGCGGCGATCATATCCAGCTCCGGCCCGACAGCCATGGTGGGGTGGGGAAATTTCGCTGGTTGAATCCGCTCTTCCGGAAACGTGTAGCCGATCAGGTCGGCCAGTTTTTTGTGGACCGCGACGACCTCGTCGGCCGCGCCGGTCAAGGGCCGGAGCAGCAGCAGGTCGGGCTGGTCGCTCGGCAGGAGCACCCATTCACGATTGCGACATTGGACGATGGAGCCGGGAGTCATTGGTGACGATGGGGTGAGAACCGGGGAGGACAAGACACACCAGCGAGGGTTTGCGCGCCGCGCTGAGACCTCTTGATCGAACATCACGGTTGGGATGCTCCGACCGGATTCGAGACACGGCGGTTATTTACCGGGGGGCTGGTAGCAAGACAATTGAAAAGGGTTCGCCCCCGGGCACACGCCGGTCGAAACAGGGCTGCGTTCTGCTGGCTGCTTAACGCGACGATGAGATGGACGTGGGAGGCGTGGTGCTTTCAAGCCGACGCTGATACCACGCCCGCGTGGCGTTGCAGACCTTGCAAACCGAGAGCATCACGGGCACTTCGACCAGTACGCCCACCACGCAGGCCAGCGCCGCCGGCGAGCCGGGGCCGAACAGGGTGATGGCCACGGCCACGGCCAGCTCGAAAAAGTTGCTCGCCCCAATGAGCGCGCCGGGCGAGGCGACGTTGTGCGGCACGCGGAACAGCCGCATCAATCCGTAGGCCAGGCTCGAGTTGAAATAGACCTGCACCAGGATCGGCACGGCCAGCAGGAGGACCGCAAACCACTTGGTTGTCAGGTTTTCGGCTTGAAACGCAAAGATCAGCACCAGCGTGGCCAGGAGGGCCATCACGGTGACCGGATGGAACTTTGGCAGGAAAACCTTCTCGAACCACTCCAGGCCGTGCGACCGCAACAGCAGCGTGCGCGTCAGCCAGCCTGCCGCCAGCGGGATGACGATGAAGACCACCACCGACGTGATCAGCACCTTGCTGGGCACGATCACGTTGGCCACGCCGCACAGGAACATGACGAGGGGCGCAAAGGCGAAGAGCATGATCAGGTCGTTGACCGCCACCTGCACCAGCGTGTAGGCCGGGTCGCCGTCGGTCAGGTAGCTCCACACAAACACCATCGCCGTGCAGGGCGCGGCGGCCAGGATGATCAGGCCGGCGGTGTAGTTGCGGGCCGTTTCCGGGTCAATCCACGCGGCGAAGACATGCTGGAGAAAGAGCCCCGCAAAGAACGCCATGCTAAAGGGTTTGACCAGCCAGTTGACGAACAGCGTCACCAGCAGACCCTTGGGCCGACGGGTCACGCCCGCCAGCGAACCGAAGTCAATCTTCAGCATCATCGGGTAAATCATCAGCCAGATCAGGACCGCGATGGGGATGTTGACCTGCGAGCCTTGGCCAAATTCGAGCCGGCTCAGGGCGGCGACCGCGCCGGGCAGCAGTTTGCCCAGCGCCACGCCGACCGCCATGCAGACCAGCACCCAGAGCGAGAGGTAACGCTCGAAGAAGTTCAGCCGCTTGGGCGGCGCGGTTGGGGTCGGAGTCGCAATGGGGCGCATCTGAGTCTATTGCAGGATGGGATTCTGGGCGTAGCGCAGTTTTCTCAACCTGCCGTATCGCCGACTTCCAGTCGGCAGGCCAGCGCCAAGCGTGGCCGTCCGGGAGCACGCTGCGTTCGCGGATTGGAAATCCGCGGTACGGCAGACTTGGAAGTCTGCGCTACGAGCTCGCCCCGGCGGCACGCTGCCAGAAAATGAAGTGCGCCCGTCGAAACGGGCGCAGCTACGCTATCGCTCATGAGATTGACGGAAGAGACAGGATTCGTAACGGCTCAGGCTGCGCCGCCGCAACAGCCCGCGACTGCCGGTTTGCGCGCGGTGATTTCCAGGCTGGTGATGAAGTCGCCCGGCTTTGTGCCCGGCGGCAGGTGGGCCAGGATTTGGCGATAGAGCGGGTCTTGCCAGTCGGCCATGCCCTCCACGTAGTCCGGGCGTGAGTTCAGCCGGATGTCCACCAGGCCGGCGTCGCGCGCCATGCGCTCGGTCTCGCTCACCAGCACCGCCCCGGCAATGCAACCGACCAGCGCCTGCACGCTCTCAATGATGGCCGACGGCAGCGGCCGCAACAGCGCCAGGTCGCTCACCGCCACGCGGCCGCCGGGCTTGAGCACGCGGGCGATCTCGCGCCAGACCTGCGGCTTGTCGGGCGAAAGGTTGATGACGCAGTTGGAGATGACCACGTCCACGCTGCCATCAGCCACGGGCAGATGCTCGATTTCGCCCAGCCGGAACTCGACGTTGTCCAAGCCGGTTTGCTGGCGGAACGTGGCGGCGTTGCGCCGGGCTTTGGCAATCATTTCCGGCGTCATGTCCACGCCGATGACGCGGCCGGTCGGGCCGACCTTGCGAGCGGCGATGAAGACGTCGAACCCGCCGCCGCTGCCCAGGTCGAGCACCGTCTCGCCCGGCTTCAGCGCCGCGAGCGCATTCGGATTGCCGCAGGAGAGGCCCATATTCGCGCCCTCGGGCAGCGCGGCCAGGTCATCCTGCGAATAGCCGATGTGTTGGGCCAGCGTGTCCGTCGCAGCCGGGGATACACCGCAGCAGGCCGACGAACCGCAACACGAGCCACCCGAACGCGCGATGGCGCTGTAGCCCTCACGAATCTGCTCGCGGATGGTTTCGGTGTTTTCGTTCGTCATATTGTCACCTGGTTGGGAGTTCTGCCTTCAGGTTGTTGTGGGCGTTCGTAGTTCAGCCTCTAGGCCGTCCCGCAGCCTGAAGGCTGGACTGCAAACAAGCCCACCGCCTAAAGGCGGAACTACAAACATGCCTGCCGTCCATCTCATCGGCATCGGCGGCGGCAGATGTCGGCCAGCTCCCTCCTCAAGATTTGCCTGAGCCGTTTTTGATCGGCAGCCGCAACATCGGTCTTGGCTAGCGATTTGTGGACCCAATCGAGTGCTTCGCGCACGGCCACGGGCGCGGTCCGGTCGGGCAGGGAGTAGTAAACCCAGCGCTCGGTTTTCCGGGACTGGACCAACCCCGCGTGGTGAAGCACGGAGAGATGCTTGGACACCGTGGAGGTGGCCAGGCCAAATAACTCGGTGATCTGGCACACGCACAATTCCCGGCGGTGCAGGGCCAGGAGTGTCCGCACCCGGGTCGGGTCGGACAAAGCCTTCGTGATGGCTGTAAATGCCGACAACATGGTGGCCATTTCGTCAAATGACGAAATAAGCATAGGGTGGGTAGGCTGGAAGCGCAAGCCCCGATTCCCACCGCCATGGGACTGCGCCGCGCTGCGCGACCGCATTGAGTTGCCTGCTTCGGAGTGACGCGGGTCACATGCTGCTGCAGCGCGTTCTGCGCAGACACCTTGCCGCGGTGGCCCGCATACCACGCGAACGCGTCGGCCGGTCTTGAGTCCTGCAGATGGCGGGCAGCCATGAGGGGTCGTGGCTGGGTGGGGAGGACAGGCGTCGCGGCCGCGTGGGCGTTGGCCAGAACAACTTGGGTGACGTGTGGGAGACGCCCGCAGGCTGCGGGAGCTGCAATCAGAACAGGCCGGCGGAACTCGGCTGCTTGTTCGTGGCAATTCTGTGACAGGCGGGTGGGGGGGTGACGAAATTGTGGCGTGCCCAAGCACTGCGGCGGCCGGGATGAAGGGCGCATCCCGTGGGGCTCGAGACGGACCTGGGCAAATCGTCGCGGTGCGGGCCGCTGGGAATGTAACAATTCGGTGACAAGCCAACTTGCCTTTGACTTAACCGGCGCGCAATCGGTAAGAATGTCCTCTGTGAAAATGCTGCTGGTACCGCTTGGAATTCTGGTCATCACCATGGCCGGATGCACGAGTCCGCATGTGTCGCGCTTTGACGAGTTCGAAAAACTGAAAGTGGACAAGATGCAGGCGAACGCCGTGTCTGGCGCAGTTTTCGCCCGCACACTGGTCTGCCTGAACGCTGCGCGGGAGAGCCGCGGGTACGTGGCCGAGACAAATATCACTGTCACTTTTACCACCAACCACGTGGTTACTTCCACGACGAACCTCACTGTCAGTACTTCGAACAATCGGCAGTTTGCCTCGTTGACAAATGTTGTGGCGACGCCGCCTCCCGCGGCGGATACCAACGGCACCCCGGTTGCGGCGTCCGCTTCAGCCCCCAGTCAAAGCTCGGGGGTCACCACCGCGACCACGCAGAATGAGTCGCTGGCCACGTCTCCGAATCAGACGGTGCGCTCCGGCACCATCCAAGTGGTGACGACCCTCAATTCGCAGGTCACCGCCGGGCAGGGGACACTTTCGATCACCAGCGGGACCAATGACGTCAGCACGGTGGAAACGAATTATGTGGTCACAACGGTGACCAACCAGGTCGTCGTGCCGGTGACCAATGTGGTGGTCAAGCTTTCGGAGCAGCCGGTGGCGGACTATTATCTCTACACGGAGATCGCGCCGGCGGATTTCCCGCTCGCTCTGGGCGAATCGCTCATCGTTTTGGCCGACGGCGTGCGTTACGGCTGCACCAATGCGACACCGCAAAGTGCCTGGGAAAGCCGGCGTGGATTCCTGACAACCTACTACAAAGTGCCGCCGGAGGTGATCCTGGCCATCGCCAACGCGGAGGAGGTCAAGTTGCGGATCAAGGGTACGACCGGAACCTTGGAGCGCAAAATGAGCCGGGCCAGCCGGGCGCACTTCCGGGAGTTTCTGCTCAAGCATTTCGGGCCGGCGCAGCAGGCAGACGACACCAAGGCCCGCAACAAGAAGAAAGCCTGAGTCATGGCCATGAACAGGATTACCACTCCGCTTGTGCTCATCCTGGCCGTCCTCACGGCCTTGGCACTCAACGGCTGGCGTAGCAGCGGCAAACGGCTGCAGACGGCTCGGGCGGACCTAACGACCGTGTCCAACCGCCTGACAGAAGCCACGGCCAAATTAGCCGAGCAGGGCGTCGCCACCGAGACCTTGCGGGTGCAACTCAACCTTCAGAGGACCGATCTGGCCGCCGCCAGTAACCGGGTAAACGAGCTTTCGGCGCAGATTGCTCAGGCGACTGATCGGACGCGCGAACTCGAACGCCGTTTGCAACAACGCGCCGAGGAAGCGGCCAGTTTGGCGCGGACCAACGTGCTGCTCCTGAAGCAGCTCGATGACCTAAAGGCGAGGGCCGCTCAGTTGGAAGTGGCGCTGGCTAAAGCCGGGGTCGAGGCGGCCGAGACGGCGCAGCGGTTATCGGCGACGCGGTCTGCGTTGAACGACAGCGAGGCCGCCCGCGCAGCCTTGCTGAGGAAACTCAACGACCCTGCTACGCTGCGCGCACAACTACGAGCCGTCACCACGCCCCCTTGTGGGGAGCCTCAAAAAGGCAAAGCCCCGCTGATTCTGCAGCCGGATGGGACTGTGACGCTGGTGTCAGCGATAACCAACGCGCCGGTGCCTTGATGGTGAGGTTCGGCCAGGTTGCGGGCAAAATGCCGTGCATCCGTGCGAGTGCGTCACGCCGGGGCCGTGAATGGTGACGCGGCCAATCTCCCCTGCCAAAGAGCCGAGTGGCCACCACGCGGGTGCTGCGCCCAGGGCGTGTTTCCCAATGGCGTTTGACCAGTAGCCACCCGGCTGCGCGCGGCGACTGTCCCCAGCAAGCCCCCGCCAATTTCCCCGCCTTGGAAAGTCAGCCGGCCAGTTTTAGGCTAACAAAAGGATGGCTCGCGCTGTGAAATCCACCGCCGCCAAGCGGGTCATGATGGTTGGGCGCCACGGCGCGCCGTGCCAGGGTTGCGGACAGAACTCGCCGACGCGATCCACTTGGGCCGGTTGGACAACCCTTTCACCGAGGCAAAATAGGATTGGCTTCCGCAGGTCCAGGTCATGTCGGGGTACGGGCTTTGAGGGGAGAATCGCTTCAGGCGTATTCGATGCCGTTACGAGCGGCGCTCCTCCGCTGAAGCCTAGCACGTGCCGTCAGACACGGTTGGGTACGTCCGACGGCATCGGCACATCCCGGATTTGTGGAAAGCAGTGGCGTCCGCTGTGCTGACCGGCTGCGAGCTGCGGTTCTGATGCGGGTCAGCTCTGTAAGTGGCAGGCGGGGCCAATACCCCGGCAGACCGCAGCCTCTTTTTCTGGGCAGATGGTCGCGGGAAACACTGCGGGGAGAGCCACCAAGTGTCGGCGGCTCTCCCCGGTTCATGTTCCCAGTTTCCCCTCCTACCGGGCAGAGACCCGGAAATACTGCATGTCCGTCGCCGGGACGGTGAACGTGAGTGTCCCGCCGGTGCCGGCTTGCGGATTGGAGGGTATGACGCCGGTTGCGGGGTTCCAGCTTGTGCTGTCGAGGGCGAGGGTGGATTCCAGCGTGTAGGTATAACCAACCTGCGATGGGCAGGTAATGACTACACTAGTGCCGCTGGGTGTGATGGCGAGTGTCGGTGCGTGCGGCGGCACCGGCGGCTGATACACATAGATCGGTTGGCCGCCGCCAGCCGCGGACAGGACACCGTATTCACTCAAGGCTGTCCAGCCGGATGCCCAGTTGATGTTGCTGAACGCCCCTTTGAACGCGACTGGATCGTAGAAGCCGTTGTTGGGCGGGGTCAGGGGGCTGGTGAGGGCGGGGCTGCCGGCCTGCGGGCGCGGGTCCAACTGGCCGTTGTTTGTGCGGCTGATGCTGACCAGCATCGGGTCAGCCACC
>Ga0101944_10007019_pt1 | contig 11571 bp, 10 predicted proteins | sample DewCreD2012metaG_FD_75245 | JGI IMG/M metagenome (GOLD analysis project Ga0101944, IMG submission 75245) | Hot spring sediment bacterial and archeal communities from British Columbia, Canada, to study Microbial Dark Matter (Phase II) - Dewar... ... | reverse complement strand
CATTGGCAATCTGTTCCTTGATTTCACGGACTCTTTCTGCCCTTATATCGGGTGTCTGCTTAACAACATGGGAAATTTTTGACTGTTCTGCTGCCTTTTTGGCTTCGCTTGAAATCTCAACAGAGTCACTCTTGCCAGTGGATTTGGTTTTTCCCACCGATTTGGTGTTTTTAGGTTCAACAATATTCTTAATATTCCCAATTTTATCTATAACCATGGTAACCACCCTCTTTTAATCTATAGTAACTATCGGCACTAATTTGTCAAATCTTAAATGTATTTATAATGAATATACCTTATTTATAGAATTGGTCAAGCAATTAAAATAAATGTTATGGGTTATTTTCATAAAATTGAACTTGAAGAAATGTCTTTTTATATAAAAGGGTAGGTATATTCCTGTTAAGTAGCATACAATACCTGTGTCATAAAAATATATCTTTGGCCTTTTAACAATCCGCTTGCCTAAGTTGCTATAATAAAATATTTTTTAAATTCAATACTATAGAATGGCATATCTAAATCAATGTGTTAACATACATTGTAATTAATAATACAACATATTATGTCCCATTGATTATGAAAAAAAAAATACTTGATTTTAAATTTAAAACATGTTGCTGAATATTATAAAATGTAAGGTTTGTTAGCTATATGATACCTAGAGATGAAGATTATTTAGAAATCATAGTTAATGAATTGATTGCAGTTATAGAAGGTAAGCAAACATTGGCTAAACTAAAAAATGAATGTGAAGAATTCATTGAAATACTGAGAAAAAATGGCAGTAAACGAATTCTTAAAGTTATAGAAGATATACCCCAAATGATTGAAGTAGCCATGCAGATTGAAGATATAACCATTAAAAAACGTTGTCTTAAAATGATAGCAGATGTATTATATGAAGTTGTTGATTACTGTAATTTTAAAGATGCATAATCTTTTTATAATAAAGCCAATAATAAAAAAGGTGGGTGACAAATGAACACCACAATTTCTTTTAAAACCGGGCTTTTACATAACTTTGAAGAAGGTGATGTGTTAACATTAGCTGAAATAAAGCAGGAATGTGAAAAATTGCTGCAACAGGTCAAAGAAGATGAATTCCTTTATCATGTCATTGTGCAGTTGCCACAAATGATAGAAACCCTGGCAAGCGTTCCATCAATACAAAAGCATGGTATCAGCCTTTTAGAAAAAATAATATCCCAGATAGAACAGTATGCACAGTCAGATGAAACAGGTAAAAAGAAAGCAGTTAAGAACATAAAACGGCACGTTAATAAATTAAACGATAGTATAAAAGACAATGAAGTTGTTAACAATGAAGCACCACAGCAGGTTGAAGAAAAAAAAGGGTATGGTGTAGAAGACTTTGACCATTTGGTTGATGATACAAAGCTATTGCAGCAATTTTATAATGAGGCAAATGAGCATTTAGACAGCGCCCAGTTTGTGTTGCTTGAGCTGGAGCATGATGCAACAAATGCTGAGCTTATCAATACAGTGTTTCGCAATTTTCATACCATAAAAGGTTCGTCTTCTTTTCTGGGAATAAAGAATATTGAAGATTTAAGCCATGCGCTGGAGGACATATTTGCAGTCATCCGTGACGGTAAAATGATATTAGCGCGGGAGCTGGTTGATATCATTTTTTATGGAATGGAACTTTTGCGGAATATTCTTGATATTATGCAAAGCCTGCAGTTTAACCCGGATGAAATGAAAAAAACTTTTATTAAAATTAATATAGCTGGTTACATAAAGCTTATTAAAAAGATTTTAAAGGAATACCAGTATAAAAAGATTGGCGAGATATTGCAGGAAGAAGGGAAGTTAACACGGGCAGAGCTGGAAACAATATTACAAAAACAAAAAGAAACGGATAAAAAGTTTGGACAGATAGTAACTGAAGAAAGGCTTATCGAGCAGGATGACCTGTTACATGCACTGCAAAAACAGCAAAAACTCAAAGCAAAGATTAAAAAGGTTGGTTTTGTCAAGGTTTCAAATGAAAAGCTAAATTCGTTAATTGATTATGTGGGCGAACTTGTAATTAATCAATCAATGCTGAAACAGGAAATAGAAAAAAACCGTACCGGCATTAACATATCCGAGCGCACGTTAAGTCAGATGGAAATGATAACAAAATCTATCAAAGATCTGGTGTTGTCAATGGGGATGATACCAATAGAAGAAATATTTAACAAGTTACGCGTGGTTGCACGCAACACTGCACAGGAACTGCACAAAACAATATTCTTAGAGGTTCATGGTCAGGAAACAGAGTTAGACCGCAATGTCATTGAAACAATTTATGATCCGCTTATGCATATAATACGCAACGCAATTGACCATGGCATTGAACCTCACCAGGAGCGCATAGCAGCGGGTAAGGACAGTGTGGGAAAAATTGTATTAACCGCTGAACACAAAGGAAGTGGTATTGAGATAACAGTAACCGATGATGGCAGTGGAATTGACAGCAAAAAGGTTTTAGAAAAGGCTATTGCCATGCAGCTTGTTAAAAAAGAGGATGTGCACAAGTTAACCGAAAAAGATATATTTAACTTTTTATTTTTACCGGGATTTTCAACAAGTAGCCAGGTGACAGCGGTTTCGGGAAGAGGTGTTGGGCTTGATGTTGTAAAAAAGGGGCTAGAGCAAATACACGGACGGGTTGAAATACAATCAGAACCGGGAAAATATACCAGATTCATCATTAAACTGCCACTTACGCTGGCAATAATTGAGGGGTTTGTGACCATTGTGGGGGTTAATAAATATATATTCCCCTTCAATGCAATTGAGGAGATAGTTGTCTTTGAAAAAAGCAATCTGCAAAAGGCAGAAAATTCCAATGAAGCAATTTTATACCACCGTGATATGCATATACCGGTAATTTTTGCAGGGGATGTGTTTAAGGAAGTTGCGGGCAAAAAAGACAATGACCGGTTACTATCGCTTATATTTTCTTTTGATCAGTTTAAATATTGTGTGGTTGTGGATGCAATAATAGGCAAACAGGAGATAGTGGTAAAAAGTTTGGGTACAATGTTTCGTGACTATCCTTATTTTTCCGGTGGCACTATATTTGGTGATGGCAGCATAGGATTTGTTGTAGATTTACAGGGATTTATTGAAGCAGTAAAAAACGGAGGTTAATGTATGAAGAAAATACTTGTTGTAGATGATTCAGAAGTTATTGTAGAGGTTGTTAAAAAAACATTACAAATGTATGGTTATGAGGAAATATTAAATGCTTCTAATGGCGTTGAAGCGTTAGAAGTAGCTAAAAAAAATAAAGGATATATAGCATTGTATGTATTTGATGTAAACATGCCGCAGATGGATGGATTAACATTGGTTAAAGAAGTACGAACGTTTGATACTACCACACCCATCATAATGCTTACCACCGAAACTGACAAAGAAAAAATGAAGACAGCTAAAGAACACGGCGCAACCGGCTGGATAATCAAGCCGTTTGATGGTGAAAAGTTTATTAAGGTAGTCCAGATGTATTTAAAGAATTAAGACCATGGAGGTGTGTATGAGTATTAATAAATATTTAATTTTTAAATTGGCGGAGGAAAGGTATGCAATCCCCATAACCAAGGTGCAGGAGGTAATAAGCTATGTACCCATAACCAGCCTGCACGAAGCTTCAGAGTTTTTAAAAGGGGTAATTAATTTGCGGGGGCGTATTATACCTATTATAGATTTGCGCCTGAAATTTGGACTTTCAGCCAAAGAATACACCGAACGTACAATTTTTATTATAGTGGATATAGTAACCGAAAAGGATGTGTACCATGTTGGGCTTGTGGTGGATTCGGTGCATGATGTAGTTGAAATAGCTGAAGATAAAATTGAAAAAACGCCCGAGGTTGGTTTTAAATTTAAAAGCAAATATCTGCAGGGCATTATTCAGATAGATGATGCAATGATTATGATTCTAAATTTAGATACAATATTAGCAACTGAAGATGTGGTAGAGATTGCCAGTAAGGTTGAAGCAAATGTGTAACCATTGAAAATTTTAAACGATATGTATAGGAGGAACATTATGTCAGAATTATTAAAAAACATGAATTTAAAGCTTAAACTTATAGTTGGATTTTTATTAGTTGTTGTTCTTTTAGTAATTGTAAGCATTATAAGTTTTTCTCAATTACGTTCATTATCAAATAGTATTACTCTTTTAGGTCAAGAATCAATACCTTCAATTTTGAATTTAGAAATAGTAAAAATTAATCAATTAGAAATAAAGTCAGCAATAAGAACAGCAATAAACCCGTATATATCTAAAGAAGATTTACAAAGACAGTTTGAACGTATTGAAAATGCGCGTAATAGCTATAAAATGGCATTGTCGGAATATGATAAAATAGCTAGAACCGCTGAAGAAGATAAATTGTATAAAGATTTTTTACAAAAATTAGAAATAAGCAAGGCTTCTAATAATAAACTAATAGAACAATTAAAACAAATTGAAAAAGTTCAAAATCAATTACAGCGTGAATATATTTGCGAACAGCTTACATCACAAGCTTTGTCTGGGGATAATCGCAAGGCTTATGATGAATCAATGGATTCTCTTCAAAAATTAATTGAATATGTTAAAGATTATTATGGGAAACAAATGGTGGATGAGTCAAATACCAGAGCAACCACAGCCAATGTTATAATTGTAGTATTGTCTGTAGTTTCATCTATTATAGCATTGGTTATTGCTTATTTACTGGCAAATATGATTTCAAAACCTGTTGTTGCCATTTCAAATGAATTGAATATTTCAGCAAACAATTTAGAAAAAGCCGGAAATCAGGTGGCATCTGCCAGCCAGGAGCTTTCAAGCGGGGCAAGTGAATTGGCAAGCAGTGTTGAAGAAATAACCAGCAGCATGGAAGAGTTGCAGTCCATAATAGAGGCAAATACTAAGAATGTCAATGAATCTGAAATATTGATGAAAGAAACTATGCAAACTGCAATATCTGCACAGGATCATTCAAAAGAACTTCAATCAATTATGAATACTATCAGTGAAAGTTCTAAAAAGATAATAAAAATTAATAAAGCCATTGATGATATTGCATTCCAGACGAATATTCTGGCACTCAATGCTGCAGTTGAGGCTGCACGGGCTGGAGATGTTGGCAGGGGTTTTGCAGTCGTTGCTGAACAGGTAAAGTCATTGGCACAGAAAAGCGCTGATTCAGCAAAAGAAACATCCGATTTAATAGAGCATATACATCAGGATATTGAAAAAGGTACTAATAAGACAGATATAGTTGTAACAAGTTTTGTTGAAGTTGTAAAAAGAGCAGAAAAGGTTAATGTATTGTTGGATGAGATAACACGGGCATCTAAAGAGCAGGCAAAAGGGGCAAATCAGGTTACAAAGGCAATATCTCAGGTTAATTCCGTAGTTCAGCAGTTAGCTGCTTCCAGTGAAGAAACAGCTTCAAGCAGTGAAGAGATGCTGGGTCAGGTTGAAAGTATGCGTGAAAGTGTTTTAGGTTTGAATTTAGTTGTAAAAGGACAAAAAGAAGTACAAAAATTGGATCAGGAAAGTAAGAAAAATTTAGTTAAACAGGAAATGGGTGGTCTTACCCAAAAAGCACATAAGGTGCATGAAGCAATTGATGCAATAAAAGACAAAACAAAAACCAAAAAGGAAAGTGATGTTGAAATTGTAAAGCCTGAGGACAAGATACCCCTTAATGATTTTAAGGATTTCTGATAATGTATAGTGCATGGTGCGTTGCATAGTGTGGTGGTTATATTGTTAATGTTATATTGAAGTTCCATTAACTATGATGAATTGGTTTTCTTTGCAACAATATACTGCCGTACATGCAACGTTACCACATGTAAATATTAAACATGAAGATTAAATTATGAAAAATGAAACAATTGTAAAAAGTATTTACTACATACTTATTCTTATGCTTATTTCTTTAATCATAGCCATTGTTTTGTGTAGTGTATCAAAAAACACAAATATTTTGGTAATTACTGTGTGCATTAACGCAGGAATTTTAGGTTTGGTAATAGTGTTTAATAAAGCTCATAATAATTTACGAAATGAAAGTATTGATACAAAAATGAACCAAATTGTTCAATATCTTACAATAGCAGTAAGCGCATATAAAGATAGTGCAGCTACTATACACAATACTATAACAAAAGAAGCTGTATATGATGCGAGGGATATTCTACATTTGTTTAATGATCATAGTGCCAACCTGAATACTGTTAAACCAGCAAAAACACATGATGAAATTCCAGACCATATTATAATGTATGATAAAGAAATGCAATCTATATTCAATGCATTTTTACAGGTAATACAGCAGTATCACAAGGTTTTACAGGGTTTATATGCAAAATTGGATACATTATGTCCAGTTCACCTGCCATTGGATCTTGAAAGTGAATGGCGTGAGTTTATTGCTGTTCGTTTTAACAGTTCATTTGAATCTCTAAAATATGCTATTACTTCAATTCAAACAATCCAAAATGAAAGCATTGAATATGTGCAGTATGTATTAGAATTGCTCAAAGGGTTTAAAAATAAAAGGGCATTATTACATGAACAAATAGCTGAGTTTTATACCGGAATGAGAAATAAGCAGGAATCATTTGCTCAGTACTTAGCTACAGTGTCTGAAACATTTGCTTTTATAAAAGAAATAATGGTTCAAATAGAAGAAATAACAGATAAAATAAATATATTATCACTCAACATGAGTATTGAAGCCAACAAATTAACGGGCAACAATGTATTTACTGTTATTGCAAAGGAACTACATGCATTTTCTGAACAAACTATAAAGTATTTTGACCCTATAAAAAAGGCAATAGAACAAAATTTATCCAGCATTGAAGAAAAGAAAAAAGAAGAGCAGGATACCATTGAACAGATTCAACATTTTATGATTATGTCAGAAAATTTAATAAAGGAAAATGAAAGGAATATTGATGAATTCACTAATTTGATTGATGGCATATCTAAAAGCCTTATATCCCGTGATAACGATGTAAAATCGCATCTTTTGGGAAGCTTTAAAGATATGCAGAATTTAGCCATAGTTCAGGAAGAAGTTACTCATTATCATAATTTTAATGCATATATGATTCAAAAAGTAAATTCTGTGGTTCAGGTTTTAATACGTGAACATAAAATATGTCAGGGCATAGAATGTCAGTACAGGATTGATTCATTCAAGCTTTTGGAAAATCTTATTACCACTGCCGATGAACGTGCGTTTTTGAAGTTACTGTATAAAAAATACTTACAAAAAGAATTAGAAGATGATGAGCATAAAAAAGGAGATGTAATATTTTTTGATACAGTATGAAAATAAATGATACTTTACTCAGCGATACATTATTTAAAAAATTTGTACACCTTTTTTATGATTTAACAGGTATATTTTTAAAAGATTATAAAAAATATTTGGTTGAATACAGGTTATGTAAAATTGTTGGGCCCGATAAACCATTTAAAAGTTATGAAGCATTATATGAAGCGCTGTTACAAGATACAAAAGGCGATTTGCGCATTCAGTTTACAAACTTGCTAACAACCAATTATACATATTTTTTCAGGGAAGAAAATCATTTCCGTTTTTTAAAAGAATATATTATTAAAAATTATCAGACACAAAGCTATATGCGTTTATGGAGTGCAGGCTGCTCTACTGGTGAGGAAGCCTACAGCATGGCAATTGTGTGTCATGAAGCATTGGGCAATGTAGTACATCATTATGACATTAAAATATTGGCAACCGATATTTCAATGGATGTTATTACCTATGCAATGAAGGGAGTATATCACTATTCAAAAATACGGGGGAATATTGAAGATCATTTGCTTAAAAAATATTTTTATTTTGATAACAATAAAAAAACTTTTACTGTTAAAGAACCAATTAAAAACCTGGTTCAGGTGCGCTTTTTAAATTTAATGGATACGTTTCCGTTTAACAGGCTTTTTGATGTAGTATTTTTACGCAATGTACTAATTTATTTTGATAATAATGAAAAAGAAATAATATTATCAAAAATTTATGAATACATCAAACCGCAAGGATATTTAATTTTAGGGTTATCGGAAAGCCTGGTTGGGATACGGCATAAGTTTACTCAGTTACCCCATTCAGTATATCAAAAAGAGGTATAGTATGGACTACAGTGTAGATGGTTTGCAGGAATATTTTTTAAATCCCGGTGAGCTCATATTTTCTAAAAAGCCTATTGTTATAAAGACTGTTTTAGGCAGTTGTGTTGCCGTTATACTGTATGATAAAATGAAGCACTACGGTGGCATGTGCCATTATTTGCTTCCGCAGGCACCAGGTGACCAGCAAAGCAGCACCAAATATGGTGATGTTGCCATTTATATGTTGCTATATAAATTTATAAAACAAAATAACAGTAAACGTGAAGATTTGGTTGCATCAATATGTGGTGGGGCATTTATAATTTTTGATGAACGTGAGATATTTTTTATTGGCGATAAAAATGTTGATATTGCAACCACTATTTTAAGAAAAGAAAAGATTTTAATAAAACAGATGTATACTGGCGGCGATCATGGCAAGCGCGTATATTACAATACACAAACTAACAAAATAATTGTTCAAACATTAGAAAAAATTACTATTGATGATCTGTACAATCCCAACTTTTAGAAAGGTATATCTATGTTTGAAAATGAAAAGATAAAAGTACTGGTAGTTGATGATTCAGCAATAGTGCGTGATATAATAGCATCAACAATAGAACAGCAGGATGATATGGAACTGGTTGGTACTGCACCTGACCCATTTATTGCACGCGATAAAATAGTACGCTATAATCCTGATGTTATTACATTAGACATTGAAATGCCGCGCATGGATGGGCTTACCTTTCTGGATAAATTAATGCAATATTATCCCCTACCTGTCATTATAGTAAGTTCAATAACCACAAATGATAAATACGCAGCAATCAAGGCTTTGGAATTGGGTGCGTATGATATAGTAAATAAGCCAGGTGGCAGCATTAGCGTTGAAGAAGTTAAAGAAGAAATAATTGCAAAAATACGAAATGCTTATGAAAGTAAAAATACATTTCTTAAAAAATGGAAGGATGTATCAAATACAGTAATAAAAGCAAAAAAGCCTTATAAAAAACCAATACTTGCCGAAGTTAAAACCACCGACAAAATAATAGCTATTGGAGCTTCAACCGGCGGAACTGTAGCTCTGGAATATATAATTGAACGGTTACCCAAAAATCTTCCGCCAATTGTGGTGGTGCAACATATGCCGGTTAACTTTACCAATCAATTTGCAAAACGCCTTGATGAGCTATCCGAATTAACTATAAAAGAAGCCGAAGAAGATGAATTAATACAGGTTGGTCATGTGTATATAGCACCTGGTGGTAAACACATGGTGGTTGATAGAAAAGGGGCATCGCTTTTTATTGGGTTAAAAGATGATGAAAGGGTTAACTTCCAAAAGCCAGCCGCGGATGTCTTGTTTACATCAGTAGCACGTTATGCCGGTAAAAATGCCCTGGGTATTGTTCTTACCGGTATGGGCAAAGATGGCGCTGCAGGTTTACTTGAAATGAAAAATTCAGGTGCACGCACCATAGCACAGGATGAAGCCACCTCAATTGTATGGGGCATGCCACGGGCAGCAGTTGAAATGGGTGCAGCGCTTGAAGTGTTGTCGCTGGATGATATCGTTAATGCAATTATTATTTTTTCTTCATGATGATTTTGTTATGTTGTTCATTTTCAAATAGTTCTAAAAACCTTAGATAATTCATAAATTGTATATCATGAACATAAAAATCATCTTTTCCCTGATACAGTATTAACCCACTAACATCATGCTGTTTGGAAGCATAACTTTTTACTAGCGTTAATAATCTTTGTAATCGTTCAGCCATAAGTGGTTTTGGTGTTGCCGTGTGTTTTATTTCAATCAAAAATATTTTTTTATTGAACGAGTCTTCCATGATCAAATCCATTTCATTCCCGGCATTGTCTCTGAAATAATACAAATGAATGTTTTTATTATAATGGAATACTATTTTCTTCAATTCAGCAATAATATAATTTTCAAAAATTGGCCCTGCTAAATGACCTTTTTGTAACAAATCATGTGTATGTATTCCTGTTAAGTAGCATACAATACCTGTGTCATAAAAATATATCTTTGGCCTTTTAACAATCCGCTTGCCTAAGTTGCTATAATACGGGGAGATAGTAAAAAGTATATAACTTGCTTCAAGTACCGAAATCCATGATTTAATTGTTTTTACCGTAACGCCAATATCATTAGCTAACCTATTCATATTCAATTCTTGAGCAGTCTGAGAAGCTAATAGTGACAGCAACCTTTGAAAATCTTTTAAATTCCCAATATTAAAAAGTGACCGTACATCACGTTCTATATAACTGGCAATATACGCTGCATACCATTCGTAGACGCCTTGATATTTCCGTATCACATTTTCAGGATAGCTGCCATATAAAATTTGTTGTTTTTGCAATGATTGAGGGATTTCTGAATATTGAAATGGCAATAGCGTTAGTAAACCAATTCTACCAGCTAATGATTCGGTTATATTTTTTAGCATCGAAAATTGACTGGATCCGGTAAGTATAAAATTTCCATAGAGGGATCGGTTATCATCAATAAGTATTTTAAGATAGTTAAAAAGATCTGGAGCTTTTTGTATCTCATCAAAGATGACATGATTGTTATATTCATATAAAAAGCCTTTAGGGTCTATTGCAAAACGTTCACGAACAAGAGGGTCATCAAAGGTTACATAGCGATACGAGTTACCATACTCATGTTTCAACATGGTAGATTTTCCTGATTGACGAGGTCCACATATTGCTACAGCAGGAAAAAGTTTAAGATAACCGGATAATGTTTTTTCTATTGTTCTATGGTAATATTTCATTGGGTATATACCATATAATGTCATATAATAGATTATGATGCCTTTACAATGTGTGCGTGTGTATATGTTAGTATTTACAATTTTATATTGTCAAGAAAAATTTGTAAAATGTCTTTAAATGCATAATTATTTTTATTTGATAATCCATTATTTATCCCTTAAAAATGATTTAATGTAAAAACAAATCAAAGTCTCACGCCTAAGGTGGAGTGCATTTATTATTAGTACATAAAATTGTATTGAGGAATTAACAGCAAAAAATAAATTCTATCATTCAATTTAATAAAAATTTTTCAAAAATTTTTAAATTTTTTTGCCCTCAAGCGTATTTATAGATAAACACACAAAAAAAGAGGTTATCAATGAGTACAATTCATGATAAGGGGTATAAGTATTTATTTTCAAATCCACTGATAGTAAAGGAATTATTACAGTCATTTGTCAGTATGGATTGGGTACATCATATTGATTTTACAAAAGCTGAAACCATAGACAAAAGCTATGTTACCGACCAGTACAAGGAATATGAGGCTGATATCATCTATAAGCTGTATTTTAAGGAAAGTGAATTGTATCTGTACCTGCTTA
>Ga0101944_10007018_pt1 | contig 11572 bp, 8 predicted proteins | sample DewCreD2012metaG_FD_75245 | JGI IMG/M metagenome (GOLD analysis project Ga0101944, IMG submission 75245) | Hot spring sediment bacterial and archeal communities from British Columbia, Canada, to study Microbial Dark Matter (Phase II) - Dewar... ... | reverse complement strand
CGCGTTAGTTGGCGCAATTCTTCCAGCTTTTGGGCGGCGGTTTCGGGGCTGCGCTGCCAGAGTTTGGGCAGCGCTTCGGCAATCAGGCTGGCGGAAAAGAGAGTTTGCGACACCGCGTCGTGTAAGTCGCGCGCCAGACGGCTTCGTTCCGCCAGCGCGGCGCGTTCGCGCAGGAAAGCGTTTTCGAGCGCCACCGCCATTTGCTCGGCAAACGCCATTCCCAGTTGAATTTGCTCTTCGTGAAATTCTTGCGGCTCGGCGTAGTAAAACACCATCCCGCCATAGAGCGTATTCTGAATGTAAAGCGGCACGGCAAACGAACCGGCATAACGCTCGCGCAAGGCGATTCGCTCGCGCTTGATGGATTCGGGGATTTCCGGGTCGCGGCGGATTTCATCCACTCGCTCTGGCAGGGGCGGGTAATTTCCATAGATGGGCTGACGCGCGAGCAAAGCCTGAAGGTAGCCTTCTCCGCCCGAAGGCTTCATCGCCGAAAACGGACGGCTGCCGCGTTTCTCGAAGATTCCTTCCATGCCATAGGTGGCGGTTTGCGTGATGACCTGGTTTTCCATGTCAATGCGATGTAGCACGCACGCCCCCGCCCCCAATTGCCGCGCCGCCAGTTCCACCGCCTGCTGCAAGAAGTCGTCCAGCGGCATGTTGGAATTAATCATGCGGATAATGTCGCGCAAACTCTCGGCGGCAGCCCGCCGCTGCTCAATTTCTTTTGTGCGCGCCTGCACGCGGGCTTCTAGCGTGGCGTTCATCTCCTGCAAAGCCAATTCGGCTTCTTTTTGCTCGGTCAGGTCAATCACCATGCCGTCAAAGTGCGTCAGCCGTCCATCTGAATCATAGCCGGGGTTGGAGATGGTCTGCACCCAGCGCCAGCGTCCCTGACGCGGATTGTAAACGCGGGTCACCTGATTGTACGGCTCGCCCAGTTCGAGCGCGCGGCGGTTGGCTTCCAGCACGCGCGGCTCATCTTCGGGATGCAGGTTTTTGAACCATTTGGCAAAATCGTAGTGGTTTTCCACGCCGGTCAGTTCACGGATGGAGGGGCTGGCAAAGGTCACGCGCGCCCCGTAAGGACTGGCGGGGTCGAGCGTGACTCGGTAGATAGCGAAATGGCTGGCGTTTTCGGCGATGGAACGCAGGAGCGATTCGTTGGCTGTCAGGCGGGCGAGCGTCTCGCGCAATTGCGGTTCGTCGAGGCTGCCGGGCAGTTTTCCCAGCGCCGGGTCGGGGGAAAAGGCAAGGACGGCTTGTCCTTCCGCCTGCGAGGCGGGCAGAAGGTCAAACTCGCAGGCTTCCTCGCCGCAAGCCTGACAGCGACGCTCGATGCAGACCACATCGCGCCGCTGCATGACCACGTTGATGAAGCCGATCAACACCCCGGCGGTGTAGGCGCAGACCGGGCTGTGGGCGCGCTGACCATGCCGCGACATCATCCACGCTTCGAAGGTCTCCCGCCCGCGCACTGTCATTCGCTCCGGCAGCCAGCCATCGGCGAGAATTTCGAACTGACCGAATCCCGCCGCTTCATACGCCTGAAGACAATCCGCGAACAATTGCCGCTGGGCTTGCGGGTCTCCGGCGCGTCCTTGCGCCGCGGCATATGAAGCACCGCCATCGGCGCCCGCCTGTTGAAAGATGGCGCGGGCAGCCGTCTCGCCCAGCAGCGTTTCCAGTTGGCGGCGCAAACTCCAAAAGCCGGATTCGATATCCACAAACGCCATGCGCGCCCCATCGAGAGTCAATACGCCGAGGATGGGCTGGGAGAGCCGTTCAGATAAAAATGGATGCTTCATGCTGACGATTTTACCAAAAGGATGTCATAGGCAAAAACCTTTCTAAAGACTTGATTATCCCGGGTTGCCACTTATCGCACGGGTGCTTTGTCAAAAATTACATTTTGTTTGAGCGATTTGGACATCGTCGTACCCGACCTGCCAGCTCGATACGGCAAGTCTCGTTTGGGTATTGCAGAGCGAAACCGTTAGCGAAGCTCCACAGGGCATCGCCGGCCCCGCAACAGCGGGCGGTCAGACTTTGGAGCTTTTGGGGGATAATATTCGCGCCTCTTGCTTTCAGAGGGTAAAATATACCCATGTCCACCTATTGTGAATATTGCACTACTCATCCCGAAGATTTTTATAACCGCTCTTATCATGACACGCAATATGGGTTTCCTCTGGTTGATGACAACCTCCTTTTTGAGCGACTGATTCTTGAAATCAACCAGGCCGGACTTTCGTGGCTTACCATACTCAAAAAAGCCGAAAATTTTCGCCGTGCTTACGATGGGTTTGATATCGAAAAAATAGCAGCGTATACCGAAGCCGACCGGGAACGCCTGTTGGCAGATGCTGGCATCATTCGCAATCGACTCAAAGTAAATGCGGCAATCGAGAATGCAAAAAGAGTGCGACAGATACAGCGGGAATACGGCTCATTCAAAACATGGCTGGATGTACAACATCCACTACCCTTGGAACAATGGGTTAAGCTGTTCAAAAAGGATTTTTTGTTTACAGGCGGCGAGATTGTGAACGAATTCCTGATGAGCACTGGTTACCTGCCAGGAGCGCACACGCCTGATTGCCCGACCTATGCCGAGGTGGTGAGGCTCGACCCACCTTGGATGAAAACGTCCCGCAGGTGAGAGGAACCTGCGGGACGTTTTTTATTCCTCCATTCTTTTCAGGTAGTCGCGGTCGAAGGCGGCCAACAAACTTTCGCGCGGGGTGTACCAGCCGGGGGTATAAGCAGCAGATTGGACGCCTTGCTGGCTGAGTTCGCAGATATGCCAGTCTTGCAGGTTGGTCTCATGCCAGAAGTCAATGGCATCCTGTGGGTTGAAGCCGGGGCGCGAGGCTGCTTCGGGGTGGAACAGCCATTCGCTGATAATCGTGCTGTGGCCGGGGTCATGGGGGAAAATGATGTGATACATCAGGTAGTCGGGATGGACGTTGAGCAGGAGGTTAGGCAGCAGAGAGTAGTAGTAGCCGCGCTTGTCATCCCCTTCGCACAGTTGACCAAGCGGCAGGGCGCAGAGTCGCCCGGTGACGGTCATGCTTTCTTTTTTCAGGTCAAGAAACCCGCCCAAGAAGGGACCTTCGACCAGGTCATTTTCGGCGCTGATGTAGGTGGTCATGGTATTAAGCAGCGGATGGATGGTGGGACAGTGGTAGCACTCGTTGAAGTTCTGGAAGATGTATTTCCAGTTGGATGCAAGTTCGTAGCGCTCCCGGTGCAGGGCTTTGAGTTGGGATGGATTCCATGGGCTGATGCGTCCCTGCATAGGGGCGAATAATTCATCGAAAGGCAGTGGCTGTGATTGGAGATTGGTGTTCACGAAGATGAATCCCTCCCAGATTTGAATCGGCGCGGCACGCAGGGGGAAGTCCTCCCAACGAAATTCGGCAATCTCTCTCATGAACGGCGCGCCAATCAGTTTGCCGTCCAGTCCGTAGGTCCAAGCGTGATAGTTGCATTGAATGCTGTTTTTGAATTGTCCCTCAGGTTGTTCGCAGATGCGCGTGCCACGATGGCGGCAGACGTTGTAGAAGGCACGGATGTTCATTTCCCGATCGCGCAGGATGATAAGGCTTTCGCCGAGAATTTCTTGCAGGAAGTAGTCGCCGGGGTTGGGGATGCGGCTGTGATGACCGACGCAGAACCAGGTACGGTCGAATATCCGCTCTTTTTCGCGGGCGAAAATTTGGGGCGAGGTGTAGTATTTTTGCGGCAGGGTCATTTCACCAGGGATGAAGGTTTCGGCGGTTTTGTAGAATTTGGACATGGGTGGCTCCTTTCTGGGGAACGGATGGGGGGAACGGATGGCTGCGCGTAACGGAAAAACGGATATAGACAACGGATGGAGCGGAGAAACGGATGGGGGAACGGATGACTGTGCGAAACGGAGAAGCGGATGGGGGGCAGATAAACAGAGGGCCGGATAACCGAACAACTCTGGACAGCCAGAACCGGATAACTGGATAACTGAACAATCCAACAACCTAACAACCCAACAACCAGAACCGGATAACCGAAGAACCGGACAACCAGAGAACCAAAGCAGGTAAACAAATGACCGCAGGAGTCTCGGGGGAGATTCCTACGGTCATGGAGAACCCGGTCTGCCAGGTATTGGCGCCGGGAAAATCAGGCTTCGCGGTCAATGAGGACTTCAGGGACGGCGTTGAGATGCAAAAGGGCAGCGAGAAAAACGGACTTCATAACTCCAATTTTAGCATGGGCGGCTATTTTTTCAAGATGGTTTTGGCTGCATTGCGACCAGGGATGCCGCTGACTCCACCGCCGCCATGCAGGCCGCTGCCGCACAGGTAGAGGCCCTTGATGGGGGTTTCATGGCTGGCATAGCCAGGGATGGGGCGCATGAAGAAGAACTGGTCGAGCATGAGCTGGCCGTGATGCGGGTCGCCTTCGGTGAGGGAGAAGCCGGTTTCGAGGTCGAGGGGGGTGAGGGATTGTAGATTTTGGATTTGAGAGTTTAGATTGGGGATGAATTCGGCGAGGGTGGTGAGGGCGATTTGCTCCAGCGTATTGCGTGTTTCGTCGCTCCAGGTGGATTTTTTCAGAAAATACGGCGCAAACTGGAAGTGTACGGAGAGCAAATTTCCCGCCGTGGTGAGTTCAAGGTAGGGGTTTTCGGAGATTTGGCCGTATTTGGCGGCGTCGTAGGCGCGTTCAAGGTAGGCGAGGGAGGGAGCAATAATGTATGTGGCGGGCGAATTGGATTCGGGAACGGATGGCTGGCGCAAAGTGGAGAAACGGATGGAAGGGTCGAAGGCGAGATGGATTTTTGCCGTCACGCCGCGCATTTTGATGCGTTGGGCCTGCCAGACGAATTCGGGGTCGAGGGGTTCAGGGGTGACGAGACGCAGGAAGGTGTGTTTGGGGTCGGTGGAGGAGAGGACGCAGGCAGCGGGGATTTGCTCGCCGGTGGTCAGGCGGATGCCCGTAACGCGCGCGTTTTCGACGGTGATGCGCTCGACTTCGGCATTCACACGGATTTCCGCGCCGTAAGATTTGGCGGCGCGTTCGAGGGCGGCGATGATTTGGCGGGAGTCTTGCGCAGGTTGGCCCCACCCTCCTCGAACCAGGTATTGGTGCAGCAGGTTGTAGGCGCTGCCTGCGGACATGACTCCCAGGTTGGCGTTGTGGATGCCCAGGCTGGCAAGGGCGGCTTTGAGAATGTCTGATTCAAACCATTCATCCAGGAATTCTTTGGCGCTCATGGGCAGCAGGCGGATGAAGGCGTACATGTCCTTTGCGCCCAGGCCGCGTAGTTTGAGGGCGAGTTGGGCAAGAGGCAGCCCTTGAGAGATGGAAAATTTGGGCAGCGGGGAAATGGGCGTGGCGTAGGCGGCTTCTAAAGCGGCGGCGGCTCTCGCCATAAAGCGCACAAAATCGGGCCAGCGGGCGGCATCGGGGCGGGAGAATTGGGAGATGGATTCGACCGTTTTAGCGGTATCGGTTGACAGGATGAGTTGGCGGGAATCGGGCAGGAGGGAGATTAAATCTGTCGAGACGGGAGCAGGATTCAGCCCGAACTGTTCCAGGCCGAGATGACGGATGATGTCAGGGCGGATGATGCCTCGCGGAAACGGGACCAGGGCCCGGGCGTCGTCTTGTCCCATGCAAAACCCGCCAAGGACCGGGCGTTTTTCGAGTACCAGGACTCTTTTCCCGGCTTTGGCGAGCCAGGCAGCGGCGGTGAGGCCGTTGTGTCCAGCGCCGATGATGAGGGTGTCGTAGGCGTTCATTTCCAGTCCTTCAAAATCTCTTGCGCTGCCAGTTTGCCCGCCGCGCCCATGATGCCGCCGCCGGGGTGCGCGCCGCTGGCGGCCAGATAGTAGCCAGGGAGCGGGGTGCGGAAGTCGGCCCACTGCGGGGCGGGGCGTAGGAAGAAGAGTTGGTGCAGCAGCAGTTCGCCATGAAAGATATTGCCGCCGGTGATGCCCGCGATGCGCTCGATGTCGGCGGGGGTGATGATTTGCTGCCCGATGATGGCGCGGCGGATGTTGGGGGCGTATTGCTCGAGGGTGGCGATGACGTTTTCGGCAAATTGGGCTTTTTTCTGGTCGGTCCAGCCGCCCTCGATGTCGTAAGGGACGTATTGGACGAAGCACGACATGACGTGCTGGCCGGGCGGCGCCATGTCGGGGTCTATCATGGAGGGGATGACGATGTCTATGTAGGGGTGGCGGGAGGGCTGGCCGTATTTGGCGTCGTCGTAGGCGCGTTCGATGTAGTCTATGCTGGGGCTGATGGAGATGGCGCCGCGATGTGGGTCGGGGGGACGGGCGTTTGGGCCTGTGGTGGGCCAAGCGGTGAATTCGGGCAGTTCGCTGAGGGCCAGGTTGAGTTTGCCCGATGAGCCGCGCACGCGGAAGTTGCGAATTTGGGCCACGAAGTCATCGGGAAAATATTTGGGTTCGACGAATTGCAAGAAGGTACGCTTGGGGTCGGCGGCGGAAACAATCACTTTGGCGTGGAACTCGTCGCCGTTTTGGAGGGCAACGCCTGCGGCGCGGCCATTTTTGACGATGACTTTTTCGACGGGCGAATCGGTGCGGATTTCGACGCCCAGGGCGCGGGCGGCGCGGGCGATGGAGGCCGTTACGCCGCCGGAGCCATCTTTGGCAAAGCCCCAGGCGCGGAAGGCCCCGTCAATTTCGCCCATGTAGTGATGGAGTAGAACGTAGGCTGTGCCGGGCGAGCGCGGCCCAAGAAACGTGCCGATAATGCCGCTGGCAGATTTCGTCCCTTTGAGAGCGTCGGTCTCGAACCAGTCATCGAGCAGGTCGGCGGAGGATTGGGTGATGAGTTTGGCGAGGGCGTAGAGGTCTTTTTCGCTCAAACTGGCAGCGTAGCGGGCGGTTTTGAACAGGCCGAGCAGGTCGCGAGGTGAGAGAGAGGCCAGGTCGGGCGGGACGAGGCTAAGGAGCGGTTTGACGGCCATCGCCATGCGCACCATCAGGCGGGCATAGTCGTCGTAGGCGTCGGCGTCGCGCGGCGAGTGGCGGTAGATTTCGCGGCGGGTATCGTCGTGGTCGGCCCAGGCGGCCAGGTAATCGCCGTTTTCGAGCGGGGTGAAGGTGCTGGGCAGCGGCAGGATTTTCAGGCCGTGCCGGGGCAGGTCCAGTTCGCGGATGATTTCGGGGCGCAGCAGGCTGACGACGTAGGAAAATTCGGTGAAGCGGAATCCGGGGAAAATCTCCTCGGTGACGGCGGCCCCGCCGACGATGGGTCGGCGCTCGAGAACCAGGACTTTCTTGCCGGCGCGGGCCAGGTAGGCGGCGTTGATTAATCCGTTGTGGCCGCCGCCGATGACGAGTGCGTCGTATGTGTGCGAGGGCATAGGCTAAACCTTTTGGGGCGCGGAGACGTGTAAGGTGATTTTACAATAAGTTTGAAAATTCAACCGTCCCGAAGGCTTGGTTCTGTGAGAATCTCCATGAGGGGCATTTTTCGTACACGGAAAACGCGGAAAAAACGGAGCAACACGGAAAAAAGTGTTCGTGTACGGGTTTTCACAGTAAATTCCAGAGAGCCAGGGGGCTTTTTTGAATGCGGTTGGCTTTTTGCGTCAACCGCTCGGCTGCCTGGCCCGAGGCAGGAGAAGAGCGCTAGCGACAAAGCCTTCGAGACGGTATTGAAAGCCTAATGCCCGTGATGGCTGGCGCTGCCGAAGGCGTGTTCCCAAACCAGCATGGCGTAGTAGCGCCAGGCAAAACCGGGGTTATGGGCGATGGATTGATTGTCCCGGCTCTTGTCCGCGTTTTTGAGATTGATTTCGAGGAAGCGCAGCATTTGATTCCAGGCCTGGGCCTGCGCGCCGCCCGCGCGGATGGAGGCCATGTCGGTCACGAAGGCGTGCGGCTGGCCGTCGTAGATGCTGATTTCGTGCGGAATCCCGGCCTGCCGCAGACCGGCTTCGAGCGCGCGGACTTCTTCGAGCGGGATGGATGAATCGTCCCCGCCGAAGATGCCTAGCACCGGGCCGGGCAGGTTTTTCAACACTGCGGGGTCGGTTTCTGACGAGCCGTAAAAGATGACGGTGGCGGCGATGCCGTTGTTGTGCAGGCTGTATAGGAGCGAGACGCGGCCCCCGTAGCAGAATCCGGCGATGCCAGCGCGATTGATGTCTGCATCGGGCTGGGAGGCGAGCCAGGCGAAGACCGAATCGAGGTCGGCGTTGACTTGGGTCTGGTCGGTACGGATGACCTGGTAAATGGCGCGTGGAATCCAGGTGGTGGTTTGGCCGCGCATGGTATCGGGGGCAATGACGAGGTAGCCTTCTGCGGCCAGTCCATCGGCTTTGCCTACGATGCTTTCGTTCAAGCCGAAAAATTCGTGAATCATGATGACGACCGGGAAGGGGCCTTCTCCGGTTGGCCTGGCGACGTAGGCACGGACATCTGGGCCGCCATGGATGCCGGGGATGACGGTGTTCGTCAGGGCGGCAAGGCGCGCCTCGCTGCCAATTCCGGCTACGGGGATGGAGATGAGCAGGATGGCAGCCAGCCCAATGAACGTGAGCAGGAATCCGAGTAGGATGCGTTTAACGGTTTTCCACATAAGGGTTTCCTCCAGTATGTTTGATGAGGCGATTTGTAACTGCTCAGCCAGTTTGGTTTCGCGGTTTCGCGGGGATGAATCCCCTGCTCATGGCCTGAAAGTCCGCTGAAGCGGACTAGCCCGAAGGGCTTTTTTGTACTGAGGCAGGGCTTTAGCCCGCCGAATCAGGCGAGAAATCAATCAGCCTGAGCAGTTACGGCGATTTTACGGGAAAAACCATCCAAATACTCTCAAATTCGATAGGTTGCAGCCGGCGCGGCGAAAATTTCAAAATCGCCTTTGATTTTCCGAAAGAGAAAGGAGAAATTAAAAAATAATCATTGACAAATATTAAATTTTATGTACAATTTGTTTAATAATTCTAATTCTGACTTTAATCTTACGGAGAATCGAATGAACATTTCGTCAATTACCAGCGAGGAGTTCCAGGCCAACTGGAAGCCCAAATTCTTTACCATTTTCGCGGGGCAGGCGCTCTCGCTGTTTGGCTCCTCGCTGGTGCAGTTTGCGCTGGTGTGGTATCTCACCCAGCAGACCGGTTCGGCCACCATCCTGGCGACCGCCACCCTGGTGGCGATGCTGCCGCAGGTACTGCTCGGCCCGTTTGTCGGCGCGTTGGTTGACCGCTGGAGCCGGCGGGTTGTGATGATTGTCGCGGATGGGACGATTGCGCTTGCTACGCTGGCCTTGGCTGGGTTGTTTTGGGCCGGGCTGGCGCAGGTCTGGCATATTTACGTCATCCTGCTGATTCGCTCGGTGGGCGGGGCATTCCACTGGCCAGCCATGTCTGCTTCCACATCCCTGATGGTGCCGAAAGAGCAGCTCGCGCGCGTGGCCGGGATGCAGCAAACCCTGCAAGGGTTGGTGAGCATGGTTGCGCCGCCAACCGGGGCTGTCTTGATTGGCCTGATGACCACTCAGGGCGTACTGGCTATTGACGTAGCCACCGCGCTCATTGCTATCTTGCCGCTGGTATTTATTGCTATCCCCCAACCCGTTCGCCTGCGGGATGAAAACGAGACGCAAAAGACATCCTATTGGCAGGATGTGAAAGAAGGCTTTACCTACGTTGCTGCCTGGCCGGGCTTGCTGGCAATCCTGGTGATGGCTGTCTTGATTAACTTCCTGCTGACCCCGGCTGGCTCGCTGATGCCCCTGCTGGTGACCAAACACTTTGGCCTGGGCGCGCTCGAACTCGGATTTACCGATACGCTGTGGGGCGTAGGCATGATTGCGGGCGGGGCGCTGCTCGGCATTTGGGGCGGGTTCAAGCGGCGAATTGTGACTTCGATGCTGGGGATTATCGGCCTGGGAATTGGCGTGCTGATGACCGGCTTTGCGCCCGCCAATATGTTCTGGCTGGCGTTGGCGGGGATGGCCGTGATGGGTTTCATGAATCCGATTACGAATGGTCCCTTGCACGCCATCATTCAGGCGACCGTCAAGCCCGAAATGCAGGGCCGGGTGATGTCGTTGATAAGCAGCGCGGCGACCGCCATGACTCCGCTTTCGCTGGCGGTGGCCGGCCCGATTTCAGACGCTATCGGCATTCAGACCTGGTATATCTTCGGCGGCGTAGCCTGCCTGCTGATGGGCGCGGGCGCGTTTCTCATCCCGGCGATTATGAATGTGGAAAACAATCACGCATCCACTGAAACGCCAGAAATCCCACAGGCGGTTCCCTCAGCTGCTGATTAATTTGCGCAACCCCGGCGGGGGGAATCGCCGGTTTTTGTAACATGGTGTGCGACTCCTTCCTGAAGAAAATAGCGGCCCTTAAAGCCGCTATTTTCTTTGCTTGTGGCGTGGAAAATAAAACAGGACTGTTTTCACAGTCCTGTTGTTGCGCGAGGAACTTGCTCTTATTTGAGCGGCACCACATTGGCCGCCTGAGCACCTTTTGGCCCCATTTCGATAGAAAATTCGACTTTCTGTTCTGGGTCGAGGCGTTTATAGCCTTCCATATTGATCGCCGAGAAGTGAACGAACACGTCCTCACCGCCTTCGTAGCCGATGAAGCCGTAGCCTTTGGTGGCGTTGAACCACTTGACCGTTCCAATGATACGTTCTGACATTTTCTTTCTCCTGCATGGAATGTTTTACCGGGCGACCCGGCCGGGCAAGGTTATCACGCCGGGGAGGGTATTGTCAAGATGCCGCGCGTTACAACAGCATTCAAAAATAATGAATTTCTCAAGAAAGCGTGACGAGTAGAGAAAAAGACTCTTCTCGATAAAATTGAAGATACCAGCTTTTCTCGAAAGCAGTCTCCCGTCCTCAAAATACTGAAAGTCAGTGTTCTCGTTTTCTCTCGACAAACTTGCTTTCTTGAGAACTTCATACTTTCTTTGCCTATCGTGGAAAAATTACTGAAACTCTTGCTAGTTTTCAGGAAATTTGCGGTATAATACCGCCTCGCTGTAGAGAATACAGTATGGGCTTCAATCGGGGCGTGGCGCAGCCCGGCTAGCGCGCTTGCATGGGGTGCAAGAGGTCGAAGGTTCAAATCCTTTCGCCCCGACTGAATAAAAATCACCGACTTGGTTCGGTGATTTTTATTTGGGTCGAAGGTTTCCCCTCATTGCCCCCTTCTGGGGTTAAGGGGACTTCGCCATCCTTTCGCCCCGACCTGTTTGAAAAGTTAAGGCTCTACCGTTTTTAACGGGAAGAAGTGAAAATCTATCCACAGATGACGCAAATTTCGCAGAAACAAAATCTGTGTAATCTGCGAAATCTGTGGACGAATCCCGTCAGAAAAGGGAGAGCCATAAAAAAACATGACCCATCCCTGAATCTTGAATGAGTCATGTTTCAAATCACGAATATCGAATATCGAACATCGAAATTATTCGTTGCTCTTCCCGCTGATGAAATCTTCTGTCTTCTGGCGGCAGATATCGTCGCGGTATTGAATGGGCGGGGTCTTGAAGAAATACGACGAGGGGCCGGTGATGGGGCCGCTTAG
>Ga0101944_10007017_pt1 | contig 11572 bp, 7 predicted proteins | sample DewCreD2012metaG_FD_75245 | JGI IMG/M metagenome (GOLD analysis project Ga0101944, IMG submission 75245) | Hot spring sediment bacterial and archeal communities from British Columbia, Canada, to study Microbial Dark Matter (Phase II) - Dewar... ... | reverse complement strand
CTTCGTCGAGGCCCTCGAACCGCTCGGCGAGCCATGTCGGCACCGAGGCGCCGGCGCGGGCGGCAAAAACTTTCGTCTGCTTGAAATTCTGCACGGGCAAAATGCCCGGCACGATGGGAATGTCGATGCCGCGGGCGCGCACACGGTCGAGATAGCGGAAATACAGGTCGTTCTCGAAGAAGAATTGGGTGATGGCGCGGGTGGCGCCGGCATCGACCTTAGCCTTGAGCATGTCGATGTCCGCCTCCACCGTCGGGCTCTCGGGATGCTTTTCCGGATAGGCGGAGACCGTGACCTCGAAATCGCCGATGCGCTTGATGCCGGCGACAAGATCGGCGGCATTCACATAGCCGCCCGGATGCGGCCGATACGGCGCGCCCGCGCCCTCGACCGGATCGCCGCGCAAGGCCACGATATGGCGCACGCCGGCCATGTAATAGGCGCGGATCACCGCGTCGATCTCGGCGCGGGTTGCGGCCACACAGGTGAGATGCGCGGCGGGCGTGAGCGAGGTTTCCGCAAGGATCCGCCGCACCGTGGCATGGGTGCGCTCGCGAGTCGAGCCGCCGGCGCCGTAGGTGACGGAAACGAAGCTCGGGCATAGCGGCGCCAGACGCTCGATGGATTCCCACAGCGTCCTTTCCATCTCCTCGGTCTTGGGCGGAAAAAATTCGAACGATACGCCGATGCGGGCGCGCGAGGCGAAAGTCGTGCGTGTCAATGCCACCGTCATGCAACCTCCCGAACCGGCGAAGCGGCCACACGGCGATCGCGGCCGAGCCAGAGCGAGACCGCAATCCTTCCTTCCGTGTCAGGCTCCGGCGCGAGACTGCGATGCATGACGAGCTCCAGCCCCGCAGCCGCCATCCATTGCGTCACGGTTTCGGGCGCAAAGCCGAGCCGGCGGTGCGCATATTCCTCGCGCAAAAACTCCAATTCGTGCGGGGCGAAATCCACCACGAGCAGCCGGCCGGCCGGCGCGAGCACACGCGCGGCCTCGCGGATGGCGCGCGCACCGTCGTCGAGGAAGTGCAATACCTGATGGATCACCACCGTGTCGAAGGAATTGGGCGGCAGGGCGAGGTCATAGATGTCACCCTGGCGCACGCTGCAATGTTTGAGACCGGCCCGCTCGATGCGGGCGCGGGCGAGCGCCAACATTTCGCGCGAGAGGTCGATGCCAAGACCGCGCTCGATCTGCGGGCCGAACAATTCCAGCATGCGCCCGGTACCGGTGCCGAGATCAAGCAACGCCTGCACCGGCCGGTCGGCGAGCGCCTCCATCATCGCGGACTCCACCGCGGCGTCGGCAACGTGCAGCTTGCGAATACGGTCCCACTCAACGGCGTGGGCGCGGAAGTAAGCTTGGGCGGCGGCCGCGCGGGCGGCACGCACGGCGGCGAGCCGCTCGCGGTCGCGCGCCAGCACCGGGTCCGCATGATCGAGCCGCTCAACAAGGGTGCGGGCAAGTTCGGCGGCGCCGCCCGTCTCGGCAAGACGAAAAAAAGCCCATGCCCCCTCGCGGAAACGCTGCACCAATCCCGCCTCGACCAGCAGACGCAAGTGACGGGAGATACGCGGCTGCGACTGGCGGAGGATCTGCTGCAAATCGGTGACGGTGAGTTCCGCCTCGGCAAGCAAGGCCAGAATGCGCAGGCGCGTCGCCTCGGCCGCAGATTTCAGCGCGGTGTTGAGGACAATGAATGGTAACCGCCGGCCATCGCGGGACATTGGGAATTATCCCATCATATAAGGATATGTTTATGCGATTATACCCAACCTTTCAAGGGGCGAGTGGGATAGGCCCCATTCCTTGGTAAGAAAGCGCTTTCCGCGCCCCTGTGGGGCGCATAATATTACGTCGGATCAGTAACTTAGATCGATCCGCCGATAATCGCGCCGGTGGCACCGAACAGGCCCGGTCGAACGGCGAGATGCTCTGCCGGGTCCAAGATCCGTGACGGTCATGCCAGAGCGCAGCAGTTTCTCTCCCTGTATCAAGCGAGAAAGCATGAAAGACGACGAGACAGGCCTTCGACCGGGTGAAGTCACAGTGGCGTTGCCGGACACCTCCGACGCCTCACTTTATTTCATCGGCCGCATCCACACGCCTTGGACGCGGCGCGAGGACTGCCCCAAGAATCCAACGGAATCGGACGCGATTTGCACCATCACGGTGGATCCCCGCTGGGCGCCGGCCCTGAAAGGAGTCGAGACCTGTACCCATCTCGTGGTGCTGTATTGGATGGATCGCGCCCGGCGCGATCTGGTGCTGCAGGCGCCGCGCCACTACAACGAACAGCGCGGCACCTTCGCCCTGCGCTCGCCGGTGCGGCCCAACCCGATCGCCCTGAGCGTGGTGCAGTTGCTCGGCGTGGAGGGCAACACCCTGCGGGTACGCGGCCTCGACTGCCTCGACAACACGCCGCTCCTGGACATCAAGCCCTACTTCGCCTCCACCGACTCCGTCCCGGATGCGGTGGTGGGGTGGCACAGGAAGCAAAAGGGCTGAATACCGTTCGCGCGTGATCGGGGCGCGCGTGATCGGGGGATGGACGTTCGGCCGCGCGATTCGCTAAATGCGGGAGGCACATGCAGGTTTCTCATGCGCATCGGCATCATGGCGGCAGGAGCGGTCGGCGGCTATTTCGGCGCGCGGCTCGCAGCAGCGGGGCATGAGGTGCACTTCATTGCGCGCGGGGCGCAGCTCGCAGCCCTTCGCCACAACGGCCTGACAATCGAAAGCCCGCTGGGCGACCTGCATCTGAAGGACATCCATGCCACAGATGACCCGGCGGCGGTGGGCCCGGTCGATGTGGTGCTGTTCGCAGTGAAACTGTGGGACACCGAGCAGGCCGCGGAGCTGACGCGGCCGATGCTTGATCGGGGTGCGCGCCTGATCACGGTCCAGAACGGCATCGACAGCGTGGAACGGATCGCGCCGATCCTCGGCGCGGATCGGGTGCTCGGCGGCACCGCGCACATCGCCAGCGCAGTGGTTGAACCGGGCGTGATCCGCCATACCAGCCGGTTCGCGCGCATGCGCGCCGGCCGCAGCGACGGAAAACCCGACGCCGTGCTGGAACGCTTTGTGCACGCCGGACAGAACGCCGGCATCGACATCGCCGCGGCGGAGGACATCACTGTCGAACGCTGGAAGAAATTCGTGTTTTTGGCCGCGCTTGCCGGTGCCACCGGCGCCACGCGCCAACCGCTCGGCGCCGTTCTTGCCGACCCCGACACGCGGACGCTGTTCATCACCCTGATGCGGGAGGTGATGGCACTCGCTGCCGCCCGGGGCGTGGTGCTGCCGCCCGATTTTCTCGACGCCCAGATCAAGTTCGCGGAGAACGCGCCGAAGAGCATGAAGGCTTCGCTGCTGCACGATCTCGAGCGCGGCAACCGGCTCGAACTCGACTGGCTCACCGGCGCGGTCTGCAGGCTCGGACGCGAGCTGAACCTGCCCACGCCGACGAGCGACGCCGTTTACGCGGTGCTCAAATTGCACCGGATGGGCGCCCGTGTTTACGGGGAATGAGTGACGGCGTTTCAATCGCGTTGGCTGACGCGTTGGCTGATGATCTGTCTTGACCGTTCAAAAGCGCTTGACCGCGAGCACGGCGTTAAGACCGCCGAAGGCAAACGAGTTGGACAGCGCGGCATCGATCTTCAGCGGCCGCGCCTTGTTGGGCACGTAATCCAGATCGCAGGCAGGATCGGGCTCGCGGTAATTGACGGTCGGCGGCACGATCCCCTCCTTGATGGCCATGACCGTGGCCACAAACTCCAGGCTGCCGGCGGCGCCGAGCGAATGCCCCAGCATGGATTTGTTGGAGCTGACGGCGAGCTTTTTGGCGTGCGCGCCGAACGCGCGCTTGATCGCCCGGGTTTCAATCTCGTCGTTGGTCGCGGTGCCGGTGCCGTGGGCGTTGATGTGCTGGACCGCGTCCGGCGCCAGCTTGCCGTCCTCAAGCGCGGCCCTGATGGCGCGCAGCATACCGTCTTCGTCTGGACTCAGGAGGTCGCCGGCGTCGGAACTCATGCCAAAGCCGACGACCTCGGCGAGAATCGGCGCCCCGCGCTTGCTGGCATGTTCCAATGTCTCCAGCACCGCGACGGCGGCACCCTCGCCGAGCACCAGTCCCTTGCGGCCGAGCGAGAACGGCCGGCAGGTGTCGGGGGCGGTGACCCGCAGCGCTTCCCAGCTCTTCAGCGTGCCAAAGGTGATACAGGCCTCGGCGCCGCCGGTCACGGCGCAGGTGGCCCCGCCGGACCGCACGAGATGAAATGCAAGGCCGATGGCGTGGGTGGCGGAGGCACAGGCGCTGACCACCCCGAAGGCCGGTCCGCGCAGGCCGCGATCCATGGACACCTGGCTCGCCGGCGCGTTGGCCATCAGCTTCGGGATCACCAGCGGATGCAGGCGCTTGGCGTTCTCGACGAAGACCCGCCGGTAGTTGTCTTCGATCGTGTTCTGACCGCCGGCGCCGGTGCCGATGATGGTGGCGGTGCGTTCGGCAAGTCCGTCGCCGAAGCTGAGCCCGGCCCGCGCGATCGCCTCACGCGCAGCCACCACCGCGAACTGCGAGACGCGATCAAGTGTGACGAGCTGGCGATCCTCGAAGTGCTGTTTGGGATCGAAGTCCTTGACCTCGGCGACCACCTTGTTGGCGAGCGTAGCCAATTGATCGGGCGACACCAACGTGGAGGGGGCAATTCCGCACACGCCTTCCTTCAAATTCGACCAAAAGGCGGGGAGGTTCTGCCCGATCGGCGAAACAACGCCGACACCGGTAACAACGACGCGATGAGTCATCTAAGATTTACCGCCGGTTCCATGTCCGTCGCCGCTTCGGCCTATATAGCACAAGCGCCGGGCTCATGACTCGGATTCTGCGCTGTGCGTTCCAGGGCGGCGCGCGAGGCGTTCAAAGGCAACCACCTCTCGGGCAGCGATCGTGATCGGCTTGGCCTTGAACAGACCGCCAAAGCGCGCATTGGGCGGAACATTGGTGATGACGCTCGATCGTGCCGCGATCTGAGCTCCCCTGCCCACGGTCATGTGCTCGACGATGCCGACGCGCGCGCCGAGCACCACGTAATCCTCCAGCGTCACGCTGCCGCTCAAGCCGCTCTGCGCCACGATGATGCAATGGCGGCCGATGCTGCAGTTGTGGCCGATCTGCACCAAATTGTCGATCTTGGTGCCCTCGCCGATGTAGGTATCGCGCATGCTGCCGCGGTCGATGGTGGTATTGGCGCCGATCTCCACGTCGTCCTGAATGATGACTCGGCCCAGCTGCGGGATCTTCTCGGCACCGGCCTTACCGCGGAGATAACCGAAGCCGTCCTGCCCGATGCGGCAACCGGGATGGATGATCACCCGGTCACCGATCAACGCATGGGTAATGCTGCATCCGGCGCCGATCGAACAGTTTCGGCCGATATGCACGCCTGGCCCAATCACCGCGGCCGGACCAATCACGGTGCCGCAGCCAATTCGTGCCTCGGGGCCGATCACGGCACCGGGATCAATGACTGCGCCCGGCTCAAGACGCGCGGAGGAATGAACAACGGCGCCGGGCGACACGCCATCGGCGCCGAAGAGCGACGCCGGTCGCATGGCATCCGGATAGAGCACCCGCTGCACGGCGACGAAGGCCCGGTATGGCTGTTCGCAGCGCAACAGGATCAGACCGGGCGGTGAGTTGGACACAAACGGCTCGGCGATGAGGCAGGCAGCGGCGCGCGTGCTGGCGAGGCTGTCGAGATAGCGGACATTATCCATGAAGGTGATGTCCGAAGGGCCCGCCAGATCCAGCGGGGCGGCGTCATTGATGACGCGGTCAAGCGGCGCATTCCGATCGACCGGCTCCGCCCCCGTGAGCTCAACGATCTCACCGATGGTCAGGCGCGAGGACTGCTTGAAAAATGCCCGTTGCATCCGTCCACCCTGGACAAACCCTAACATGGCCGGGGCCTGTTGCAGAACGCAACCGTGGCGCCGGCCCGGCCGCAGGTCTCGCCCAATGTTCCCGCCCAATCAAGTGCATAGCGGCAAACCGGCCGCTGATTAACCGAATCTAGAACGCTTTTGACTACTTTTCCGTTCAAAGCGATACAGCTGCAACCTGGGCGAAGGCGATGCTCGATATCAGCGCGGTCGGAAGGAGCAGGACTGACGACCTTGACGTTACATTCGGCCACATCAATTCAGTCACAGGCTCGCAGGCAACAGCGCAATTCCCGGTCGAAGGCTTGAACGCCACCGAGTCTGCCGGCCTCACGGTCGGCCGCTTTGTCGAAATTCGATCGCAGACGGCGCTGATCGTCGGCATCATCACCGACATTGCCATGGAACGGCCCACGGAGGCCGCCGCTGCCGGCACCGCAACCGCCCGCATTGACCTGATGGGGCAAATCGAGCGCAGCGCCGGGGGCCCCATCCGCTTCAGGCGCGGCGTGTCCACTTATCCGACCATTGGCGATGCGGTGATGCCGCTCGCGAACGCGGCGTTAAAGACGGTCTTCGACGGCGGCGAGACGAGCGCCATCGTCATCGGCAACCTACACCAGGACGAGTCGGTGGCCGCCTGCGTGGACGTGGACGAACTGCTCAGCAAGCATTTCGCGGTGCTCGGCACCACCGGTGTCGGCAAATCCAACGCCGTCGTATTGATTCTCCAACAGGCGCTGCAGGCACGACCCGACATCCGCATCTTCATACTTGATGCGCACAACGAATACGGCCGCTGCTTCGGCGACCGGGCGCACGTCATCACCCCAAGCAACCTCAAACTGCCGTTCTGGCTGTTCAATTTCGAGGAAATCGTTGACGTGTTCTTCTCCGGCCGTCCCGCTGTCGCGGAAGAGGTGGAAATTCTTGCGGAAGTGATCCCGCTCGCCAAGACCGCCTACACACAATACAAGACAGCGGAGCGGCCGGGGCTGAAACGGCTCGATCCAACAAATATCGGCTACACCGTCGATACACCCGTGCCCTACCGGCTCGCCGACATGCTCAATCTCATCGACGAGCGTATGGGAAAGCTGGAGAACCGTTCCTCGCGCATGAACTATCACAAGCTGATGACGCGCATCGAAACGATCAGCGGAGACCCACGCTACGGCTTCATGTTCGAAAACGCCAACGTCGGCGGGGACACCATGGCGGAGGCGATCAGCCAGCTGTTTCGCCTGCCGCCGAACGGAAAGCCGATTACCGTCATGCAACTCGCGGGCTTCCCCGCCGAAGTGGTGGAGGCCGTGGTGTCGGTGCTGTGCCGCATCGCGTTCGACTTCGGGTTATGGAGCGACGGGGCCGCGCCGCTGTTGTTTGTATGCGAGGAAGCGCATCGCTATGCCTCAGCGGACCATGCCAACGGCTTCGCGCCGACCCGCCGCGGCATCGCCCGCATCGCCAAGGAAGGCCGGAAATACGGCGTGTTTCTCGGCCTGATCACCCAGCGGCCGGCCGAGCTTGACCCAACCATCATCTCCCAGTGCAGCACGCTGTTCGCCATGCGGATGTCGAACGACCGCGACCAGGCGCTGCTGCGGTCGGCGGTGTCCGACACCGCGGCCAACTTGCTCGCGTTCGTGCCGTCGCTGGGAACGCGCGAGGCGCTCGCCTTCGGCGTCGGCGTGCCGCTGCCGACGCGTCTGCGCTTTACACAATTGCCAGAACATCTGATGCCGCGCAGCGAGGCATTGGCCCGCACATCGGGAATTGATGCGCGCGAACAGGATCTCAATTTCATCGCCGCCGTGGTGGAACGCTGGCGGGGTGCCACGCGCAGTCGCCGTAAGGCCGGCGAGGAGCCGGCGCGCGACCTGAAAGATTGGAAAATCACGCCGTCGCTTGCCGCGGCATCGATGCAGCCGGTACCGGCATCGGAACACCGGTTCAGTATGTTGCGCAAGCCGCCTACCGATTCTCCCGAACCGCAAACGCCCGCGCTGGGGAGTTCGTCTGCCGCATATCCGCCCCGCTAAACGGCGGTCCGGTCACATCCGCGCGCGTAGCCGGCCGGCTGCCGTTAGCCGCGGGGCGCTGCGCGTAGGCCGCGCGCGGGTTCACTGCTGCGCCCGCCGTGGCGTTCGCGAGTTACCGGCATGGCGCGGCCGGTCAACAATTCACTGCGCGTTGAGATCAGCTCGTCGAGATAAAGCGGCTTGGAAAAGAAAAAGCCCTGCGCGTGGCGGATGCGGGTTGCGGTGCGCAAATAAACGAGTTCCTCAAACGACTCCACGCCTTCGGCGACGATCGACATTTCCAATGTCTGCGCCAGCGACTCGATGGCGCGCAAGACGCTCTGATTGCGCGGCCGCCGATGAATGTCGGAGATGAAACTGCGGTCCACCTTCACCTCGTCGGCGGTGATCTCGGCGAGAACGGACAGCGACGAATAACCTGTGCCGAAGTCGTCGATGGAAACGCGCACGCCGATTTCGCGCAGGGCCGGAAGCACATCGGTCTGGAACCGGCTTTTGGCGGTGAAGGCATCTTCGGTCAGCTCGAGCATGATGCGATCGGCATAGCCGCAGGCCTTCAATGTCGAAATAAACGAACCCATAAAATCCATGTCTCCCGCCTGCTTCGAGGCGACATTGATGCTGATAGTGGTGCCAGATCCGAAGGCCGCGTCGAGCCGTTCGATGGAATTCACCGCCTCGGCGAGCACGAAGTTGGTGATCGGATCAATCAGGCCAAGCTCTATGGCAAGCTGGATAAAATCTCCCGGCGGGTGGATTTCGCCGTCATCGTCACGCCAACGCACCAGTGTCTCGAAGCCCACCACGTCCTGGCTCTGGATATCGATCTTGGGCTGAAACGCGCAGCAGAAGCGTCGGTCACGGATGGCCAGGCGCAGACGTTGTTCGATCTCCATGCGGGCGGCGATCGAACGCCCCATGGCGGCGTCAAAATAAACCGCGGTGCCCCTGGCCGTATGCTTGGCACGATACATGGCGTTGTCGGCATTGCGGCGCAACGCTTCATAGGTCGTGCCATGATCGGGAAACAGGCTCACACCGATCGATGCGGAGGTGAAAATTTCAAATGCCTTGACGTGAAATGGCTGCTTCAGATCCTGCAGCACACGGGTTACGGTATCTTGCAGGTGCGCCTCGTCCTCGACCGGATCGATGATCAGGACGAATTCATCGCCGCTCATGCGGGCCAGCATGTCGCCGTCGCGGAGCCGATTCCTCATCCGGCGCGCGATCTGAACCAGCATCAGATCGCCGACGGCATGACTGTAATAGTCGTTGATATGTTTGAAATTGTCGATGTCGATGAACACCATGGCCAGCCGCGCGGACGGGTCCCGCCCTTGCAGCAATCGCTCCACGTGCTGCTGCATATGGTGGCGGTTCGGCAGGCCGGTTAAGTCGTCGAAATGCGCGCGCCGCAACAATTGGCGCTCAAACTGCTTGCGTTCGGTGATGTCGAGGGAGGCGGAGAGCAAAAATGTCTTGTTATCCACCCGCACCGGCATATGGGAAGTGAGCCAGGTGTGCTCACCGGAGCCGTCTTTGATGCACTCTTCGGCGCTGACCGCACGGCCCGATTGCAGCAGCTCGACTTCCCACTTCCGACGCTGTTTGGCTTCCTCGTCAGGCAGAAAATCCGCCGGCGAGGCGCCGACCAGCACATCTACCGGCGCCGCCATATTGGCTGCGGCGATGGCGTTGACCAGGACGATACGCCCTTCCGCATCCTGTAGCGTGATGCCGATCGGCAGACGATCCATGAGCTCCTGCAGCAGCCGGCTCGCGGCACGCGCGTTCTGCTCCCTGCGTTGCGCCTGAGCAATCTGCTCCTGCAGACCGCTGATTTCGTCCTCGCGTTCCGCATCGCGGCGCGCTGCCAAAGCGGTGAGCCCGATCACGGCGCATTGACGGGCGAGCGCAACGGCATGGTCGGAAAAATCCTCGCGACCAGGGGCGCGGAGCAGCAGCAACAGACCGGGCTGGCCATTCACGCCGACCGGAAAACAAAGCGCCGGCTGGGCAGGAGAAAAATGTTGCGCTTCCTGTGGCGCCGCCTTGCCGGAGCTTCCACTCACCAAAAGCCGCCCGTCGAGAACATGCTGCAAAGCCGCACGGGGCCAACGGCAACCGGTCATGGCCGGCGGCACCGCGGCCGTGCATTGCAGCTCATCGCCGCGGATTTCGAGCAGAAACGCCTGATCGTAACCGAATACCTCTTGCAGGGCCGCAAACAAGGGATCGTGAACCGGCTCACCGGCTTCGAGTTCGAGCAAAATATTCCACAGCGTCAGATTCGCCCGCGCAGCGAAGCCGCTCCAACCCGCATCGGAACCGCACGTGTTCGTGGGCTCGCTGTGCTCGGAAACCGCCATACCTTCAACGCAAAAACCAAGCCGTAAACTCTGCGTTCAGCCTAACAAAAAAAGTCTTGGGAATATCTTTCGATGCGATCACCACGCTTCGTAACATGGTTAGCAAGTCGTTACAGACGCGCTGGATGGCGGTCCGGCCCCAATATCCGGCGCCATGAACAGATGGTAACCGCAGTTCCCGCGTAAGGTGCCGCGTGCTGATCATGAGTGCCGAATCGATCATGCCGCCGGGCTCGGGCCGGAGTCCGCACCGTAACGCACCGTGCCGCATCGTGCCGAAGTGTGCCGAAGCGTGCGAGTGCGAAGCCGCGCAGCGTTTCCATCTTGATGCGGCGGGGAGTGTGCCCCATTCAACGGCAAAGATCGCTTGCGCACACCCGTGCGGTCTCTACAATCCCGCCGATGCGGACGATCGGATCACGGCGCCGTTTGACGGCGCGTCACATCGTTATCGGAGCGTCCATTGTCGTCCTGTCCTTCGGCGGCACGCTGTGGGCTCTCAACAGCTTCCTTCCGGGGCAGGCGGTACAGAGCCGCAGGCCGGATATCACAGACATTCCTCCGCTGCCACCGGCAAGCCGGACGTCGGTGGTGATCGCGCCGGTGGCGGTGGCGCTGTCGGCCATCGGCAGTACGCTCGATGCGGCCGCCCCGTACAGCCTTTCCGGCAAACGCGACAATCCGATCGGCGAGGCGCTGGCCCGCATCGACATCGGCTGGTCGCTCTCGCGCAGCCAGATCGTCGCCAGCGGCCGCGGCCAGGAGCTTAGCTTCTCGACCTCGCTCACCGGTGTGCTGCGCGCGACGGGACAAATCGCGAAGGAGGCCGGGGGGCTTGCCGGTTCGCTGGCCGGTCTGTTGGGTTCGAACTTTGGCCGCGGCACGCAGGCGCTGACCACCGGCTTGCTCGACCAGCGCGCGGAGATCCGCAGCAATGTCATGGTGACGGCCAAGCCGACCTTGCTCCCCAACTGGCGCATCGAGCCAAATCTGAACGGGCGGATCACGGTCGCCGACGGCGGACTGTCAATCGCCGGCATCAAGATCAATGTGGCCAACGAAGTAAGACCTTTCATCGATCGGGTGGTGAATCAGCAGATCTCGGCCCTGCAGGCGCGGGTGCGCAACGATCCAAGCCTCGAACAAATCGCCCGCCGCGAATGGGCGAAGATGTGCCGCTCGATTGCGTTCACCGCTGCAGGACG
>Ga0101944_10007016_pt1 | contig 11575 bp, 10 predicted proteins | sample DewCreD2012metaG_FD_75245 | JGI IMG/M metagenome (GOLD analysis project Ga0101944, IMG submission 75245) | Hot spring sediment bacterial and archeal communities from British Columbia, Canada, to study Microbial Dark Matter (Phase II) - Dewar... ... | reverse complement strand
AGCGTGAACAGCAGCGACAGTCCCGGCGGCGACAGCCAGGCGCGGGCGCGCCGGCCGCGGCCGGCGCTCTGGTAGTCGGCCGCGACGCACAGCGTCCCCGCGCCATCCCACTGTCCCAGAACCACGCGCGCGCGCGCCCGGTCGCTGGTCGAGGCAATGCGCTCGTAAAACTCCACGTCGCCCCCCGCCCCGGCGGCCATCACGGCCTGGACGACGCAGGCCCGGCTCAGCGGCTCTCCGGACATCTAGACCGCCCCGCCTCCCGCCGCGGGCCGCTCCATCCGCCGGCGCAGCTCGTCCCGCTCGCTCGTGACGGCTTGAAGCGCCTGCTTGAGCGACTTGATATCCTGCGATTGTTTGCGAATCTCTTCGTTCAATCCCGCCACGTTGCGTTCCAGGTTGTCGGCCGCGCCGCGCGACTGGCGCAACTCCCGCTGCGTGGCCTGCAGATCGGCCGCCAACTGCGAGTTCTCGCGTCCCAACTGGCGCGCCTCGGCTCTCAACTTTTCCATCTGCGCGTCGAACTCGGCCTGCGCTTGCTGGCGCTGCTCCTTGAGCCGGTTCAATTCGTCCACCGCCTTCTTGCGGGCCGCCTCCATCTCGGCCGCGGTGTTCTCGGCGATCTCGAGCTGCATGCGCAACTCGGCGACCGAACCGCGGGCGGCGGCGTCCGCGGGCGGCGGGGTGGGGACGGCCGGCGCCGCGCCGGGGCCGCCGGCGCCGATGACGGCGCGCGCTTCCTCCAGTTCCTTCTTCAATTGCTCGATCTGCGCGGTCCATTGCGCGGCCTGCGCCGGGCCGATCTCGTCGTCGGCGCCGGACGACTCCCGGACCGCGGCGTCCATCAGCAGCGCTTCATTGTCGGCAAGCAGCTGGGCGTTCTCCGATTCGAGCCGCTCGACCCTTTCCTGCAGCCGGTCATACGCCGCCTCGTTGGCCTCGGCGGCGACGATGCGCGCTTCGAGTTCCTCCGTCCGGGCCTGGGCGCGCGCGAGCTGCCGCCGCAGGGACTCGATCTCGGCGGCGACGGATTCCGGCGGCGCGGCCGAGGCAATCGGGGCGGCCGGAGCGTTGCGCAGCCGCGCCAGCTCCTCCTGCGCCTGCCGCAACCGGTCCTGCGCCTCCTGATGGGCGGCGACGAGGGATTCGTGCATCCGCGCCAAAGCCTCATGTTCGGAGCGCAGCGAAGCCAGACGGGCCGCTTCGCCCTCATCGGCGGGCGATTGCGGCGGCGCGAGCGATTCGGCCGCCCGGGCCGGCGCCGGCGCCGCGGCGCTGATAGCGCTGTCCCACTGGCGCAGCACCGTCGCCAGATTCTTCTCATAGGCGGCCAGGGCCGTGTCGAGCGCCGGCACGGCGTCGCGCATCACGAAATCAGCGCTCATGCGCGCGGCGATCATGGCCTCAACCGCCTCCTTCTGGCGCCGCAAACCAGCGCGAACCGACTCCAGGCGGTCCAGTCCCTGCGTCTGGCTCGGGTCCGAATACAGCCGCTCGATCTCGCCATGCAGCGACCGCGAGACCTCCCCCAAGCGGGCCATGGCCGCGACAATCTGGCCGATGAGCGACTGCGCGTCGCGCCGCAACTCTTCGTAGCGCCGGCGAAGGCGCATTGCATTCCACGCCCAGAACAGCGCAAGCCCGCCGCACAAAACGCCCGCCTCGATCACAAGCCAGACGACGAACGGTGGCAGTTGGGTCATGAAGGATACTCCCCGGCTGCGCGCGGGTTTTCAGCTCTTTGGCTCAAAACGCTGGAAGCATTGGTATCCGTATTCGCGCGCCGCGCGAATCTGGTCGGGGAAACCCAGCGGATCGGTCCATCCCTGCTGCTCGGCCCGCCATTTGCAGTCCCAGACAAACGCATAGTTCAGCGCTCCGGGCTCGACCCGCAGCGTCCCGGTAAAATCGCTGCAACCCGACGTCGCCTCGATCGCCACGCGTTCGATGGCCAGGTCGGGCCGTTCTTCGAGCAACTTCGCTATCGTCCGCAGGACCTTCACCGGCGGCGAGGCGGCGTTAAACGCGATCCGGCCGCCTGGCGCCTCGCCTTGCTCCAAGGCGCGCACGGCCTGCTTGAACTCTGCCGTCGCCCGGCTGCGGCTCAGCAACGCGTCGAGGGATTGTTTCACCGTGTCCATGCTCGCGCCTCCCCGCGGTTGAAAATGTGTCCTGCGGACAATCGCCAGCGGCGACCGGCCTGTCGTCGCGCCGGCAATACCAGTCCGTGCGGAGAATCCTGCGTCCGCCGCGCCGGCCGAGTCAAGCAAACCTGCGCCGGCATTGTCATGGAGTGATGGACCGGCGCGTCGTTTGGCGCGGCGAGGACGCCGCGCCCACAGCGTCAATCCTTACCCTTCCTCTCTTGGCTCAAACAGACCGTCTGTTTTAATCAGACACAGGTGGGTGGACGCCAGCAGAAGCGGGACAGCGTGGAGCATCCACAGGGTCACGGTGGCGCGGGTTTTCACACGGCGTCTTCATCCTTCATGGAATCACTGCGTTCTGGATTTCAGGCCTTGGCGCCGGCGCCGGCTTTGACCTCGGCGCGCAGTTGGCCCAGTTCGGCCTCGATCTCCTGGTCGCCTTCAAGCTCAGCGAACTTGGATTCGAGCGGGGCCTTGCGACCGAAGTTCACCAGGTCGGCCTCGGCCTCCATGCGATCGATGCGGCGTTCGAACGAATCAAAGCGTTGCATGACGCCGCCGAGATCGGCGCGGCGGATGTGATCCTGGGCGCGGCGGCGGCTGCGCGCATGGAAGTGGCGCTGGGCCAGGATTTTCTGTTTCTCGCGGACCGACGTGATGCGCCCTTCGAGGTCGAGGATGTCGCGCTGACACTGCTCGATGAGCGTCTGGTATTCCTTGCGCTGTTGTTCGAGCGATTCGGCGCGCTCATTGTATTGGCGCTTTTCGGCGAGCGCCTCGCGCGCCAGGTCATCGCGGTTTTTCTCGACGGCCAGCCGCGCCTTGTCGGCCCATTGCCGGGCGCGTTCGAGCGATTCAGCGGCCAAGCGCGAGACGGTCTTTGCCTGGGCCATGGCGGCGGCGCACTGGGCTTTGATCTCGACGAGGGTGTCCTCCATTTCCTGGAGCATGAGGCGCAGGAGTTTTTCCGGGTCCTCAGCCTTGTCGAGCATGGCGTTGATGTTCGAGCTGATGATGTCGCGAAGTCGAGAGAAGATACCCATGGCGTTTGTCTCCTTTTGGGTGTTCGTTCTCTCCAAAGGCACGGATTGTGCCAGAGCGATAGATCGAGCGCAACTATTGCAAATACAACATTCCATTTGACAAACAAGGATTCGGGATTGCTTTGAGCCATCTATAGCGGTCATAATTCGGCAAACAAATGGCTTAATCCGCCAGATGTTGGCCTCAAGAGACACAGCGGAATCCCAAGCCAAAAGCCCAACGGGCACAGGAGGGATGCAATGTCAAAGACCCATCGATTGGCGCCGCGGGAAACCATGGTGGCCGACGAGACGGCGGCGCCGGGAACCTACGAGTCAATCGGGCAATCCCCGGCGTTCCTGGACTTTCAGGAGCAGGTCCGCCGCGTCGCGCCGGTCGAGCGGCCCGTGTTGCTGCTGGGCGAGCGCGGGGTCGGCAAGGAATTGGCGGCGCGACGGCTGCATTATCTCTCGAAACGTTGGGAGCGGCCCTTCATCACGCTGCATTGCGCGGCATTGTCGCCGACGCTCATCGAGTCCGAGTTGTTTGGCCATGAACCCGGCGCCTTTACCGGCGCGCGCGAGCGTCGGATCGGCCGCTTTGAGGCGGCCGACGGCGGCTCGTTATTTCTGGATGAGGTGTCGCTGATCCCGGTGGAGACGCAGGAGAAGATTCTGCGCGTGGTCGAATACGGGGTCTTCGAGCGCGTCGGCGGCGGCGATTCGATCCGCGTCGATGCGCGCATCATCGGGGCCAGCAACGCCGACCTGGCGCGCGAGGCCGAACGCGGACGGTTCAAGCATGATCTGCTGGACCGGCTGTCGTTCGAGGTGTTGTTTCTGCCGCCGCTGCGCGAACGCGGCGAGGACATCCTGCTGCTGGCGCGGCACTTCGCGGCGCGCATGTCGATGGAGTTGGGCCGCGAGGAGATTCCGCAGTTCTCCGAGGAGGTCTGCGAGCGCCTGCTGCGCCATCCTTGGCCCGGCAACATCCGCGAGTTGAAGAATGTGATCGAGCGGGCGATCTATCGCAGCGAATCGGCGGCGATCGAGGAGGTGGATTTCCATCCCTTCGCGTCGCCGTATGAGGCGTTGGGGGAGGGGCATCGGGCAAGGGACGGAAAGGATGAAAGGGACCAAAGGGGCGCGGGCGAGGAAAGCAAAGGTCCGGACGAGAGCAGGGCGACCGGCTGCGAGACGGCGGGCCGCGCGGCGGGGGATGGGACACTGATCGAGGCGCTCGAGGGACTGTCGCTGGCCGAGGCGGTCGAGCGCGTCGAGATCGCCTATCTGAGGCGGGCGCTGCAGGCGGCGCGCTTCAACCAGCGCAAGGCGGCGGCGGCCCTGGGATTGCGCTATTACCAGTTCCGCGGACTGTATCGCAAACACGCCGGCGCCCTCGAAGCCCACTGAAGCTGGAAAGACGCATTCAGACGGCTTGACAGCGGCCAGACTCATCGGCTATTGTCGATGCTCAGCATACGATACATGCGGCGGTTGGATCAGATTCCAAATGGAGAAAGCGGACTCATGCCGGGCAAACAAATCCTTGCCGTGGACGACGAGAGCGATGTCCTGTTGATCATTCGCACCGCGCTGGAGAGCGAGGGCTATGAAGTGCTGACCGCCGCCAACGGCTTTGACGCGCTGGCCATCGCGCAGGAGAAGCCGGTGGACCTGATCGTCCTGGACATCATGATGCCGGAGATGGACGGGTTCGAGGTCATGAAGCGTCTGAAGGACAAGGACAAGACGCGCGACATTCCCATCGTCATGCTGACGGGACTGTCCGAACGCAAGCTGATCAAGCAGGCCCTGGACCTGGGCGTGAGCCACTATATCGTCAAGCCGTTCGACTTCCACGACTTCCTGCAGGTCGTCAAGCGCGCGATGGACGAGAGCGCCGCCGACGTCTATACGGTGTAGGCGCGGCGGTCTCGCCGCGTTCCACCATGAGGTTGTCTGACGCGGCGGGGACGCCGTGTCCACACGATCATGGCCAAACTGTCTGTAAACATTGATCACGTCGCCACGGTGCGCCAGGCGCGGGGAGGCGCCGAGCCCGACCCGGTCACGGCCGCGCAGATCGCCGAGCTGGCCGGCGCCATGGGCGTCACGGCGCACCTGCGCGAGGACCGGCGGCACCTGCAGGACCGCGACCTCGAGCTGCTGCGGCGCGTCGTCAAGACGCGGCTGAACATGGAGATGGCGCTGACCGACGAGATGATCGACATCGCCACGCGCGTGAAGCCCGAGCTGTGCACGCCCGTGCCCGAGAAGCGCGAAGAAGTGACGACCGAGGGCGGACTGGCCGTCGCGGGGGCGGAGAAACACGTCACCCGCGGCATCGAGCGGCTGCATCAGGCGGGCATCCTGGTCAGCCTGTTCATCGATCCGGACGAGGCGCAGATTCGCGCGTCGGCCAACTGCGGCGCCGACGAGATCGAAATGCATACGGGCCGCTATTGCGACGCGCGCCGGCGCGAGGATGTCGCCCGCGAACTCGACGCCCTGCGCCGCGGCGCCGCGCTGGCCCGCGAACTGGGCCTGCGCGTCAATGCCGGCCACGGCTTGAACTACCGCAACGTCGGCCCCGTGGCGGCCATCGAGGGAATGGGCGAGTTGAACATCGGCCACAGCATCATTGCCCATTCGGTCTTTGTCGGGATCGAACGCGCCGTCAAGGAGATGATCGCGCTCATCGACGCGGCCCGCGCGGAGTGACGATGCTACACGGTGGCGCGCGCAGGGCGGCATGGCCGCAGGTCCGCCGGGGGCGCGTTCCGTTCTCGCCGCGTTCGCGATCCCGCCGGCGTTCTTTCATCTGTCGCCTCAAGAGACGCCATGTTCTCCCAGAACCTATCGAGAGCATCGGCCCCATCGTCCCGCGTGGATTATTCCGCGCCTTTCCCGATCGTTGAAGCCTTTGGTCTGCGGTTCAGTAATCTGACATTCCGCGAGGCGGTTGACCACATTCTGGCCATGGCGGCGACGCCGGCGCCCCAGTTTGCTGTCACGCCCAACGTCGATCATATCGTGCAGATGCGCCGCGACGGGGAAATGCGCGAGGTTTATCGCGCGGCTGATCTGGTGTTGTGCGACGGAATGCCGGTAAAGTGGGCATTGTCGCTGTTGGGGCGGCCGTTGAAGGATAAGATTTCGGGGTCCGATCTGTTTCCGGCGGCGTGCGCGGCGGCGGCGCAGGCCGGGGCGCGGCCGTTTTTATTGGGCGCGGGGCCGGGCGTCGCGGACGAGTGCGCGCGCCGGCTGGCGGCGCGGCATCCGCGATTGCAGGTGGCCGGGACGTTTGCGCCGCCGCAGAACTTCGACGGCGACGCCGAAGCAGTCCGGCGGATCGTCGATCTGGTCCGCGCGGCGCGTCCCGACGTGCTGTTCGTCGCCCTCGGGACGCCGCGGCAGGAGAAGTTCATTCACCGGCATCTGGCCGAGCTGGGGGTTCCGATGAGTCTGGGGGTGGGGGCGGCGTTTGATTTTCTGGCGGGCAGGATTCGGCGGGCGCCGCGCTGGATGCGCCATGCGGGCCTGGAGTGGCTGTGGCGCGTTGGGCGCGAGCCACGCCGGCTGTATCGGCGCTATCTGATCGACGACATGGCCTTCTTCGGCATCGTCTGGAACGAATGGCGCCGGCTGCGAAGCCAATCCAGAGCCGGCATGCGTTCGTAGTTCACGCTTCAGCGTGGGGATGCGTATGAAGGACTTTGACGCCAGCGTTGTGATTTTGACCGCCGACCGGCTGGCGATGTTGCGTCGATTGGTGGAGGCGCTGAAACGGCAGTCCGTGACTCCGCGCGAGATTCTGATCGTTGACAACGAATCAAGTGACGCAACGGCGTCATGGCTCCGGAGCCAGGCGCCTCCGTTCGTCCGGCCCATCGCGGGGCGGCGCGACGCCTCGTTTGCCGAGGCCCGGAACCGCGCCGTGGCCGAGGCCCGCGGCGAGTGGATTTTGTTCATCGACGACGACTGCGTCCCGGCGCCGGGCTGGCTGGAGCGGGCGCGCGAGCTGGCCGCCTCGCACGACGCCTTCGGCGGGCCGGTCCTGGCCTTTGCGGCGCTGCCCGGCCCGGAGTGGTTCGATCCGGAGATGGCCTGGGCGGTGGGACTTTCGACGCCCGGGGCCTTCACGCCCGAAGCGGGCTACTCGATCCTGCCGCAGGCGGCGAATCTGGCGGTCCGCCGGACAATGCTCCTTGCCCATCCCTTCCAGACGCTTGAAGCGGCCACGTTCGCCGACGCGGGGGCGCGGAAATACGCCGCCGGACGCGAGGACGCCGAGCTGTGGCCCCGACTGCGCGTCGCCGGATGCCGCACGACTTTCGACCCGCGTTTTGTCGTCCTGCATGACATCGATCCGGCGCGGATTAATCTCGAATATATTCGCGAACGGATGCGGTGGGACGGCCGGGCCGCCGCTGCGCGCTCGGCGGCGCCGCGTGTCATCGAGCCGGCTTTGAATGAGGTGGCGCGGGCGCGGCTGCCGGGCCGACGCACGACGGCGCAGCGGCTGTGGATCGAGCGCCAGCGCGAATACCTGAACGCCTGCCGGGAACTGGGCGAGCCATCGCTCCAAGGCGCGGGATGGGCGCGCTCGCGCGGGCGGGCCTGGGTCCGGCAACTGGCGGCTCAGACCAAGCAGGCCGCGCGGCGCCGCCTGACGCCACGGACCGAGCCGGATTTCTGGAAGGGACAGCCCGAATGGAAACGCATCGCCGTCGCCACGCAAGGCTACATCGGCGACATGGTGATTCTGGCGGCACTCCTGCGCGCGCTCAAGCGCCGCCTGCCCCCTGATGCGGAACTGACGCTGATTGCGACTTCAAGGACCGAAGCGCTGTATCGCGGACTGGACGTGGCGCACCGGCTCTGCTTCGCCGACGCGCGCGGACAGGGGCGGCAACGCATCTGGAGATGCCTGGCCCAATCGCGCCCGCACGTCATCTTTATTCCGTATTGGCATGACGCCAGCCCGGCGGTCGTCTTTAACCATGAGGCGGCGGCGATCCTGACGTTCGATCGCGACGTGGGCTTTTCGCATCAGTGGTGGCATGACCAGGCCGCCTTCGCCCTCGCGAAGGATTTTACGGTCAACGAGCTGGTGAACCTGGCGCGGCTGTTTGCGCCCCTGGGAGTCGCAGGGCCGCCGCCCGCGATGGAATGGCCGCGCGATCCGGAAGCGGCCGCGCAGGCCGGGCGCCTGCTGGCGGAAACCGGCGCGGGCGCTTCAGAGCGCCTGATCGGGATTCACTTCGGCGCGACGCGCGCGGCCAAGTTCTGGCCCCTGGAGCGCTGGGCCGGGCTGCTGCGCGCGATGTCGGAGCGCTGGCCGGATTGCCGCTTCGTCATCGTTGGCGCAACCGATCTGGCGCCGCAGGCCGGCGCGCTGATCGCGCAGGCCGGCGCCGGCGTCCGCGCGTTCAATCTGTGCGGTTGCGATGATCTCCGCATCTTCCCCGAACTGGCCCGCCGGATGGCGCTGCTCATCTCGACGGACTCCGGTCCGAGGCATCTGGCCGCCGCCGTGGGATGTCCCACGGTCGGCATCTATGGCTGGACCGATCCGCGCCGTTGGGGCGCGTTCTATAATCCCGACCGGCATCTGGCGGTCTGCGCGGGCGATCCGATCATGACCGCCAACGAAATCGCCGGGGATGCGGCGCGCGCGATCCGGCGCGTGACGGTGAACCAGGTTCTTGAAGCCGCCTCGTCGCTGCTTTCAAACGTGACGGCCTCGAACCCGTAGCGCCCCATGGAGGGCAATGCCGTTCCACAGATATGCAAATCCATCAGCGCAGAAGTTGCGCACAACCGAATATCCAATGGCCAACAGGGAATCTTCCGTGCCCGCCGCTCCATTTGTTCGTTGGGTGTTCCTTGCACGGTGTTGGAGATTTCAGGGCAAAATGCCGTGAGAAACGGGCGGTTTCGGGACATGGCCGCCGGGGGTCCCGTGTGGCGCGGCGAGCCGTCTTCCATTCTCGTCGCTATTCCTGCAATGTCGCGAGCAGTTGAGCCAGTTTGATGTTGTGGCGGGCGTGTTCGTTGGCCGGGTTGAGTTCGAGGGCCTTGCTGTAGGCCTTTATGGCCAGTTCGGCCAGGCCCATTTCGAGATACTTGACGCCCAGGTTGTAGTGGATGACATCGTTGTTGGGCTGCCATTTGAGCATCTCGATGAAATCATCCACGGGCTTGCCGGCTTTCACCATCAGCATCACGCGGCGCGGGCGCTTGAGCAACGCCGCCAATTCCTCCAGCGTATGCGCGCCGTAGATCGCGCGGCCCTTGGCGCTGGTGGCGAGAAACTCCTCCATCACCGAGGTGGTGCGGTTGAACACCGCGACGCGAAATCCGTGGTCGGCGATGTTGAGGGCGAGATTCTTGCCCATCACCGCCAGACCGATCAATCCGATGTCGGCCGTGCCCTGGCTCATGTTTCGTCCTCGCTGACCTGCGCGGAGAACCGCGACCTAGAACGGGTTGGCCTGGATGTAGTCCCGGCCGCCCTTGAGGAAGTTCACGATGTTGTCCACCGCCCGCAGCGCCTGCCGCTCGACGCTCTCGAAGGTGCGGCTGCCCACGTGCGGCGTGATGAGAATGTTGTCGATCCCCTGGAACGGATGGGGCGGCCTGGCCGGCTCGATCTCCAGCACGTCCGCCGCGTAGCCGCCCAGTCGGCCCGAACGGCAAGCCTCGGCCACCGCCGCCTCGTCCACCAGACCGCCCCGCGCCGTGTTCACCACCAGCGCCCCCTTCTTCATCATGCCCACCCGCTCGGCGTTGATGAAATGGCGGTTCTCGTCGCTGAGGTTCATGTGCAGGCTCAGGATGTCCGAGCGGCGCAGCACCTCCTCCGCCGTCATGCACCGCTCCACGCCCCACTGCTTCGCAAACGCGTCGTCGAAGTAGCTGTCGAACGCCAGGCACTTCATCTCGAAGGCGGCGGCCCGCTTGATGACCTCCTTGCCGATACGGCCCATGCCCAGCACGCCCAGCGTCTTGCCCCAGAGTTCCGTGCCGGTCACCCGCTTCCATCCGCCGCTCTTGAAACTCGACGCGTGCACCCAAAGGTGCTTGGCCAGCGCGATCATGAGCAAAAAGGTGTGCTCGGCCACGGTCGTGTGGTTGACGCCGGGCGTGAACAGCACGGGAATCCTCCGCGCGGTGGCGTGCTTCACGTCGATCGAGTCCAGGCCGATGCCGTACTTGGCGATGACCTTCAGGCGGGGCAGGGCCGCATCGATCACCGCCGCGGTGATGTGGTCGTCGCCGTTGAGAAGGCCGTCGAACCCGCCGCCTGCGCGGACCAGTTCGAGCATCTTCGCCTCATCGAGCGGCCCGCGGGCCCGCACGACCTCGAAGCCGCTGGCGGCCAGCACCTCATGGTGCCTGCCGGGCGTGTCCTGGAAACTGGTGGTGGTCAGAAGAATTCGCATGGATGAATGGCTCCGCTGCGCGACCGGCCGTTCGACCGGCTCGCGGACGGGTATGGATAGGGCTTTTGCGGGATGGACGCAAGTAGGACCCGGCGGGGACGGCATTGGCCTGACCGCCGTCGCCATGAGCCTTGCGTCCAAGGGCAGCCGGGCTTACGGCGCGCCCTGCCGCCAGGCCCAGTTCTGGTTGATCGTGAAGCCGACGTAAAAGACGCCGTCCACTTCCACCACCACCTTGTTGTTGCCCTTCTGGAGCTGGACGGGGATGCGGACCGCGCCGGGCCGGCTGCCGTCGTAATCGGCGTAGCTGTAAACCCTCTGGCCGTTGAGCCACAGGTTGTAAATGGAGCGGCCGTCGATGTTCAGGTACATCGTTCGGGCGATCGACGAGTAGAAGTTGCCCACGCCCTGGTAGAGCGGGGCATTGCCGAGATTGGCCTTGAGGTCAACGACGAACCCGCGACGTCGAAGCATGTCGGTTACCCAGTCGGCCACCGGGTTGGACTGCGGAGCGACGTAGCTCAGCCACGAACCGTCGGGAGTCAGCGCGGCGGCCTGGGAGTCGGAGAGGAACGCTCCGCCCGGGGCCACACGCAGCTGCCAGGACCTCAGCGTCCCGGGCATCAGCGCGACCAGCAGCGAATGCGGCACGGTTGCGCTCGAGAAGCCCAGCGTGTCCAGCACCACGCGGGCGAAGATGCGATGGCCTTCGAGATTCGGATGGAAGCCATCGGGCTGCATGAGTTGCGCCCCCTGCGCCTTGGCCAGGTTCATCGCCGCGTTCACGTCGGCCAGGAAGAACCCATAGGCGTTGGCCACTTCCCGGATGGCGTTGTTGTAGGGCCCCAGTGTGTTGTTGTAGGAGTCGTTGGAGTTGCTGGTGGTGAGGAAGACGCCGACGATGTGCCGCTCCGCCAGGTAATCGGCAATGGCGTAGAGCTGGGTCTTGAAGGTG
>Ga0101944_10007015_pt1 | contig 11577 bp, 9 predicted proteins | sample DewCreD2012metaG_FD_75245 | JGI IMG/M metagenome (GOLD analysis project Ga0101944, IMG submission 75245) | Hot spring sediment bacterial and archeal communities from British Columbia, Canada, to study Microbial Dark Matter (Phase II) - Dewar... ... | reverse complement strand
CCCACTGGTTTTCGAAACCAGCGCATTACCGTCCTGCCCACTCTCCAGAGATGTTTATTATATCAGCTACCAGTGACGAAATAAGTAGGGGATGACCAGAGTAGATTGCGAGGAAGATTGCGAGGTGGAGCTTGTTTGTGATAATGAAGAGAAGTATAGGTTGGGATAAAAGAAACAGAAGATTGGTGAGAGAAATGGTAGAAAAAGGAGAGAAGCGAGCGGACAGAGTCAAGATGGAATTTGAGGTGCGATTGTGAGACTTGACCCAGTTCGCCACTTTCGAGGACTAGGTAGCTAATGCCACGTTGAGCAAGGGGGATAGCGGGAGTTAGAGTATGGTGAGAGTAGAGAGTGATGGTCTTAAAAGATGAGAGAAGATGAGATGTGAGTTTGTCAACTATTGGAGTATTGGTTTGATCTGCCCAAACAAAAGGAGTAGGAAGACGCTCATTATGCGCTCCTCCATGAAGATCGATCCAGAGTTTGATCCCTTGGGTGTATCGCGATAGCTTGTGCATGAGGCGAGAAGACGAGGTGCCGAAAGGAGAACCTGGGTAGATGCTTTTGGGGAATCGACCATCAAGTGGGTTGTGGCTTACTTTTGCACGATTGCCAGTTATATTGACGAGAGGAATGATAGTTAGTGGGATGAGGGGTGGAGTTTGAGTATAGTTTTTGATTAATAGTTGAGCGGCTTTTATCCCTACATATTCGTCGCCGTCAATACCTGCAGTTATGAGGATTTGTGATTGCTCTCTTGGGTGAGAACGCCAGACCTTGAATGGGGGAGGAGATTTGAAGTAGGTGAAGGACGGGATGAGCATAGCCCATATTTTACCAGAGTAATTTACTACTTGGTTTATTGGGTAATGTTTCGTTTCTGGTTAAAAATGAAGGATTATTTGCTAGATTTATGAGAGAGCATCATAATAGCAGAAATGAGTTATACAAACGATGTTCGAGATGATAAACAACTGCTACTATTTTTGGCTAAGCAAATTGAAGAAGAAAAACTATTGAGAAGAATTGGGAGATTGGGTGAGTGTGATGAGCAAGAGTGGCGTAGTTACGAGAGAGAGAAGAGTTTAATTTGGCGAGAAATGAGAGAAGTTTATGTTGAGCGAGCTTGTGATGAGGTGAAAAGTAACTATCAAGCCCCTAGCTTTCGATACTCGTTGTGGAGCGAAGCGGGAAAGAGAGAGGGAAAAATACTAGGGAATATAAATGACTACACAAGAGATCAACACGAAGCGGCACACAAACTAGAAAAAGAGCTTATGTCTGTATATCAACCAAGAGGAGTGAAAGCTTTGGTTACATCTTCTGGAATGGCGGCACTAACTACAATCAGGTTGGCTCTGCAGAGAGCGGGAATTGGTGGAAAAGTAGCGATTGGAGAGGAAAGTTATTTTCAGAATCGTGAGCAGTTAAAAGGAATAAAAGTGGAGGTTTTTGATGAAACTAAGCAGGAACAAGTGAAGAGATTGATCGAGGAAGGAGTGCGGGTAGTTTTGATTGATTCTTTAAGCAATACAGAGAAGCTGAGAGCTGCGAATATTGAACAAGTTGCCAAAGTTATCAAAAAAGTGGCTAATATGCGAGTATATCTGGTAATTGATAATAGTATGCTTGGACCTGGAGTTGATTATCGAGAATTATGGAAGTTGACTAATGCCAAATTAGAAGTGATTGTGTGGGAGAGCTTGAATAAGTTTTTCCAGTATGGAATGGATTTGACAATGGGAGGGGTGATTTGGAGTCGTGGTAAGATGACGGAGAAGTTGTTTGATGCTCGGATGCATGCGGGGACGATAATGAGCGAGATCTCTTGTTCTATGATACCAAAACAAGATTATAAAATGATGAAGGTTTATCAAGCGAGAATGGAGCGAAACAAGATGATATTGAGCGAGTATCTCTCTAACTGTGTGATGGCTGAGAGAAAAGGATTTGGGGGAGCGCAGATTGTGATACCTGTAAATAAAACAAGCTCAATTAAGATTAGTTATTGGGTGTGGAAGTGTATAAGAGAAACAAGGAGGAGAGGAGTTCAGCTTGCGGTGGGATCGTCTTTTGGACTACCTAATACTCGCATTTATTTGACGGCGAGAAAAACGGAGTATGCAAGGATGTTTTTGCGAATCTCTGTTGGGTGGGAGTGCGAGCTGGCGATAAGGGAGATTGGAGAGGGGATAAGGAGAGTGTTTGAGTTGGATTAATTGATATAGAATGGCAAAAATGTATTTGCCACGATTCATGATGGTGTAGTTTTTGTGGACATATTGTCATGTCAAGCCCCCCTTTTTTGGGACAGGGTGTCTAAGAGTTTTGTAGCGTAGACGGCGGGTGGCATTTTGAGAGTGGTATGTATTCGGTCGTGGTTGTAGTAGTGGATGCGGGCGTAGATTTCTTCGCTGAATGTAAAACTTGGCGGTGTTTTTTGGACGAAGTTCGAACATTTTTTGAGCAAAACCCCCAATAAGGAAGCCAGCCCCGCCGTCGCTCGGAAACCTCGCCACCCCGCAAAAAAGTTTTCTTCACATTTTTTGATTTGCGCGCGCCGATTTTTTCTTCTAAAAGGAAAAGAAAACTTTTTTGCTGGGTTCTGCTCTTAATGAGCAGGACGGCGGGGCTGTCCACAATTTGATTTCGCTCGGGCGAGGCGGAATTCCCCCCACACCCCCCTTCCGCCTCGCCCTCGCTTCCGACGGCTCTTTTTCGGCAGATTTGGAGTGCGTGCCAATATCATTGGCGCGCCGCCTTAAATTTTAAATTTACGCTTGCCTCGTTCCTCGACAATACGGAAATTTTGAACAGCCATAAAACTTGCCATACCTACCTTTACGTAAAATCATTTTTGAACCACATCTCGGGCAAGTTTTATCGCTAACAACTGCGTTATCAGTTTTAATATTATCATGTGCGGGCTTTTCTACCAAAGTGTAGCCCTTGCAATGGCAACAAAATCGCCCGTAGCCAGTAATTAAATCAGGGTCTCTAAAATCTTTATAATCCCTTATCTCCTTACATTTCGGACATTCTTTCATGTCCCCGTTTTGCAAACCCTCAATCGTATTGTGTATGTGGTTAATTACATTATTTTTTTCTACTCCATTTTTAACCAATTCACCGATTCGATCATTGAGCGTTGAAATCGGATCATTACCAATATTAAATTTATTTATTCTCAAAAACTTATAACCATAACTTTCCAAAACTTTTTGCCTATAAACATCAGAATCGGTGTAATAATCCTGATAATTAAATTCGTTTATCTCATCAATATCTTCAAAGTGTTCTCTGAAGTCGTCATATTCAATAATTATGGGTCTTGTAACCTTTAGAGTCTAAGCGGCTCCCTTTTTAAGTTATTTAGTAGCGTTTTATACATGTCGTTTCTGTGGTTCCATCTAAACTCAGATTCTTTTAAGTGTAACATAAATTTATCTTTTCTAACGCCATTTTGTTTAGACATTCTTCTTCTACAAAAGCTCCAGAAGCTCTCAATCCCATTAATATGATTTTTTCCTCTAGCAAACTCATTTTTTGAGTGATAGATTCTGTAGTGTTGAAACCCTTGATAAATCAATCCATGATAACTTTTCCATCCATCTGTAAAAACAGTTGATTCCTCAAGTATTTTACCTTTCAGAATTGGTAATATTTGCTCTCTAGAACAGTTTTTGACTATTTTTGTGTAAACTCTTCCACCTCTCTTCAACACCCCAACTACAGGTATCTTTCCTACGGCACCACGACCTCGTTTGCTTCTAATTCTCCTGGCTCCGAAGTAGCTCTCATCCACTTCCACTTCACCTGAAAATTTGCCCTCTAAAACTTCATATTGACTCAGTAAGACAATTCGCAAACGAAACGCACCAAAGTATCTTGATAGCTTTTGACGAGAAATTCCAACGATTTTAGCTGTTAAAGCAGTGTCAAAGTCATCACAAAAACATTGTAAAAGTTGTCTAAATTTGTACTCACTGAGTCGTGATCGTTCGCAATACCTATTTTTCATTGATCTGATAACCATTTTAGCACATCGCTATGCGCTAAAGGTTACAAGACCCAAAAATATTATGTGGATAATCTTTCGGAAAATATAAAGAGGGGCATTCGCCAGAAACTCCGAAATGGAATATGGCCCGCTTGGGCGCCACTTGGCTATGTGAACGACAAAAACGCCCGTTGTATTGCCGTGGACAAAGAAAAGGCAAAGTATATCAAGCGGGCTTTTGAAATGTACTCAACTGGCGAATACCCCATCGCTCAAATCCGAAAGATTATCAATTCCTTGGGCTTGGTTGGCAAGAAAGGCAAAATGCTTTCCGTCTCAAATTATCAGTATATGCTCAAAAACAAAATCTATTACGGAATGATTGAATATAATGGTGAATTGTATGACGTAAAGCATGAACCGATTATCACAAAGAAACTTTTTGATTCTGTTCAAGAAGTGATGGCGAATAAAAGCAAACCGAAATCACCAAAACTCAAACCTTACATTTTTAGAGGATTTTTCCGTTGCGGAGAATGTGGCTGTTTCATAACCACCGAAACGCAAAAAGGACATAACTATTTGCGATGTACCAAACGGAAAAATCCTTGCTCACAAAGGTACGCCAGAGAGGACGCCATCACTTCTCAAATAAAAGAAGAAATCAAAAAAAGTTTCTTTGTCTTCCGCTTGGGCAAATGCTTCAATCAATTATTTTGAAAACGAAAAAATGAAACTTGCCCAAGCGGAAAGCTCTTTCGCCCAAAAAGCGAGAGATGAGCTTGTAGAGATAGAAACAAAACTTGATCGTTTGCTTGATTTACAACTGAACGGCAATTTGTCGCAAACGGAATATACCGCTAAAAAGCACAAGCTCATTCTCGCTAAAAAAGATTTGGAAGAAAAAATATCCGCTTTTGGGCGAAAGAGTAATAATCGGTTCGAACTTGCCATTGCCTTTCTAAAAGACGCCAACCAAGCCGAAAAATACGCTCAACAAGAAAATCCCGAAAGGATTCGGGATTTTCTCAAAAAGATTGGTTCGAACTTCCGCATTGCCGACCGCACGCTGTCGTGCGATTTCAAAAATGCCTTTAAAATAGCGGAAAAATACCATGCCGAGGCGCTTTGCGCCGAGGCAACATCTTTCAATTTCGCTGAATGTAAAACTTGGCGGAGAGAGAGGGATTCGAACCCTCGGGGCGCTTTGAACACCCACCGCTTTTCGAGAGCGGCACCTTCAACCACTCAGACATCTCTCCAGGATAACAATTAACAGTTAACTTTTAACAATTAACAAAAAGCTGCACTTAATGCAATGAAAACAGAAAGAGCCGACACTTGCAGCCCTCTTTCTATTTAGCCAAAAATTGCAGAAAATGTCAATTTCATACTTAAATTATAAATAATTTGTAAAATCATTCTTTTTCAAAATTTTACAATTGCCCTCTTTCAAGCCATCCAACTGAACATTACCTATGCGTATCCTAAAAAGATCCTCGACCTCGTAGCCGAGGGCGGCGAACATGCGGCGGATCTGCCGCTTCTTGCCTTCGGTCAGGACAAGCCTGAAAACATTCTTCCCCGAATACTCCGCGCTCTTAACCTTAGTAGCTCCATCGCCTTCGCCGACATCTATTCCATTCTTCAAATGTTTGATAATTAATTCTACTTCCTCTTCATTAATATTTGGAATCCTATAATTACTTCTTAATTCTAACTTCTTACTTCTAACTTTTACTGAATATTCTTTCTCATGCCCGAATTTCGGGTGGGTCAGTTTGTAGGCTAGGTCGCCGTCGTTGGTCAAGAGGACCAGTCCGCGGCTTTCCTTGTCGAGGCGGCCAACGACAAATAATTTTTCCTTGCATTTCACGAGTTCAAAGACATTTTTTTCGCCCTTGAATTTCCGCGATGTGCAGGTGTATCCGGCCGGCTTGTTGAGGATTATGTATTTTTTCTCCGCGGTCGGCTTCAACAACTTGCCCGCAATCCTTATATCTTCGCTCCCCTCCACCTTCATTCCCAGTTTGGCCGGCCGGCCATCAACCGTTACCTTGCCGGCACGGATCAGCTCTTCGGCCTGGCGGCGGGAAAACTGGCCGGATTCTGCTATATATTTTTGCAATATTATTGGCATATTCGATCATACTATGTTGAAATCCTTGACATCCTGTATATATTATGCTAATTTTTGCGGTAAATAACAAGTCCTTTTACGAAATTCCTTACTCACAAGGAGAAAGCATGGAACAAGCCGCAACAGTCATGAGCACTGACGATGCCATCCCCCTGGAAATCATTGCAGGAGACGGAACCAACAAAGAAAAAGGGTCTGATGAAGTCATCATGCTCCCGCATGAAAGGGCTCAAAGGAAGCTGAGCAACCGCGATTTCGAATCGCTCATGAAAGAAGCAGTAAATTCCCTGTTCCCAGCACCGGTAATATTTACCGAAATGAAGTACGGTGCGCTCCTTGATCAGCTCGCCCAATTCCTTGTCAAACAGCTCCAAACTACTGAAAGGGCAAAGTCAATAATCCTGGAAGGTTACGAGCGGATCAAGAAAGCTGATAAATTCGGCGAGAAGACAGTCTGCGTCATGGAGCTTAAAGAGAGTACGGATTATATCCGGCGAGAATTGGCAAAGGAAAACGCTCCTGTTTCTCCTTTCGTTCTTCCAACCGATTGGCTCATCGGACCCGGACAGCTTGTGTTCGACTATTTCAGAACCCAGGGTTTCAACCCTTCGATCCGACGTTATCCCCACGCAATTGATGTAAATTGGACCAGCCTCGAGCTCTCCGAACTCAAGGGGGTCGAGTAAGTTAAAACTCCAGTTCGCTTCAGCCGTCCTGTCTATCAGGACGGCTCTTTTAATTCCTGTCGCACCTTCAATATTCCCAGCATAGCGAAAAGTATCCAAAACATTGCCGATAAATCATTTTTGAAATACGGGACATCCACCAGCCCGTGGACCGTGATCGCGGCCATGGCTCCAATCAGCCCGATAACCAGTAATTTATCTTCTATTTCTTTTCCCGCAAGGGCAATGCCGTAATAAAAGAACCTGCCGATCAACCAGGCAAAAAGCATCGCGCCCGCGACTCCGAGCTCCGTCCAAAAATTGAGTATGATATTGTGCGGATAATGATAGACTTCGGTCGGCTGCCAGTATTTCAGCTTGTAGCGCTCGTCGAAAATGACAATCTTGCGCCTGAAGTCCGAATCCTTGTCCTTATTGAAAAAGATGCCTTCCTGATGAAAGGGCTCGATAGCTTTTTTATAGCTGTCCAGGCCGGTTCCGAAAACGGCGCGAGAACCATTCATCATTTCGAATGTCTCGCGCCATTGCTGTTTTCTTATTTCGCCAGAGAGGTCCTTGAGCAGAGCCTTTTCAAGCGCATATTCCCTGGCCGCCGGAACGCTCAAGACCAGGACAGTGCCGATTGCCGCCACGCCGATTGCCGCAACCCTCAAAGCCTTGCCGGAAAAAAGGCACATTACAAAAAGACCTGCAATAATGCCGATAAGGGCCCCTTCGGACTTAGCCGAATAAACAGCCGACAAAGATGAAACGACCGCCAGCGCCAGAATTGATATTTGGAGAAAATTTTTCTTTTTTTCACTCCAAAGCTTGGATATGAAACTTGAAAAAATCATTGCAAGCGGAGCCAGATAAAGGCCGACGGCATTGGGATAGCCGAAAACAGACGTGGCGCGCCGGGTTTCCGGGTTGCGCCAGAATTCATTCTCTATGAAGGCGCCGGTGAACTTCTGATAGACAGCAAGAAGCGAGACAACGATCGCCGAAAGCGCCATCGGCCAGATCAGTTTCGTGAGGTCCTTATCCTTAAAAACATTAAAAACCACCACATAGAGAAGCAGTGGCTCAAAAAAATAGGCCTTCCAGATTCCAAACGCGTTACTCGAAAAACCGGCAAAGGCAACGGACAGGAAGGAAATAAGCGCGAGCAGGATGATTTCCGTGTCGAACGGATACCTTGTCCGCCCCTGCCTTGCCAAGAACGCTTTCACTCCCGCCTTGGACTTGGACAGAGACGGAATGTCCGAATAAAAAAACAGCCAGGCGGCAAACACAGAGAGTATCATGATCTCAAGCAAAGTCGAAGGCAGGACAAAAAACTTAAAGCGCACGACATAAAGAGGCAAGGCAAAAATAACGGACAGGACGGCCCATTCAAGACGTTTCACGGCAAATATGAAAAATGAAATCGAAAAAATTGCGATAAATGATAACGGCATAATTTTCAATTATCAATTTTCAATTTTCATTCAATATTGAATATTTATTAAAAATTGAAAATTGATACTTGAAAATTTATCATCTATCCCACCAAGATATACAAGCCCAGCCCCACCAAAAAAACCCCTATCAGCTTTTGCATAAGCACTCCTCTGCCGAGCTCTTCAGAGAGAATCTTAGGGAATTTTGAGGAAATTAGCAACACCAAAGCAAAAAGGAAGAGATACTGGGTGCCTTGCAGGGCATTAATGATGGCGACATTGCCGCGGCTGATAGCCCAGTTTAAGACGATGAAAGCCAAAGCGGCCGCTAGACGCACCGTCAGGAAAAAAGCCATATTCCCCGGACTCTTAGAGTCCTTCTGGTGCTCGAGAATCATGCTTCTCCAGGCAGGCACTAAAAGTATGAGCAGGGCCCCCAAAAAAGTGCCGAACCTGGACCAGACAAACCCGCCCACGAAAGGCTGGTGCATATAGATATACTTCATGATGATATAAAAGGCGGAAAAGAAAAAGGCGGATATGGTCGAATTAAGGAGCAGTCGCCGGGTCGGCTGATATTCGGCGTTGAAGCGGCCCAAAAAACGGCCAAAAATGTCCATGATCCGCTCATAGACTTTATGCAATAGATAAAAGCGCGTCTGCTTCACTGAAATCAGAATGCCGCCGAAAATCAGGACGAAGAATGATAAAAGCTGGCGGTCATCGATATTTTCACTTAGAAAAATAGCGGATAAAAGGAAAGAAAAAATCGGCACCAGCGCCCCGACGATCGGCACCACGCGCGTCGCCTCGCTCTGATGGAGGGCCTTATACCAGAAAACCAGCGTAACCAGGAAAAGCAAGCCGGCAAAAAGATCGACAGCAAGCTCGCGCGCAGTCGGCATCCAGGGATCAAAAACCAGGATGACCGCATTGAATATGCTCCAGATTCCCACAAAAAAAGCATATACGATTGAGGAATGGATCTTCTTGGACAATAAAAACTTGTCGGCAACATAAACACCGGCATTGATGAAATAGGATGAGATGGCGGCGGCTAACCACATAGATTATCATTTAAACTATGACTCACCATTATAGTATACCAGATGTTGGCCGGTTTATGCACGCCCGCGATACTTGCCCAGTGATAATTCTGCGCAAAATGTGTTAAAATATAATCATCCTAAAAATCAGTCAATCACCTGGCGAAAAAATTATCGCCAAACAATAATAAATATCAAATAGCGCAATGTTTACCGGAAATCTGAATAAATTCGATTTTGCCGCAAAAGGCCGAGACAAGAAGCCTGTTTTTGAGCTTAGCGAAGAAAAGAAAAGCTATGTTGATGATAATATTTTGAAGCAAATTGAAGAATACGAAAAAAATTATATTAAAATATACAGAAATTCAGAAAGACACATGGAGGATTTGGAATATAACAAATATTATTTAACTGTCCAACTGATCAAAAAGAAAGCCTTTGAGAAAAAGATGCTCCTGGCTGAAAAAAAAATAAAGGAAGTGAAAGAAGAACTGTTAAATTCAAGCCTAGAAGAGATCAAAAAATCATTAGAATCCCTGGGCTCTATGCCCTACTTCAAAAGGAGGGTGGTACTTGAAATAGCTGTCCAAAACGGAGTCTTAAATTCCGGCGACTTAATCAGTATTGTCTGTAATGATCTTGATGACTATTCCAAGTTTGCGGCCATCGAAGCCATGAAGTCTTTCCAAGCGGAAGAAGATTTGCGTAATTGCTTAGCGTTCATAGCCGATTTTTATTCCCATAATTTAGATATCAATATTAATGACGATATCTTGAGGGATGTAAGGGTAAAAAACCCTGTAACCGAGGAGGAATCAGACTACCTGTTCTCCAAGTATAAAAATAATGAACAAGAATACGAGCTAGATCCATTTTATAGCTATCTAAAATCCGCCGGCATCCGCCTCCTAAAAGATTGCATGCCACTGTCTGAAGATTATATTTGCAAAGCGATCCTGGACAGGGAGCAAAATACGAAAAAAATGCATGATGAGATTGCAGCCAAGCACTCCAGGGCTGAAGATGACGAGGAAGACGAATATGAAGAGGATTTGCGGCCAGACGGATACGAACATGATATCAATGAAGTCATGGAAGACGATTTTTATTGGGAAGATAGTGACGGAAAATCTTATAGTAATGAAGATTATACTGACAATTCCCACCTGCTTGGGATCCTGGCGGAGCATGGCGGAAAAAAATCCGTGGAATTTGCCATAGAGCTTCTAAAAAAGGACGCGAACGAAAGTCTGGTTTACAAAAATGAACTAGTCCGCATATTTCAGGATATCGACCTGAAACATTCCTCTTCCCTGCTTTTACGATTAATGAAAGGAGAAGATATAAACGCCGCAAAATATGCCAATTCCATCCTGCGCAGGCTCGAGTTCGGGCGCATCGGAATCTCGAACGAAGGAGTCGAGTACCTGGAAAGGGTTTATGATCTGGGCGAGTGCAATAATCCGGATTACCACGCGAAAAGGCTCACGCCGAACGGGGAGATAGGAATCTTTGACGAGGAGCTTAAATTGATAAAATATTTTCACTTGAACGAATTGTCAGAGGAAGATGAGGTGATCAAGGCAGAACTGCTGGACTTTGTTTATGGCACATTGTTTTACGAAAAGCCGGACGAAACCCCCGAAGAACGGGCTGAAAGAATCAAATACCTGGAAGAGTTCAAGGGAAATTACTACCGGATCGCCGAAGACCGGATATTCGAATCCACGGGAGTCAGGCTTAATAACCTTTCATTCAAGGAGCAAGGCTGGTTCATCATATATTTTAATAAAGCTAATGCGGAACAGAAAAATAAAATTAAAAATTTCGTTGAGACTTATGGCGAAAACGGCATCAAGTGCTTTATGTCGTGTGAAACCGGAATGGAAATGGGAGAGCATATTTTAAAGATCGGGGAAATGCTTTCCAAGTATCCGGTTATGGCTAAAAAAATATTCATGGAATACGCTAGAGTAATCGATAAAGCGGAAAATGGAGTGGAAGTTATAGACAATTTATATAGAGAGATGTTTTCCGGCAAAAAACTTGATAGAAATGCAGCTTTAATGGCGATACTTAAAAAGGCCTTTGCCTTGCTTGAAAATGCGTCGTTGAGGTTGTCTGATTGCGCTGAAAAAGATAAAAAGGACGTAACAAACGAATTAATATTCAATCTGAAAAGAGAAGAAAAAACTCAAAATAATGTCTTAAATGATTTATTGCAAGTAGCAAACGGACTCAATGACCAATATCAAGCAGCCTTGAAAGATGTGGTAGAGCTGGA
>Ga0101944_10007014_pt1 | contig 11578 bp, 8 predicted proteins | sample DewCreD2012metaG_FD_75245 | JGI IMG/M metagenome (GOLD analysis project Ga0101944, IMG submission 75245) | Hot spring sediment bacterial and archeal communities from British Columbia, Canada, to study Microbial Dark Matter (Phase II) - Dewar... ... | reverse complement strand
CGTCGGACCAGTGGCCCACTTCGCGCGGCCGGAACTTGATCTTGCGCTCGCGCGAGAAGTGATAGACGGGCTCCCAGGCGTTCTTGAAGCGGTTCGACCAGCCGCCCGGCACGCCGTCATCGGTCTTGCGCCAGCAGAACTCATCGACAAACCGCCAACCCCACTGCCTCTTGTGGGCGAGCACCAGATCCATCACATAGGTGTGCCGCTCGCCTTCCTCGGCGTGGGCTTTGATGTTCAAGAGGTAGGATCCGTCCGGCGCGAGCACCGATTCGATCGCCGCGGCCACGTCCTTGAACCAGGCGACGTACTTCTCTGGCGGCACCGGCGCAAAGCCGCTGGACAGATCGTACTGCCGCTGCGTGGCGTAGGGCGGCGACGTGATCACCACGTTCGCCTTCCGATCTTCAAACAGCCGCGCGATAAGGCCTCGATCGCGGCAGTCTCCGCAGATCAGCCGATGCGGCCCAATCAGCCAGAGGTCGCCGGGCCGCGTGACCGCCTCCGCGGGCACTTCCGGGACAGCATCTTCGGCCTCGCTGGACTCCGGCTCCGCATCCCGTTCGAGCGACGCCAGGAAGTCGTCGATCTCCTTGGAGTCGAACCCGGCGAGCGTGGCGTCAAAGCCGGCGTCGGCAAGCTCCTTCAACTCGAGCGCCAGCAGTTCGCTGTCCCATCCGGCGAGTTCCGAGAGCCGGTTGTCGGCCAGCAAGTAAGCGCGCCGCTGGGTCTCGTCCAGGTGATCCAGCACGATCACCGGCACTTCGTCGAGGCCCAGTTTCTTCGCCGCGAGCAATCGCCCATGCCCGGCGATGATGCCGTCGCGCGAATCGACCAGAATCGGGTTGCAGAAGCCGAACTCCGCAATCGACGCCGCGATCTGCGTCACCTGCTCCTCGGAATGCGTCCTCGGGTTGCGCTGGTAGGGCACAAGGCGTTCCAGGGGCCACAACTCGATGCGCCTCGCCATGGCCGGCGTCACGCGATCAACTGGCATAGCTCGGAACCCAGACCCAGTAGGAGACGATCAATCCTTCGCCCGCCGTGTTGGCGTCGACGTAGTAATCCGCCGGCCGCAGTTCTCCCGTAGCCGATTCGAGCACCAACTCATCGGCCACGCCACCGCCCGCGCCCGTGGGCCAGAACTCTTTCACCACGCCGGCCCCGGTCGCCTTGTTCATCCCCTCTACGCCAAGGAACAGCCGTCCCGTCTCTCCAACGACGACGGCGAACCGGATCCGGTGGGCCCGGATCGACGTGTCGGCGGTCACCCGGACGGGTGTTCCTGGCGTCGGGACCGCGATCCTTCCCAGCGATCGCGGCTGGAGGGATGGAGAATCAGCCATGGTGAAGGAGAAGATTCAAAGCGCCGGGTGACAACCGACAACCGCTTTTTCGGCGTGACGGTGCCGAAATTGTGCCATCCTCTAACCCGCCGCCGTCAGGCCCACCCAGGACCCACAATTGCTATGACTTACACGTCGATATGCCGCCTCCGGATGCGGGCCGCAATGGTCAGCGCCGTCTGCTGGGCATCTATCGCACCAACTGCCCGGCAGCGCTCCGCCTCTTCCTCCGCGACCTCCAGGCACGCCGCTTTCATTGCCGAGATGCTCGCTTCGCGCGTCTTAACGGAGGCCTCCCGCAGGAGCGCCTCCAGCCCCTCGCGGTAGCGGTCGGCAGGTAGTTCCAACCGCCGGCAGATTCGCTCGGCAAGTTTCGCTGGCGTGAGCGGTTTACGCATGGCCTTCATCTTGAAGCTCGATCGCCGCGGTGAACGTCATCCACTTCCAATCTTTTGAAGTCAGCGTCACGCCACCAGGGAGGAGTCAAACCCTCGCGTGCGACAGGCAGTCCAGCACGACCTGGAGGAACACTGGCCGGACCTCCTCCGGAGCCAAGTCCGTCTCCGATTGCCGGCCGCCCAACGACCGCAAACGCCAACAAGAACGGCCGTCGCCCAGCGGCTGCTTCACGCTGTAGCGAGTTCCCAGGTAATCGGCTGGCCGCGCCGGTTTCCCTTCGCCGGGCAGGCGAATCTGGATCACCCGATTGATATGCCCTTTTCGGTGACGGACGACCCGGGCGATCCTCCCGAGGGCCTGGAGCTTCTCCAGTCTCCGTTCGGTGATCCGATCAATCAGTTCGCCGTCGGCGTTGTAGAGCGCGATGTGATTCTGCATTGAGGGACACGCATCCCGTGAAGGATGCGGGAAGGAGATTTACGAGAGTCCCGGCCCTCGGGTGTTGGGGAGGAATCCTTCGGGGAGTGCGCCTGGCGCTGGTCGTCCGAACCGACCCTTCAACTACTAATACCCGCCAAGCATCACGAATTTTCGACTTTTTGCGGCTCCGGTGCGATTCTCTTGATCCACGGCTGTTCCACGTCCGGGTTGTAAAAGCGATGGCGCACCTTTGATGGCGAGGGAAGGATGATCTCGATGGACTGGGCCGTGACTTCACCAATGCGATCACCGGGTTTCAGCGAGCAGACAAGGCCGCACCGCGGATCGAGAGACCCCTTACCACCGGTGCCGTAAAGACGTTCGCGCCTCCAGCCAAGCGACAAGGCGCGTTCGCTGATCGCGTCCACCATGGCGATGGCGTCAGGTGAAACGTGGCCACCGGCGGATCTGCGCGGCAGCGGCGCGGGGACGCGTGGCCCGTCGTCCTCAGCCCTTGGAGGCACGTATTCGGCAGCGCGGATTGCACGCACTGCTTCCAGTAGCCGGCCCTCCCCAAAGTGTTCGACCGCCCATTCGTGCACGCGGTTGAAGCGGACGCGCAAGTCCTCGAAGGCGGCTGCATCGAGTTGCCCGGCGGTGGCGGCCTTCTTGGCCAACGACATTCGTGACCGTAGCCACGCGTAGTACTCCGGATCGAGCCGCCGGTACACCGTGTCGTTGATCTGAAAGTCACGGGCGAATTGCTCCGGGTTCGCCGTCGTCCACGTCGCGAGGGACGTGGACACAAACAGGCAACCCGGCAAGCTCTCACTCGGGACCTCCGTGATTGATGGCGCACACTGCTCCTCCAGTGTTTGGTTCATCGCTGTTCTCCTGAATGGGAATGCCTGATGCTCGGTCAATGGCGAAGCCAGATCATGGGGGTTCCCTGGCGGACACCGGCAAGGCTGTCAGATCGATCCCGGCGCGATCCTCGCTCTGGGGACGTGGTGGGGACGTTTTGGGGACGTCAGCGCCAAACGTCCCCATGACACAAGTGGCCTTTTTTGTTTTACTTGCGGACGCCATGGGGACGTTGGGGACGTTGTAGCCGTTCTTAGGGCACCCATGAATTGATTTTTCGCTCTCTGTCTCTATCTCCCCTTCACACGCGCGTTTTTCGTTTTCGCTCGCGCGCGAGGCAGGAAATATGTCCCCAACGTCCCCAACGTCCCCATGATCTTCGTAAGTGATTGGATCCATTGGGCCGAGCGTATGGGGACGTTGTTCTGCCACGTCCCCATCCATGTCCCCAACGTCCCCATCGAGCCCATCGAGGAGATCTGTGCCACGGCGCGGAGGCCCACCCGGTTGATTCGGGCCGTTCGCCGGCGCGAGGGCATAAAGGATGCAGCCCTTGTGTTTGCCTTGGGTGATCCGCTTTACCGTGAGCCCGTTGAACACGCGGTCGCGCTTGGCCGCGAGCGCCTTGCCCAGCCGTGTCTGTTGTGAGCGCGCCGAGCCGTCGCCGCGTAACTCAACCATGAGGTCGCGATCCTCGCAAAGCTGATTCAGTTCACTGACCTTCTTCGGTACTTGGCGGTACACCTCCCACCAGGCGCCCGTGAACTCGCGCCACAGTTGGCCATCGGTGTCGGCCGCCTCGTAAAGCTCGTTCAGGTTGCCGAGGAATCCGGGAATCCCCGCGACTTCCAAGACCCCGCCCATAACTTCGGACCAGGCTTCAAACGAGCCCAACCGCGTCGCATGCAAGGGCCGCCCGGCTGCGATCCAGGCTTGAATCAGCGTGAGCGCTGCGTGGACGAGCGCCGAACGGTTCTCTCGGGCCCATTCGAGGATCTGAGGATGTTTGAATCCGGAGCGCAGCCACGGCATGTCGATCCTCGGATCGATGCGGAGCCGGATGCAGCGGCGGCTCAGCTCATCCGAGAGCCGAGGATTGTTGCCGGTGATCATCCACAGGGCGTTGTTCCGAAGAGTCAGCATTTCGGACACGCCCAGGAGCCGGTCCGTCCACCACGGCACGGTAACCACGGACGCCAGCGCGGCCGAATCGAGTTTCCGTTTCTCGCTCAGGTTGTCCAGGAGAATGATGGGGCGGCCGGTGATCAGCTCCGCCGTGATCATCTTCCGGATCTCGTCTTCGCTTTCCGGCACGGTCCGCCCCTCGGCCACCGAACCAGTCGTCACAATGCTGATCAAGCTGGCCAGCAGTCCCTTGCCGGAGCCGTGCGTGGGCGCCTCGATGAGGTGCATCGGCGCAAGACCATCGATGATGCGCTGAAGAAAGGGCAGAAGGATCGCCGCGACGGCGTGCGCACGATCCGAGTCCTTCACAAACGGGAAGTCGATGAGCAACTCATCGACAAGCAGCGAGCGGGCCTGCGCGATCTGTTCCTGGCTTGGGCGGACGGAAACCTCCGGGACGTCCAGTGATTCATCGGAAAACATCCACAGGGCGTCCGCGCGATGGTAACCGGGAGTGGTGATGAGCGTAGCGTCCTTCCCAAAGGTTGGGGTGCGAACCAGAGATTCGAGTGGCGGCAGCGCTGGATCCGGATTCACCAGCATGTCGCGGGCAGTGTCTCTCGAGGGCGGCGCGGCGAGCACCGCCTCTTCGGTGACCTTCTGCCAGTTGGCGCTGCGTGCCAAAATGCCGTACATCGCCGTTTCGCCCAGCGTTTCGATTCTGGCGTGAGCGCCCGCGCCGACAATGCGGACAAGGGCGCCCCCTTTCTGGAAGAGGAACGGCTTATCGGGGCTGTTCGGCTCGGCCGGCCCATTGATCGCGTGAATGGCGGCCCAGGCATCGGCGATCACGTCGCGCAACTGCCTGTTGTTAACCTGGATGCTTCGCAGTGGGGGAGGTTCCAGCTCGCCAGCCGGGTGCGCTGCGGCCGCTCCGCGCGGACGGCCGCCGCCGAACCCACCCGCGGCGCGTCGCGGGCGGGCAATCTCCACCACCTTTAACTGCTTCCGCAGTGTGGTGACCGGCATCCGGATTTTCCCACAGCGTGCCTGGATTAGCCGGAGATGGCGATCCTGTTCAATGGGATCAAGCCGCCCGACCTCGGACAGTATCGGCTCGAGCAGCCGGCTCAGATCCGCATCGGCAACCTCGGCGCTGAGTTTCGAAATAGCCAGTTCCAGCGGGGTCTCGGCCGCCGCAAGGATCGCTTCGAAGTCGGCAGCGGTTCTGCCGGAGGCGAAGAACTCGTTCACATCGATCTTCGCGTCGGCCATCGCGGCTTCGGCCTCTGAGCTTCCTTCCGACAGTCCGGCGAGTCGCTCCCGCGCTGCGCGCTGCTTTGCGCCGAGGGGAAGCACAGCGACTCGCGTGAGAATGCCATGGCCACTCAACGCGCGCGCCGTCTTCAACGCCCCTTGCATCCCTGCCTCGGACACCTCGTTGTCCTGGCAGATGTAGACAGTCTTCACGCCGGCGAGCTTCGGCAACAGCCGTTCCCAGTCCGCTTCGCGGATCTGGACCGTGACCGGCGACACAGCCGGGAATCCGTGCTCCATGAGGGAAATGCAGTCGGTGACGCCCTCGGTGATGATCACGCGCTCCGGGCGCGTTAACAGCACGTCCTCGTTGTAGAGCACGTCGTTCCGGATGCACGGAGCAACGTGGCTGTGATCGCGCTCGTTGCGGACGGCCAGTTTCTTGTACTTTGCCTTCTCCCAGACCTGATCGGGCGTCCATGGCGTGCGCCGACCGATCATGAAGACGACGTGGCCCCGGCTCCAGTACGGAAACACGATCCGGCTGTCGAAAAAGGGGACAATCCCATCCTGCGGCGTCGGCCGGAACGCAGATGTCGCCGTAAGTTCGGCCATGGTGAAGGCGCCCGGCCCATCCATCAACGTGCGCGCCACGCTGGGCCCGCCGTTGTCGGCGTAGCCGATCTTCAGGCGCGCCACCATTTCCTCTCCGATGCCATACTTGGCGCGAAACCACGAAAGGACTTCCGCGTTGGCGAGAAGCCGCTGGCGATAGATTTCAGCCAGCGCAGTCAGCGCCTCGCGCACGCGCAGCGTGAGGCGGTGCTCGGCTTCCGCTTCTTCCGGAGAATTTGCGGCGATCTGAGCCAGCGGCGGCAAGCCCGCGCGGGCGGCGAGAAAATCCCGCGCCTGGCGGTGCGATTCCGGCATTGGCCCTGACTGGCCGCGGGTCACTCGGCCGAAGCGGACGAATTCGACCAGATGCAAGACGTCGCCGCCCACGCCGCAGCCGAAGCAATACCAGCCCTGCTTGTCGAGCATCACGTGGAGCGACCGGCGCGACTGGCTCTTGTGATTCGGGCAGTCGCAGAACAGCGTCTGCCGCGATTCGTGCGTGATGCGGCCACCGAGTAGCTCACGGGCGATCTCGCCGATATCGACATCGGTGACCTGCCGGTAGTACGCATGGACATCCACCGGCGACGTCGTCACGGCTTCGCCTCCGGGTGAAGGAGGAAAGACAGGAATGTGTTGCGGCGGTCCACCTGGCGCTTGGTCGCGCAGTTTTCGATGCCCCATCGGTCGCCGAGGATGATGACGGATTCTCTCGCGCGCGTGACCGCCGTGTACAGCAGATTGCGGTGCTGCATGAAGGAGTGCGACTTGTGGGCGACCACAACCGCGCAGGGGAACTCGGAACCCTGTTGTTTGTGAATTGAGGTTGCATAGGCGAGTTGGATGTTGCCGAGCGCCTCGCCGCCGCCCTCAATCTCTACTGCCCGGCCATCGAAATCGATTGTCAGGCCGCCGTTTTGCTCGACGCCAAGCACAATACCCATCGCGCCGTTCATCACGCCCAGTTCGTAATCGTTCTTTGTTTGAATGACCTTATCGCCTGCATAGAAGCGCGGTCTGTGTCCCGGTTCCACGTCCGGCACATCGAAGCCGAACAGCTTCTTCTGGAGCAGGCGTTGCAGCTCAACGTTCAACTCGATCGTCCCGAGTGGCCCCTTGTGCGTTGGCGTCAACACCTGGACATCTCGCAGCAGGTCGTAGCCGAGCCGTTCCTGAAGCACTTCCTCGAACAGAAGCAGCAGCATGCGCCGAACGTCGCCGGCGTCGGTGAACTTGTCGATCACGTACCACGGGCGCCGCGCGCCGTTCTTGACCTCGCAAGTAGGCCGCACTTCGCCGGACAGGATGGCCGTAGAGTTCTCTTTCAACACACCGGCTTGGCGGATGATCCGAGTGAGGACGGTGGTCGGAATCGCTCGCGACTTCACGAGGTCCCGGAGCAGATTCCCCGGCCCCACCGGCGGCAATTGGTTGTGGTCGCCCACGAGGACCACGGCGGTTTTCGTGCGGTCGACAGCTTGAAACAGCCGCCAGGCCAGAGGGACGTCCACCATGGAGCAATTGGAGACGATGATGTTGCCTGCCACATAGTTGTGGTGATCCTCGACTTCGATATCGAAAACGTAGCGGCTGCTGGGCCGACAACGCTCTACCGTCCGCACTCGTGCAATGCAAGTTTGCGGTTCAACGGCGGGAATATACTCGTAGGTTCCTCGGCCGGGGATCTTATACTCCATGCAGGCGGGGACGAAGGGCGTAATGATGCCGAACAACCTCTCGGATTCGGCCTTGATGAAGCGCAGAAAGCAGTTTCCCCTGGAGTCTGGGGCAACCTTTGCCTCCAGCCCGAACCGTGCTCTCAGGAAGCCGGCAAGTCGGAGATTGTCGGCTTGGCCAAACCGTTCCGTGTGAAGGCTCGCATAGTGACTCTGCGCTGCTGGCGAGATGGCGCGCATCGCGTGGCAGCCGTTGTCCAAGTACCAGATGGCGAGAGCCAGCTCATCTACCCACTCCAGAAAACGGGCAGTAGGAATCCATCGCCGCCGCCCCGAGCCGTGGTTGCCGGCCTGAATCATTTCTCGGGCGATCTGGTAGGTTTCGTCGGTTGTCGCCAGTGTCATATGCCACACTGGTTTCGATCCGTAACCGGATTTTCCCTGTCTCAACGGGCCCGACAGCGCACCAAAGGCTTTCTGCTTGAACGTCAGATAGTCAACCTGGGCTTGACCGTGCGTGATTACAACTTGCGGGTGGCCCATTCGCCGCCGACCCATGCCGCCATCCCCCAGCAGCGATCCAATGAGAATCGACCGCTGCTGCGGTGTGAACGCCGGTCCGCGAACAATTATCTCCTCGCCGGGCCGGATCTCCCTCGCTTGGCGGTAGCCATAAGGGGTGAGGATCTTATGTTCCGGCGTGCAGCGGATTGTTCGTCCGTCTCGGGAACTGGCCGACCTTCCCGCCGTCACGCAGATCAATTCCTTCGGCGCTTCGCGTTTCAGCCACCGGATAATGGGCTTGAGCTCAAGTTGTCCAGTACTCGGATTGCGTGACCAGACGCGAACCGGCGCCTTGTTGTTGACGATACTTCCTATGGATCGCCAGCCGTGCTCCGTGAGGATGGGCTGCCTGTAATCGAAGCACTCATCGACGACCAGGATGTCGGTCTCGATTGGATTGAGCGCGTCGCGCGAGTAGGTGTGCCCGTTGAAGCCCAGCAGCCGGTGAATCGTGCTGGCCTCGTGACCAACCACCTGTTCGAGCCGTTTTGCGGCCTTCCCAGTGGGCGCCGCCAGCACCAGGTTCAGCTCGAGGTGCTCGGCGGCGCTGGCGATGGTCGAGACTGCGTACGTCTTGCCGCTGCCAGCGCCGCCGGTCATGAGGGAGATCGAATAGGCGAGTGCGTTTTTGACTGCTTCCCGCTGTTCCGGGTTCAGTTCGGCGCCCTCTGCGTTCAGCAACCCCTCCACATCGCCGACGGCGTGTGGATTCGGCTGGTGAGCCATTTTGAGGAAGGCTGCGAGTTCCGTCTCCATCCTTTGGATCTCCGGGTCAGCGACCACCAGCCGCTCAAAAGGTTGGAAGACAAGCACACCTTCGGCGATCATCGCTTCGAGATGCCTTTCAATGACCTCCCGGCTGTCGAGCCTGTCCATGACCAGCACGGTGTTGGCGCGGTCCAGCAAGTCTTCGTACTCGACCCAGCAGTCGCCGTCATCGAGCGCGTTGAGCACGCAATAGTGAATCCCGGCGCGGATGCGCGACGGCAGATCCTTGGCCGTGCCCATCTTGCGGGCGATCTTGTCGAAGCGCTTAAAGCCGAAGCCTGGAATCTCGCGCATCAGCACGTAGGGATCGCGCTCGAGAATCGCGATCACCTGGCTGCCGAACTTCTCGACGAGCGTCGTCACCTGGTGATGCGTCAAGCCGTAGCCGGCCAGGTGCGCCATTGCATGGTTGAAATCGCGGTTGGCGATCCAGATCCGGCGCAGTTCGCCGATGGTCTCGATGGGCGCCTTGGCCACAACCGCCACCGATTCGGGCTCGTTCCGGATGGCCGCATCGAATCGACCGCCGAAGCGATCGGCGATCAGCCGCGCCTTGGCCGGGCCGATGCCCTTGATATCGGGATGGTTGGCCAGGAAGTGGGAAAGCCCCTCGGGATCAAGTTCCAGATCGTGGCCCAGGAACTCAGCCTCAAACTGGCGCCCATACTTGGGATGCGTCACCCAGCGGCCTTCAAGTCTGACGGCGTCGTGCTCGCGGACATAGACTTTGCCCGCGAACTTCACTTCGCCGCCATCGGGCGTCACCAGGCGGCCCGCGCTGAACGTGGGGCCGGAATAGAAGACCGCATCGACGATGCCGCGGATGCACTCGCGCTGATCCCTCATCGTCCCCACCTCTTCCACGCCGCCAGCAGAAAGGCCTGGGTGAAGTGACGCGCCGCCTGGCGGTTGCCGCAGAACAGGACCGGCACGCCGTAGTCGAGCAGGATCGAGAGCATCGAGCCCACGATCGCCTCGGGGCGGGCCTCGCCGCGGTAGCGTTTGCCGACGACGTCCAGAAGTTCGGCCTCGACCACCACGCAGGCGGCGCGGTACCGGCTGAGCTTGCCGAGCTCCGCCCGGAAGCGCCGCCGCCGGTGGATCACCGTCGAGACGAAGTCATCGAGCGTCTTGCGCTCCACGGCCACCTGGTCCTCGAGCCCGGCGATGGAGTAGTCCCCGGCCTTGAGCGCCCTCCGCACGGCGCTTGTCAACCGAGGATCAAACGAGTACGGCTCCTGCTCGCGCGAGTCGATGACAATGGTGAGCCGCCCCGCGTTAGAACGGCACAAGGGCGTCATCGGCCTCTCGCCGGAACTTGGCTGCGCTCTGGCTTGACTCGATGCGGCGGTTGAAGTAGATGTTCTCGCTGTCGCCTTTGGTCTTCTTGGTCACCTCGAGCTTCACGTCCAGCAACTTCTTCAAGTGCTTCGGCAGATCGGACAGCTTGTCGAGATCGAGCCCGCAGGTGTGCAGGTCGGTCTTTACGTACTTCAACGTGTTGTGGGTGATGACGCTGTTGCGCCACATCAGCCGGTTGACGAAGTTCGGCGCGATGACGCGAAGTGTCCACTTGATCATCGGATTGCCCGAGGACTGCGCCTCGGTCAACTCGACCTTTTCGACCGTGACCTGGTACTTGCCGTCGGGCACGCTCTCGAAGTCGCCGCGCTCTTCGGGCTGCTCGGCCCGGAAGTCGTCATCGAACTGCGAAAGATCAATCGAGTGTCTGCTCATGCTGTTGTCTCCTGTTGGTGGATTACTTGGCCTGCTTGGGGTCCGCCTGTGGTTTCGCCGGCGCGCCGGCCGCCGCCTGGAAGGCCTCGAGGAACTTGCGGTAGTCGAGATCGATCGTCTCAGGCAGCCGCGCGGTGCGGTCGCCGGCTTCGTAATAAAGGCTCGGCTTGGTGCGGATCACGCGCCGGATGACGGGCTCGCCGTCGGCGCCAGTCGAGACGTCGAGATCGCAGTACAGCACCATGTCGACCATGCCGAGCACGATCTTGCGCGCCTTCTCGGGCAGCGTCGGCACAATGCGCGTGTAGCGGCCCGTGCGCGTTTCGACCTCGATCTCCTTGGCGTGCGAGATCAGGTACAGCCCGTAGGGCAGGAAAGCGAGCTTGGTCAACACGCGCTGGAACTCGTTGTTGACGATCGCGTAGCCCTTGCCGTAGGCGAGGTCGGACTCGTGCTCGACCTTGTACTTGCGCAGGATGTACTCGGTGCAGAACTTGTAGGCGTTGTCGATCGTGTCGATGACGACGGTCTTGAACGGGTGCTTGCCCTCGCCGATCTCGGCGCAGGCGGCCAGCAGATCCTCCCAGGAAAGGATGGGCACCTGGAAGACTTCGAGGGCGTTCAAGCCCGGCTCAGTGGCGAGAAACACGGCGCCGTCGGCTTGAGAGCAGAAGGTCGAGTTGTGGACGACAAAATCGTTGGCCACGAAATTGTGCGTCTCCTCAACCGTGAGGTCGAACACGGGCGCTACCCGCGAGGGGCGGATCGAGGTCACGCGGTCGAACAGGATGGGACCGATCCTGTCGA
>Ga0101944_10007013_pt1 | contig 11580 bp, 10 predicted proteins | sample DewCreD2012metaG_FD_75245 | JGI IMG/M metagenome (GOLD analysis project Ga0101944, IMG submission 75245) | Hot spring sediment bacterial and archeal communities from British Columbia, Canada, to study Microbial Dark Matter (Phase II) - Dewar... ... | reverse complement strand
CGCCGGCCCGATGGGGCGCGGCAAAGCACCTTTTTCAGCATCTTGAAACGGTGGGCTGTTCGCAGCCCGCCGTTTTTTGTTCCTCGCCGGCAACAAGGCTGGAAACGCCGACCCTTCAGGACGAGAATGGAGGGGTGCGCCAGGGGCGGCGGATGGCGAGAGCGTGTTGACGTTTTTCCATTCCCCAACCTTTGCATTTTCCTTGTTGAAACCGATCTGAAGTCCTCAATGAGGCAGACGAACTCCTACGATTCCGACGGCTGGCCGGAGATCGCTCTGGTTGGCGACTTGACGGAAAACCAGTCCCAGTTGGCAGGGCAATTGCTGGAAATCCCGCCGGGAGGCGAGTGCATCCTTTATTTCGACTCGCTCGGCGGGAGTCCCTATTGCGCCGTGGCCTTGACCAGCCTGATCCTGCTGCGGGGCCTTCGGGCGACGGGGATTGTCGCCGGCGAATGTTCTTCGGCGGCCTTGTGGCCTTTTGCCGCCTGCAACCGACGCCTCGTGACCCCCTACAGCGTCCTCTTGTTCCATCCCATGAAATGGCAGAGCGAGGAGAATGTGGGGTTCGCCGAGGCCGCCGAATGGGCCCGCCACTTCAGCCACCTGGAGGCCGAGATGGACCGCCTTTTGGCGGAACTGTTTCACGTGTCGGAAGAGACGCTTCGCGCGTGGACCAATCCAGGCCGGTATGTGTCGGGCCCCGAGTTGGCCGAGGCGGGATTGGCGGAACTGGTCGAATTGAAACCCCTGGATTGGTTGCGGCGGAAGAGGCGGAAATGACGCATCGCACGACCCGGCGCGATTTCCTGCGGGGGCATTCCGGCGGGGCGGATTCCCAAGCCCGGCGGAGGGCGTCGAACGATCTCGACCTGGCGTCCGACTCCAGCGCGGACCTCCCGTTGCTTCAGATCGCCCGGCCCGCCATGGCCTGCGAGTTCCAGATCGTTTTCAACGCGGGGCAGTATGCCCAGGCGACCGAGGCCGCCATGGAGGCCCTGGATCGAATCGAAACCCTGGAGGAGCGATGGAGCTATTTCCGGCCTGCCAGCCAGATCAGCCGACTGAACCTGGTGGCGGCCGAGATGGCCGTGGAAGTCGATGCGGAGTTGTTTGATCTTCTTTGTCTCGCCCGAACCATTCACGACGAGACGGACGGGGCGTTCGACATCACCAGCGCGCCGCTCTGGGAAGTCTGGGGATTTGCCCGCCGTCAAGGCGCCTTGCCGGACGAAACGGAGGTGGCCGAGGCCCTTAGCCTTGTGGGCGGCCATTACGTGAAGCTCGACCCGGCGCGGCGGACCGTGCACTTCGCCAGGCACGGGGTTCGCGTGAACCTGGGAAGCATCGGCAAGGGCTACGCGTTGGACCGCGCCGCGGAACTGCTGACCGCGCGGGGGTTGGGCGATTTCCTGTTTCACGGCGGCCAGAGCAGCGTGCTCGCCCGGGGATCGCGGGCTGGACCCGGTGGAGCCGCTTCCACCGGCCCCGGCTGGATCGTGGGCGTCAAGCACCCCTTGCGCCCCAAGCGGCGGCTGGCGGAAATCCGCTTGTGCGATCGGGCCCTGGGGACGTCGGGCTCGGCGATGCAGTTTTTTCGGCACCGGGGGCGGCGGTACGCCCATATCCTCGATCCGCGCACGGGCCGGCCCGCCGAAGGCGTGTTGTCGGTGACCGTCGTCGCCTCGAATGCGGCCGTGGCCGACGCCCTTTCCACGGCGTTCTTCGTCCTTGGTCCCCAGGCGGCGGAAACCTATTGCCGCAACCATCCCGGCGTCGCGGCCTTGTTCGCGTGTCCGTCGCCGGGGAGCGAACGGCTCGAAATCCACGCGTTCGGCTTCGGTCCGGACGAACTTCGGCTGCCTGGCGAGGGATCCGCGTCGGCTGGCCCCGCCCCGGATGAACACGCGGCCCCGGCGCCGCCACCCAACTGAACGGCCCGATTGCCCCGAGGCGGCGTGGCGGCAAGAATAGTCGTAACCGTTCACGGGGACTGTCCCGATTTTCGCGGCGAAGTCCGCGAAAATGGGACTGTCCCCCTGGCCAGTAAGGAGACAAGCCCATTTTTCGGCGCGAAACGGTCCGAAAAACGAGCCAGTTTCCGGCCTGTGAACGGTTACGAATCCTCCACACGGAAACACGATCATGGCCGTCCCCATGTCCTTACGACGGAAGGCTTGCCTCGTTCTGGCGGTGTTGGCCGGAGCGTACCGGGCCGAAGCCGCGCCGCTGGACTCGATCCCCGAGACGCCGAGCTTGACCAACGTCCGTCGGCAAGGCTGGGTTCAGTTCAGCGTGCGTTCCGGGCGGATCGTCGTTGCCGGCCTGCGCGGCGTGAACTTCAACCACAGCGGGCAATTGACGGCGGAACGCCGGGAACGGTTGACGATTCGCGTCAGCGCCAACGAGCCGATCCTCGCCTACGAACTGACCACGCCGGCCTTTCGATTCCAGTTGGACGTGGCGGCGGGCAATCGGGTGCAGATCCGCCGCCTGCCCGGCGAAAACCGGCCCGGGCCCCCCGTCGAGTTCCGCCAATCGCCCAACGAGCCGCTGGCGCTGAAAATCGGCGGACAGGACGACGAACGGGTCTATCACGCGGCAAGCATCTGGCACTTGCTGCTCGCCGAACCGGCGGCGGGCCGCGAACACCTCGATCCGCTGCTCAGGATCCTGTTTCGCGAATGGGATTTCACCAAGACCGCGGAGGAAATCGAGGCGGCGCTGGTCCGCATGGCCCAAAGCGGCGCCCCGCCAGACCAAAAACGCTGGGCTCAATGGGTCCAAGAACTCGGCCACGCCAGTTTCGCCAAGCGGGAGGCGGCGGACCGGAATCTCCGCGAGTCGGGCCGGGTCGTGGCCAGCTACCTCCAACGCCTCGATCCGGCGAGTCTCGACGCCGAACAGCGATTCCGCGTCCGGCGCATCCTCCGCGCCCTGGCCGAGGTCGGAAACGAGGAATCGCCGCCGCAACTGGCGATGTGGTTGTCGGGCGACACCTCGGTCTGGTTGGCTCTCCTCGCACGCGAGGACGAACCGACCCGACGCGCCGCCCTCCAGCGCCTGGAAGCCCTGGTTGGCCACCCTCTGGCGTTCGATCCCGCCGCAGGCCCCCAGGACCGGAAACGCCAGCTCGAGGCCCTTCGAGCCGCGCTCGGCGAGAAACCCGCAGGCGGGGACAAAAAACCATAACCCTCTGCGTCAAAAGGACTTGGACCAATGAGTAGTGCCCCCACGGGCGGAACAGTGCACTGACCGGGACATGCTGGATGCAGAGGTCATTTCATGGATTCGGCAGAAATGCCAGGCGTTGCGTCCGGAGAGGGACGAACGGGTGCGGCGACCTCGGGCGGCCGCAGAGGCAAGAGGTTGGGATTGGGATGAAGGGACCGCGTCACGCGGTCGGGAGTCTTTTTCCCTTTGCGCCCAAGCAGACATTGCACAAAGATCGTTGGTAACCGTTCACGGGGACTGTCCCGATTTTCGCGGCGAAGTCCGCGAAAATGGGACTGTCCCCCTTGGCCGGTCAGGGGGCAAACGCATTTTTCGGCGCGAAACGGCCCGAAAAACGCGCCAGTCCCCGGCCTGTGAACGGTTACGATCGTTGATCGTTGTGACGCAGTAATCCACACATTGTGCGGACTATGCGCGCAAGGGAAAGGCGACTGGCGCCGGTTTCCCTTGCGCAGAGCCATTTCGAAGAACACGCCATGCCCAAGCTGACCATTGATGACCGGCCCGTCGAGGTCGCCGCGGGGGCGACGCTTCTCGATGCCGCGCGCAAACTGGGGATCGACATTCCCACGCTCTGCTACGTCGAGGGGTACGAGGCCTCGACCTCGTGTCTGGTGTGCATGGTGAAGGTCCGCGGGACGGGCCGTTTGGCGCCGTCGTGCGCCACGAAAGCCGAGGAAGGCATGGAGATCGAGAGCGAGACGGACGAACTCCGCCAGGTTCGACGCACGGCCTTGGAACTCTTGCTGAGCGACCACGTGGGCGATTGTCTGGCCCCGTGCCATTTCACCTGTCCGGCCCACATGGACATCCCCCTGATGCTGCGGCAAATCTCGGCCGAGAACCTCCGCGACGCGATCGCCACGGTGAAGCAGTCGATCGCCTTGCCGGCCGTGCTCGGGCGGATCTGCCCGAAACCGTGCGAGAAGGGCTGCCGCCGCAGCGCGGCCGACGGGGCGGTGGCCGTGTGCCAGTTGAAGCGGTTCGCGGCCGACGCGGACCTCGCGTCCGACTCGCCTTACCTTCCGGAGTGCCGACCGGCGACGGGCAAGCGCGTCGCGGTGGTCGGGGCGGGTCCCACGGGGCTCTCGGCCGCCTACTATCTGCGTCGGCAAGGCCACGCGGTGACGCTTTTCGACGATCAATCGATGCCCGGCGGTCGGCTGCGCCGCGAAACCACGCCCGAGGAACTCCCCCGCGACGTGCTCGACGCCGAAATCGAACAGATTCTGCGCCTGGGCATCGACCTTCGGTTGCATACCCGGGTGGAACGCGAGCCTTCGCTGGAGGACCTCCGCGGCGCCTTCGACGCCGTGCTCGTGGCCTGCGGCGCTTGCAGCGCCGACCAGGCCCGCCGCCTCGGATTGCGAGCCGGCCCTCACGGCGTTGTCGTGGACAAGGACACCTTCCAAACTGGCTTGGACAAGGTGTTCGCGGCGGGCAATGCGATCCGCGGCCGCGGGCTGGTGGTCCGCAGCGCGGCCGATGGGCACGAAGCGGCCCTGGCCATCGACCGGTATCTGGCCGGCCAGCCGCTCCCCGTCCCGCGCAAACCGTTCTCGGTGCGCATGGGCCGCGTCGAGGGCGAGGAGCTTCAGGAGTTTGTGGCGCGGGCAGGTTCGTCGCCGCGGTTGGAGACGGAGCAGGATTTTTCGCTCGAGCAGGCGGTCGAGCAGGCGTCGCGCTGCCTGCACTGCGATTGCCGCGGACTGGCGGCCTGCAAGCTGCGCCGCTACGCCGCCTTGTACGGGGCCGATCCAGCCCGGTTCCGCGGCCAGCGGCGGGCCTTTCGCCAAATCGACCAGCATTCCCAGATCGTTTACGAACCCGGCAAGTGCATTTTCTGCGGCCTGTGCATTCAGATTGCCTCCGCGCGGGGCGAACCGTTGGGCCTGACGTTCGTGGGCCGGGGTTTCGACGTTCGGGTGGGAGTTCCGTTCAACCGATCGTTGGACGAGGCCCTCACCAAGGTCGCGGCCGAGTGCGTGGCCGCGTGTCCCACGGCCGCCTTGGCGTTTCGAGACGAGCCCGTCCGTTCGCAACTTCCCATCCTCGGCCAGTGACCCGCCGCCCCGGCCTGCCTCGGTTCGACCGTTTTCGCTGCCGGCAGCCGCTTGGCCGCCTTGTCCCGTGTTCGCGCGCCGCGCTACGTGCCGGGGATTCCGTTGGACGGCCCGCCCGTCGGCCTCGGCTGGGGAAACGACACCGCCGAGGCGCCCGACGCCTCGCGGGTCACGCCGCCGGTCCTCCTTCCCGGCTTCCCCAACCCGGTCTGTCTCTCGCTGGAAGTCGAGTTGGATCCTGCGGGCCTCGACGCCACGGACGAGAACTGGGCGGGAAGGATTCGCTCCAGTCTGCACAGCGTGGTGACCGAGGCCGGCCCCCCGTGGAAGATCCGCCTCCAGCCCGGCGAACGCCTGGACCGCGACTTCATCCTTCGCTTTCCACTTGCCGCCGCGCACGTGCAGACGGCCTTGACCTTCGTGTCCGGTCGGGACAATCAGCCGGGCACGTTCGCGCTGAGCGTCGTGCCGCCGGCCATCAACGCCAGCACCCGGCCCGCGCCTCGCGACGTGGTCTTCCTGCTCGACCGCTCGGGCAGCATGGAGGGATGGAAAATGGTGGCTGCTCGTCGCGCCGTGGGCCGGACTCCTGCGCCGGCCCACCATGCGGAATCACCGGGTTTGCGTTCTGCTGGGCCCGCGCAACAGCTTGGTCCAATCTGCGATCTCGCCAGCGGGTAGGGTGCTCTGCGAGCACCCTGCGCGATCGTTAAACCCAAACGGTGCTCACGGAGCACCCTACAATTGATCTCCCCCTTCGACCTCGCCGTCGCGCCAAGCCCGTCGGCCATCCTTGAACCTTCCCTTTCCACCCAAGGCAAACGGTGACGGCCAAGGCAACGCGCCAGGCGATTAGAGTTGCTCCAGCGCGGCCAGCACCTGCGCGTCGTGGCCGTCGACGTTCACCTTCTTCCAGACCTTGCGGACCACGCCTTGGGCATCGATGAGGTAGGTCGATCGCTGGATGCCCATGGACTTCTTGCCGAACCGGGTCTTCTCGCGCCAGGCCCCATACTGCTCCGCCACCCGGTGATCGACGTCCGAGAGGAGGCGGAAATTCAGCCCGTGCTGGTCGCGAAACCTGGCATGGCTGTCCAGAGCGTCGGGACTGACGCCGAGAAGGATCGCGTCAAGCTTCACCAGCGCCGCGTGTCGGTCGCGGAACGCTTGGGCCTCTCGGGTGCAGCCTGGAGTGTTGTCGCGGGGATAGAAATACAGCACCACCGGTCTTCCGCGGAACTGGCTGAGCGAGACGTGGGTTCCGTCGTCGGCGGGCAGCGTGAAATCGGGAGCTTTCGCGCCCGGCTCGAGGAAATCGCCCATGGCGGTTCTCCGTTCTTATTGGGGGGGTGGATTCTGGCGTTGCCAGGTCGAGGAATTGTATCCTGGCGGACAATGGGCACTTGGCACGGGCGGGCCGGCGGAGATACAATATCACCGTTGGACTTGCCGCCCACCCCAAGACGGGCGAGGTTGCTTTCGTCGCGACGGATTTCGCAACCGTTGCGAGGCCGGGGATCGGCGCGCTTTCGCGGACATCGCCGCGAAAATCGCTGCGGTGCCCCGTGAACGGCATCGGATGGGCTCGAAGCCCGGCGCTGCGCGAGGCACGGCCGCTGTCTTGGGCGGGCTCTTCGTTGGTTTGCTCACCGAGAGGGTGGTTGTGGAAGGGAGGTCTGCCGCGTCGTCAACCGATTCGGCCCGGCGTCGGGCCGGGGATTCTCTCCAAAGGGCGCTCGTCGCCGCCCAAGTGGCCGCCGACAACCGCGGCCGGGACATCGTCGTGCTCGACATGCGCGAGTTGACGGCGATGTTCGACTATTTCGTCGTGGCGACCGGCACAAGCCGCCGTCAGCTTCATGCGATCAGCGAAGAGATTGACCGGACGTTGGAACAGGATCTTGGCGATCGGCGGTTGGGGATCGAGGGATACCAGGATAGCCGCTGGATTCTCTTGGACTACGGCGACGTGGTGATCCATCTGTTCGATCCCGAGGCCCGCGACTACTACGCCATCGAAGAACTCTGGGATCATGCCAAGCGCGTGCCCTTCGAGCCGCGTGTTGCGCGTTCGGCGATGACGTAGGCGATTGGTGCGCGGCGGGTTTTGCGGAGTCTTTTTCCATGCCGGCGGAAAACGGATTCCCGCGGGGGGAACGATGGTCGCCGGCGTCAACCGAGACTCCCGATCGCCTTGACTGTTGCCGATGAGCGTCTTGCTGGAGCTTCGCAACCGGTTTCGTCACGCCCTCGCCGGACTCGTCGCGGATCCCGACCGCGCGGCCGAGCTTCTCGACATGGTCCAGCCGAGCCAGGATCCGCGGTTCGGCGACTATCAGGCGAACATGGCCATGCCTTTGCGGAAAGAGCTTGGGCGGGCGCCGCGGGAGATCGCCGCGGAGTTGGCGGCCCGGCTCGACGTGGGCGACATGGCGATGGCGCCCGAGATCGCCGGGCCGGGGTTCATCAACCTCAGGCTGCGGGACTCTTGGCTGGCCGAGCGGCTGGCGGCGGCCGCCCCGGACCCGCGATTGGGCATCCCCCCCGTCGCCCGGCCCCGCACCTATGTGATCGATTACTCGGCCCCGAACGTGGCCAAGCCGATGCACGTGGGCCATATCCGGTCGACGGTCATCGGCGACAGCATCTGCCGGACGCTCAGGTTCCTTGGCCACCGCGTGATCAGCGACAACCACATCGGCGACTGGGGCACGCAGTTCGGGATGATCCTGTACGGCTACCGGCACTTTCGCGACGAGGAATCCTACCGCGCCAACCCCGTGGCGGAACTGGCCCGGCTTTATCGGCTCGTCCGCCAATTGATGGACTACCACGAGGGGCGCGCGGAACTGCCGCGGCTGCGGGCTCGGGTTGCGGAGCAGGAGGCGGCTTTGCGTGAAGCCCGGACCGCCCTGTCCGCGCCGGGCGGTGGAGCCGGGAAACAGGCGGGCAAGGGCCTGCGGCGACTGGAGGCCGGCGTCGCCGAGATCCGCGAGGAACTCGCCGCGTTGGAAAAGAAGCTGGCCGCCGTCGAAAACGATCCAGCGCTTTTCCAGCTCGCCCGGCAACATCCGGACATCGGCGCGGCCGTGCTCGCCGAGACCGCGCGGCTCCACGCGGGAGACGAGGAAAACCGCCGGTTGTGGCGCGAATTCCTGCCGCATTGCGAGGACGAAATCAACCGCGTGTACCGGCGGCTCGGCGTTCGGTTCGATTACACGCTGGGGGAAAGTTTCTACGAAGATCGACTCGCCCCGCTGGTCGACGAGTTGCTCCGCCGCGGAATTGCCAGGGAAAGCGACGGAGCGATCTGCATCTTCCTCGAGGGCCAGCCCGCGCCCATGATCGTCCGCAAACAGGACGGGGCGTTTCTCTACGCCACGACCGACCTGGCCACGCTGCGCTACCGCATGGAGACCTGGCGGCCCGACGCGATCCTCTACGTCGTCGATCATCGCCAGTCGCTCCATTTCGAGCAACTGTTCGCCGCCGGACGCCTGCTGGGCTATCGCGACGTGGACCTGAGGCACATCAGCTTTGGGACGGTGCTTGGCGAGGACGGGCGTCCGTTCCGCACGCGGGAAGGCGAGACCGTGGGCCTCGAAACCCTGCTGGATGAGGCGGTCCGCCGCGCGGCCCAAATCGTCGAGGCCAACGACCAGGCCAAACCCAACGGCCCCGAACTCTCGCCCGAGGAACGGAACCGAATCGCCGAAACCGTGGGCATCGCCGCGTTGAAGTACGCGGACCTGTCGCAGAACCGCACCAGCGACTACGTCTTCAGCTTCGACAAGATGCTGGCCATGAACGGCAACACGGCGACGTACATGCAGTATGCCTATGCCCGGGTACGGAGCATTTTCGCCAAGGGGAACGTGGACGCCGAGGCGTTGCGGGGCTCGGGCGCGCGGATCCGGCTGGAGACTCCCGCGGAACGCGCCCTGGCCCTGGAATTGCTTCGTTTCGCCGAGGCCCTCGATCTGGTCGTGGCCGACTTCCGTCCCAATCAACTCACCGCCTATCTCTTCGGACTGGCGAATTGCTATTCCACGTTCTTCGAAAACTGCCCGGTGCTGAAAGCCGAAAGCGAGGAACTCCGCCAAAGCCGGCTGCTGTTGTGCGACCTGACCGCGCGAACCATCCGGCAAGGACTGGATCTCTTGGGGATCGACGTGGTCGATCGGATGTAAGCCTGCGGCCGGAATCGCCTCGCGCAACCGTTCACGGGGACTGTCCCGATTCTCGCGGCGAAGTCCGCGAAAATGGGACTGTCCCCTGGCCGGTAAGGGGATAGGCACATTTTTCGGCGCGAAACGGCCCGAAAAAACGAGCCAGTCCCCGGCCTGTGAACGGTATCCGCCTCGCCATGCGGGGTTTGGCAAGGTAGGATAGAGAGGGAAGCGACTGGCAGCGGGACTCAAGGTAAAGGTGGTCGGCATGGCGAAGCGTCCAAGACTTCAACGGTGCGTCCTGGCGTTGGTGGCGGCGGCCCTCGCCGCGGGGCCGGGCGGCCATCGGGCGGAGGCCGCCGAGGCGGATGCCGCGGCCCCGCCGGCGGCGAAGAAGGGCGCGCCGGCCCCCAAAGACGGCAAGGCTTCCAGCGCCGCCGCCCCGAAGACGGCCAAACACTGGGACCCGGCGGAACTTGGCGGCACGCGCGAGCCGTACGCGGAGGTGACGCGGGTTCCCACGGGCAAGCCGGTCGTGGCGATCCACTACCCCTGGCGCGTGCACAGCCGTCCGTCGGTCGAGGTGCGGTGGCTGGCCGACGACGAGCCCGACACGACCGAGATCCGGCCGCTCCAGTTCGTGGCCAGCCTGATGAAGGGCGAAATCACCTCGGCCGTCTACGACGTCCGCGACAAGGCGGCGGACACGGCGGTGGCGAAGACGCTGAAGATCCACGACCGGCCATGCGAGATTCTCGGCGACCGCAACAGCCTGGGAAAACCCGCCGCGATGATCGTCTTTCCCGAACAAGCCAAGGACGCCCCCGATCGCGCGGCCCGGGTCGTGTTTTTCCCCTTGGACGGCTGGGCCCTCGACCGAACCACCTTGCGCCTGGAGCTTCCCGCGGCGCACTTCTCCGCGCCGGGCCGGATCCGCGTCTGGTTCTACCGCGAAGGCAACGTGGTCTGGTGGAAGACGCTGGCCTGGCCGGGCGCGAAGTGAGGCAAACGACGCCCCGAAGAAGTGCGGCGTGAAGGGGTGAGATTTCTGGGATTTGGCGTCCTCACCCCGCGTTTTCACGCGTTCGCGGCCCCGGAACGAAGCCGCTGGACGAACTCGGCGTGCTCCGCCGAATTCACCCCCTGCTGCACCACGGCGATCACCCGGGCAAGGTCGCCGCCGAGCATCGCCGCCGCGTCGAGCCACAGACCGGGAAACACCTCGCTCCGATACCAGCCCGCCGCGTCCGCCGCCAGCGGCGCATACCGATCCTCGCGAAGCACGAACCAATCGATGGCCCGATCTTCCACGCGCCACACCACGTACTCCCGCACCCCGTTGCGCTGATACGCCCGGAACTTGTCGTGCAGGTCGTAGCTGACGCTGGAGGCGGTGACTTCGGCGATCAACTCGGGCGGGCCGGCGACGTACTTGCCGCTGTCGCGCGATTGCCCGCCCAATTCCGGCCGGATGCGGAGGAAGGCGTCCGGCTGGGGCTCGTTGTCCAGGTCCAATCGCAGGGTCGTGTTGTCGCCGCCCTCCACGCCCGGCGTCGCCGACTCGTAATACCCCAACCACCCGACGAGTCGAAAATGGGGTTTGCCGTGGTCCTCGAAGGTCACCGGCGAGGGCATGTAGACGACTCCTTCGACGAGTTCCGCCTTCTTGACGTGCGGCATCGCCTCGTACCGCCGTTCAAACTCCGCCCGCGAAAGCCGGTCGCCCGCACGCAATTCGGGCACGGGCCGGGGCCACGGCGATGCCGGATTGCCGGAATGAGCCACGTTCGTTGGAACGGTCGCCACGGAAACCGCCTCCTAGCACTCAGGGAGCCATGCTCGGATCACGCTTGCCCCCGCCTGTGTGCCCCCGCTACCGGCTCGCCTCGCCCCCGCGCTTCTCTTGCTCACGGCGAAGCCGCTGGACGAACTCGGCGTGCTCCGCCGAATTCACCCCCTGCTGCACCACGGCGATCACCCGGGCAAGATCGCCGGTGAGCATCGCCGCCGCGTCGAGCCACAGACCGGGAAACACCTCGCTCCGATACCAGCCCGCCGCGTCCGCCGCCAGCGGCGCATACCGATCCTCGCGAAGCACGAACCAGTCGATGGCC
>Ga0101944_10007012_pt1 | contig 11580 bp, 8 predicted proteins | sample DewCreD2012metaG_FD_75245 | JGI IMG/M metagenome (GOLD analysis project Ga0101944, IMG submission 75245) | Hot spring sediment bacterial and archeal communities from British Columbia, Canada, to study Microbial Dark Matter (Phase II) - Dewar... ... | reverse complement strand
CCCCACCTGCGTTACGTGAATACTCACATCAAGAACTGCCTCAAGATTCTGCTCGGCTTCGTACCTGCCTTCGCCACGTTCGCATTGACCAAGGATTGGTGGGTGCTCGCTTACATGGGAGCATTCATCTGGTTCGGCATCACGGGGCTCAGAAACATCATCCAGTCCGTGCTGGGTGCCGGAGGCTTTCGCCGCTCTCCATTGCTTCGTTGGACCGAATACGTCAGCTGGAATCGACTGGCTGACTCCCTCATGTATACCGGCTTTTCCGTGCCCCTGTTGGATTACCTGGTCAAGACGCTGGTTCTGGACCGAGGTTTCGACATCACCGCCGAGACAAACCCCATTGCTCTCTACAGCACCATGGCCATGGTCAACGGCTTCTACCTCGCCGGCCACAATCTGTTCAGGGGGCTTCCCAGGATCGCGGCCCTGGTCAACCTGGGGCGGACGGTACTCTCCATTCCCCTGGCCCTCTTGTTCAACTTCTCCATTGGAGCCGCCCTGGGCGCAGCCGGTGTCCCCGCCGTCGGCGTCCTGCTGCAGAAATGGGCGGCCATCATCTCGAAGCTGGCTTCGGATATCGTGGCCGCTTTCATCGAGGGATATGCAGACCGGGGTGTGAACTTCCGCGAACGTTATCTCGATTACAGCGCTAAAATCAAACAGGTCTTCGACACTTATGCGCAGCTGGAGCTCCAGCATCCTCAAGAAGAAATCCTGAGCGTCCTGGAATCCTCCGAGCGACTCGTCTGCGCCGTGTCCCGCAGGGAAGAAAGCCTCAACCTGGCCGTCATCGTCAATGCCTTGGATTTGATGTATTTCTGGATGTACCAACCCAGAGCCAGACACGTCCTCAAGAAGATCATGCGCCAGATGAGCCCCGAGGAGCGCAAGGTCTTTCTGCTCTCCCAAGTCGTGCTGCAGCGGGAGCGGGAGATTTCCCAGCTCTTCCTGGACGGGTTGGTGGGCAAGAACTTTTCCAGGGCTCTCGCCTTCTACCTGGCCCGCTGGCGGAGTTACCTGGACGACCTCCACCGCATGGCCTCGCGCTTCGCCGCGGTGGAGATGAAATCGTCCCTGCAGGCCCAAACAGAGCCCGGGAGATGACCCGGGCCCTTCAGCGTCGAGTCATGGATCGAGGCGGGCCATGCCTGCCAGTTGGGGCACGAGCTTCCTCATTTCCTTCTGGATGGCTTCCAGGCCGTCCGGTGCCTGGAGCCCCTGGGCCGCCAGGAGCCGCCGCAGGATCTCCCAGTCGGCAAGGGATTCCCCCTGGGGCTCAAAGACCTGCCCAAGATCGAGGATCGTTCCCTCCTGGTTGATGACCGTTCCCTTCTGCTCGCCGAAACCGGCCGTAGGAAGCACGACATGGGCCAGGTCCAGGGCAGGAGTCGGAGAGCAGTCGGCCACGGCCAGGAATTCCACTCGCCCCAAAAGGTCCTTCCACTTTTCCGCGTCCTTTTCCCAGAGCCGATGAGCCTGCTGCACGAAGAGTCCCCGAATGAGGCCGGCTTCGAGAAGCTCTTCCACAGCGACCCAATGCTCCAGGGGGAGCTCCGGGGACTTCCACGCATCGGAGAATCGCCTGGACGCCGCCGGGTCGGCCACATCCATCATCCCGGGAAGGCGCCTGGGCGACACACCCATGAGGAGACCGCCGAAGGTGTTGATCTCCGCTGTGAGAGGATACAGCCATGGGCCAGCCCCACCATGGGAAGAGCTCCTGGCTGCGGCAAGACGAACCAGGGTCTCCAGAACCGGCACGGTCTCCGCCGACTCGGCCAAGCTGTCGGGGAATACGATAGCCATGGAAGGAGTGTTTGAGACAGCCTCTTTCAGGGTCTCCCAGACTTCCATGGGCAGCTCGCCCTCGCGGCAGTCGTGGTGCATCGGCTTTCCGGAGGCCAGATTTACCCTGGCATGGGCCTTCCGTGACACCCTTCCCAATTCACCCCGGGATCGGACAACGGCATCGAGGAGTTCCTTCAGCATGCGGCTCCATTGAGCCGGATCGGCGTGAAGGGCCACCGACGCAAACGGCGTGAGCTCATCGGGGCGGGAACTGATCTGCCAGACGGGGACTTCCCTGTTTCTCACGGACCTACGGATCACCGTGGCGACCACAGGGGAGAGCTCCTCCAGGTTGTCTCCGCACACGAAGAAAGCCAGGGCCGTCTGGAGGCCGGCCAAATCCTGCCGCACCCCGCCGCCGGCGGCGTGGTCGTCCATCACGGTGCGGAGCTTCTCCCATGGCTCCCGGCCCGGAAAATCGACGTTGTGGCTCTGCCACCCCGCGCGCATCCACTTCTGAAGGAGGTAAAGGGATTCATTGGTGGCGCGGGGGGACGCGAGGGCGCCCAGAGCTGCCGCGCCCTTGAGCTCATGAATGGTCCGGAAGCCGGAGATGACGGCCTCCGCTGCTTCCCGCCACGAAGCTTCCCGGAGGATCCCCCCCCGGCGCACCCTGGGCTTGAGGACACGCTCTCCCAGCCACACGCCGTCGAAAACGCGGAACCTGCCCCGCCGGCAGGTCGAGGCCCAGTTGGGGGGCCGGGGGGACCCATCGGCAATCCAGACCAGGCTTTCCCCCTTGAACTTCAACTCCAGCTCGCAGCCGAGGCCGCAGTGGATGCAGTGAGTCGACACCCCCCGCCAGTCCAGCCGGTCGACGGCTTTCCCTTCCTGCTTCTCCATGAGGGCTCCCGTCGGGCAAAGATCCACGCACAGACCGCAGTTGACGCATCGCTCGTTGAACCGGGGCCACTCCTTGAGGTTGATGGCATCCGACACCTGGAAAGCCGCGCACGCCACATAGCATCGCTCGCAACGGATGCACTTGTTGGGATCGAGAGCGATGAGCGGATGTGTGTCTACGGCCGTCACGCGCTGGTGATGGACCTTGTTGCCCGGCTGATCTCTCCATTTCACCTGGAATTCGTTCATGACCTCGCGCAGCCGGCAATCGAAGGCGGCGGAGCAGCCGCAGGAAAGGCATCGCACCGCTTCCCGCCTGGCCTGCTCGAGGCTGAACCCGAGCTCCACCTGCTGGAAGTGACTCACCCGCTCTCTCGGCTCCAGGTGGGGCATCGACTCCCGCGACATGGTTCGAAGCACGCTGAAGGGCTCGCGGTCAATAGTCTGGAGATCCCCCTTGCTGATGTTGAACTCGACGGGCTCGGATTCCACTCTGCCCGTGAGGAAGTATCGATCGAGCGAGTGAGCGGCCTTTCGGCCGTCGGCCAGCGCGGCTACCACGGTAGCCGGTCCTCGAAAGACGTCCCCTCCCACGAACACCACTCCGCGGCCGGTATGCATGCTGGCGGGATCACCTCCGATGGTGTTCCACCGGGTGACGGGCAGGTCGTACCCGCTGCCCCCGGTGACATCCTCCATGGGGATTTGCGGGTACTGTCCGATGGCGCTGATCACTTGGTCGACCTCCATCATCACCTCGGACCCTTCGATGGGCACGGGACGGCGTCTGCCGCCGGCATCGGGGGCGCCAAGCTCCATGCGGATGAACTCGATGCGGCGCAGGGCTCCCTTCTTCCCCGTGAGCTGGGTGGGGGCCACCAGAAACTGGATGTCCACCCCTTCCTCCTGGACGGCTTCGACTTCCTCGGGGCTCGCTGGCATTTCCTTGCGCGAGCGGCGATAGAGGATCGTGACCTTTTCGGCCCCGAGGCGAAGGGCGGTGCGGGCGGCGTCTATGGCCACGTTGCCTCCGCCGATGACCGCCACCCGTTTTCCCACCTTGACCCCGCGGCGCTTTGGCTGGGCCATTTTCTCCAAAAACTCGATGCCGCACTCGACCCCTTTGAGGTCCTCACCCTCAATGCCCAGCCTGCGGGTGGCCCATGCGCCTATGGCCACGAAGACGGCGTCGAACCCGTCCCGCTTGAGCTCGCCGAGGGTGAAATCCCTCCCCCACTGGACCCCCGTCTTGACCTCCACCCCGAGACCGATGATGCCCTCGATTTCCCAGTCCAACACCTCCCTCGGAAGCCTGTAGGCAGGGATTCCGTACCTGAGCATCCCGCCCAGCTTGTCCCTGGCTTCGAAAATCGTCGTCCCATGCCCCATGCTCCTGAGATAGTAGGCGGCGCTGAGACCGGCGGGCCCCCCGCCGACGATGGCCACCCGGTGGCCAGTGGCGGGCGGCACGGCTGGAAGCACGCGCTCTCCCGCGTTCATCTCCCAGTCGGCCAGAAAACGCTTGCAACAGTTGATGGCCACGGCCTCATCCACCAGGTGGCGCCTGCAGGCGGTCTCGCAGGGGTGGGGACATACGCGCCCGATGGTGGCCGGCATGGGAATCTTCTCCTTGATGAGCCGGACGGCTTCGCGGTACTCGCCGTGCCGTATCAGGGCCAGATAACCCTGGATGTCCACGCCGGCGGGACAGGTTGCCGAGCACGGCGCGACACAGTCCCCGTAGTGGGTGTCCAACAGCAGATCGAGGAGGAGCTTTCGGGTTCTCCGGAGGTCTTCGTCTTCCGTCGTGATGTCCATCCCCTCGGCAACACGGGTGCTGCACGCCGCCTTGAATTTCTGCTCGCCCGCAACGCGCACGACGCAAAGGCGGCAGTTTTCGAGTGGGTGCAGCAGCGGGCTGTAACACAGGACGGGGATGTGAATGCCAAAAAGGCCCGCCGCATCGAGAATGGTGCTTCCGGCGGGGACTTCCGCCGTCCTGCCGTCCATACGAATCCTGACCTTATCGTTCATGGGTCCCTCCAGACTGTGGCCACCAGTTCACTGAATGGTCATCACCGAGCGCCGGCTCCACGGGATCATGATGTCCGCTTTTCCAGGAGAAGCTGGATGTTGTGGTTCAAGGCCTGCGGATCGACGGGCTTTTCCATGAAGATATCCGCGGCAATCCAGTCCATGTCTTCCTCCACCGAACGGCCGTAACCCTTTTCGGTGTCGGGCTGCGCGGAGACGATGATGATGGGGAACCGCTCCAGCCCCTTCTTCTGCCTCAGCTTCGCGGCGAACTCGAGACCTTCGTCCATGGTGGCCATCATGATGTCCAGAATCAGGAGATCCGGTTTTTCGACCTCCATGCTCCGCAGGACGCCGGCGGTGCTGTTGGCCGTGGTCACGTCGTAGCCGAAGCGTCTCAGGATGGCGGCCGTGATCTCCAAGAAACTGGGATCGTCGTCAACGATCATGATCTTGTGCTTTTTCATGCATCACTCCTCCCGTGCTCGAGTTTCGGCAAGACAAACCTATCAATCCCTCGCAATCCCTCGGTACCTCGATGATGAATGCCGTCCATTCGCCCTCCAGGCTCTCTACCCATATTCTCCCGCGATGGCGCTCCACGATGGTCTTCGTGATGAAAAGCCCAAGTCCCGTTCCTCGCGTCGAAGGTTGACGAGAGGTGTGCAACCGCTCGAACTTCCTGAACAACCTGCCCCTGTCCTCCTCGCTGATGCCGGGACCGGAATTCCATACCTCCATGCGGCACCGGTCCCCCAGGTCGGCAACGGTGATGCGAATCCGTCCAGACTCGTCGCCGTACTTCAAGGCATTGTTCACCAGGTTGCCGAGAACGCTCCGAAAGAGTTCCGGATCGAGGTTCCACCGAAGATCGGGAGGGACATCCACGCAAATGGAAACCCGTCGCTCCACGATGGTTCCCCCAAGACCTTCGATGACCGGCTGTACCACCTCCTTCATGATGCAAGTGGGACGGGGCTGAACAGGCAGCTCGTCCTTCTCGATCCTGGACAGGTCCAGGTAATGCTTGATCATCTCCATGGACTGCTCCAGGTTTCGGCATATGGCTTCCACCATGAGGCTCTGCTCCCGGGCCAGCTCGCCGAAAATTTCCTGGCGCAGCGCATTGGCGCTCATATAGCTGTTGGCAATGGGCGACTTGAGCTCGTGGGTGACGAAGCTGAGCATCTCCAGGTAGCGCCGGTTCAGGCGTGAAATCCGCTCATTAGCCTCATTGAGCCGTATATTGGCTTCCACAAGCTTGCTCATGTGCCGGCGGAGCTCCGTGAGGTCCTGGAAATAGCCCACGACGGCGAGCTCCTCTCCGTCCTTGAAAAGCAGGGCGGCCGAGAGTCTTATGGGAATGGTGCGCCCCTCCTTGTTGACAATGCTGGTCGTGTAATCCAGCAGGGTCCCGGGACCTCCATATTCATCGCTCAGAAGGGCCTTCTTGATGTTCTGCGCCTCCCTTCCCGGGTAAAACTCCTGCACGGGGAGCTTGTGGAGCACCTCCTCCGGGGTGTATCCCAGGAGGCGCTGGGCTCCCTTGTTGTAAAGAATGATACGACCCTCCCGGTCATTGGCCATGATGCCGTCGGGACAGGCGTCGAGGAGCCGCTCCTCGAACTCGTAATGCCGCTGGAGCTGCTTCTGATAGGCCCTGAGCCTGGCCGCCATGACCTTGAACCCGAGGGTGAGGCTCGAGAGCTCATCGCCCGATGCATCCCCGAGAAAGTCACATTGACCGCAGGAGGGATGCGGAGGCCCATTTTCCCGTCCCGCACCCTTTTCCTGCTCGCCGATGAGAAGAGGGCAGAGTCCGGGGGAATCGCCCAGGTCCCTCAGCAGAAAATCATCCTGAAGCTTCTGTCGGCAGGGGAGCTCCCGCTCCACTTCCCGGACCACCTCTTCCAGCCCGCCCCTGGCCAGGGCGGCGGTCATGCGCATGAGCCGGTCGACGGGACGGGTGATCATCCGCGTGAAGCCCCGTGTCAGGAAGAAACTGATGGCGAGAACCAGGAGGGTCACCGTGAAAAGCACTCGAAAGAGCTGGACGCTGATCTGTTCCAGGGACCTGGCGCAGACACCGACCCGCACCGCCAGCTCGGTCTCGGGTGGCGACGAGCCAGGGTCCTGAAGGAGAACCTGGTAGACGGGATTCCCGGAAGTCGGACGCTTCACGACCAGGTTCTCCATCGTTCCCACGATGGCGAACCCATCCACCTCCATTCCGGCGCGGCATTCATCATCCCCCATCCTGAATATCGAGCTGTCGTTTCGATCCAGAAGCTCGACGTGGAGCAGTTTGGGCATCAAAGAGAAGAGGGGCTTGAGCCTCGCCCTCAGTTGAGCCTCCCGCCCTTCCTCGGGAAGCTCCCGGACCTGGTCCACCACCCCACGGGCGATCTTCCAAGCCCCTTCGGTGACGTCGGCCTCCATGGCCGGCAGGATGACCCGGTCGATGGCTATGGCGCCGGTGACGACCACCAGGGCCACCATGGCGAGGGTGATGAGCAGGATCTTGTTCTGAAAGCTTAGCCGCCTCAGGAAGCGCATGGGTCCATTCCATCCACAGGGCCGTTATACGGTGTTTTCTCTGCTCACAGTCCAATGGCCCCGGTCTTCCGCACAACCAGGCCGACCACGGAGCCGGTATTGCGCCGGGAGCCGCCCGGAAGCAGCGTTCGGCGTTCAGCAAAGGGACGAGACGAGGTTTGCCGTTTCGGCGGTCGCGTTCACCGGTTTCCAGAACGAGGCGAGTTGCAGCATGATCGCAGGGGGTGGAGCCATGGGTACAAAGGGCGTGTTGCGGAAGCTATCATAGCGCGAAAATCGACGAAAGGGGAGAGTTTGGTGCTCCATTATCGAAGTCACCTCCCCGGGAATGGAAAGCACTCTCAGGATTTGAACTGCCACCGCGTGTACGCCACCAGGCCGAGGACGGTGAGACCGACTCCCGTGGCCCCCATGGCACCCGGGAAGCTCCCGTGCAAAAAAACGATCTCGCCCATGAGTGAGAAAACCACCTCCATGGACTGCGTGGCATCAACGGCGGCGATTTCATAGGGATGCGAGCAGCGATGTCTGGCGTGAAGGAAGATGGCCGTGGCGACAACGCCGGAAAACAGGGCCACCATGGCGGTGTTGACCCATTGCCCCGGAGAAGGCGGAGGTGGCGCCGCCAGGAGCACGAGAGCGATCCAGAATGGCACCGATCCCAGGGTCAGGAGCAGCACCCGGGCGAGGCTGTCCTCGAGGATATCGTGGTCGATGTGCGGTATAAGCCTGCCGTCGCCCCGCTTCGCCTCCCACACCATCTGGTTTCCCACTGGGTAGGCAAAGGCCGCGACCATGACGGGAAGAGCGCCGCCGAGCACCTCGCGAATGGAAACCGTGGATCCGTGCTCAATATTCACCAGGGCAATACCCACGAAGATGATGGACGTGAGCAGGATGCCCCGGCTCGGGACTCTTTTGCCAAAAACCATCAGTACCAGCGGAGTGGCCAGGATGGTGGTCTGCCACGTGGTGGCCACGATCCATCCGGGGGCGAACGACGCACTGAAGCAAAGCAGCGAGTAAAAGACCCCGAAACCGATGCTCCCCGCCACAACCCAGAAAGGCCAGTGGCTCTGAAAGGCGGCGGCGATCCGCACCAGGCGTCCGGCGCCCTGGGTGAGGAGAACCCAGACACTGAGGAACGCCGTCATGTATCCGAATCTCAGGCTCGCGGTCCAGACCCAGTGGCCGCCCTCGAGGCTCATGGCACGGTTCAGAACGAAGGTGCTGCTGAAGAACAGTGCGGCCAGCATTCCAAGGGAAACCAGGCGAAGCATGACGGCAGCTCCCGGAAACATGCATGTCGAGGATACAGAGCTTTATTCAGGGGAATCCAGGAAGACTTCCCGTCGGTTCTCGCGGTGGTCCACCACGTAGTACAGGGCGGCTTTCCGTTGGAGCTCCTTCTGAAGTTGCCCGAGGGTCTCGCGGTCGATGTCGTAGGCCCGGATGTATACCATGCGATAGCCGGCGGGCATGGGCTCGTAGCTTCCCAGAATGCTGGCGATGCGCCCGCCGTGGTCGCGGATGATGTCCGTGAGCTCCTTGATCGACCCGGGGCGATCCTCGACCTTGAGGGCGAACTGCACTCCCCTCTTGCCGAGACCGCTCAAGGCGATGAGCACCTTGAAGAGATCGTCGCGGGTGATCATGCCGACAACCGCCCCATTGGCGTCCACGACAGGCGCCCCCGAGATTCTGTGCCTCAGAAGCAGTTCGGCGGCCTCCTCCACCGTCCAGTCCACCGGGACGGTGACGGGACTTCTGGTCATGATGTCCTTGATCCTGATCTTGGACAGCAGGTAGAGGAGCTCGTGCACATCGAGGGTCGTCGCGTCCGAGGCCGAGGCCCGCTTGAGATCCGTATCCGAAACGATCCCCACCAGCCTTCCCTTGTGGAGGACGGGGAGCATCCGAACGCTGTGCTCCTTCATCATGGCGGTCGCGCGCTGCATGGAATCGTCGTCTTCAACGGTGACGACGTCCTTGCTCATCCAGTCCCTGACAAGCATGAAGAATCTCCTTTCTCGAAAGATTATGATGCCACCGTCTCGATTATAGAGCTTACAGGCTTGATTCTCCAAACGACATGATTGGCGCCCCGAGCAATTCATGCGTGAAACGATTTGCGGTCTTCCAGTTTGGACTGCTCGCTTCGATTCTAACAAAGGCGCGGTGCCTCACCTCGAAATGACAAGACGAGCTATGTTCTTACCGTGGGCATCATGGCAGTCTCAGTCGCTACGACATCCTTCACCGATGTGAATGTTGCGGGAACGTGGTATCATGGCATCGAGAGCATCCATTTTCCCATGGGGGGGCAGCCTCACCGTTGAAGGTGCCAATCACACCATTCCAAAGAGGGGTCGGAAATGGGATTACTTTCGTGGATCGTCATGGGCTTGATGGTCGGCGCAGTTGCGAAATTCATCATGCCGGGGAAAGATCCGGGCGGATTCATCATCACGATACTCCTGGGCATCGCCGGGGCTTTCGTGGGCGGATTCGTTGCTTCCAGCATGGGAATTGGGACATTCACCGGATTCAACGCGGGAAGTTTCCTCGTGGCCACGGGCGGCGCGGTGCTCATTCTGGTCCTCTACCGCGCACTGAAGCGATAGGCTCACAGGGCGACTTGCACGGGGCTCAAGAGGCAGGGTAGGCATGAGACGTTGTTACACGGTCCTGTGACAAGGCTGGCCTTCCCAGTTCAAACTTGAAGCTCCCCGCGGCGTGCGATCGATCCCGCCGGGAGCCGGTAGGTTTTAATCGTGGAACGCCTTCGACAGGAAGTCCATGAGCAGGTCTCGCCGGTTCAAGGACGGGTCGTCGATGGCCCGCTCATGGAGGGCGCGGAGGACTTGGCCCACGGCCTCGCCGGGTGGAATTCCCAAAGCCTGCATGACGTCCGATCCGTCCAGGGCCAGCTCCCGAACCTCCATCGGAAAACCATCGGCCAGCTCGGCCAAGATCCGGCCACGGAAGTTCCTCCACCAGTCGTAGAACCCCGGAGACGCGGAAGCGAGTGCCCGGGCATGGGCCTCGGCGAGATGAATCCAATCCTGAAGCAGGTCCCGTCCCACGCGGGACATGGTTCGCCGGAGCTCCGCACCCGACCAGTCGCGCGAATCGGCCGTGATCTGATGCTGCACCAGGGAAGCCACTTCCCGACGATGGCGCGTCGAGGCCCGCCATCGCTCCAGGATGCCTTCGGCCATCCTGGAGCCGGCGGCTGGGTCGGCCATGCAGGCGCCGCTCTGAAAAACAGCAGAGACACCGATGCGGTTCCGAACCCTCAGGTTGTGAAAGAATGCAGCCAGTCGAACCGTCGTGCCGGCGGGACACTCATGGACCGTCCGGGCGGCATGGCGAACGGCCCGCTCAGCATCATCCGCTGGACCTTCCCCTCGATCTCCACCCAACATTTCAGGGATGGTCTCTCGAATCACACCTCCGCGCCACATGCACTCCACCCCTTCGCGCACCGCACTCCCCGCAAGCAGCCGCAGCCATTCGTCCCGAATCCTTTCGGGCGCCACCCGGCTCAGCCCGCCCGCCTCACGCTGAAGGGCCAGGAAGGTGGACTCCTCCAGGCGAAACCCGCAAGTCGAGATGAAACGGCCTGCCCGCAGTGCCCGGAGCGGGTCCTCCCTGAATCGGGAGGCGGCGTCGCCAACCCCCCTCAGCACGCCCTGCTCGAGGTCCACCACCCCCCTGTGGGGATCCAGGAACTCGCCAGCCGGAAAGGACCATGCCATGGCATTAATGGTGAAGTCCCGGCGTGCCAGGTCGATCAGGATTCCCCGCTCTCCGGGCACCGGCACTGTCGTCACCTCAATGGTACGGACCGGAGTCAGGACCTGGATGGTCCCATGCCGCAGCCCTTTGGGAGCCACCCGTGGAAACAGCTTCAGCAGCAGGTCTGAAGGGGCGTCGGTAGCCAGGTCCCAGTCCTTCGCCTCGAGGTCGCGGAAGGAATCCCGAACAGCTCCCCCGACGATCCAGACGGAGTGGCCGGCTTCATGGATGCGCTCCATGGCCGCGAGGACGTCGTCGGGGATGTTCCCTGGGCTCAGGCCTTCCGATCTCATGGCAAGGTTCCTGCCTGTCAACGTTTCGAGTTTCGAGCTTCGGGTTTCGGGTTGAGCAGCAGTCCCTTGCCAACCCTTCCATTGTGTACGGGGGTCCCGAAGGGACATGCGGCGCCGCCCATTTGGGATAGACCAGCTTCATGAAGGTAGCTCACGGGCTTTGGATGCGCAACCGGAAGCAGGACGGACCGCATGCCCG
>Ga0101944_10007009_pt1 | contig 11585 bp, 11 predicted proteins | sample DewCreD2012metaG_FD_75245 | JGI IMG/M metagenome (GOLD analysis project Ga0101944, IMG submission 75245) | Hot spring sediment bacterial and archeal communities from British Columbia, Canada, to study Microbial Dark Matter (Phase II) - Dewar... ... | reverse complement strand
TACCAGCAGAGCCGTCCGTCCCAGAGATGATTTCCGGCGAATTCGATCTTGTTCCTGAGGCAAATGATGCGTTCCTCCAACTGGCGGGCTACAGCCGCGAAGACTTACAGGCGGGACGTCTGCGTTGGCCCGACCTCACGCCTCCAGAACACTCCGCGCTTGATGATTTCGCGCACGAAGAATGCTTGCGGTTTAGAGCCTGTACGCCGTATGAGAGAGAGTTGATCCGCAAAGATGGCTCGCGTATCCCCGTTCTGCTCACCACCGTGGTTCTGAACCTGTCTCCCTTCCGATGGATCTCTTTGGTTCAGGACCTCCGTGAGAGCGATCAGTTGGGAACCATAAAGGACGAAGCTATCGAGGGGAAGCACGACTTCGAAGAGATCGTGGGTACGAGCGCCTCTCTGCGGCGGGTTCTGCGGCTGGTGGAAGTCGTCGCGCCTACCGATGCCAATGTGCTGATCCTCGGTGAGACCGGCACGGGGAAGGAATTGATCGCGAATGCGATCCACCGGCTAAGTCCTCGCAAGAACCAGCCTTTCGTGACCCTGAATTGCGCCGCCATTCCGACCGGGCTTTTGGAAAGCGAGTTGTTCGGATACGAAAAAGGAGCCTTTACCGGCGCCTTGGGGCAGAAGCTCGGCCGCTTCGAGATGGCGCACCGGGGGACTCTTTTCCTGGACGAGGTTGGCGACATCCCGCTGGAGCTACAACCCAAGCTGCTCCGGGCACTACAGGAGAAGTCGTTTGAACGGCTGGGCGGCACGCGCACCATTCCGATTGACGTACGGCTCATCGCCGCCACCAACCGTAACTTGTCGCAAATGATGGCGGACAAGGCCTTTCGGGCGGATCTCTATTACCGGTTGAATGTTTTCCCGATCACGGTTCCACCGTTGCGCGACCGTCCCGAAGACATCCCCATCCTGGCCCGGCATTTCACCCGGAAGTACGCCCGGAAGATGGGACGGCAGATCGACAAGATTCCGCCCGAAACGATGCGGGCCCTGGTGAACTACTCGTGGCCCGGCAACGTGCGAGAACTGGAGAACTTTATCGAGAGAGCGGTTATTCTCTCCCAGGGTTCCAGTCTCCGCGCTCCTTTGGATGAGTTGCGGGCGGCCGGTGTGGAGTCTGCCGGCGGCACGCTGGAGCAAGTGGAGCGCGAGCACATCACCCGCGTGCTTCGGGAGACGGGCGGCGTGGTCAGTAGGGCTGCCACGCGCCTGGGAATTCCACGCACAACGTTGAACGCCATGATGCGTAAGCTGGGAATCTCCCGCAAGAACCTCTGACCGCCAATGGACACGTGATCTTCCTTCGTCATTCACCGTACCTGCCGCAGCCGTGCTCGCACAGGCGCCAGAGCCCCTCACGGCGGCTGGTTGAGAGGCGCCGGATTGGTCACCTGCGTGCACCGGGGTAGACGGAGGTGGACTACAAGCCGTCTTGGTGTTGGAACATTGTCAGGAAAAGGAGCAAGGCGCTGTGGCGACAAACAAGCGCAAAGAGAAGCGGCCGGCAGAACCCCTCGCACCGAGTGCGGCGGCGCCGCCACCGGAGCATGAGGCGCCGGGATTTCCCATTGTGGGCATCGGCGCGTCTGCCGGGGGGCTGGCGGCATTTGAAGCCTTCTTTTCCGGCATGCCCGCCGACCGTGATCCCGGCATGGCGTTTGTCCTAGTGCAGCACCTGGCTCCGGATCACAAGAGCATTCTCACCGATCTGGTCAAGCGGTATACCCGCATGCAGGTCTTCGAAGTTACGGATGGGATGACGGTCAAACCCAACTGTGCTTATATCATCCCGCCGAACCGGGACATGGCCCTGCTCAACGGCACGTTACAGTTGCTGGAACCCGTCGCGCCGCGCGGCCATCGTCTGCCGATTGACTTCTTCTTCCGCTCCCTGGCTCAGGACCAGCGGGAGCGGGCCATCGGTATCGTGCTCTCGGGGACCGGCAGTGACGGCACCCAGGGGGTGCGGGCGATCAAGGGTGAAGGCGGTATGGTGATGGCGCAGAACCCCAAATCCACCGAATACGACGGAATGCCGGCCAGCGCCATTGCCACCGGGCTGGTGGACTATGTGCTGCCGCCGGCCGAGATGCCGGCCCAACTCATCGCCTACGTCGCGCAAGTGTTCGGAAAAGCACCGCGTCCGGTCTCTCCTCCGGCCCCAAAAGCCGAAGACACGCTGAAAAAGATCTTCCTGCTGTTGCGCACCCAGACCGGTCACGACTTTTCCCAATACAAGCAAAGCACCATCATCCGCCGCGTCGAGCGGCGCTTGGCCGTTCACCAGATTGAGCGGCTGGACGAGTATGTCCGCTATTTGCAGCAGACCCCCGCCGAAGTGGAGGCGCTCTTTCGCGACCTCTTGATCGGCGTCACCAGTTTCTTCCGCGACCCGGAAGCGTTTGTGGCGCTCCAGGAAAAGGCTATCCCGCGGCTTTTTGCCGGCAAACCCGCGGGCGCATCGATTCGCGTCTGGGTGCCCGGCTGTTCCACCGGCGAGGAAGCCTATTCCGTCGCCATTCTGCTCCAGGAGCGCATGGAGGAGCTGAAGCACAGTTTCAAGCTCCACGTGTTTGCCACTGACATTGATCGCCGCGCCATCGAATTCGCGCGCGCCGGCATCTACCCGGCCAGCATTGCCAGCGATATCTCGCCGCAGCGGCTGGCGCGCTTTTTCTCCCAGGAGCCGGACGGCAGCGCCTACCGCATCCAAAAAAACATCCGCGACTCGGTGATCTTCTCCGAGCAGGATGTGATCAAAGACCCGCCGTTTTCGAAGCTTGACCTGATCAGTTGCCGCAACCTGCTGATCTATATGGGAGGGGAACTGCAAAAGAAACTCATCCCCCTGTTCCACTATGCGTTGAACCCGGGCGGCATGCTGTTCCTGGGCACATCGGAGACCGTGGGCGAGTTCGTGGACCTTTTTGCCACGCTGGATCGCAAGCATAAGCTGTATCAGCGCAAAGAGGAGATTGCTGGCGCACGCCATGCGGGTTTTCTAGCGCTTCTGCGGGAAGACGGACCCGTCGGCCGGCCCTCCGGGAAGGCGCCCGGCAAAGGCAAGCTCCCAGTGCGTGAACTGACCGAGAGAACGCTGCTCGAACAGTACGCCCCGCCCGGCGCGGTGGTCAACGAACGGGGCGATATCTTCTACCTCCACGGACGCACCGGCAAGTACCTGGAACCGGCGCCGGGCGAGGCTGGCATGAATATCCTTCAGATGGCCCGTGAAGGGTTGCGGCCGGACCTAACCACCGCCCTGCACAAAGCGGCGGCGCTTAAAGCGCCAGTACGCCACCCGGGCCTGCGGATTAAAACTAACGGCGATTTCGTGATCGCCAATCTGACGGTCCAACCGGTGCCTGCGGGTCCGGATTCAGACCTGGCGGCCAAATTGTTCCTGGTCGTTTTCGAGGAAGTGCCGGCGCCCGGCCCGCAAGTTTCTGAACCGGCCGACGTCCCCAATGCGGGCGGAGAAGCCGGCGAGCCCACTGCGGACGTCGGTGCGCGAGTTGCGGCGCTGAAGCAGGAACTGCGGGCCAAGGAGGAATATCTCCAGACCACCATTGAGGAACTGGCGACCTCCAACGAGGAGCTCAAATCGGCCAACGAGGAAATGCAGTCTGTGAACGAGGAACTGCAATCCACCAACGAGGAACTGGAGACCTCCAAGGAAGAGTTGCAGTCGGTCAACGAAGAGTTGGCCACGGTCAACGCCGAACTGCAAAACAAGGTGGCCGATCTGTCGCGCGCCAACAACGACATGAACAACCTGCTGGCGGGCACGGGCATCGGCACCATCTTTGTGGACCATCTACTGCGGATCCAGCGTTTCACCCCCGCGGCTACCCAGGTCATTAACCTGATCCTGACGGACGTGGGGCGGCCTCTGGGTCACATCGTCTCTAACCTGGTGGGCTATGACCGCCTGGTGGCGGACGTGCGGGAGGTGCTGGACAGCCTGGTACCTAAGGAACTGGAAGTCCAGACCCATGCGGGCGCGTGGTTCCTGATGCGCATTCGCCCCTATCGCACCGACGAGAACGTGATCGAAGGCGCGGTGATCACCTTCACGGAGATTACGGAGCTTAAGAAAGCACAGGTGGCGCTGAGGGAAATCGAGGACGTGCGCCGTCTGGCGGCCGTAGTGCGTGACGCTCAGGATGCCATCGTGGTGCACGACTTGGAGGGTCGAATCCTGGCCTGGAATCCGGGAGCGGAAAGGATGTACGGCTGGAGTCAAGCCGAGGCATTGACTATGAATATTCGGGACCTCGTCCCGGATGGCCGGTGGGAGGAAGCACTGGCTGTGCTGCGGCGACTGAGCCGGGCCGAGGTGATCGAGGCATTCCGCATGCAGCGGATCGCCAAGGACGGCCGTATCTTGGAGGTCTGGCTGACTGCCACCGCGCTGGTGAACGACTCCGGGAGTGTGTACGCCATTGCCACGACGGAGAGAAAGGCCCGGTCAGAGCCATGAATTCGGAAGATGACCGTTGGAATCCGCAGGACGAACGCTCCACGACTGGGCGACCCGACTCGGATGTCGGGCAAGCTCTGCGCCGGCGGGCGGAGGCGCTGGCAGGTGAAAGAACCGGCGATCTGCCAGAAAACCGGGAAGTATTATCGCCCGAGGCGGCTCGGCGCGCGCTTTACGAACTGCGGGTGCATCAGATCGAGCTGGAGATGCAGAATGAGGAGCTGCGCCGGACGCAGGGGGAACTGGAAGCCTCGAGGGCGCGGTACTTCGACCTGTACGACCTGGCGCCGGTGGGCTATTTCACGCTCAACGAAGAAGGGTTGATTCTGGAGGCCAATCTCACCGCCGCCAAACTGCTTGGCGTGCCGAGAGGCGATCTGGTCAAGCAGCCCTTATCCAAGTTCATCCTCCCTGAGGACCAGGACAGCCATTACCTGCGCCGCAAACAACTTACGGAAGCGGGCGCGCCACAGTCGTGGGAACTGCGGTTGCTGAGAAAGGACTCCGAGCCCTTCTGGGCGCGGGTTGAGGCAACCATTGCGCAGGATGCTGACGGCGCTCCCGTATGGCGCGTTGTGGTGAGCGACATCACGGAATCCAAACGCGCGGAGGAAGAGAAGGCGACGCTCGAAGCTCACAACCGGCAACTTCAGAAGTCCGAAGGACTGGGGCGCATGGCTGGGGCCATAGCTCACAAGTTCAATAACCTTCTCACGGCGGTGATGGGAAACCTCGAACTGGCCATCGGCGGGTTGCCGAAGGTTGGAGGGCCCGTGGAACAATTGACGAACGCGTTGCGGGCGGCCCGCGACGCGTCGGAGATCAGCAAACTAATGCTGACCTACATGGGACAAACGTGCGCTCAACGCAATCCGCTGGATCTTGCCGAGGTCTGCCGCCGAAGTCTCCCCCTGCTGCGCGCCGCCGTTCCACGAGATGTGGTCCTGGATGTTGATCTTCCCTTCACCGGTCCGGTGATCAGCGCTGACGCAAATCAGATACAGCAAGCCTTTACAAATCTGGTCATCAATGCCTGGGAGGCTGGACTTGAGGGCCGGGGAGTTGTTCGCGTTGCCGTCAAGACGGTCTCGCTGGAGGATATTCCGGCATCGCACTGCTTTCCCTTGGATTGGCGGCCGCGCGAGCATGCCTACGCTTGCCTGGAGGTGGTGGACGCAGGCAGGGGGATTCCAGCCGAGGATCTCGAAAAGATCTTCGACCCGTTTTTCTCCACCAAATCTCCGGGGAGGGGCATGGGCTTGCCTGTAGTTTTTGGGATTGTGCGGGCGCACGGCGGAGTCGTTGCGGTGAAGACTGCGCCAGGCAGGGGGAGTGCCTTCCGGGTCTTCCTGCCGTTGTCGGCCGACAGAGTCCTTCGCCAGCCGGACCGGGCCGCGAAATGCCGGGAGTTCCAGGGGGGCGGCACGGTACTGCTGGTGGAAGATGAACCGATGGTGCGCAAGCTGGGCGAAGTTGCGCTCAAGGACCTTGGTTTTACGGTGCTTCTGGCGGAGGACGGCGTCGAGGCTGTCCAGGTGCTCCGGCAGCGCAGGGATGAAGTTTGCTGCGTCCTGTGCGATTTGACCATGCCGCGCATGAATGGCTGGGAGACATTGGCTGCGCTGCGTAAGCTGGCGCCCGGCCTCCCGGTTGTCCTGGCCAGCGGCTACGATGAAGCACATGTAATGGCCGGCGACCATCCTGAACTTCCACAGGCATTCCTGAGCAAGCCATATAGTGTCCAGGAGCTTCGCGATGCGATCGGGCGCGCCCTGGCGCACGGGGAGAGATCGAGAGGCTGCTGAGATCGGAGGGACGAGGACATCGTGTCTAAAACTAAAACTAGACGCAGAAGGGCGAATCCAACGCGTTCCCCCGAAGCAGACTCGATGCAAGGTCTGCGCGAGCAGGCTGAGGCGCTGGCGAATGAAAGCGCCGGCGAATTGCAGGACAAGCCTGAAGTGCTGCCACCCGAGGCAGCTCGGCGGATGCTTCACGAGTTGCGGGTGCATCAGATCGAGTTGGAAATGCAGAACGAAGAGCTGCGCCGAGTCCAGACGGAACTTGAAGAATCGCGAGCCCGGTATTTTGACCTGTATGACATGGCGCCGGTGGGCTATTTCACGCTCAACGAAGAAGGGTTGATTCTGGAGGCCAATCTAACCGCCGCCAAACTGCTTGGCGTGCCGAGAGGTGATCTGGTCAAGCAACCCTTATCCAAGTTCATCCTCCCCGAGGACCAGGACAGCCATTACCGGCGCCGCAAGCAACTCCTGGAAACGGGTGCGCCACAGTCGTGGGAACTGCGGTTGGTGAGAAAGGACTCCGAGCCCTTCTGGGCGCGGATTGAGGCAACCATAGCGCAGAATGCTGACGGCGCGTCCGTGTGGCGCGCCGTGGTGAGCGACATCACCGAAAACAAGCGGGCGGAGCGGTTGATCCAGGCGCACAGCGACGAACTTCATGAATTCGCCTATGCGCTCACGCACGACGTGCAGGAACCGCTGGGCACGGTACTGAATCTGACTCAGCGACTGGCACAGGATTATAAAGGAAGACTGGGTGAAACCACAGACAAGTATTTAGATCATTGCGTCGAGAGTGCGAGGCGAATAGAAGTCCTCTTGAAAGGCCTTCTGGACTACTTGGATTACCGGGCGCGCCGGCAATCGCTTAGTACCGATTGATTTCCAACACGCACGTCTGAACCGCCGGATCAATTCGCAGTCTGGCGGGTTTCACACTTCCAAGTTCTTGGAGGCTAAGTCCCAGTTTGCCAGCTTCCAGAAGGCTTCGACGTACTTGGGCCGCGCATCGCGGTAGTCGATGTAGTAGGCGTGCTCCCAGACATCGCAATTCAGCAGGGAAGGGTCCAAGAACCTCTGACCGTCTATGGTCATCCGACCACACTCCACCAGTTTCAGCCGCGGGGTGACTGGGGAACTGTATTCTGTTGGCGCGCTTCTGAGCCGTACATTTTGAGGCGTGCCCGTGGGCCGTTCGACGTCCCGAGGGACGTTGGCGCGATACATGCACCTGACAAGTGGGAATGATGCGACGCCCCTCCCAAATGAAGCGTTCCGCCCACCGAAAGGAGAAGGACTCATGAACTGGAAACAACTTCAAGGCAGGTGGAAGGAAATCTCAGGATCGGCCCGCGCGCACTGGAGCAGACTTACTGACGATGACTGGCAAGCAATTAAGGGCAGGAAGGAGCAACTGGCAGCGCGCATCCAGCAGCGTTACGGCATCGCGCGGGAAGCGGCAGAGCGGCAGATCGCCGAATGGTCGAGTACCCTGCTCGATATCGTTGAACCGGCGAGGGCCGGGCTGCACGTAGAACGTTCGGCGAAACAGCGGCGAAGTATGGCGGCGGCCGTGGAACCATCGAGTTCCAAAAACGCAATCAAGTGATGATCCCCGGCGTCCCCCTGAGCAGCGCGATGCCAACTCTAGTGGTGACGTTCCTGGCAGCGTCGGCCTTCTTATTGACCGGCGCTTCGGTGCTGGCCGGGGCGCTGGGCGCCTGGCGGTTCGCCGCGGACCCGGGCTGGGCCAACGACTTCTTCATAGCGGAGGGATTGTTCTCGCACTATCAGCCGTGGTTTGCCGTCGCCACCGGCGCGCAGATGGCGGCTCTTGTTCTGAGGCGGTGGGTGGCCAAACAGACATGACGATGGATTCGACCGCCGCTCTGTCGGCGTGCCGTCGCTCGGTGCTGAAGGCGGGTGGCGAGCGGGTGGAAAGGAACACGCGAATGAACATAAGTCCACGCAAGGAGACGCATGCCGCCGGCTTCTGCTCCGGCGATCCCGTTGTTGTTCTCTACCAAGGGCTACATAACGGCATGCCCGGGCGTTTCGTGGGGCTGAGGGAGGACCCAAACTGGGCGGATATCGAAGAACAAGATGGTTGTATTCGCGGTCATCCCGTTCTTTGGCTGCGGCGTCCCGATGACGTCTGAAGTCCGGCAATCAGACTGGGCGAAGAGACCTCAGGACACTACTAGCCTATTCATGGATCTGACGGTATTGGATCGCGGGAAAGAGATTTCTATGCAAGGCTCTTTGGATGCGACACTGCTCCTGGAAAGACAACAGCGCGCAGACGAGGCGCAGCGCAAGCTCGAAGATCGCCAGTGGTTGAGGGACTTCACGCTGGCCCTGGTTCTGATCTTTGCGACAATCACCGTTTCGACGGCACTCAGCAGATGGATGGCTTCAGGGCAGTAAGTGAAGAATGCCGGACACAAAGACGGCCCGAGCGGAATGAACGGCACCCTCAACCAACTGCCCGAGGAAACGGCACACCGCTTCACCAAGCCATTCGCTCAACTCTTGCGCATCGAGATGGCGGCGGGCGCTGTTTTACCAATCTTCGCCGTTGCTGCGGTCGCGGTCTCCAACTCGGCTTGGTCCGGCCCCTTTCTCGCGTTCTGGGAAATGCCGGTCGGTCTTTATCTGGGAGCGGTAGTGTTCTCCGGCTCATTAAGGCGCCGGATTTTGGAGCCGGCTGGCCGCACACAGCTTGCTCAGCGGCATCGGTTGGACCATGGCTCTTTTCATCGCCGGCTTGGCTTTCGGTCCCAACCTCTTGAACTCCGCCAAGCTGGGCATCCTGGCATCATCGGGTTTCGCGGGGACTTCCGGGCTGATAGCGTTGACATGGCTGAGTTCAAAAAACAGGCGGAAATGGGACGGCGCCCCCGCGCCTACGGGCTCCTAATGCCGGTTGACCGTCACCCAAAGTCCTGACCGCCCTTGGCCACATGACCACCCATGGTCACCCCTAACCGGATCAATGCTTCCCGGCAGGGTCCATAAGGCGCCGGCGAGCGAGCGGGCTTAAGCAAATAGCGATGTTGGCTCAAGACTTGCACTATCTCAAGCGAAGGAATAGGGCCGCTAGTCCCTACATGTCGGCGCCCAGAATCAAAATTTGACACGATCAGCGCCGCAGGCTCTGGTTGCTCAAGCCCTAGATTGATTTGAAGAAAGAGGAGAAGGCATGCCTACATCAATTCAACCACAGGGATTACCAGAGGCATGGAAGCCACTACCGGCGGAGTCTCTCGACGAGGCAGTGTGGAATGCATGGGTAGCGAAGGGGCGCACGCGCGACAGGCGAAGCAGCGCCGCCCGCGTGAACGCGGTGAAATGGGTTTCGATCGCGGCGCTCCTGATTGCGGCGGCACTTTGGTCCCAGCTTGAGGCGTACGAGGCTGTGACCAAATTCGTCGTGGCTGCTGGCGCAATTGTCGTGATGTTGAGCCTGCTCCGCGCCCGTCGCTACACGGTTGCAGCCGTGTTCGGAGCGCTTACCCTACTGTACAATCCTGTGGTCGCCGTATTCAGTTTGTCCGGCGATTGGCAGCGTGCAGTCGTGGTGGCGAGCGCCGCCCTCTTTGCCGCAACAATCAACTGGCGCTGGCGTAAAGGCGGTGCCGCCGCGTCGAGATCGGTTCTCGGCTTGCTACTTGTGATCGGGCTGACGCCTGCGCACGCATCGGCGGCGGATCTTTCCAGGTATCGGGACTTCGAACTCGGGACAGACTTGGCGACGATCGCCAGGCAGGTTAGTTCCAGCCCGTCCCAGGCGAACACGATTCATCGCCGCCCGGCCCTCATCCAGGACCTTTCGTGGCGCCCGCAATCTCTCGGCCCATCCGCCAATAAGGAATCCGTACAAGAGGTGATCTTTAGCTTTTATGACAGCAAACTGTTTCGGATTGCCATCAGTTACGACCGGTACGAGACCGAGGGACTCACGGCTGACGACTTCATCGAGGCGATCTCGGCCACGTTCGGGACTTCGGAAAGGCCCACGCCGCCCGCCGACGGCGTCCAACGGGCATATGGCGATCAAGAAGAGGTCGTCGCACGCTGGCAGGATTCGCAATACTGCTTCGACCTAATCCGTTCCGCGTACGGTCCTGGATTCAGGTTGGTTGGTGTGTTGAAGAAGTTGCAGGAGCCGGTTCAAGCCGCAATCACTGAAGCGAAGCGGCTTGACGATCAAGAGGCGCCCCAGCGGGAGGCGGCCCGCATAACCGCCGAGGAAGCAGCCGCGGCAGCCAAGTCCGAAAAGGCAAGGCTTGCAAACAAGCCGAAATTTCGGCCGTAGCCAGAGCCAGATGCGGAAGAACGTTCTCGATGGAGGCAGCCGCAGCCACCGAATGGCGTCGTTCGCCGGCTGCCCGGGGGCGATGCGGGTTCCCTCGCACTGACCGCGTTCAGGAGTAATTGCTGATGAATGGTTCACTGACCAGCGACATCGAAGCGTGGGAAAACGACGGAGGAGCAGTACCTGCCGCGGCGGTCTCCCTGAGCGGCTCTGCGGCTCAGGTCGAGTGGGCCGAGCGCATCCGGCAGCAAGTTAACGTTGAGTTCGACCGCGTGGCGGCGTCCTTCCGCTCGATTGCGAGCCAACAGAGCCCCGTCAAGCGCGCCGAAACGGAAGTGGTTATCGCGATCCTCGAAGAGAAGCGCGCTGAGGTGATGTGCAGAGAACAGGCCGGCTACTTCATTCACGACTGGCAAGAAATCGGTGATCAGGTGCGGCAGATGATATTTCACGATGCCCGCTACCAGGCGATCAGGAGCAAGAGGGAGGCTCGCCGATGAAACGCCGGTTCATTCTCAGTCAGCATTCTCGATATCCCGTTGAATGCCGTGTCGCACTCATTCTTCAAGACCTGGGTTAAGCAGAAGGCGAGGTTCCAATGAGCGGAAAAGCCAGTCTATGGGCCTTCGCGGTCGCCCTGTTTCTGCTTGCGTGTTCGGGCGGCCCGAACGTGCGAAGCGTCGTTGCAGAGACATCCGCTCCCCTCGTCTATGTGGTCCCGATTGAGGGGATGATCGATCTCGGTCTCGCGCCGTTCTTGTCGCGCACGATTGGCGAGTCGAAGGAAGCCGGCGCCGCAGCCGTGTTGCTTGATATCAACACGTTCGGCGGCCGGGTGGATGCGGCAGTGGCGATGCGCGACACGCTGCTCAACTCGCCGGTCCGGACCGTCGCGTTCGTCAACCAGCGAGCAATTTCCGCCGGCGCGTTGATCGCGCTCGCCTGCGAGACGCTGGTGATGA
>Ga0101944_10007006_pt1 | contig 11591 bp, 7 predicted proteins | sample DewCreD2012metaG_FD_75245 | JGI IMG/M metagenome (GOLD analysis project Ga0101944, IMG submission 75245) | Hot spring sediment bacterial and archeal communities from British Columbia, Canada, to study Microbial Dark Matter (Phase II) - Dewar... ... | reverse complement strand
GATACCGGTCTCCAGGACCTGTCCGGGAGAATTCCCAGGGCTTCGCACATTCCGTGGACGGTTTCGGGAACCGGCCTCGGGGACAGCCTCACCTCGAGATTGGCGGATGCCGTTCGGACGGCGGACACCCTCACCCGGGCGCCGGTTCTCTCCAGCAGGCCGGAGGCGGCCCTGCCCGAGGATACGCAGAACGCAACGGATCCGTCTCCGGCGCGCCCTTTCCAGCGCTCCCCGCCGGCGATCCGGCCGCGCCCGTAGGGAGAGGCGAGCGGGAGCCTCGGGAGGAGATTGAGGAGATCCAGCTCCTCCTCCGGAACAACGGCGGCGATCTCCGCACAGGCGTAGTGCCTGATCAGATTGTTCATGAGGATCAGACCGGCCCAGATGTCGCCCGGCTCCGGACCGACAACGACGGCGATCGCAGAAGGGTTTTCGAGCGCGGCTGGGAAGGCGAACGCCGAGGAGTTGGCCTTGCGCAGCTTCAGCATTCCGCGGGAAAGAAGCGGCAGCCTCATCGGGATATGACCTCCAGGAGGTCCCGGGCGAGATCGGCCATCGCCGGATCCACTGCCTCCTGTCCGGCAAGCGACTGCAGGAGTGGGACGGCCTGTTTCCGCAACTGCCGCGGCGCTGATTCTTTTCGCGCTGCTGTGCGCTGCCCTGCCCCGCTGCGCCCAGGCGCAGCCTCCGGCGTGGCGCACAGTGCGCGCAAACCGCGTGGTGGCTCACTATCCGCAGTCCATGCCCGAAGTTCAGATCGAGGCCCTTCTAACTGCATGCGCCAAGGCAAGGGAATCCGTTGAAAAATGGTTCGGCTTGGAAATGCGCGAACGGCTCGAAATGCGCGTCTATCCGGACACGCCGTCCTTTGTTTCAACCACGGGCGCGCCGTGGTGGCACTCTGCGGTGTGGACGGGCGGTATGCTGCATATCCAACCGCCGCAGGTTCTCGCGGAACGCGGCGCCCTGCTCACCACCCTCTCGCACGAATACACGCATATAGCCCTTGAGCAAACGGTCAAGCAGCAACTCCCGCTCTGGTTCGAGGAAGGCCTGTCCGGACTGATCAGCATGGAATTCGAAGCGCTTGTGAAGAACAAAGAGCAGGAGCATGTGTGGCGCGGGACGATTAAGGACCTTTCCGTGGCGCTCACACAGAAACAAAAGCCGGCGCGCGCGCAATCAGCCTACATCGGCGCGTTTCTCCTGCTTCGCGATCTGGAATCGCAATTCTCCAGGAAAACGATTCTTGCGTTCCTCAAGGATCTCGACAAGGACAGTGTGTTCGAAGCCAAATTTGAACTGTATTTCAAAGCATCCCCGGACAACGCGCTCAAATCATTGCAGAAGAAATATCCCCGCACAAAAAAGAAATCCTGATTTTCAGCGTTTGGACAGGTCGTTTCACTCGTAGAAATAGCTCTTGTACAATCTGCGCAATTGAAAGAAATTCCTGAACATGTAGGGGATGTTCTGCCGGTTTCTGGTGAAGTAATCCATTGCTTCAATGGTTTTTGACAGAAAGGCGAAGAGCGGCCCGAGCGGAAGGGAGCTTGCAGCGACGATGAGCGGAATTAGCGCCGGGAAGCGCACTCCCGCGCCGAACATGAGCTTGAGTCTGCGGATGCGTCTCCAGTTGGGAACGCGCACGATGGCGCGCGGCAGGCGCTCCCAGTCGCGCGCGGCCTCTGCGCTGATCCATCCCTGCTTCACGGCCTCGTTGGTCAGCGGCAGGTTGGCGAACGGCATGTAATTGAAAGCCACCGCGGATTCGGGCCTGATCTCCGCGTTCAGCCGCAGGGTCTGGACCGCGCTCCGCACGGTTTCTCCAGGAAAACAGAATATGTTCGTTGTGTGGAAGGTGATGCCGTGCTTGTGCAGCAGGCGAGAAGTTTCGCGGATCTGGCTGTCCGTGGCTTTTTTCCGCAAAACATTCCGGCGCAGATTTTCGTCGCCGCTTTCAAGGCCGAATGTGGTGTGATAGCAACCCGCGTTCTTGAGCGCGGCGATGATGTCCTCGTCCGCGAGAAAGGCGTTGACCATGCAGAAGAACGGCCGGTTCACCCGTGATTTATACAGGTCCAGAAACTCGAAAAGCCAGGTTTTGTCGAGGCAGAAATTTTCATCCTGAAACGCGATTTTTTCCAGGGGCCAGCGGGACGCGAAATCCTCAATTTCCTGTATTGCGCACAGGGGCGAGCGGCGTCGCTGCGGCACGGTGTGTCCGCATTCGCGGTAAACCTCGCGGTAAGGCTGGTTGAAGCAGAACGAACACTGGAAAGGACATCCACGCGACAGCAGAAAATTCTTGACCGGGTTGTTTTTCAGAAACGGGTAGTGGTCATAATACACCGACCGGTCCGGAAACGGCAGACCGTCAATGTCGTGAATCGGCTCACGGGGCGGATTGCGGAAAACGGTTCCGTTCGCTTTGACCCAGAGATTGGCGATGTCCACTCCGTTGCGCGCCGCGGCGCGTTGTTCCACGAATTCCGCGAATGCAAATTCGCCCTCGCCGCGGCACACGGCGTCCACGCACGGCTGCTCGATGATTTCCGGGAAAAAGGTCGGATGCACGCCGCCGAACACCACGGGCGCGGCCGGCAGAGTCTGCTTGAGCAGAGCGGCGTCCCGCAGGTTGGCGTGCGCGTTCATGGTCACCGTGGACACGCCGATCACATCCGGCGCGAAGTCCCGCGCGATCTCCGCCAGGCGCGCGCCGCGCTCCAGGCTGACCCGAACGGAGTGGCCCCTGTTCTTGAGCACGGCCGCAATGCTCATCACGCCGAACATCTCGAGGTAGGTTTTCTGTACGAGCAGAACTTTAGCCATAATGACGGAGCGGGACAGCCTTTTCGGTAATTGAAATCATTATAGCGCGCCGCCGTCCGCTTGGCGCCAAAAGGGAAAAACAGGGTGCAGGGCGCACAAGAAACGAGAAGTGTGTAGCGGGCAGGGACAGAAATTCAAGAGCAGATATGGCGTAAAAGAACGAATCATCGCGGGAACCGCGATGATTCGGTGGGATTGCAGATTGTGCGTGCGTTTTGGCGGGAACGGGTCCGGGCGCGCCCGGATGCTGTTCACTTGGCGCTGAAATCGTCTTTGGTCAGGCTATTGATTTTTATCTTGGTGATGGTGTCGCGCCAGTAGAATTTGCCGTTGCGGTACTTCTCGACCTGTATGACATGGAAATCCTTGGCGGTGATCCAGTATTTTACGGAAGAATACTTTTTCTCTATGGGATCGGCCATGTTTTCCTTGACCAGGTGCTGAATGTCCGCGGGGATCTTGAACTTGGCGAAATCTGGAGTGATTGGCTTGAATTTGTTCCAGTCCGGGAATGTGATTTCCAGCACATGGCAGTCCACGCCCAGGGCCTTGGCGATGCCTGCGTACTTGACCTTGCCATTGGCGGCGAAATTCTGGAGATCGAGCAGGAAACTGTCCCAGCCCATGGTGAGGAATCCGGAGGCGTCGTCCTTTTTCACGGAGCGCTTGAGCGGGGTGGGAGTGACTTCCAGCTTCGCCCACCAGGTTTTGGGATCCTTTGCGGCGTTGTAGGTGAATTTGCCTTTGAGCACCAGATCCGGCGCCAGGTCCAGGCGCAGAATCTGCATCTGAAGAATGTAGGGCTTGGCGAATTTGATGTTGTACATGGCGTAGGTCATCTTGTCCGCGCCCGTTGTCTTTTTCTCCTCGACCTTGACGCCCGCGCTGTCGGCCAGACCCTTGTTGGTTTCCTGCATCTTGGACGCCTGTTTCTTTGCGAAGGTGTCCAGGCCTTCCTTGTTGTTTGTGTAGCTGTAGCTCTGGAGATTCAGGTAGGCGTCAACGGCTTTGTTTATGACTTCGTCGGCGGTGATGGCCGAAGCCGGAGCCGCGCTCCAGGCAAGAGCCGCCACGGCCAGCAAATAAACGAGTGCGCTTCTCATGGTTCTCATCTCTGTTCTCCTTTGTCCTTGTCCCTCTGTCCTATGATGATTGGCCGCGGGATTTGCTTTCACAGAATATCGCGTGGAATCCCGCACGGCATGGTGCATATTATGGGCGCGGGGCGGAAATGTGTCAATTTGGGGGCGCAGGACGCAAAAAGAGCGAGTAGCTTGCAGCGAGTAGCGCGTAGGGAAAAGAAGGGAATCGCAAATGGTGAAGATCGCCCAGATGCTTTTGAAAGCGCATGGACCGAAAAATTCTATTCATTGCCCGGAGACGGAGAATCTGCGGCGCAAACGGGCGAAAAAACCTTGTCAGGTATTCTCCGCGTCTCCGCGGTGTCCTTCAATGTGCAATTCTAATAGATGGCGAGTAGATGGCGATGCGGCCGCTTATCTGGCTGCGGCGCTGCGGATGAGGCTTTCGACTTTTTCCCTGAACCCGGCGTTGAGAGCAGCCGCGGATTCCGGGTCGCCGGCTTCGGCGACCACGCGCAGAATCGGCTCTGTGTTGCTGGCCCGCATCAGAATCCAGCCCTTTGGGGTCTGGATTTTAAGACCGTCTGTGCGATCCACATTCTTGCCCGAAACTTCGCGCGCCAGGCGATCCATGACTTCCACAACCAGCTCCTGGGGACACGGCACCGCGGCCTTGTGCATGGCGTAACGCGGCATGCGGGCGACAATCTGGGACACCGGCCTCGCGCTTTGCGCCAGCAGGTGCAGGATGAGCGCCATGCCGGTGAAGCTGTCCCGCCCCATGTTCACGGCCGGATAGATGACCCCGCCGTTGCCTTCGCCGCCTATGACCGCATTCTCGTGCATCATGAGTTCCGTGACATTGATTTCCCCGATTTTGCTCTTGAGCAACCTGCACTTGCGCCGCTTCACGATGTCGTCAATCACATGCGAGGTGGCCAGATTCACCACCACGGTTCCCTTCTCGCGGGACAGCACGAAATCCACGGCCAGGGCCAGGGTGAAGTCCTCGCCGATGGGAAGACCTTTTTCGGACACCACGGCCAGGCGGTCCGCGTCTGCGTCTTGTGCGAATCCGATGTCGGCGTTGTGGCGGCGAACGGCGTGGCACAGGTCCGTGAGGTTCTGCGGCAGCGGCTCCGGCGGCCGTGGAAAAATGCCGTCGGGTTTGCTGTTGATGGTCACGACTTTGCAGCCCAGACTTTCGAGGAACGGCGCGGCCATGACTGACCCCGCTCCGTTCACGCTGTCAACCACGGCCACGAGTTTCTTGCCGCGTGCCGGGAGTTTTCCGATTTTCTCGATGATCGCGTTTGCGTGCAGGGTTACGGCGCGCGCGTTGCGGCGCGGTTCGCACATTTGCCGTCCGGGCACGGTGCGGTATTCGCCCTGGTGGTAGATGTCAATGAGTTCGCGCGCTTGATAATGGTTTAAAAAACAGCCGTCGCCGCGGATGAACTTGAGCGCGTTCCACTGCGCGGGATTGTGGCTAGCGGTGATGGCGATGCCGCCCGCGGCGCGCAGGTTTCGCACCATGAACTGCACCGTGGGCACGGGCACGATATCCAGGTCCACGACCTTGCACCCGGAGCTGATGAGGCCGCCGAGCACTGCGTGTTTTACCATCTCGCCGCTGGTGCGCGTGTCGCGGCCGATGACCACGGTGCGTGGCCCCATGTAAGTGCCGAAACTCTGGGCGAAGCGCACGAGCAGATCCGGCGTGAGGCTGTCGCCGACCACGCCGCGCACGCCCGAAATGCTGATCTTGAGTGTCTGAACCGGTTTCATGCGGCGGTAATCGCCCTTCCCTTTCCGGATTGACGGCGGCGTTCAGGAAATCAGATTTATGCCCGCTTGCAGAAGATTTTCCGCGCACGCCGCTGTGCGCGCTTCGGCGATGATGCGGATCACGGATTCCGTGTTGCTCGGGCGCAGGTGCAGCCATGCGTCGCGCCATTCGAGTTTCACACCGTCGTCGAGCACAATGCGGGTGTCCGGGAATTCGCGCGCCGCGGCCTGCCGCGCGTTCTGCATGGAGGAATAGATGCGGGTGAAGTCCATGGCCGCTTTATGCTTGCGCATTTCGTAGCGCGGAGTCTTGTCCGCAAGGGTCGAGATTTTCACGCGGCGCCGCGCCAGGTGGTGCAGCAGGAACGCCATGGCGGCCAAACTGTCGTTGTTGTTCTGCACCGCTGGCAGGATAATGCCGCCGCTGCCCTCGCCCGCGATCACGGCCCTGTTTTTGAAAGCGGCCTCGGCCACATAGGCCTGGCCTATGGGCGTGCGGATGACCTGTGCGCCCGCGGCGCGGGCCGCGTCGTCCACGGCGCGCGTAGTGCTCAAATTCGTGACCACCGTGCCCGGCGTTTCCTGCATCTGCAGCATCACGCACAGGGGCAGCAGATGTTCCTCGAAAAGCGCTTCTCCTCTATCCGTGACCACGCCCAGCCGATCCCCGGCCGTGTCGAACATGAACCCGGCGTCGCACCCCGCGGCTTTGACTACCGCGCACAGTGTCTGCATATTTCGGCGCGTGGGTTCGGGATCGTGCGGGAACGGGCTTCCGGGCTGGTCGTGGATGACCGTGACCTTGCAGCCCAGGGATTCGAGCAGGCGCGGGGCGGCCTCGGAGCACGCGCCGTTGCATGTATCCACGGCAATGTGGAATTTGCGTTTTTTAATACGGTCCGAATCGAACACGGACCGGATTTTTTTCAAATGCGCGCCGAACGGATCGCGTTTGATGTGAACTTTTTTGAATTCGTCCCAGGCGGTTTTCGTGAAATTCCCTGCGTGAAACACATCCAGCAGCGCATCGCCCTCCTGGGAGTTGAAATACATGCCGTCGCCGCGAATGAAGCGCAGAGCGTTCCAGTCCTCCGGATTATGTCCAGCGGAGATGGCGATGCCGCCGGAGGCGCGTGAGCCAATGAGCGCGAACTGCATACCGGGCGTCGGGCATACTCCGAAGTCCACCGGCTCGCACCCTGTGGACAACAGGCCGCTCAATGCGGCCGAGCGCACCATGGCCGCGGAATGGCGCGCGTCGTTGCATACGAACACGCGGCCGCCGCCTATGTACGAGCCGAACGCTTGCGCGAATTGGACCACCAGGTGCGGCGTCAGGGTTTCGCCCACCACTCCGCGCACTCCGGTGATGCTAATTTTGAGCGGGTTCATGGTCCTCCGCTCTGTCAGGGTCAGGGTCCGGGCGTGTTGATTCCCAAAATGCGTACGCCACTGCAAGGACAATCAGCGCCGCCAGGCCCGCCTGGAATATGTAGAAAAGGTACATGCGCATGCAGAGTTTCAACCGCCGTTCTTGAGCCGGATGTCGAAAATCTTGTCCAGGCTGGTGCAGGCCAGGGTGGCGGCCACTCCCTTCTGCACATTGATGAGGCGCAGCACGCGCCCGCGGCTTGACAGATCACGATGCGCCTGCGATATCACGCCCAGGTTGCCGCTGTCCACGAACCGGCACCGATCCATGTCAATGACCAGATCCCGATCCTGTTTCTTTTTGAGTTCCAGATTCATGACCCGGCTGAAATCGCTCATGCGGCCCTGTTCCAGATCCCCTTTGATGATGAAAACGACTTCATTGCTGTTTTCGAAAACCTCGATCAACGGCTTGCTCTGTTGATTATTGATCATGTGATTGTTGAATCCCCGATGGCTTATGCGGAACCCGGATTAACGGATGCGACACCCGTAATGCGTACTGTTAAAGAATAATCTTTGAAAACTCGCTCCGTCAAGCGGGATCACGCTTCCGGGAGTGCGCGCAGGCGTTTACAAAGCAGGGAGGCTTTGTTATGATCTAACCTGTTTGTGCCGCCGGGCCTGCGCCCGCGCTCTGTTTCACAAAAGCCAGCATGGAGGAATTTCATGTCCGGAACCGCCAATAAATCCAATGCCGGAAAAATCATCCTTGGGGTCGTGGTCGTAATTGCCGCGGTTGCGGCCCTGATGTACGCGTCCATGGTGCGGCCGTTTCTCACGCCCAAACCTCTGGCCGACGCCGCGCCAGACGCCGCCGCCGTCGTGGTTTCCATTGACCTGTACAACGCGGGCAACACAGCGTTCAAGTACATTCGCGCCATCGGTCTGGGCCGGTTCTCCGACCTCATGAAAACCGATGAGGAAGAGGAAGAAGACGATTCCGGCATGCCCGGCAAGATGGTGAAACTGGCCATGCCCTGGCTCACCCGTGAAGTCATGGTCGTGGGCAGCTTCGAGGATTCCGGCGATCCGGCTTTTGCGGTGCTCGTCGGATCCCGCAACAAAGGCAAAGCCGAAAAGAACTTCCCCAAAATGCTTGAACTCATCAAAGAGGAATCCGCCAAATCCGCGGAAGAGGAATCCCCGGAAAAGGCAAAGAAAATCCGCGCGCAGAAAATCGAATTCAAGGACACGCAGCATGCGGGCGTGACTCTGCACTGCAATCAGAATCCCGAAAGCGTGGTGGGCGCGTTCTGCTGGGCGTCCACAAAGCGCGCCCTGGTCGTCAGCCCGTCCGCGGACATGCTCAAGACCGTGGTTTCCTCGATTAACGGCAAGCGCACCCAGAGGCAGAAACAGTTGGCGGACCTGCGCCTCAAGGATGTGCCGGACAACTACCTGATGTATGTGTACGCGGACCGCGCCAAAGCGCTCAAGGGTCTGGATATGCCTATTGCCGATGAGCTTCTCGCCAAAGAGGCGGCGGCCGTTAAAGGCGCGCTCTACAGCCTGTCCTACCGCAACCTTTCCCCAGAAGTGCGCTTCGGCCTGGTTCTCGACGACAAGAAACTCAAAGACACCGCCGTGCTTTCGAAACTCGCCTCGTTCGAGCCGTCCGCGCACCGCGTGTCCAGCCGGGTGAGCAGCGAGGCCTCGCTGCTTTATCTGTCCGTGAACAATGTGGGAGACATGGCCAAAGCAGCGCTCGCTTCCCTGGATAAGAAGCAACTGGCCGATCTGCGCAAAGACCTCGGCATGGATCCCGAAAAGGTGGCTGCGGCGCTCGGCTCCGAGGCCGCCGGATCGATCATTGACTTCGGCGCCGGAGCGGACGGAAGCCTGTCGTTCAAGGCCATCGGCGCGCTGGAAGTCAATGACAAGGACTTGGTCATCGAGGCTGCGAATAAAATCCTCAAGGGCTTCAACCCGAAAATTGACATCAAAAAGACCGCGGACAACGCATGGGAAGTGGCTCTGCCCGCGCATCTCAAACTGCCCGAAGGCATGAAGCCGGTCATCGGATTCAAGGACCGGTTCCTGTACGCCAGCCTGGACCAGAACACGCTGGACGAGCACCTCAAGCGCGCCAAGGGCGCGCCCTCTCCGCAGATATCGAACATTCACATGACCATGAACGCGCCTCGCGCCATGGACAAGCTGTTTAACCAGTTGCCCGGCTGGAGTTTCATCCGCACGGTTGAAGATTTCAAAAACATGTACCGAACCACCGAGCTTTCCGTATCCTGCACGCCCCGCATGGTTCAGGCCACGCTCGTTCAGGATGTGTCCGTGGTCGGAGTCCACAAACTGCCTCTTGAGAAGCTCATGGGCAAAATCAAGAACCAGGTTATCCCGCCCGCGGCGGACGACAAACTGCCGTCCCTGGCGGGCGCAATCCCCGCGGCCCCGGCCCTGGTTCTGGCCGTTGACACAAACACTTCCAAAGCGGTGATGAACAATATCTGGACTGCGCTCATGACACCCGAACGGATCAGGGACACAATCGCTTTTGTGCAGGAAGCCAAAAACGCCATGGGCAAAGCGCCCGAAGTTCCCTCGGCCGACGACGCGGCCGCCATGGCCGAAGAAACGGCCATGCAGGAAAATCAGGACTGGGAAGCCGGGACCCTCGACGAATCCGACAGCATGGAAAGCGGCGAAGATTACAAGATGGACGGGTATGGCGCGCCGCCACGCGTTCGCACTTCAGTTTCAGAAATTATGAACATCGCGAAACTGGCCGCAATCACGGGCAAGAGCATCGGACTGCTGGTGAACGGCGGCTGGTACGGCGGCGAATTCGCCATGACCGTTGGCGGCATGCCCGAACGCGAACAGGAAAACCCCGAGGCCGCGCTGTTTATCAGCGCCACGGACGGCAAAAAGGCCGCCGCCACCTTCGAGCAAATCGCTTCCATGTTCGTCAAAGCCAATTTCCCGGACATGAAAATCAAGGACGAAGGCGTCAAGACATACGCGGGCGCCGAGTACAGAATTTACAGCGACGCGGCCTCCAAGCCCGGGCAGCTCGACCGACCCATGGTGCTGATCGGTTCCCTCAAGAACGCCGTGGTCGTTACTATAAGCGAACCCTACTTCAAGAAAATCGCGGACGCTTCAGCCGGCAAGGGCGCTTCTCTCCAGGATGAATTGGGCGAAGACATTCCCAAATCCTACGCGGGCTTTGCTTACGCGAGCGGCGACGCCATGGCCATGATGGCGCAGAGCCAGATTGATTCCCTGCAGGAAATGATCAAGATGGAGGAGGAATGGAGCGCCTCCAGTTACGAAGATTACAGCGATGATTCCATGACCATGGACGAAACCGCGGAATCCGGCTCGGAGGCGGCAGCAGATGTCTCGGAACCCGCCGCAGAAGCCGCTCCTCTGAAATCTCCTGCCAAGGCGAAACTCGAACAATGGCAGATGCTCGCCAAAGAACTCAAAGCCGTTCGCGGCATTCTTTTCGTGAAGTCGTTTGACGGCATTTCCCCGCGCCTGTCCCTGGACATCCTGCTGCACAAGGACAAAGTCGCGGGCACGGACTACATCAGCAAGCTGTACCAGTACCAGTCTGCCAAACACCAGGTTGACGGTCTGATCCGCACCGGCGATTCCATTATGTATATGTCCATCAGCAACTTGAGCGACATCCTTACCAATGTGAACGACAATGTGATTATGAAGTCCAACGACGAGGGCATGGCGGCGCTGCGCAAGGACCTGGAACTCATGGGCACAAGCATGCAGGGCATCGCGGGCGCGCTTGGCTCCGAGGCCGGGTTCTCGCTTATGGACATCAAGTTCGACCGCGAGACCTTCGGGTACATTCCCAAATTCATCGCCGCAGTGGAAGTCCGGGACTTCGAGTACCTGGCCAAGGTTGTGGAAAGCGCCGTGGCGTTGAGCAACAAGCGCAAGGCGGGCGAGTTGTACGAAGGCGATGTGGAGGCCCTGGCTGCCGCGGGCGAGCACATGGCCGTGGAGCGCCGCGGCGCAAACATCCTGGCCGTGCGCCTGCCCACGCTCATCCAGTACGGCGAGGATATGCGCCTGCTCATCGGCTATAGCGGAAACCACGCATTCATCAGCCTGGATCCCGATGTGCTCGAAGAATTTATGGCCGGGGGCAAGGGCAAGGTCTCCGGGGAGAGCGCCACTTTCAAGATGAGCGTGAACCCGCAACAGGCCCGCCGGTTCGCAAAGGAAATCCTGTTTGTGGGCGCCGAGGATAAAACCAAACCCAAGGCCATCCGCGACCGCGAGCGCGCCAAGGGGGAATTCTTGCTCAATGTCATGGGCATCGTGGGCAAGGGACAGATCACGGTCCGCGCCTTGCCGGACCGCGTGAGCCTGGACATAGCCCAGGATCTGGACCGGGAAGCCATCGTCAAGCTGCCCCATGGCCAGGGTCTGGAGTGGGCGCGCGGCATCATGGTGGAAAAAAACTTCGAG
>Ga0101944_10005626_pt2 | contig 11600 bp, 8 predicted proteins | sample DewCreD2012metaG_FD_75245 | JGI IMG/M metagenome (GOLD analysis project Ga0101944, IMG submission 75245) | Hot spring sediment bacterial and archeal communities from British Columbia, Canada, to study Microbial Dark Matter (Phase II) - Dewar... ... | reverse complement strand
CATTTAAGAGGCTTAATAAAAATAAGTCTTTTTGGGACAAAATCAATCTCGATGATATACTCCAAATGGGAAAAGACGTTATTGATGCTATTAGAGAAGAAGTAAATATTTTCAATAAACTAAAACAGGAAATTTTTTATAGACTAAGTGGAAAATCAAAGATTGTTATAGAAGACGAAGAGCTTGCGAGAATTATAAAAGGTCAGAATCCAAATTTTGATATGGCTTCGCAATATCTAAGCATTTTCTTTCAGCCAAGTGATTACTATAAAATACTTGGACTAAGCAATTCAAAGAAAATCACCGAAAGAGAAGTAAAGGACGCATTCAAAAAACTTGCAAAGATATATCATCCCGATAAAAACCCAAATGATCCTCATAAAGAAGAAAAAGAACATAGGTTCAAGCTATTGCTTGAGGCAAAAGATGCAATACTAAAAAATATTAAATCAAGTAATGAAAGGATAACAGAATTTCGTGATGATGTCTCATTAACAAACTATCTTGGCAAAATAAGCAGTTTATTTGATAATTATGAAAAACAGGAAAATAACATTGAGCAATACGAAAATAAATCGCTTCAACAGGATGATATTATACAGGAGGATATAGGAATGGAAAATACAACTGATGAAATAATTCAGGATTTTATCGTTGATGGTGAATATCTTGGTCCGTATTTTGAAGAAATGAGAATATTATCATCTCTTGTTGATGGTTGGAAAGGAAAAACAGTTCTTGTTTTAGGCGCAGGTCGTGAACCAGAGGATTTTTCAATACCAGTTATTCTTGCTCAAATGGGCGCTGATGTTACGGCTATAGATATAAATTATAACGGTCCTGAAGTATATAGAGGCTGTAAATATATTAGGGAAAGCATAGATAGGGCTGATCAGATTTTTTGTGACAGACAATTTGATATATTGATAAGCACCGCTGTTTTTGGCGTTCCTTTTACAAACTGGGCAATCAAGCAATATTCCATGAATCCATTTAAAGATGGATTTAATGAAAAAATAAGAGATTTAGAGCTAGGTGTATTGGAATCTTTGCTAAAAATAACAAAAAAAGGCGGTTGGCATTTCCATTATAACAAAGATTTAAACCCTCAGAGTTGGACATTTAATGAAGACGATATAAAGAAACTCGGTTATGAATCATCATTTCATCCTGAAAACCATCCAAATTCCAAATGTGTATGGTTTATAAAGGCTTGATTATTGATATAATGTGCAAAACATAATTATATGAAGTTTGAAAAATTGATTGGATCAGCTAATGGAGTTAAGAATCTTTTACATAAAACAACTTTTTCAATTAATAAAACACAAATATACAATGAATCAATTAAAAAATAGCTGAGCTTTTGGCAGGTATTATTGCATAAATATATGTAATCCATAAGACTTGAAATACGTTTGTCATTTTTGTATCATATATTTAATATTTTATGTGATATATTACTAAAACCTTATGGGAAAGTGAACTTATGAAGGTCGATGAAATAAAGGAATTGGCTTCCGAATTAAATTTAGATAATATTCTTATAAAGCCTGAGGATGTTATATTCAGCATGGAGGAAAAAGGCGACCTTAAGACTACCTTTCCGATTCCAGATTGTAGCAATTGCGCAGAGAAATGCTGTCCTAGAGGCGTTGCAGTATCTCTTTTTGATGTAGCAAGATTTATTGATATAAAGCTTGATAGCTTTCTTGCGGGAGTATTTAAGGGATATGTAGAATTGTTTTTTGCTTCTGATGGTGGCAAAAATGTCGAGCTATCACGTCCATATATGGCAGGACAAGATATAAAATCAAAAGACTGTGTATTTATGGATGAAGAAAGAAAGTGCAGTATATACGAAAATAGACCACTTATATGTCGTGCATATCCTATAGGAATAAGACTTGATGAGAATCGCAATAAATTGGCTCTTTGGATGGGGGGATGTAAAAACTTTACAATATCTAATAACGAAGAAGCTTTCAGAAAGCTATTTCTCAGCGCAGTGCAAGATTATAATGAAAAAGTTACAGCTAATTCTCTGCTGATGTATTCAAGAAATCGCCTAAGAGATTTGGGCTATGGAAAATATATGGAAGATGATTGGGAGATCATGATCGAATATGATAAAAGGAATAAAGAGCTACAGAAACAGGTTAATGATCTTAAGGAATCAGTTGATCGCCTAAGAATGCCTCAGGATTATGCTTCAACAATCCAGAGATTACAAGCAGATAATGAATGGCTAAAGGAAAGGCTGGTAAATCTTGAAAAGGAAATGCTACTGCAAAGTGAAAGGTCTCATTCAGTCATTTCAGATTTGACGACTCAAATATCATCGGAGTATAGAAAATTATTGGAAAATATTGTTCAACTACAAAGCCAAAATCGTGAAAATAAAGGTTTTTGGCGAAAATAAAAGCAATCCTATTTTAATAAAAACTAATATTGGAGGGTTAGTATATGAAAATAAAAAACAGTGATAGGAAGTTATTTTTTATTTCCATTGGTTCTTTTGGATTTGGTGTTATAGTATTGATTTTAGGGCTTTTATTTGGTTTACATATTGGCACTGCATCAAGCCAAGAAGACGTAGATTTATCATCAAAGCCCGAAATGAAAATATTACAGGACTTAAATAATGCCTATATTGAATTGGCAAAAACAGCAATCCCATCTGTTGTAAAAATAAGAAGTGAAAAAACAGCTAAAAGCTCTGATTCTGGATCAAGCCAACGTAGAAGTAATCCTTTTTCTGATCCATTTGATCCGTTCGGTGATATATTTAGATTTTTTGATGAAAACCCAATACCTAGACAAACCAGAGGTTGGGGTTCAGGATTTATCGTTGACAGAGATGGACATATCATAACTAACAATCATGTTATCGCTGGCGCAGATAAAATCAAGGTCACTCTTGATGATAAACGAGAATTTGATGCAAAACTTATTGGAACAGACCCAGATACTGATATAGCAATTATTAAAGTTGATCGTGATAATCTTCCTGTAGCAAGACTTGGTGATTCCGATAAGATTCAGGTAGGGGAAATGGTTATCGCCATTGGTAGTCCTTTTGAGCTAACCCGCACTGTTACAAATGGAATAGTTAGTGCAACTGGAAGATCAGGTACTGGCATTGGCATAACCTATGAAGATTTTATTCAGACAAACGCCGCTATCAATCCCGGAAATAGCGGAGGTCCACTTGTAAATATTAGAGGGGAAGTTATTGGTATAAATACAGCAATTGCCACTGGTGGACTCAGCGGAGGTAATGTAGGTGTTGGATTTGCTATTCCGATCAATACTGCAAAAAATATCATGGATCAGCTAATTAGTGGGAAAAAAGTTGTTAGGGGATGGCTAGGAGTCGCCCTACAACCTGTTGATAGTGATATTGCTGAAAAATACGGTCTTAAAGAGAAAAAAGGCGCTCTAATCTTAAATGTCAGTGGACCTGCCAAAGAAGCTGGTTTAAAAGCTGGCGACTTAATTATCGAATACAATGGAAAGACCGTGTCTGACAATGCTCATCTTTCAAAGATGGTTGCTGCCTCTAAACCAAACGAAAAAATAAAAATAAAGGTTATAAGAGATAATAAAGAGAAAGATTTTACTGTCAAGTTAGCAGAGAGAACAGAGGAAGTTGTAAAAGCTATGAGAAGCTCTGAATCTGCTCCATTGGAAGATTCAGAGGAATGGATGGGAATGTCTGTTCAGGAACTCACCGATTCTATTGCTCAAAGAATGGGATATGAAGGTCAAAGCGGTGTTGTTATTACTAATATTAGGGCAGATAGTCCTGCTATGCAAGTTGAAAACCCGCCTGCTCGTGGTGACCTAATACAGGAAATAGAAGGAATTAATATTAAAAGCATGGATGATTATCGCAAAGCAATTGAAAAAGTCAAAGAAGAACCACGTGTTATGGTTAGATTAAAACGTGCTTCTACTGGTGCTTCATGGTATATAGTCCTCAAGAAAGAATAATGTAGATTTTTTATATAGGACACGGGACACCGTGTCCTATATTCATCAAACCATCCATATTGCTTCTTCGATTCTTCTATTTTGCCCAATAATTTAGGACAAATACCAATACAAAACTTTTCATTGACCTTTTCATGCAATTATGCTATATTTTATTTTGTAAACTATCCAGAAGTTATTTAACCTACTGTTTGATTCCTCTCAGCATAGGTCAATTCATTGTTTGATAAACATTGCGCAACATAATTACGATAAAAGTATATTATTTTGTGATAAAAGATTAATTAGAAATGAACGGGGGAAAGGAAAATTGACAAAAAAAGAATTAATTGAAGTAGAAAATCCTAATTTATATGAAGACATCTTTAATTTTGATAATGTCCCAGCAATAAAATTTGATAGCAAGATATACGAAGAAATTGATGGCAAACTCATAGAATTTGACCCAAATGAAGCAATAAAACGAGAGTTAGTTGTTACAGATACGACATTCAGAGATGGGCAACAGGCAAGACCACCTTATACAGTTCAGCAGACAGTTGAATTATTTGACTTAATAGCAAAACTTGGTGGACCTAATGGGGTTATAAGATGGAGTGAATTTTTCCTTTATAGCCCAAAAGATAGAGAAGCTGTTGAAAAATGTCTTGAACTTGGACATAAATATCCGCTTGTTACAGGATGGATAAGACCAAGTAAAGGCGAATTTAAGCCAGTTAAAGAATTGGGTTTGCATGAAACAGGTATGCTTACATCCTGTTCTGATTACCATATCTTTTATAAATTAAGAAGCGATAGAAAGAAAATACTAGATGAATATATCTCTATGGTTGAGATGGCTATATCAGAGGGCGTTAGAGTCAGATGCCACATGGAAGATATAACCAGAGCAGATATTGATGGCTTTGTTGTTCCTTTCGTTCACAAACTGATGGAAATCTCTGAACAAGTTCCCGAGAATCTAAAAGTAAAGATAAGGTTATGTGATACATTGGGACTTGGAATTTCTTATCCCGGTGTAGCACTCCCAAGAAGCATACCAAAATTGATATACAAGATGGTAAATGAGTGTGGTGTCCCACATGAAAGACTAGAATGGCATGGACACAATGATTTCCATAAAGTTCATGTCAATGCGACTACGACATGGTTATATGGCTGTAATGCAGTAAATACAACACTATTTGGTTTTGGTGAAAGAACAGGAAATCCACCTTTGGAAGGTGCTATCATCGAATATATTGCATTAAAAGGCGATATAAATGGAATTGATACAAGAGTTATAACTGAAATAGCAGAATACTATATTAATCACATCGGAGCTGAAATCCCAACTTTTTACCCATTTGTTGGCAAAAACTTCAATGTTACAAGGGCAGGTATTCATGCAGACGGTTTATCAAAAGATGAACGTATTTATAACATCTTTAATACAAGCAAACTACTTAATAAGCCTCCTCGTGTAAGTATAAATGACAAATCAGGCGTTGATGGTGTCGCTCTTTGGGTTAATGAGCATCTTGGTCTACATGGTGAACACAAAGCCAGCAAAACTGCTGTTGCAAAGATTGCCAGATGGGTCAAAGATCAATATGATGTGCATGGTAGAATTACATCCATATCTGACGAAGAAATGCTTGAGCAAACAAAAATCCATATGCCAGAGTATTTTACAGATAAATAATAGTTTTCTTAATGCGTAATGGGTTTTTATACTCATTACGCATTATTTCTTATTTTATCCCTTCATGTTCTCGTCTCTTCATTAATAATCCTTTCAGTTAATTCATACAGCAAGGCGGAATACTTCATTATGGTAAACACCAAATATTATGTTACAACAGCATCGGGACTTGAGGATGTAACGTGGGCAGAAATAAGCACAAAATTGAAAAATGTCACTTTAGACGAAAAAAAGCCTGAAAGACTGTTATTTAATTATTCAGGAGATCATAAAAATCTATTAAAAATCAGGTCTGCAGAGAATATTTATATCCATATTGGGACAATTAAAGGCTTAACTCGAAGCCGTAATTCACTCGGAGATATATTTAGGGCTGTTTCTAGCTTTGATTTTGATAATGCTCTTTTAATACATAAGGAACTTCACGGAGGCAAAGGCAAAAAACGACTTACATTTAGAATTTATTCTTCTATGGATAGCAGACATAATTTCAGACGAGTTGACGCCCAAAATTCTGCTGTATCCGCACTTGAAAAGAAACATGACTGGAAACTTGACCTTGAGACACCTATCCTTGAATTCCAGATGGACCTTGAGAATGATTCTGCACTATTTGGGCTAAAAATTACAGATGAAAGGCTTCATAGATGGGGATATAAAAACTCTCATGTTCCCGCATCATTAAAGCCATCAATAGCACATTGCTTAGTATTGCTTTCTAATCCTATACCATCTGATATTTTTATTGATCCGATGTGTGGTGCTGGAACTATAAGTATTGAAAGAGCTTTTGCCTATCCATATCAACAAATAATTGCAGGTGATATAAGTGGAGAGTCAATCTCTTCTGCAAGGGAAAACATTCGCTCTAGCCATAAATCAATAGACCTAATGTTCTGGAATGTCTCCGCAATACCAATTAAAGATCGGTCAATCGATAAACTTGTAAGTAATCTACCATTTGGAAGGCAAACAGGCTCTCATTCGGAAAACCAATATCTTTATGCAATTTTCTTTAAGGAAATGAAAAGAATAATGAAACCTAATGGCAAGGCTGTATTGCTTACAACTGAAAGGGCTTTGATGAAAAATATCATTGCCAGATATAGAGATATAAAAATAGATAAACAAATATATATTGAGATTTCAGGTTTAAGAGCATGTATTTATGTTCTGAATTTCTGATAAAAAAGGAGCAGGATAATGATAAAAAAGTGTATATTTGCAGATGAAGTATCTGGAAATTTTGATGAAGCTATCAAGCAATGCAAAGATGTCGGTGTTGATTATATTGAGGTTCGTGGAGGTATATGGGGCAAGAACGTTACAAATTCCACTAATGATGATATAAAGAGAATGAAGGACGTTCTAGCTGAATACGATATGAAGATCGGCATTATTGGTTCGCCTTTTGGCAAATGTAGCTTTGAAAAAGAAGAGTATGAAAGCCATATAAAAATGTTTGGTAGAATGGTGGAACTTGCTCATATATTTGAGACAGACCTTATCCGTATGTTTGCATTTTGGGTACCGAAAGAGGTAAAAAATATCCCTAGACACGAACTAAATATTGGTGATTATCTTAACGAAATCGCCCAAAGACTCAAGCCCGTAGTAAGAATCGCTGAAAGCGAAGGCGTTATAATGGCTCTTGAGACTGAGGATTCTACACTTGTCGGCAACTGTGCAGAGGCAAAGGCGGTCATTGATGCGGTAGGAAGTGATGCAATGAAGGTCTGTTGGGATGTGAATAATGCTCAGCAAGTCAAAGAAAATCCCTATCCAGAGGGTTACAGTTATATCAAAGGACTTGTCAGGCACATCCACGTCAAGCCAAATGCAGAAAAGAATATAGACACTATCGGCACAAGTGATGTTCCTTATGCAAAAATATTACAGATACTTTTAGATGATGGCTATGATGGTTATGCATCAATAGAGCATTGGGGTTCACCTGAATTAATGCTCAAAGGTGTTAAGGAATTAGATAAAGTTTTGCAAACATTAAAATAAAGGTGGGCTTGTCAATCGTTTTGTGTAAGTTTCCATTCCGACTTAATCATAAATGCCATCTGTTATATCTCCTTTCTTTATTAAATAACGTCAGTTCGATATAACAATGAAACACAAAGACACTAAAACACAAAGTCCCACAAGGGATGAGAGATTTAATCTTTAACATCGTATTTTTACAAGATAAACATTTATTTTCAATAGTCTATTACTCTGATTTCATCTGTTTAAAAAATCAGCAGTCTATTCCTTTTTTGCAACATTAAAAATCTTCAATCTTTTAATTTTCAATCTTATTTCTTGCTTTGTGCCTTGGTGTCTTGGTGGTTCATACAATTTTTTATGTCGTACTCACGTTAAATACAAAAGGATTATATCATCAGATGGCTTTTTTGTTTACCCGCTAAATTATACCAATTTGATTATATTATTGTGCATTATCAAAACATGAATTTGTGCCACTGGCAACTTGCTTGCCAGTGCTGATGCACAATAATATTTTGAAAAATGGCATTAATACAATCTCGGCCAGAAAAGCCGTATTTACAACCAAATCTTTTTTTGCGATAATAGTGATGAATTCAACTGAAAAAGACTTGGGATAAATAAAGTATTGAAGCCAATTTATAGCCCAATATTTAGGCTGACAATAATGGAAATAGAGAGTTACAAAATATGATTTGAACTCTGGAGAGAAAATCATGAGTATCATAGAATCGACTTTAAGTCAAAATCTAGCTGATTCCGCTGATATGACTGATCTTTTGGCGGGAGTTACGAAGGTTGACATCACTAATAGAGAAGCAGGTTTGGTTAATGATCCGCTATATGTCAAAGCACTCGTCCTAAGAGAGGAAGCAAAACTGATTCGATCATTGCAGGGAACAAGCCTCAATCTAAAGACATTCCTTCATCTATTCGTAAAATATAGCATGTCAAGGGAATTCCCTTCATATTATTCTCACCGATACTTACATGACGAAGCAATGGGACGAGATATATTGCGCAGACTTGATGCTGAAAACCTGAGGAACATGGAGCAGTATATTCGAAACATTTATATAATGGAGGAATTAACGAGACTACAAACCAACTTAGCATTGCTTAGAAAACATCAAGCTGAAAACCTTTCTGCCGAAAAGCCAACTATTGAAGTTAACATACTGGGAATGAGGATTGGAGATTTTATGCTGGTTACATTTCCCGGGGAATTATCGGTGCAAGTAGGTCTTAATATCAAGCAAAAATCTCCCCACAAGCTGACATTTATTGTTGGTTATACAAATGGTTATATTTACTATGCCTCAACTTCTGATCAACTTCAAAATATAGGTGGTGCGCAAGAAGATAGCGATTGTCTTTTGGCTTCAACATGGCAGAAAATTTATGAAGATAAGGTTAGCGAAATACTGCAAAAACTAATGTAATATATTGGAGTTTATAATGGCAAAAAAATATTACTTAATAGGAGGATTATAATGACAGATTTTATCTTTTTAATGCTTGTTTTTTCACAGACGACCGCTGTTGTTGAGACTGATGAAATAGTTACAACTTGTGAACCACCAAATAACGGTGCGGGACCTTTCTGGTGTTATGGTTCTCCGCTTATTGTTCGCTATAAAGATGATGTTTTTGTCAGTGCTATGGAGACAGGAAAAGACATTCCTCCGCTATGTAATACACGTTGGCGTATTTTTCGAAAGCATAAAAACGATAATTGGCAAGTTATGCAGGTATCTGAGAATTTCAACCAACGAGAACCATGTCCTATTGCCATATTTTCAGATGGAAGATTATTTCTATCTGTAAATCCATCAACACAGCCAGTTGGCACACAATACGGAGAATGTGACCCGCATCTTCTTGAATTTTCAGTAAAAGAACCAAATAAAATTAGTAAAAAAATACATCCTGTATGGGATGGTGAATTTCTTTTCACTGATCATTCTTATCGTGGAATAGCAGTTGACGGAGATCGTGGAGAGATATTATTGCTAAACATACATGCCCGTTCAGGTGAACAGCTATACAGTTATTGTAACTCAGATGGAAAATGGATTAAATCTGGTCGTATTGAGTTCCCTATACGTTCTTGTTATCCGCAAGTTGCTCTAAAAAACAAATCTGCACATGTACTTGCAATTGGTGATATTGTTGAGCCTGTTGAAGAGTGGAGACAATACAAATTTGAAAAAACCAAATCAGGATGGGATTATGTCTTCAGAAGACTTTTCTATACATGGACACCAGATATTACAAAAAAAGACTTTTCAAAGACAATTGAAGTTGATAATCTAGAAGCGACATCTGGACATATCAACAACCTTGATCTATGGATAGATAACGAAGGGCAAGCCCATCTGCTTTATCGTAAACAAACAGTCCAATCTGATTTTATGCGCGATAAGTTCTTTCCTGATACTCCAATAAATGTTTCTCTTGAATATGTCATCATAAAAAATGGCGAAATCATAAAAAAACGAACATTACTCAAAGGTGGAGAAGGCGAATCAGGAGTAATCCCCGGATATGCAAGATTTCATATTGCAAAAGATAATAGACTATTTGTTATATATTATTGTAGCGGTATAGATGAAAATGGCACTCAAATCAGCGAAAATAGGTTACTACAAATTACTCCTGACGAAAACAATAAAGCCATTAAAATCCCGTTTGAAAAACCTTTTGGCATGTTTTTTTCCGCTATCGAAAGAGGTGGAACTGCACCATCAGATACTATTGATCTTTATGGACAAGGTAACGGAACAGAACTCAGATATGCAAGAATAAGGATTCAATAATCACCACAAATGGATTCCAAATTTCGTCATAATTCTTACTATAACGAATCTTGGAATCCATAAAAACAATAAACAATAGACTAATTTTCATTATTTGTCTGTTGCTTAACTCCGCTTTGGTTCATCTTCATCTCCATCTGTTTTCTTTGATCTTCTTGAAGAATTCGTAAAGTCTCTCTATCTTCTGGTTTTTTTATGTCAATTATATGTGGAGTGATAAGAACCCAAAGCTGTGTATTTTCTATAACATCTTCAGTTTTGTTAAACAACCTACCAATGAAAGGTATACTACCAAGTATAGGGAACTTATGATGAACTTTCTTGGTTTCCTTTTTTATCATACCGCCAATTGCTACTTGCGCACCATCTTCTGCATCTACATAGGTAGATATTGTGCTATCTGCTGTAACTGGGGCGTTAAAGTCTGTATATTCAAGAAAACTACTAACATTTATTTCTTCTATCTCCAAGCCAATTGTGCGTTTTTCGCCCTCTTTTAGCATCTTAGATTTTGTGCCGTATTTTGATATATGGGGTGTTATACGAAGATTTATGCCAATGTCTTGCAAGAAATTATAGTCATATATTACTTGCCCAAATTGATCTGTCCTTGCACTTTCGAGATAGGGTATATCTTTGCCTCTTGATAATGTTGTTTGTTGATTATCTCGTGTCAAAATAGATGGCAAAGAAAGAACCTCAACCTTGTTTTCCTTCATCAAGGTATGCAATAATGCATTGAGATTTTTGTTGAAGATTTTATATGAAAATCCAATTTTATCATCACTCATTTGAAAATCTGTGCCAAAAACTGCATTTAGCCCTTCTTTTCCTAGATGTGTGCCTTCTTTCCAATTCCATTCAATACCAAGTTTATTTTCTTCTCCAAGCGAAACCTCCAATACCTTAATCTCCATCCAAACCTGACCACGACTTATATCTAACTGCTGTATAACATCTCGAACCGCATCATGATTTCTTTCTGGGGTTGTTATAATTAATGAGTTGGTTTGTGAATCAGCATTGATCTTTACTTGACCCATCAGCGTTGCAACATCTCTAGGAACTTGGGTTCTTCCGGTCATCATCATCCTAAAAAAATT
>Ga0101944_10007004_pt1 | contig 11602 bp, 8 predicted proteins | sample DewCreD2012metaG_FD_75245 | JGI IMG/M metagenome (GOLD analysis project Ga0101944, IMG submission 75245) | Hot spring sediment bacterial and archeal communities from British Columbia, Canada, to study Microbial Dark Matter (Phase II) - Dewar... ... | reverse complement strand
TTATTATAAAGTTTGCTGTTGTTGAACGATATATGTTGTAATGTGATGTATCTGCTTCGGTATTCTTATTCCATTTTATTCTTACTCTATTTGAATCAACTACTGCTGAGAGGTTTCTTGGTGGGCGAGGGGCTAAGTCTTGATATGTATATATCTCTCCAAATGGTCCTCCATACATTCCGATATCACTCCGGCTGCCATCTCGGTCAAGTATTGTTGGGTCGCCTTTATCTATTGCTGGCGAGTATGCCTGAAGGTGATAGTCCCAATTGTTTGTAAGGGTTGGTTTAATATCATTTACTAACATTGGGTCTCTGCCTATTATATTACTGTCACCTTGAACACTACCAGAGTAAAAGTTCTTCTTATTTTGATATAACAAATTATAACTAGCTGTGAGATTTGGTGTAGCAAAAAAACCGTTTTCTCTACTATTTTTAATTATTGAATTATATACTCTTGTTCTGCTTGAGCTATAACTAACGAGACCATCATATAAAGAATGGCTTAAAATATTATTAATTATGTAACTTGTATCGTATACTATATCAATATAAATATTATCCTGAAACCCACTAATAAGATTGTTGAATATGTAAAACTTTTGAGGCCAAACGATATCAATACCTATTGTTGTATTGTATGGCTCTGCTATAATAAGGTTCTTGAATAAAAAATAATATCCGTTAAAATCAATTAATATTCCAGAACCATCATATTCAGCTCCCATTAGTATTAAATTTCCGTCTATATAATAATTGGCATTAACTTGACTTGCTGATAAGTACAAAGGAAGGATTAGTTGATTAAAAAAATTATCTTTTATATAATAAGTATCACCTCCTCTTGCCAATATGCCAAATTTTGAATTTCTAATAGTACAGTTTTCTATATAAAAATTTTTCTTGGCAATTATTACAAATCGAGATGTTACATTAGCATATCCATTCCCTATTATCTTAAAATATTTAATAGAGGTTATACTGTTAATTAGTATCGTTGTGTCTCTTAACCCAGTTCCATCTATTATTGTGCTATCCATACTACTACCTATTAAAGTTATTGCTCTGTTTATTCTCAAATATTCTTTATAAATCCCATTTGCCACATATATTATATCGCCATCTTCACATATATTTATGCACTTCTGTATGCTGTCGGCTGCTGTTGCCCAACTCGTATATGGCGGTGTGCTGCTTCCTGTCTTGCTTACATATCTTACTGTACCCTCTGCATAAATGTAGAATGTAGTATGCAGAATGTAGAATGTTATTAGGATTAAATACTTATTTGTTTTCATCTTATCTCTCTTTTCTATTTTCTATCTTCTATCTTCTATTTTCTACTTGACTATCAATAGTTTCTTTACTTCACTAAACGCTCCTGACTGCATCTTGTATATATACACTCCACTTGTCAGTTTATACTTATTTGCATCTAATTCTATCTCATATTCTCCTGACTCTTTTTCTTCATTTAATAATTCAACTACTTCTCTTCCTATTATATCATATACCTTTATCACTGTATGACTTTTTCCATTATCCCCTACACTATATCTTATTATTGTTTTCGGATTGAATGGATTTGGATAATTCTGTTCTAATCTGTATTCTATTACTGTATTATCACCCTCTATTACTCTCTTCTCAAATCCACCATCAACTTCATCATATCTTATTATATTTGATTGTTCTGACATTATTACTATCTCACTCCCCGCCTGCCTGTATTCCGCTCTTACATAATAATCACTCCAAATTGATGTACCCGGATTGTCTAATATTATTGTCCCTAAATCTAAATATTCCATTTTGGTTGAATCTAATTCTGCTATCAGATCATACTGCGTTGTCCCCTTTGCCCGATATATCTTATACTTTATCACTGTTCCCAATGTCGGATATCTGTCCCAATATATCTTTGGATTATTCCCTTCTCGCCCCTTAAATACTGATTTATCCCACCTGTTTATTTTAACCTTCCCCCCTTGTCCAATTTTCAAATATCCTTTCCCAGTTATAAATCCCGTTCCCTCAAGTGTAATAGTATCTTTTACAGTATAATATCTACCTCTTTCAATTACAAGATGAACATTATTCTTTATCCACATATCTTCTTTCAACTCGGTATTGGTTTTTATTGTATCGTTTTCTATTAGTTCCCCACCATATTTTACCACAGGAAATACTCCATAAAATACTGCATCTCCTTTATCCATTGAAACTGACAAATACTGATTTATAGTTTTTGTTATTGAGCCACCTGTAATAAAATTTTTCAGATTAAGATTTCTGTATGGTTGAAAATGGGAAGGTTTGAAATAAATTCTTAAAGTTGGATTGCATTCACTATTATAGTAACGACTAATCAGCATAAAATAATCTCTCCCTAAACTATCGGCGAAAAAACCTAAGTCAAATGCATCTCCGCTTCCATTTGTTATTTGAAATGTACAACTGTCTGTATTTACTATTTGTTGAATGAAATTATAATCTCTGCCAAATGTTATCTTTTCAAGATACTTATCCGGATTCACCTCAGGATGTGGATTTAATCTCTTTATCGTTTTTCCCATTAGTCCATTTAATCTACCCTTAAGTTTATCTCGCCACATATACCATTTGTTTGTAAAATAATATTGGCTACCATTATAATTCACCATACCTGTATATGTTCCAGGGCTATCTACACAAGTTTCACAATTCCTTGCAAAGTATGTATATAAATCAAAATATTTTGCACCGAACATCAATGCAAGATTAACATTATATAAAATAGTAGATGGTGGTGGATCACTAAAATATGCTAATGGAGGATACTTTTGCGCACTGCATAAGATACTCACTCCAAAATTATTATCCATCTCCTTTGCGTTGCTATATTGAAATGCTAATATTGCAACTCGGTTTTCCTTATCTGTCCATGTTGAATATGGAAAAGTAACAGGGTCTTGATTTGAGCCTGGTGATAAATAATATGCATTCTGCCAGATATGAATGTTAATTGTATCATTCAACATTCTTTTCTTTAAGACTTTCCAAGGACTTAACTTATTTGTTCCAAATGGATTTCTTGCTGTATAATCATTCTCCCAAGTCCCATTCCATCTTCCCATCATCGGAAGATACAATTGAAGATTATGTTGTGTTCTTAATATCTTTGAAACCATCCTTATCGGCTCAAAATTATCTATTGACATTACTTCATCTATCCCGTGCCAGCCTAATACAGTATTAACATATGAAGGAGAAATTTTTATTACATTTATCTCACTATCTATTTGAGTTACTACATCTTGAAGAAAATTTTTCATTCTTTTACCTCTATTATCATAAACAGTTATCTTATCAACTGAGAGTTGATATTTTTGACTTCCCAACCACACTACCCTAAATTCAATATTCTTAGTTGTTTCACCGCTCCACTCTATATCTTCTTTAATGTTTCTATAACCCGTAATTTTATATCCTCTCGGTACATTTTCTAATGTGTATAAAAGTTTAAATGTTTGGAATGTGTTTAAGTTATTAAATGAACCCCTCGTTATTAGTGTATCTTTGATTATATGTAAGCTATCAATATACCAATTTCTATTATTATGCTTCGTCTTACAGGTAGTTACCTGCAATCTGCATATTGGCTCTGTCATTTCATATGTTGTCAAACTATTGTGTGGATATTGAGGATTATATTGTAGCATTAAATCATATTCTGCCGTGTATCTAACAGGAAGTTCATCACCCTGAGTAATTTTAACTACATATTTATTTTCTTGTATGTAATAAGGTCCTCGAATAATAGTGTCTGCTGGTGGAAATGGATATTCTTTGGTTTTTACATAAGTTTTGCCTTGTGAAGTTTCTATTGTTGTTAAGCTTTTATTTCTTTCCAAACTTGCATCAGTAGTGTCATCCGTCCCTTCTGCTTCCCACTCCGACCATTTCGCATCACAATAGTAATGTATCCATTGGTATAAACTAGCCCCGGATTTTGTGTTTACGGGAATTAACTTTATATCTTTGCTTTTAAGAAACTCCAATTCTTCTTTACTTATCCCATTCCAAAACAAGTTTACTCCCATCGCTTTCATACTATCATATTGATATTGATTCTGACTATCTCTGAATCCCATATATGTGTTGTTTATAACGGGGATAACCTCAAAGTACTTTGAAAGATGTTGGTTTTGTTGGGCATCTATAGTAATATGGGAAAATATCCCAAGTAAATAAATAATTACGGCTGTTTGTATGTTTTTCAGAGTTTTTATCCTATGGTAGTTCTAAATAATATATTTATAGTTTTATTCTGTTCAGAGAAATTTATTTCACGCAAAGACGCAAAGTCGCTAAGATTTCTAAATTCTACATTCTAAATTACTCTTTGAACATTGTTTACTGAGCCTGACGAAGTATGAGCATTGAAAATTGAACATTGAACATTGTTAATTCACTTGACCAACAACATCTTCCTCATCTCAGTATAAACCGGAATATTTCCTTCACCAATCACTTCTATCCTATATAAATATATTCCGCTTGCTATGCCTGTCTGCGGAACGGACAGGAGTCCGTTCCCTACACCAAATTCTACTTCATAATACCCCGCTTCCTGCTCTTGATTTACCAACACCGCTATCCGCTCTCCTTTTATATCATATACCATCAACTTTACATATCCTCTATCCTTGATTTTGTAACCAATCTTTGTTGTCGGATTAAATGGATTTGGATAGTTCTGATATAGTTTGTAGTCATAAGTAATGAAATTTGATTGTTCGACTGACACTGGCGGATTATGAATATCCATCTTTAATCCAGGAATGGCAAAACTACCTAATCCCAATAAAGATAAATCAACTACTGTAGAAGGTACAAAAGATTTTACAATCCAATTATTTGGAGCTATCCATAAAGTATCAATAACTCCTAATATTTTTACAGCTAAAGGTGGAATCGGAGGAGGAAAGGTCAATAAATAACTAAGTCTTCTTTCCAGAGTAAACTTTTTGCAAGTGAATGAACCAATATCTGTGTTTATAGTCTCATCATTAAATCTTCTGCCTAAAATTTGAAATCTTAATGGCAAAACAAGAGTATCAATTGTAAATGTAGTATCGCGACTTAAAATTATATATTGCTGATTTACCGTATTTGCAAAACGATAATATGACTGCCAACCTTCAAAAGATTTAAAGAAGTTGTAAACCCCTAAAGTCGTATCTCCAACAAAAGCAGCCAAAATGCTGGCTAAACCTTCTAACTGTGACATTCCAAGATATTCATAACCCATATTTTGATCAAAACTATAATAGATTGTATCCAAAAAAGGTTCTTCATACAGAAAAGGATCATCACCATTTTTTGTAAGAACTAATTTTGCAGAACGATTATTAAAATTAGTTGTGGTAGCAAATGAATCAACTCTGAAAGTGACTAAACTGTCAATTGGATTGTTCAGAGTATCGAGCGGAGTCATTTTATAACGCCAAATGTGTCCCGTATTTTCCGGAAAATACGAACTCGCTGTTTGCGAAAAAGAATTGTGAAATAATAAAATCACCAATAAAAATGATAAATGTTTCATAACTCTTGACCTTGATTATTTAAAAATAGGACTTATTTAATTCTAATTTTATTTTTCCAGTGAAATTATCACAAATCAATCTGACTTTGTTTGGAATACCTTGATTGATTCTCTGTCTTACGTTAATCTCACTAATTTCAATTATTGTTGAATAAAGAACTTTGTTTTCTGTACTTATTATCTTAAGAGTACAGCTTCCGGATTGTTTATCATTAACTTTTAATGAAATCATATTTTGTTCAGAACTGAAGTAAGTATCAAAATTCATCTCGATAGTAAGTCTATCAGCATTAATCGCAATGTTAAAATAATTTTCTTTACCTTCCTTCACTGGAGAATTTTTATTACCTGCCGGATTATTTGGTTCAATTATATCAACTCTGCAACCATTATAAACCAGTACAAGGAATGAAGCCAATATTAAAATAAAAATATATCTTGCCATCTAATAAAATCCTCAATAAATTATTTTTACTTTGCCCAAACAGGAAAAACGCTCAGATCAAAAATAATATTTCCTAAAAAGTAAACAATTAGTGTAATGATAATTGTACTAAGAAAATTCAAAATAAAACCGGTTTTAACCATATCCATAATTTTTAATTTATTACTTGAAAAAACAATGGTATTCGGCGGAGTACCAACTGGAAGCATAAAAGCCATTGAAGCAGCTAAAGTTGCTGGAATCATTAAAAGAAACGGATGATAGTTTAGTGAAATCGCTACTGAGGATAAAACCGGTAAAATCATTTGTGTAACGGCTGTATTAGAAGTAAACTCAGTCAGAAAGTTAATTGTTATTGAAACAATAAATATTAAAAAAATAATTTCAATATGACCAAAATTATTAAATTTAGACCCGATTAATTTTGATAAACCACTTTCTGAAAAAGCAGCAGCTAATGCAAAACCGCCTCCAAAAAGTAGTATAACATTCCAAGGAACTTTTTCAATTGCTGAAATGGATAATAATCTTTTGCTTTCATTTTCTTTTTTAGTTGGAATGATAAAAAGTAAAAAAGCTGCGAATACTGCAACTGTGCTGTCATCAACAAAATTTTGTAAGTTTAGAAGATTTGACCAACCAGTGAGTTTTATAAATCCCATATCTATATTTGTTCGAGTTATCCAAAGTACAACAGCGGTTAAAAAAACAAAAGCAACTGCTTTCTCTTCATAAGTCATTCTGCCTAACTTTTGATACTCAGATAAAATCAAATTTCTTTCAGAAAATTTTTGAGAATCCGATTGAAATTTTGTCAATTTGAAAAGAAATATTAAAAGCAGGTAAGTAAAAATTAAAATGACCATTGATATAGGCAGAGCCATAATCATCCAATCAATAAAATTGATTTGAGGTGATGCTGGAAATGATATTTTAGCAACTCTAACAAAAACTAAATTGGGTTGTGTTCCCACCAAAGTTGCTATTCCACCAATTGAACAAGAATATGCAATTCCAAGCAATAATGCTTTAGTAAGATTTGAACTATTTTCTAATGATTCAGAAAATTGTTTTATTACTGCAAAAGCAACCGGCAGCATCATCAAAGCTGTTGCAGTATTTGATATCCACATTGATAAAAAAGCAGAAGCAACCATAAAACCAAGCAAAAGTTTTGATGGTTTTGTGCCAAAAAATAAGATTATCTTTAAAGCAATTCTTTTATGAAGATTCCAGGTTTCTATTGCTATTGCAATCAAAAAGCCCCCAAGGAACAGAAAAATTATTGAGTTTATATATGATTCCGAAATTTTTGAAGCAGGCAAAACTCCAGATATTGGAAATATAATAAGTGGTATTAACGAAGTTACAGATAATGGTAAAGTTTCAGTCATCCACCAAAATGCCATCAAAATAGCCACACCAGCAGTAATTGTTATATTAATATTTCCCAGATCAATAAGAAAAATGAAAAGAGTAAATATTATTATTCCGATTACAATAAATGCATTAGAAAATCTATTCATATATTTGAATAATTTTTTATTTAAGTTAGTTATAGATTATTGAATATGCAATTTTTGTAATAGTTTAGTACTTTCTATCAATTATCAAATTCAGAAGATTTTCTGCTTTAATATTATATTTGATTTTAAAATAAAATATGACAAAGTTTAATCAAAAATACGAGCCCGTAATTGGATTAGAGGTTCACGCTCAACTGCTTACTAAAACAAAACTATTTTGCAGTTGCTCAACCAAATTTGGAAATAATCCGAATATCAATGTGTGTCCTGTTTGCCTTGGACATCCGGGTGTTTTACCAGTTGTTAATAAAACAGCGGTTAAATTTGCTATAATGATGGGAATTGCTACTAATTGTAAAATTAACAGACATTCAATTTTTGCAAGAAAGAATTATTTCTATCCTGATTTACCTAAAGGTTATCAAATCTCCCAATACGAAGAACCTCTTTGTGAAAATGGAATAATAAAAATTAGCAGAAAAGACGGCAGCGAAAAGTATATCAGAATAAAAAGAATTCATTTAGAAGAAGATGCCGGAAAATCGGTTCACGATAAATCAGATTCTACTCTAATTGATGTCAACAGATGTGGCGTACCGCTGATAGAAATAGTAACAGAGCCCGATATCTCATCCCCAGAGGAAGCAAATTTATATCTAATGAAAATCAAACAGCTTGTTCAATATCTTGAAATTTGTGATGGAAATATGGAAGAGGGTTCATTAAGATGTGATGCTAATATTTCGGTAAGATTAAAAGGTGATACTAAACTTGGTATTAAAACTGAAATAAAAAATATGAATTCATTCAGGAATGTTGAAAGAGCTTTAGAATACGAAATCAACAGACAAATTGATTGTCTTGAAGATGGAGAAGAGATCATACAACAAACACTTTTGTGGAATGCAGAATTAGAGCAAGCTTTTTCTATGAGAACTAAAGAAGAAGAACACGATTATAGATATTTCCCCGATCCAGACCTTACTCCCCTTTTCATTGACGAAAATTGGCTTAGCGATATAAAAGAATCAATCCCTGAACTCCCTGATTCTCGTCTAAATAAATTCATAAATTCATACTCTTTACCACAATATGATGCTGAAATATTGACTCAGGATAAAAAAATAGCAGATTATTATGAGCTTGTGGTAGAAAATTCTAGAGATTATAAGTTAGCAAGTAATTGGGTTATGGTAGATATTATGTCTGTTCTAAATTCTAAAAATATTTCTATTAAAGAATTTACCATTCAACCTGAAAATTTGTCAAAACTTATAAGTCTTATTTCAAATAACACAATTAGTAATAAAATTGCAAAAGATATATTTCAAATTATGCTTGAGACGAATCAGGATCCTGAAACGATTATAAAAGAAAAGGATTTAGTTCAAATTTCAGATGAGAAAATAATAAAGGATATAGTTAATAATGTAATTGATAGTCATTCTGAGCAGTTAAATGAATTTCTATCAGGGAAAGATAAAGTTATTGGATTTTTCGTCGGACAAATTATGAAGCAAACTAAGGGTAAAGCTAATCCACAAATGGTAAATAAGATTTTATTAAACGAACTGAATAATAGAAAGAAAAAATAAAAGGAGATATTGAATTGTCAGATAAATCAAATTTCAAAGAAAAAGTTAAAATCAAGTTATATAAATATTTCCATCCGGAAGAAAAAGAAGATAAAAACAAACCTCCACTTAAAAGATTTCTTGAGTTTATTAAACAGTTATTTTATGCTGGTATAGCTGCATTTTTTATCATCACATTTATTTTACAAAATACAAGAATTCCCACCGGCTCAATGGAAGACACAATTCTGGTCGGTGATTTTGTAATAGTGAATAAATTTATTTATGGTTCGAGTTCACCCCGATATATCCCTTTTACAGAAATTGCTTTACCATATTTCACATTACCTGCTATAAAAGAGCCCAAGCCCGGAGATGTTGTGGTGTTTGAATATCCCGGTGATCGCGATCAGTTAGAACCGTTCGAGAAGAATGTTAATTATGTTAAACGTTGTATTGGTCTTCCTGGAGATACTATTGAAATTATAGATAAAGTTGTTTTTGTCAATGGGAAAGAATTCTGGCGACCTCCATATATTAAATATTACAGAGGTTTTTATAACGCAGGATTAAGACCCCTGCCAAAAGGTTTTCCTGAACCAAGAATTTTCCCTAAAGGTAAACCCTGGAACGAAGATAATTATGGTCCTTTAGTAGTTCCTAAAAAAGGAATGACAATAAATCTTAATTTAGATAATATTGAAGAATGGAGAACAATAATTGACAGGGAATTTGGTGATAGAGTTGTTGAAATTCGTGGCAGTGATATTTATATCAATCAAGAAAAAGTTAATTCTTACACATTCAAGAAAAACTACTATTTTATGATGGGCGATAACCGTGATGATAGTCTTGATAGCAGATTTTGGGGTTTTGTTTCGCGTGATGCAGTAATAGGCGAAGCTTTCATAATTCTTTTTTCGTGGGATAGAAATATTCCATTTTCAGATTTTTTCAGATTACTAAAATCTATTAGATCGGATAGGATTTTAAAGCTGATTCATTAAAAGCGATAAATTATTCAATAATAAAGGATAGATTTCTTTTAATTCCCTTTAATTTACTCCTTTTTAGAGGACTATCCTTAAATTTATTATTAAAATCAGATTCACTCATCTGATCAATTTCGTCCTTTTTGATGAATTTATTTTTGGCTTCAAATTCTAATTTATTCGTTACTTTACTAAACTTTCTGTTCCACGGACAAACATCTTGGCAAATATCACAACCAAAAGCCCAATCATCAAATTGATTTTTGAAAACATCTGGGATAACTCTTTTGTTTTCAATAGTATGGTATGATATACATTTATTAGAATCAACTAAATACGGAACTATTATTGCCTTAGTAGGACAAGCTTCAATGCAAGCATTACAAGAACCACAAAAGTCATTTATCTCCTCCGAGTATGTAAATTCATAATTACAAAGAATATTAGCAATAAAGAACCAACTTCCAATGTTTCGATTGATAACATTCGTATGCTTTCCCATCCAACCGAGTCCGGCTTTTACTGCCCATACTTTATCCAAAACAGGTCCAGTATCAACGTATGAAATAGATTCAAAATTATTATCAATTTCTTTAAGTTGACTCTCCAGTTTATTTAGCATCTCTTTTATTACTATATGATAATCTTTTCCCCAAGCATATCTTGATACTTTACCTGAGTTATCAGGTTTATCAGCATAACCTTCATTTTTATAATAATTTACACCAAGAGAAATAATACTTTTTACAGATGGAAGAACTTTTGAAACATCTTTTTTTTTATCAATATTTTTATTCAAATAATCCATTCCTGAATGAAAACCATTGTTCAACCAATTTTCATATAAAAGAATTTGGTCATTTAATATTTCAGCTTTTGTAAATCCAATAATATCAAAACCCAATTCTTTAGCAATTTTTAGGACTATTTCATTAGTAATTTTTACCAATTTACTACCATTTTAATTTGTTTTGAAAAATCTCAACAAAAACCTTTTCAGATTCAATTTTAACTGGATAAGATTTTAATCCATTATGTCCGGATTCTTTTTTCCCATCTTCTAACCTAAATCTCCATCCGTGTGCAGGACAGACAATAAATTCATCTTCTATAAATCCGTCATAAATTATTGGAGAGTGTTGATGTGGACAAATATTACTTAAGGCATAAACTTTTCCTTTAATTAAAAATATTGCTATTTCATTATCATCTATGATAAAGCGTTTCCCCTTCCCTTCAATTAGGTCTTTCAAATTACAAACTTCTTTCATATAAAAATTTTTCTTTGTCCAAAGTTATATGACAAAATAAAATAAAAAAGGGCATCTTTTTAATGCCCTTTTTAACCATTTACCCAATTAACCAACAATAAAGGAGGTACAAATGAAATTAAATTTTTACTACTGCCTCATTAGGACAGCTTGAAACGCACTGCGGTTCATCATAAAATCCAACACACTCAGTACATTTATCAGG
>Ga0101944_10007003_pt1 | contig 11603 bp, 6 predicted proteins | sample DewCreD2012metaG_FD_75245 | JGI IMG/M metagenome (GOLD analysis project Ga0101944, IMG submission 75245) | Hot spring sediment bacterial and archeal communities from British Columbia, Canada, to study Microbial Dark Matter (Phase II) - Dewar... ... | reverse complement strand
GCCGAGCACATTCCGCGGCTTTTTCCCCCCACCATTGGACAGGTGCCTATGGGACTACCCGCGCAGCGGATTCATCAAGCGGTTTCGCTGGCTGGTGCTGTGAGCCGATTATTGGACACGGCGGCAGTCGCGGGCGGGCTGGCCGTGGCTGTCCGGCTGCGGAATCAGCCCCTCGAAGATTATGCATTGCCCGCCTTGGCAGCCATCGTGATGTACCTTCTGGTGGCTGAGCTGGGCGGGATGTACCGGAGCTGGCGGGGCGTTTCCAGCAGTCGCCAGACGCTGGCCGCGCTCAGCACGTGGTGTGTCGCATTCATGCTCTTGGCGGCGGCGGGTTTTGCGACCGGCCGCCTGGCGGCGTTTCCCCGGTCGCTATTGGGCACCTGGTGGTTGGCCGGCGGGCTGATGCTGGTGCTGACGCGCGGCCTGGTCCGCGGCGTGCAGCGGTGGCTGTGGCAGCACGGGATCAACACGAAAGGCTGTGCGATCGTGGGCGTGACGGAGCTGGGCATCCAGCTTGCCCGCAACATCCAAGCCGCACCGGAGCTGGGCTTGCGTCTGGCGGGCTATTACGACGACCGGCCGCCGGAGCGCGTCCCGCCGCTTCCGCCGGAATTGAACCGCCGCATCGGCAATATCGACGATCTGGTGGCGGATGCCCGGGCCGGCTTTATCGACTGCATCTACATCACCTTCCCCATGCGGGCCGAGGCGCGGATTCGGGGGGTTCTGGCCAAGCTGGCGGACACGACGGCCAGCGTGTACCTCGTGCCCGACTTCTTCGTGTTCCAGATGCTCCATTCGCGCTGGACCGATATCGGGGGGCTGCCGGCCGTCAGCATTTTTGAAAACCCGCTGTACGGCGTGGATGGCCTGGTCAAACGGCTGTTCGATCTGGTGGTGGGCAGCCTGCTTTTGGTGGTGGCCGCCCTGCCGATGCTGATCATCGCCATCGCCATCAAGCTGACCAGCCGCGGGCCGGTGTTCTTCCGGCAGCGGCGGTATGGGCTGGACGGGCGGGAGATTCGGGTCTGGAAATTCCGCACGATGACCGTTTGCGAAGATGGGGACGAGGTGCGCCAGGCGACGCAGGGGGATGCACGCGTCACGCGGCTGGGAGCTTTCCTGCGGCGGACGAGCCTGGACGAACTGCCGCAACTGTTCAACGTGCTCGGCGGCAGCATGTCGCTGGTCGGGCCGCGTCCCCATGCGGCCGCCCACAACGAGCAGTATCGCAAGATGATCCAGGGCTATATGCTGCGTCACAAGGTCAAGCCGGGCATGACGGGGCTGGCTCAGGTTCGCGGCTGGCGGGGTGAGACCGATACCCTGGAAAAAATGCAGCGTCGGATCGAGTGCGACCACCAGTACATCCGCGACTGGTCGCTGTGGCTGGACATCCAAATCCTGCTACAGACCTTGTGGATCGTGCTGTCCGGAAAGAACGCCTATTGACAAGGTGGGACCGCACGGTACCAGCACGTTGGCGGTGAGAGGGCCCTGCCTCCATCTTCCCTCCCATCGCTTGTCACGCCGCCACTTGCCCCCATCGCCGGCGGCTCCGCCGCACATGGCCGCGGCTGGTCAGTCCGCACCCAGGCAGCTACGATGATGGTGAAGGTCACACGAGGCCTTGGTTCCCGATCGCCTGACGATCCGGTTGCGGCCCTGGGCAAGTCGCCGTTCTATGCTGGCGGGGTAAGGACGGCGACTGGACACCCGGCCGTGGGGAGGTCGGGTAGGCGCTGCGCGCTTCAACCGGACTGAGCGGTGAACATCTGCAATCCGCGCTGTAGGCGTCTGTTTCCGGCATTGAGGATTCCCGCCATGCTTCCACGTCGCCGTCTGACGTTGGCCGGATTCACCCTGGTCGAGCTGCTGGTCGTGATTGCGATTATCGGTGTCCTGGTGGCGCTGCTGTTGCCGGCTGTGCAGGCGGCCCGCGAAGCAGCACGTCGCATGAACTGTCAGAACCATCTCAAGCAGCTCGGCCTGGCGCTGCACAATTATCACGATACGTTCGGACGTTTGCCGGCGTCGTTCTACCGCATCTGGCCCCATACGGCCAACTCGACCTTTGGCACGCCAGGTTGGGGCTGGGGCACGATGATCCTGCCGCGGCTGGAGCAAACCGCCCTGTACGAACAGCTCCATGTGCACGCAGCGCAGGCCGACGGGTCGCCCACGATGAAACGTCTGGCCCAGACGCCGCTGGCCGTCTTCCGCTGCCCGAGCGACACCGGCAAGAAGTGGAACGCCAACCGCGCCGACTACGCCACCTCGAACTATGTGGCCATCTTCGGGTCGCTCTACGACCAGGATGCTCCCTCGCCCGGGGCGCTGGTCTATGGCAGCCGGCCGTCGGCCGGTCCAGGCATGTTCTCACCCAATAGCGGCGTGCGGCTGGCCGAGGTGACCGATGGCACCAGCCATACGGTGATGCTAGGCGAAATGTGCTACGGTCCCAACGGCGTGCAGGATGCCAATGGCAACCGGCGGATGTACAACGGAGCGATCTGGGTGGGGGTGCCGACCGATGCCGCCTCGAACGTGTCCAATCAGCTTTCGCTGTGCGGGCAGGCGGCCGGAGCCAACGCCCGCTTCCGCCGGATCAATGCCCGCGACTCGAGCAATGCGATCAGCAGCGCCCATCCCAAGGGCGCGCAATTCGCCATCGCCGATGGGTCGGTGCGCTTCGTGGGGGAAAACACCGACACCTATCTGATCGACCGGATCGCCGACCGGGCCGACGGCCAGCCGGTCACATGGGACTAGGGCTCGCGCTCCGAAGGCCCTCGGCAGCGAGGGGGCGAACGATGCAGCTTTGGCGGATCCTGCTGGCCAGCGGGCTGGCCCTGAGCGCCGCGTGCACGGCGCGGCAGGAGGTCGAATTGGCGCCCGTCGAGGGTCTCGTCATGCTGGAGGGCCGGCCGCTGGCCAACGTCGGCGTGACCTTCCTGCCCGAGGGGAAGGGGCCGCTCGCTTCAGGCAACACCAATGCGGCTGGCGAGTTCCGTCTGAGCACCGTGCGCCCTGGCGACGGTGCCCCTGTGGGCCGGCATCGGGTGGTCGTAGGTGCGGCGGAAGAAGGGGCGGCATCCGGTGGCATTCCCCCCGTGTACGGCCGGCCCGAGACGACGCCTCTTTCCGCCGAAGTCCAGCCGGGACGGGTCAACCGGGTGCGTCTGGACCTGAGGCGTTAAGGCCCGCCAGGCTCGGGCAATCGCGCGGCCCGACGCGGGCGGCCCGACGCGTGCCGCCCGCGTCGCGTAGGGGTGCAGCGCTGCGCAGCCGGCGGTGTGCCGGCGCCTCCCGTCCACAGCCTCTTCATTCCAGACCGCTGCGGCGCCTCAGCAGCCATTCGGTCGTCAACAGCGCGACGAGGAGCAGCCCGACTAGTGGATGGTTCCAGATCGGCCGGGGAGGCAGCGTCTGGACGCGGACTTGCCGGCCCGGTGGAAGGTGAGCCAGGAGCGCGTCCGCCTGGTGCCACGGCGCGAACTGCCCGCCGCTGCGCTGCGCCAGCCCCCGCAAGGCGGTCAGATCGGCCCGGGTACGGGCCAGCTCGCCGGGAGGGGCCACCACGCGGAAGGCGCACTGCGGCGGACCTTCGAGCCCGGGGGTCACCAGCCAAGCCCGGTACGACCCTTCGGCCAGTCCGCTGAGCGTGCTGGCGAAATCGCCCCGCGCCAGTCCCTGGCGTGCCAGGGTGACCATCTGGCGTTCTCCCTCGCTGGCCTGCACGGCCACGGTCACGCGGGCATCGTCGCCCGGGGCTTGCCGCTCATCGAAGAACCGCAGCCGCAGGGTGACCGGCTCGCCGTGGAGGTATTGGCTGCGATCGCTGCGCAGCTCGACATGGTGCGAAGTCCCCAGGAGCGCTGCGCGGCTGAGGTAGCGGATCGCCTGTAGCCAGTAGCGGGCGAAATAGACATCGCCTAGGCGGTAGCGCCAGCGGTAGGTTTCATCGGTGGCGTGGAACAGGACCTTGCCGGCGCCGACGAACTGGAGGCAGATCAGCGGCAAGGGCTGCTGGTCGACGCCACGCTGCTTGGGATGCACGGCCAGCACGCGCACGCCCGGGCGGAGCGACGCCACGGAGGCATACCAGAACAGCGGGGGCAGACCCTGCTCCCACAGCGCGGGGTTCTGGTCCGGATCGTCGGCGAGTTGCATCCAGGGACTGGCCTGTCCCAGCGGGGTGAGCCTCGGCCGCAGCGGCTGGGGTGCGCGGTGGCTGAGGTCCTCGGCACGGATCTGATCGCAGGAGGAAGGCAACAATCCCTCCAGGGGCGTGCCGCGGTAGGCCTGCGGGAAGTACCGCGGTCCGGCGATCATCGCCACGCCGCCTCCTCGTTCGGTGACGAACTCGGTCAGATGCTGGAGCGTCCGCGGTCCGAGCAAGGCCGGGTTCACATCACCCCAGACGACCACGTCGTACGCGAACAGCTCGTCGCGGCTGGTGGGAAAGGTCCGCAAAGCGGTGCGGTCGGTATCGGCATAGTCCAGATCCGCTTCCTGCAGCACGGTGTGCACCGTCTGCGACTTGCCCGCTCCGGCCGGCGAGGGGTCCAGCTCGCGCAGCAGCATCGACTTCAAGAAGCGGAATTCGTAGCTCGGATAGCCTTGGACGACCAGGACACGGAGCGTGGCCTCTTTCACCGTGACGCGGGCGGTGAGCTGGTTGTTCTCCACATCCACTTCCCCCTCCTGCGGAAGCACCTCCAGGACGAAGTCGAACGTGCCCGGCTCCTGGGCACGATAGAGCAGGCGGACAGGCCGCGCCTCGTCGGCGCCATCGAGCGTCACCCGCTGCTCGGCCAGGACCGCGCTGCCGTCGCGGCGCCGGAGCTGAACGACCGCCTGGCCGCGGATGCCGCCCGAAACCAGCTTCGCCTCGAAGACGACCCAGTCGTTGACCAGCACCGTCTCGTCCACCACGAGGTCGACCAATGCCAGGTCGCGCGCCGTCCGTTCGCTGCCCACGGCGACCGCAAACACCGGCACCCCCTGCTGCTGCGCTTGCCGGGCCGCTTCCTCCAGCGACAGCCCTCCGGTGACGATGCCGTCGGAGAAGAGCACGACCGCGGCCGTCCCCCGACCGCGCTGCCACTGGAGCGCTTCGACCAGACAATCGCCTAGACGGCTCGCCGGCTCCTGGGCGGCGAGCTGGCGGAGCGCTGACTCGTGAAAGCGTCCGCCCGCGTCGGTGCGGTCCGACAACGGGCGCAGCGTCTGACCCACGCGCAGCAGTTGCACGCGATAGCGCTGCGCGAGCTTCGCGAGCCACTCCCCGTCGCGCTTCAGTAGAATCGCTTTGGCCAGGTCAAGCCGCGTCGGCTCGCGCAGTCCGGCCGACGCCAAAAGCTGGCGGGCGTGACGGGCCAGCGCCGCGTCGTCGAGCTCGTCCGTCAGTCCCATGCTGGCCGAGTCGTCAAGCAGCAGCACCAGCTCCGGCAGTTCGGTGCGGTAGCTCTCCAGTTGCCAGCCAGGCAATAGCGCCAGGACCAGCCCTACCAGGATTCCGCGCAGCGCCACCAGCACCAGCCGCCGCCGGAGGGGCAGATCGCGCGTCCCGCGCCGATAGCCGTCGTAGACGAGCGCCCCCCCCACCACGGCGGCCAGCGCCCAGCCCCACAGCGGGATGGCCCAGGCTGGCCGAAGCGTCACTTCCAACCCCGTATCCGTCCAGGCTCCTTCGGGCGCCAGCGACGTGCGCGCCAGCCAGTGGAGCACCCATTTCATGGCCGCCTCCCCGCGAGCCAGCCGGCCAGGTACGGCTCCGCGATCAGCATCACCAGGACCAGCGCCAGCCAGGGCCACGCCAGGTCCTGCGGGCGGGCTGCGGCAGGTCCGGGAGTGCTGGGGGCTGGCGGCGTGTGCACCAGCAGCCCTTCGAGAAGCGCGGGGTCGACCCGCGCCAGGTCGCTTTCGGCCGGATCGACGTTCGCCACGTAGCGCATCGTCGCCTGGCCGCGGCGGAGTTCGTACACGCCGGGCTGCGGCAGAGGCGGCGATGCCAGCGACGACCGGCCTGCTGACGTGGCTGCCGGAATGGTCCACTCCAGAAGCCCCGGACCCTTGATCTGGACCTCGAACAGCGCCTCGGGCGCGGGCGACGCATCGCCGCCAAAGACCGGCACTTGCGCCGCGGAAGCGTCGGGCCCCGCACGGTCTTTCGGCCGCGGCTTGCGCGGTGCGGCCACGGTTCCTTCCAGACGCTGGCCCACCAGGACCTGCCGCGGTGGCACCCCCGCCGCCAGCACATACCGCACCATTTCATGGACCAGCGGTGGAAAACTAGGCCAGGTGGGCAGGGCGGTCCAAGGCGTCTTTGCCGACGTCCCGTCCGAGGACGTGGGCCAGGTTGCGGAGGTGGCCACCAGCACGCAGCGTCCGCGTCCCACGTCGGCCACGACGATGGCGGGGGCGCCGGAGTCGAACTGGGCAACGGTGACCGCGTGCGGCAGCGGCTCCAGCGGCAGGTAGCGCCAGACCGGCGTGGTGCGCAATCCCGACTGCGGCAAGCCGCGGAATGGGGCGACGATGGGATGCTGCTCCTGCCGCGGCTGGAGGCGGAAATCTCCCTCGGCGACGGGAGGCTGGAGGCGCGCGGGGAGCAAGGGCGGGTCGAGCGCTAGGGCCGGGGCATAGCGTTCCGGCTCCACACGATCGCCCAAAAAGACGATCAGCCCACCTCCCTCCTGGACGTAGCGCCAAAGTCCGGGTAGGTCGGCCGGACCCGCCACATTGCTGAGGATCACGCAGTCGTAGGCCTGCCACTCTTCAGGCCGCACCGCCGCCGTGTGCCGCTGGATCACTTCCAGGCCCGTGGCCGCCGCAGGATCGGGAGAGAGGGCCAGCGCCAGATAGCGGGTGTCGTCGCTTTGGCTGCCCAGGCACAGCACGCGGAGGGTGCGGCGCACCGGCACGCACAGCCAGCGGCGGTCATCCACCGGCAGCGCGTCGTCGGCCAGGCGGAACTCGACGATCTGATCCCCGGCCTGGGCGAACCGATGGGTGAGCGTCACCTGGACGCTGCTGCCCGCCGGCAGATCGACCAGTTGCTGGCCGGCCGGCTGCTGGTCGATCCAGATCGTCACCTCCTGCCGCAGGCGGTCTTCCCGGCCAAAGTTCCGCACCTCCGCCACGAGCTGTACCGGCTGTCCCACAGTGGCCAGTGGCGGGTCGCAGGCTACCTGCACGATCACGCGATTCGCTGCCTCGCCGCGTCCCAGGTCGATCAGCTCGACCGCGGCGTGCTGCTGCACGGAAGCCAGAAGCGCCTGCACCCCGGCGGCACGCAGCTCCGCCCAGGGAAGCTGCTGCAAATCGCTGAAGATGCACACCTCCTGGGGCGCAGGGACCTCGCGCTTTTGCGCCGTTTCGAGCACGATTCGCTGCACCAGAGCCAACGTGGCCGACAAGCTGGCCGGAGACAAGCCGGCCTCCAGGCGATCAAGTTCCGCCAGCACGCTCGCCCGGTCCCGCGTCGGCCTTGCCAGGATCGCTTGAGGCACCTGGTCCATCGCGACGAGCGTGAACGCCGTGCCTTCTGCCGCGCCGTCCACTTTCGCCCTGGCCTGCGCCAGGGCCTGCTGGAAGCGGGTGCCTCCCTCGGTGCGGTATTGCATCGAATAGGAGCGATCCAGAACCAGGCACACGTGCGGCGAGGGGGTGGCCAGCGCCGGCGCTGGTGCGGCCGAGTGCCAGCGCGGCGCGGCCAGCGCCACGGCCCAGGCCCCTAACAGCCCGCAGCGGAACAGGAGCAACAGCCAGGTGGCGAGCTGCCGCCGCCGCGCCGTCCGCTGCAGAGCTGCCTGGAGGAATTGGATGGCCGCCCAGGACTGCACGCGATAGGGGCGGCGCGACCAGAGATGCAACAGGATCGGGATGAGCGTGGCCAGACCGAAGGCCAGCATTCCGGCACTGCCCCATTGCCACTGGGCCAGAACGGGGCCAGGCCATCCAGCCTCCCACAGCATCGCGATCCGGCTCATCGGCTGGCGCCCAACACCTTGTGCCCCATACGACGCGTCAGCACCCAGCGGAGGGCCTCGTCCAGGGGCTGGTCTGTCCGCAAGCGTGCATAGTCCACCTGGTGCTCTCGACACCCTCGGGACAGTGCCTGGCAAAATCGCCGCACTTCGTCCTGATACGCCTGGCGGATCGCGGCAGGGTCCGCGTCCACCGTGGGCAGCCCTTCCAGCCCAACAAAGCGCGTCCAGCCGGTAAATAGCAACTCGAGCTCCGCCGGATCGACCAGGTGTACCAGCAGCACCTCCTGCTGCCGGTACCGCAGATGCTTCAGGCCCGTCAGCAAGCCCTGCAGGTCATCCAGGCAGTCGCTGAGGACGACCACCAGTCCCCGCCGTCGCAGCCGCTGGGCCAGAGCATCCAGGGCCGGCCCTATGGCCGAACGCCCTTCCGGTCGGGACGCTTCGAGCACGCTGACGATCGCTTCCAGATGCGCGGGGTGGGACGCTGGCGGCAGCACCTGCCGCAGGTGTTCGTCGAACAGGACCAGCCCGGCCGCATCCTGCTGGCGGAGGATCAGCCAGGCCAGCGCCGCCGCCAGCGTCTGCGCGTAGGCAGACTTGCTCCAGGGCGCGTCAGGTCCCTGGTAGGCCATGCTCTGGCTGGCATCCACCGCCAGCCAGCAGCGAAGGTTGGTCTCATCCTCGAACTGTTTGAGGTAGAACCGGTCGCTGCGGGCCAGGGCTTTCCAGTCCACGTAGCGCAGGTCGTCGCCCGGCACGTATTCGCGGTGTTCGGCAAACTCGATCGAAAACCCGCGTGACGGGCTGCGATGCTGCCCCGCCATATAGCCTTCGACCGCGTGGCGGGCCCGAAGCTGCAGCTTGGCGATCTTAGCCAGCGTCTGCGGATCGATAGACATCGGGCACTCCTTCCGGGAGTTCTTCCCGGCCAGGCGGCGGCAACCGCATCAGCAGGCGGCGCACGATCTCGTCTGCCGTGATCCCCGCCGCCTCCGCATGAAAATTCAGCTTCAAACGATGCCGCAGCACCGGAGGCGCCACGGCCTGCACATCCGTTTGCGCGACGAAGCAGCGCCCGTGCAAGACGGCCCGTGCCTTGGCTCCCAGGACGAGGTACTGGCTGGCTCGCGGCCCCGCGCCCCATTGGACATACTCCCGAATAAAGGGGGGCGCCTGGGCGTCTTGCCGACGCGTACTGCGCGCCAGATCCATGGCGTACCGCGCCACATGCAGCGGAACGGGCACCTTGCGGACGACCTGGCACAGGGCCGTGATCTGGTCGCCCCGGAGCATGGGACGGACCGACACCGCAGGCTCGGCCGTCGTCCTGCGAACGATCTCCAGCTCTTCCTCGGCCGAGGGGTAGTCCACCCAGATCTGGAACATGAAGCGGTCGAGCTGGGCTTCCGGCAGCGGATAGGTGCCTTCTTGTTCGATCGGGTTTTGCGTCGCCAGGACGAAAAACGGCTCCGGCAGCGGATGCCGCTGGCCCGCGACGGTGACCTGGTGCTCCTGCATCGCCTCCAAGAGCGCGGCCTGCGTCTTGGGGGGGGTGCGGTTGATTTCGTCGGCCAGGATCACATTCCCGAAGATCGGCCCTTTCACGAACCGGAAGACGCGCTGGCCGCTCGCCCGATCTTCTTGCAGCACCTCGGTGCCTGTGATGTCGGCCGGCATTAGGTCGGGGGTGAACTGGATCCGGCGGAACTCCAGGTCGAGCGCCGCCGCCAGCGTGCGGATCATCAGGGTCTTGGCCAGCCCCGGCACGCCGACCAGCAGGCAGTGCCCCCGGGCGAGCATGGCGATCAGCATCTCCTGGAGGACCTGCTGCTGGCCCACGACGACTTTCGCCAGCTCGTGGGTGAGCTGCTGGTAGGCTTCGTGGACCCGGCGGACCGCTTCCAGCTCCGCGGTGGCCAGATCGCTAGACGGTTCGAGACGGGCGGTTGTTGGCTCCATCCTGTTATTTTACCCCGTCCCGCGGCTGGGTGCCGCGCCCAAGGGCGCTGGCGGGCCGCTCCGCACGGTCTGCGGCAGGCTGTGGTGCGAAAGCGACCAGATGCTCTCCCGTGGCCACGAGCAACAACCCCTCGGTGACCAGCAAATGGCCTCCCGTGCCGCCGAAGCGCCCGAGCTCGATCTTTTGGACCAGTTGCGGTTCCAATCCCGCAGGGGTGGCGGCCGGCTGCACCGAAAACACGTAGATCGCCTCCCGGGTAGGCCAATAGACGTGCCCGCCGGCCACGACCCCCCGACCCATCCCCCGCGGACGGACCGCCGCCTGCTCGAGGCCCCCGAGACTCCCCGTCGGAAAACTGGTCAGCACGCGGCCTGTCGGGGCATCGATCCAATACAACCGGTCTCCACTGGCAAGCAGAATACCGTCGATGACGCCCAACAAATGAATGACGTCTTCCGCGGTTTGAGGGGGCAGCGTCCAGGCCAGTTCTCCGGTCGTGGCCTCCAAAGCAAACAACCGGTCGCAGTCAGCAGCCGCCACGATCAGTTCATCGTCTGCCGCCAGGCAAGGCGCCACGTCGCGGAAACGGTGCCGCTGCGGGCGATCGGGGTGCGTGTTGTCTAGCGGGGCCCGCGGATAGCGCACTAGCCACAGTAGCTGCCCATCGTCGGGGTCCAGCGCCGCCACGGCTCCCGCGTGCGTATTGAGCAGCAGCCGGCCGGCCTGAAGTGTGAGCATCAGGTGCGTGATCTGATCGATTTCAGCCTCTCGAGGCGGCGCGATGCCGACGGCCGTTTGCCAGCGTGGGGTGGGGTGGGTGCTTGCGGTTTCGGAAGGCGAAGCCGCCGGCGGCGTGGTGGGGACGTCCCACGCCGCGACGAAGATTTGCGAGCGGCCCCCCTCGAAGCGGCGCAATACGCCATACATCCGGTTGCCATCGCAAAGGGGAGGCGCTTCGAGAGTCCATTCGCGCGAAGCGGGGCGAATGGGAAACCCTTCCAACAGGCGTCCTTGAGCGGCCAGGTCGAGCCCGATCCAGGCACCTTGTTCCTGCATCAACCACAGCCCTGCACGCCGCGCTGTGGGCACCGTCACCGGGGAGCCGACCCGCACGAACAGCCGGTGCCCCGACGCCGAGGGCAGAAATCGCACCACCCCCCAGTGGCGCGACAACTCGCGATGCGCATCCACCGGTGCCCCTGATGTCGCAGACTCGTCACGGGGTTCATCAGCCGACGGAGCACCGCCTGAGTGCGATTCCCACAGCAGCTCGCCACTGTCCAGCGCCAACGCTGCGACCGCCAGCCCATCCTCGCGCAGTTCTTGAACAATGACTTGCCGGTCCACCACGATCGGGTAATAGCTCAACAGGGCGTTGCGATCCTCAGCAACCCGCAGCCGCTGCTGCGCCAGCACATCGCGGGGGGCCGACAGGCGCGGCCAGGGCCGAGACCAGCGGGGTACCAGCCGCACCTGCGGGGCAAAGCCGGCTGCAACGACCTTGCCCCGCGTCAGCTCGCCTCCGGTCGTCGGCCAGTCGCGGGCCTGTCGGGGAGGGGACCAGCCGCGGGCATCCTGCTGCACCTCGGCCAACAGGCTCGTCCACCGGCCACGGCGTCCCGCGAGCTCCCCTTCCGACTCAG
>Ga0101944_10007002_pt1 | contig 11605 bp, 5 predicted proteins | sample DewCreD2012metaG_FD_75245 | JGI IMG/M metagenome (GOLD analysis project Ga0101944, IMG submission 75245) | Hot spring sediment bacterial and archeal communities from British Columbia, Canada, to study Microbial Dark Matter (Phase II) - Dewar... ... | reverse complement strand
CAGCACCGCTTTGTCGGTAGCCTGTGCCAGCTTGCGGTAAATCTCGATGCGATGCTGCGGCTCGGGAACGTAGTTGTGAGGCAGAGCGGCAGACGGGATGGACATCCTGCGCCCTTCGGTGGACACTGGCTCGGCTTCAGGATTCATGTCCAGAAAATCCAGCCGCAGGTCCACGTCGATCAGCGGCGGCACCGGCCCGCCCTGGAGCCGCGCCACCGTGCGCCGCAGCAGTTGGCAGTACAGCCCGAAGCCCACGGCCGCAATGTGCCCGCTCTGCTCGGCGCCCAGCAAATTGCCGGCGCCGCGGATTTCCAGGTCCCGCAGCGCCAAGCTGAATCCCGCGCTGAGGCTCGAGTACTTCTGCAACGCCCCGAGACGTTGCCGCGCCTCGGCGTCCAGCGGACCCTGCGGCGGCAACAGCAGGTAGGCATAGGCCTGGCGGTTCGAGCGCCCCACCCGCCCGCGAAGCTGATACAGATCGGCAATCCCAAAACGATCGGCGCGGTCGATCAGGATCGTGTTGGCGCGCGGAATATCCACGCCGCTCTCGATGATCGTCGTGCACAGCAACACGTCGAACGCGCCGGCGGCGAAGGCGCGCATCGTGGCCGCCAACTCCGCCGAGGACATCTGGCCATGAGCCACCCCCAGGCGCGCCTCGGGCGCGAGCCGCCCGAGACGCGCCCGCACGGCGTCGATGGTCATGACCCGGTTGTGCAGGTAGAAGACCTGGCCTTCGCGGCTCAGTTCCCGCAAGATGGCTTCGCGGATGATCGCGTCGCTGGCGCGGGCCACGATCGTCTCGATCGCCAGACGCTCGCGCGGCGGCGATTGCAGCAGACTCAGATCGCGGATACCGGTCAGGCTCATGTACAGCGTGCGGGGAATCGGCGTCGCGGTCAGCGTCAGCACATCCACCAGCCGCCGCCATTCCTTGAGGCGCTCTTTGTGATCCACGCCGAAGCGTTGCTCCTCGTCCACCACCACCAACCCCAAGTTCCGGAAGCGCAGGCCCGGCTGCAGCAGGGCGTGCGTGCCGATCACGATGTCCACCACGCCTTCGGCCAGCCCGCGCAGCACCGCCGCCCGCTCGCCGCGGCTGCGAAAGCGGCTCAGCATTTCCACCCGCACGGGGTAGGCCGCCAGGCGTTCCCGGAAGGTCTGGTAGTGCTGTTGCGCCAGCACCGTCGTGGGCACCAGCACGGCGACCTGACGGCCGTCCATCACCGCCTTGAAGGCGCTACGCAGGGCGACCTCCGTTTTGCCGTAGCCGGCGTCGCCGCACACCAGCCGGTCCATGGGTCGGGGCGCTTCCATGTCCCGTTTGACCTCGGCGATCACCCGCGACTGGTCGGGCGTTTCGCGGTAGGGGAAGGCGGCTTCGAACTCGCGCTGCCAGGGCGTGTCGGGACCGCAGGCCACGCCGTCGAGCAGCCGCCGCTGCGCCTGGGTCTCGAGCAGGGAAGCGGCCAGGTCCGCGATCGCGCGCTCGGCCGCGGCCTTATCCCGCTGCCAGCGTTTGCCGCCCAGGCGGTGCAAGGACGCCTGGCGCCGTCCCAGGCCCACATAGCGGCTCAGCAGATGGGCGTGCGCCACGGGCACGTGCAGCCGCGCGCCCTCGGCATACTCGATGGTCAGCACCTCCTGGCGCCGTCCGTCGCACTCGATCTCGAACAACCCGCGGTAGCGTCCGATGCCGTGTTCCACGTGCACCACCAGGTCGCCCGGCTCCAGGTCCGTCAGGTCCGCCACCCGCAGGCCGGCCGGCCGCGCCGCACGGGGGCGTTCGCCCGCCGGCTCGTAGCGCCGATCCAACCGTTTGCGCTGCCCATACAGATCGGCCTCGGCCGCCACGGCCAGCCGGGCGCCGTCGCAGACGAACCCGCCGGAGAGCGGCCCGACCTGCAGGCGCCAGGCGGCCGGCGGCGCGTCCGGCTCCCCCTCGCGAAACCGCTCCAGCGCGCCCGGCGTGTCGAAATAGAGCAGCACCGTCTCGCCCGCCTGTGCCCGGCGCCGCAGCTCGGCCAGCAGCCGGCGGCGCGCGGTCTCCAGCCCGTCCGGCTGCAGCGCCTCGCGGGCCGGCTCCGCCGCGGCCGGCAGGGCCGCAAACTCGCGGGCCGCGGCCGGGGCGTCGGCTGCCTCGGCTGCGCTCAGCCGCAGTTCCCAGACGCCCGGCCGCCGCCGCAGCGCCGCCTGCGCCTCGGCCAGGGTCAGCGCGTCCGCCGCCCCTCCGGCTTCGGCGATCAATTCCTCCTGCAGCGCCGCGTGCTCCTGCACGCTCTGCGGGTCGGCCCACACCACCGCGAAGTCCGGCGGCAGGTAATCCCAGAGCGTGGCCGCGCTGCCCGGCTCGGCGCCGCCGGCCGCGGCTTCCCGCGCCGGCGGCAGGACCGCGCGCGCGAGGCGCGCCACGGAGCGCTGGCTTTCGGGATCGAATTCCCGGAGGGTGTCCACCGTGTCCCCGCAGAACTCGATCCGCAGCGGCCAGGAAGCGGGCAACGGCCAGACGTCCAGCAGCCCGCCGCGCCGCGCGGCCTGGCCCGGCTCGGCCACTTCGGCCTCGAAGCGGTAGCCGGCGGCGTGCAGGCGCCGCGCCACCTCGTCGGGCGCGGCCGCGGCGCCGGAGGTCAGCGCGACGGTTTCCGCGGCCAGGCGTTCCGGCGGCAGGGTCAACTGCATCAGCGCCTGCACGCAGGTGGCCAGCACGAAGGGGCCGCCGCCGCGCCGTCCGCTCAAGGCCAGCAGCGCGTTCAGGCGTTCCCCGGTCAGGTCGGGGTCGGCGCCGCCCGCCGCGGCGGTCTCCCGCGCGGGAAAGTAGAGCAGCGGGGCGGCGCCGTCGTCCGGCGCCAGCGTCGCCAAATCCTGATGGCGGGTTTCGAGGGCGCCGCGGCCGTCGGTCACCAGCACCACGGGACAGCCGGCGCCCCGGCACAACGCCCAGACCAGCAGCGCGTCGGCCGCGCCGGGCAGGGGCGGGAACGTCCAGGGCGGGCGCGGCGCCAGCGACGGCGGGGGAAACCAACGCGCGGCCAGCGCCGCGACTGTGGCGGCGGGAATCATGGCGGGAGGCCCTACTTGCGCAAATGCGAGGGCGGAATGCGCAGCATCAGGCGGTACTTGGCGATCGTGCGGCGCGCGATGTGGATGCCCTGCTCCTTCAGCCGCTCCATGAGCTCCTGGTCGGAAAGCGGATGCTCGGGATCTTCGCGCGCCACCAGGCCGGCGATCATGTCCTTGACGGTCTTGTTCGACACCTCCGTGCCGGCGGCCGTCTTGATGCCGGGGGTGAAGAAGTACTTCATTTCGAACAGGCCGACCGGCGTTTGCATGTACTTGCCGGAAACGGCGCGGCTGACGGTCGTCTCGTGCACCCCCACCACGCGCGCCACCTGCGCCATCGTCAGCGGCTTGAGGTGCGAGACGCCGTGGTCCAGAAACCCCTCCTGGGTCTTCACGATCTCCGCGGCGATGCGCTGGATCGTGCGTTGGCGCTGGTGAATGCTCTTGATCAGGAAGGCCCCCGAGCGGATTTTGTCCTGGATGTAGCTGCGCACCTCCGGAGCGGTGGCCGGGTCTTCCATCAACTTGCGGTAATAGCTGCTGATCCGCACGTGCGGCAACTGCTCGTCGTTCATCAACACCACGTACCGGCCGTCCACCTTCTGCACGAAGACCTCGGGCACCACGTAGTTGGCCTGCTCGGGCGCGAAGGTGCGGCCCGGCGTGGGGTCGAGCGCCGCGATCATCTTGGCGGCCTGCTGCACCTCGTCCACCGAGACGCCCAGCGCCTTGGCGATGGCCAGGTACTGCTTGTCCCCCAGCGCCGCCAGATGGTCGCGCACGATCCGCGCCGCCAGCGTGTCGCCCTTGTCCTGCCGTTCGAGTTGCAGGAGCAGGCACTCGCGCAAATCGCGCGCGCCCACGCCGACGGGATGAAAGTCCTGCACCGTCGCCAGCACGTCTTCCAGCCGCTGGGGATCGTGGCCGGTCGTCGCGGCCAGTTCCGCCAGGCTGCTCGTCAGATAGCCCTCGTCGTTGATGCTGCCGATGATCAACTCGCCGAGTTTGCGATCCTCTTCCGCCAGGCCGCCGAGCTCAAGCTGGCGCATCAGGTGCTCTTGCAGGGACTCGCGCTGGGGCAGCGAGTCGAGCAGGTACTGCCGCTTCTCCTCGTCGTCCTCGCTGTAGGGCCGGCTGGCCAGATCCTGAAAGAAATAGTCGCGCCACTCGTCGTCCAGCTTGGCCAGCGCCTCGAATTCCTTGTCGAAATCCAGCGGCTGGCGCTCGGTCTGCTGTTCCTGCGCCGCTTCGCCCGCGCCGGCCGCGGCGCTCGGTTCGATCTCCAGCGGTTCGCTCTGCACCACCGCGTCTTCGATGGTCGGATTGCGCTCCAGCTCCTGCTGAATCAGGTTGCGCAGTTCCAGCACCGGCAGTTGCAGCATCTCCAGCGACTGGCGCAACTGCGGCGCCAGGATCATCTGCAGCCGCTGGGACTGCGTCAAAGACAGCGTTGGACTCGGGGTTGCCATCGGTCGGCGATCTCCGCTACAGTACCTTAAAGGCTCGCCATGCTTTCTCAAGGAAAATCGCGTCCGCCATGTCTCTGACCCTCTGCGTCCTGGCCAGCGGCAGCGCGGCCAACTGCGTGTATGTCGCGTCCGAGCGCACCCGCATTCTGATCGACGCGGGCTTGAGCGGGCGCGAGACCGCCCGCCGTCTGGCGCAGATCGGCGCCGCGCCGGAAACCATCGCCGCCATCTGCGTGACGCACGAACACGAGGACCATAGCGCCGCGCTGCCCATCCTGCACCGGCGCTGGCGCGTGCCGCTCTACGGCAACTCCGCCACCATCGAGGCGCTCGAGCGCGACGCGCGCCGGCGCAACCTCGCCTGGCGCGTCTTCGCCACCGGCAGCGCCTTCGAGGTCGGAGACTTGCGCGTCGAGTCCTTCTCCGTGCCCCACGATTCCTACGACCCCGTCGGCTTCGTCGTCCAGGGCGGGGGGACGCGCGTCGGCGTGGTCACCGACATGGGCACGGCCACGGGCGCGATCCGGGAACGGCTCAAGACCTGCGCGGCGCTGGTTCTGGAATCCAACCACGACGAGCAGTTGCTGAAGGACGCCGCGCGCCCGTGGTCGCTGAAACAGCGAATCGCGGGCCGGCAGGGGCACCTGTCCAACACGCAGAGCGGCGAATTGCTGGCCGCCGTCGCCGGTCCGCACCTGCAAACGGTCTTTCTGGCCCATCTCAGCCGCGAGTGCAACCGTCCGGAACTGGCGCAGCGCACCGTGGCGGACGTGCTGGCGCGCCACGGCTGGACGCACGTCGCCGTGCGGCTGACCTATCCGGATCGCGTCAGCGAGGTCGTGGCCGTCGGCTGAGCGGCGCGGCCGGGCGGCCGGAGGCCGCCGGCCGGGCCCGGACGCGGCGGGCGCGCGGCGCGAGCAGGCGCCGCAGCGTCTCGCAGATGTAGGCCAGGTCGTCGTCCGTCAGGCTGTGGTAGATCGGCAGCGAGAGGCAGCCGCGCCAGAAGGCCTCGGCCTGAGGAAACGCTTCCGGCCGCAGGCCGTAGGTCTCCCGATAGTACGTCATCCGGTGCAGGGGCTTGTAGTGCACCGAGGTGCCGATCCCCCGCTCGGCCAGGCGGCGAATGCATTCGTCGCGCCCCAGCGGCGCCTCGGGCCGCAGGACGATCGGAAACAGATGCCAGGCGTGGTCGGCCGGCGCCACCCGCAGCCGCGGCAAGTCCACGGTCGGCACATCGGCCAGTTCCCGCAGATAGAACCGCGCGCAGCGCTCGCGGCCGGCGCGAAACTCCTCGGCCCGCTCGAGCTGCGCCAGGCCGATCGCGGCATTGATGTCGGCCAGGTTGTATTTGAAGCCCGGCGCCACCACGTCGTACTCCCAGGCCGGCCGGTCGGCGGTGAAGCGGTTCCAAACGTCGCGGTCAATGCCGTGCAGCCGCATCACCCGCGCCCGGCGCACCAGCGCTTCGTCGTCGGAAACCAGCATCCCCCCTTCGCCCGTGGTGATCGGCTTGTTGGCGTAGAAGCTGAAGCAGGTGGCGGCGCCGAAGGTCCCGACCGGCCGGCCGCGGTCGCGGGCGGGAAAGGCGTGCGCGGCGTCCTCCACCACCCGGATGCCGCGGGCCGCGCAGCGCTCCAGCAGGCCCGGCTCCCCGTCCCCAATCATCGCCGCCGGCTGGCCTCCGTAGTGCACCACCACCAGGGTGCGCGCCTGCGGGTGCCGCGCCGCCGCCTCTTCCAGGATTTGCGGCGTCACCAGCGCCGTGCCGTAGTCCACGTCCAGAAACACCGGATCGGCGCCCAGATAGCGCACGACTTCGGCCGAGGCCGTGAAGGTCAGGGTCGGGACGAAGACCCGGTCGCCCCGCCCGACGCCCAGGGCTTCCAGGGCCAGGTGCAGGGCGGCGGTGCAGGAATTGACGGCGCAGGCGTAGCGGGCGCCGACCGCCGCCGCAAAGCGGCGTTCCAGTTCCTGAGCCTTGCCGGCGGTGGTCAGCCAGCCGCTCTCCAGAACCTCGCGCACATAGGCCAGTTCCCGGCCGTCGCACACCACGCGAGCATAAGGTATCTTGCGCATCTTCATCGCGCGCGCTGCCCGCCGCGCCGGCACAGCGCGGCCAGAGTCTGCCACAGAATGGCCAGGTCCGTCCAGAAACCCCGGCGGCGCACGTACTGCTCGTAGAGCGCCAGTTTCTGGGGCAGGATCACGGCGCGGTATTCGGCCTCGGGGTCGGCGGCGGCGGCCAGCAAGTCCTCTTCGTGGCAAAAGCGGATCGCGGCCGGGTCGGTGATCCCCGGCCGGACGCTGAGCACATAGGGCCAACGCGAGGGATAGGCCTCCACCCATTTGCGCACTTCCGGACGCGGGCCCACCAGCGCCATGTCGCCCCGCAGCACGTTCCAGAGTTGCGGCAGTTCGTCCAGCTTCGTCCGGCGCAGCCAGCGGCCGAGGGGGGTCACGCGCGCGGCATTGCCCGCGTCGAAGGCGCCGGCCTCGGCGCCGGCGGCCGGCCGCATGGTGCGGAACTTGTAGAGCGTGAAGTCGCGCCCGTGCCGCCCCACCCGGCGCTGGCAGAAGAAAATCGGCCGCCCGTCGCAGACGGCCACGGCCAGCGCCAGGGCCGCGAAGAGCGGCGCCAGCAGGATCAGCCCCGCCAGGGCCAGCAGGCTGTCGCGCAGCCGGATCATGCCGCGCCTCCCGGGGCGGCCGCCCGGCCCGCCTCGGCCGGAGGCGCCGGCAGCAATTCCCGCAGCAGCGCGAGGCAGCGCTGCGCGCCCTGCTCGGCCGTGTAGCGCGCCAGAAAGGCCGCCCGGCCGGCGGCGCCGTCGCGCCGCGCCAGCGCCGCGTCGCCGCGGTAAGCCAGCAGCGCCTCGCACAGGGCGGCCGTGTCCCGCGGCGCAATCACCCGGCCGCAGCCGAGCTCGCGGATCAACCGCGCCACCTCGCCCTCCGCCCGGCCTTCGTAGAGCACCGGCCGGCCCGAGGCCAGGGCGCCGAAGAACTTGCTCGGCACCACCGCGCCTTCACAGCCGGGCCGCAGCGAGACGAAATGCGCCCCCGCCGCCGCCAGCATGTCGGCCAGCCAGTCCTCCGGCTGAAAATCCAACAGCCGCACGTTGTCCGCGCCGGCGGCAATGGCGCTGGCAACCTCGGCGCGCCGGCCGCCGTAGCCCGCGAACACGAACAACATGTCCCGGCAGTCGCGCAGCCGCGCCGCGGCCTCCAGCACGGTGCGCAGCTCGTGCCCCAAGCCCATGTTGCCTGAGTAGAGCACCAGAAACTTGCCCTCCCAACCGTGCGCGGCCAGAAAACGATTCGGCTCCGCCGGCGGCCGTTGCGCCGCCGGCAGGGCCCACAAGGGCGCCAGGCGCAGCCGCTCGGCCGCCACACCCTTGGCCAGCAGCCGCTCCTGCATGCAACGGCCCAGCGCCCACACCCGGTCCGCATGCCGCAGGCCCCAGCGCGTGGCGGCGTCCAGCAGCCGGTACAGCGGCGAACCGACGCGCACCAGTCCCAACGCCGCCGCCGTGTCGAGGTGCAAATCCATGATGAAAACCGCGCAGGGGATCCGCCGCAGGCGGGAGAGCCAGACGCCCAGCGCGAACAGGAACGGCGGCTCGGTCAGCAGAACGTGCAGCCGGCTGCGGCTGAAGAGGATGCGGGGAGGAACCAACAGCCAGTACCACAAGGCGCAGGCCCGTTTGCTGCGGCGCTGAAAGCCCGGCACCCAGGCCAGCCGCAGGTACCGGCGGCGCTGGACAGGATCCTCCAGCCAGGGCGTTTGACGGTACCGGCCCGCGCTGATCACCGCCCGCGCCCGCACGCCCGCCGCGTCGAGCCGCGGCAGCAGCGTTTCGAACAGCGCGATCGGCTCCTCGAACGTGTTGAAAAACGTGATCTGCTCCGCCATGCTCCCCGCCGCGATTGCCGACGCCGGAAATGCCGCCGCCAGGCGCCAGGCACATCGAACCAGACCCCGCCGCCGCTGTCAACCTTCGGCGCTCCGCGCTTGACCTTTCCGCAACCGCAACGCATCCTTCCGTTCATAGGCGCGCGCCTGCGCCGGCGCCGCCAGGGACGTTTGCGAGGAGGACCCGAACATGCCGAACGCCGAACCGCCCAGCTCCCTTCCTGTGGACGCGCCGCAGCTCTACCTGCGAACCAGCGACGAGCAAACCTTCGGCCCCGTGCCGCTCGCCACGCTCTGCCACTGGGCCGCCGAAGGCCGCGTCACCGCCGGCGACAAAGTCTCCCACGACCACAAGCTCTGGATTCGCGCGGAAAACGTTCCCGACCTTAAGCTCGAGTGGATCGCCGAACGCCTCGACGGTCGGCCCTACGGCCCCTTCAATCTGCTGGCCGTGCCGCGGCTGGTGGAACAAGGGGTGCTCAACCCGCACGGCCGCCTGCAAAGCCGCCAGAGCGGCAGGCAGATCGCCATCGACGCGCTGCTGAAACTCGGCCAGCGTGCGCCATCGGCCGCCGAAACCCCCGCCCCGGCCGCGGCGCCCCAGCCCGAACCGCCCGCCGCCGCCGCCCCGTCCGCCGCGGCGCCCGCCGACCTTCCTCAGCCGCCCATCGGCATCCGCGTGGCGGATGAGCGCTTGATTCAGGAACTGCGCGACGAAATCGAAACGCTGACCGCGCGCCACCGCCAGGCCGCCGCGGAACTGGAAGCCGCCCGCGAAGAAATCGCCGCCCTGCGCACCCAGTGCCGCTTGCAAAGCGACGATGCCGCCGCGCGCGAGCACGAATGGCAACGGCAACTGGAAGCCGAGCGTCAGACCCGCGCCCAGGCCGAACAGGCCGCCGAGGAACAGCGGCGCGCGCTGCAACAACAGTTGGCCGACGCGCAAGCGCAGCTCGTCGCCGCCGGCGCCCGGCTCGAAAAAGCCGAAAACGAATTGCTCGCGCGTAAACTGGCCGCCTACGACCAGGAAACCCAGAGCAGCGCCTGGGCCGAAGACGTGATGGCCCAGATTCGTTCCCATCAGGAGCGCGTCCAGGCCCTGGAAGCCGCCCGGCAGGAGGCCGCGCAGGCGCTGGAACGCGAACAGGCCGCGCGCCGGGCCGAAGCCCAGGCGGCCGAGGAGACGGCCGCCAATCTGCGGCGCCGGGTGACCGAACTGGAAACCCACCTGCAGGATACCGTCAACGAGCTCGACGGCGTGCGCAAGGATTTTCTGGCCCAGAAAACCGAACTGCAACAATGGGCCGCCAACAGCTCGGCCCGCGAGCAGGAACTTTTCGAGCGCGCCCAGAATCTGCAGCGGCAGGCTCAGGAGGCCGCCGCGGCCCGCGCCGCCGCCGAGGAAGCGCTGCAGGCCGAACGCCGCCGCGCGGAACAGGCCGCCGCCCAGGCCCGCGCCGCGCAGGAGGAACTGGCGCGGCAACAGCGGACGCTGGCCGCCGAGTCGGCCGCGGCCCGCGCTGACGCCGAACGGCAGGCCCTCGAGCGCCAGGAACTCGCCCGCCAGCACGCGGAACGCGTGGCCCAGTTCGAGGAACAATTGCGCGCCGCGGCGCAACGGGAACAGACCCTCGCCGAGGGCAACGCCGAATGGCAGCGGCAACTCGCCGCCGCCCAACGCGAGTTGGAAAGCGAACGGCGCTGCGCCGCGGAGCAGGCGGACCAGGCCGAACGGCGGCGGGCGGAGCTGGAACAGGCCGGCGCCGCCGCCCGCTCCCAGGCCGCCGCGCAGCAGGCCGAAGCCCAGCGCCGCCAGGCCGAGGCGGAGGAGCGCCTCGCCCGCGCCGCCGAACGCGAGGCCGACCTGCAACGCCAGGCGGAAACCCTGCGCGCCGAACGGGACGCCGCGGCGCGGCAAGCCGCCGCGCTCGAAGAGGCGCGCGCGGCCGCCCAGGAGCAAGCCGCCGCCTTGCAGGCCGAACTCGAGCGCCGCCATGCCGACGCCGCCCGCCGCCAGAGCGAGGCCGCCGCGCGCGAAGCGGACCTGCAACGTCAAATGGCCGACGCCCTGGCCCGCGCCGAGGCCGCGCTCCGGCAGGCCGCCCAAGACCGCGACGCCGCGCTCGGCCGGGCGGCCGAGCTGGATCGCGCGCGCGAGGAGGCTCAACAACAGGTCGTCCTGTTGCGCGCGGAGATCGAGCGCCGCCAGACGGAAGCGGCAGCCGTTCAGCAACAGACGGCCGAGCGCCAACTCGAACTCGAACGCCGCGCCGAAACGCTGGCCGCGGAGGCGCGCGCGGCCGCCGACGCTCTGGAAAGCGAACGGACCGCCCGCCGCGAGGAACAAGCGCGCCACGCCGAAGAAGACGCCTCGCGCCAGAAGCGGCAGGAAGAACTCGAGGCGCAACTGGCGCAAACCCAGGCCCTCTTGACGGCCGCGAACAGCGAGCGTAGCGCCGCGCTCGCGGAGCTGGAACGCGCGCAGGCAGAACAGGCACGGCTTCGGAGCCAGATGCAAACTTTGGCCGAGGAGAGACGCAACGCCGAACAAGACCTGCGCCGACAAATCGAACGGCTCGCCGCCGAAGCGGCGACCGCCGCCGCCTCTTTCCAGAACCAGCTCGCCGAGGAAACCGAACAGCGCCGGATCGTCGAGTCGCTGCGCAACGAACTGGAGCGCCGCGCTCAGGAACTGGAGCGTCGTGTGGCGACCCTGACGGCCGAGCGGGAAGCCCTGCGCGCTGATGTGCAGCACGAAAAACAGGTTCATGCCGCGACCGCCGAGCATACGGCCGCCGCTGCCGCGCAGATTAATCGCCTGGAACAGGAACTGGCCGCGGAACGGCAGGCGCTGGTCGAGGCCCGCGCCCAAGCCGAGACGGCCCAGCGCCAGGCCGAGGCCGAACGCCAGCGGCTGGCGGAGGAACTGGCGCGGGCGCAGGCCGAGCGCCAGACGCAGTCCGATGCGGCGGCGCAGCGGATTGGCGAACTCGAAGGCGCGCTGCGCGAGGCGCAGACCGCGGCGCAGCAGACCCGCGCCCAGCTTGAAGAGACCGCGGCGCGGGTACAGGCCCTGGACGGGCAACTGGCCGCGGAACGGCAGGCGCTGGTCGAGGCCCGCGCCCAAGCCGAGACGGCCCAGCGCCAAGCCGAGGCCGAACGCCAG